>Ga0265340_10002323_pt1 | contig 10875 bp, 7 predicted proteins | sample 4CB225metaG_FD_202082 | JGI IMG/M metagenome (GOLD analysis project Ga0265340, IMG submission 202082) | Rhizosphere microbial communities from Carex aquatilis grown in University of Washington, Seatle, WA, United States - 4-CB2-25 metaG | ecosystem: Host-associated > Plants > Roots > Rhizosphere...
CCCTGACGTTATCGTTTACCCTACCGGTGGAGGAACCGGCCTGGTAGGCATGTGGAAGGCCTTCGAGGAGCTCGAAGCATTAGGCTGGCTGAATAACACAAAGAGACCGCGTATGGTGTGTGTGCAGGCAGATGGCTGCGCGCCGGTGGTCAAAGCATTCGAAGAGGGTGCATCCTTTTGTGATTTTTGGTTGAACGCACATACCCTGGCATCCGGATTGCGGGTTCCTAAAAGTTTTGCCGACTCGTTGATGCTGGAAATCCTTAGGGAAAGCAAAGGTATAGCGGTATCCGTAAGCGACCCGGCCATTCTGGAAGCCCAGCGAAAGATTGGCAGGATGGAAGGTATTTTTCCCGCTCCAGAAGGAGCGGCCACCCTGGCTGCACTTGAAAAGCTCCTTCAACAAAAGTGGATCGACCCTGACGAACGAATTATCCTGTTTAATACCGGATCAGGTTTGAAATATCTGGATTCCTGAAATGGTTTGTTGAAGGAATCCAGACTGGAAGACCGGGATGTTGAGCTATTCTAGGTAAGACCAAAAGGTGGTTTTAAATTATTTAATAAAAACGCCCTGCCGATTTTCTGGCAGGGCGAAACGATATTACAGGAAGTTATGCGGTAGCTAGTCGCGGCCTGAATTTATAGCCGTAAACGATCACGCCGCGTTCGTCGCCGTCGTTTCGCATTTTGCGGGTGACCATTTCCACTGGCATGCCGATTTCTACTGGCGCGTTGTCCAGATCGGTCAATTGGGCAGTAACCATCGGACCTTCCTCGAGCTTCACAAGCGCAACCGTGTAAGGAGCGTTTACGTCATAACCACTGGGGGCTTCGTATATGGTCGTGTATGAATAGACTTCACCCTTGCCGCTGAATGTATAGAGGTCTTTCGCCTCTTTACCGCAGTTGGGGCATACATCGCGGGGCGGGAAAATTTTGTAGTCACAATGCGGGCATACCTCGCCGACCAGTGAATATCTTTGTTGTTTCAGTCTCCAATGTCTGGGTATTTCCATTCGTAAATCCTTTCAATGTTATTTGGTGCGACCCTAATTCTATCTGGAGGGACTATCAGGAACTATCAGGGTTCGGTTAATAGTACAAACTACCTAAATTGTGTATAAATCAATGGTCCGTAAGGCTAATTTGGCTTATCTTTATTAGAGGGCGTGTTTAGGCCGCCAGATTAATCCTCACCACCCTTATGATGTTTGTTTAAAATTATGTGTATAATTCGCCAGTCTAAAATCGATTCGAATGAAACCTCCGCCCTTTATCTCTCGAATAAAAATTCAATTAAATGGCAGAACGATCTTATCCCTTCTGGCAGCAGAATCGATTCTCCTGAGTGTATTGCATCACTGGTTAAATTTTTGGGGACTACCCTGGGATAAACAGGCATTATTAATATTGGTGGTCGCTCCCGCCGTCTCTTTTTTGATTTCGTTTCTGTTGAGACCGATTTGGGAAGATTGCTTGAAAATCCAACAGAGCAGGTGGTTTCTTTTTCTTCTACCTGCGCTGGTTATCACCTCCATTATTACATGGCGATTGTTTTCAGTGCCAGAAATTCAGCATCAATTGGAGATCATTCCCAGGATGGACAACACCGCAAATGACATCCAGCTGCTGGAAATCAAGGCAGCTTATGGTAACGTGGTCCCGCTTTCAAATTTCGCCAACCTTAATGGCTGGGCGCTGCGCGACGGATCCTTGATCGCTACCGGTTCCACAGCTCAACCCATCTGGTATTCATTCTATGGACCGATTAACCAGCAGGTTAAGGTAACTTTTGAAACATCTCCAAAAAGTGGAAGCGTTGAAGTTGGCCTGGATGGCAGGAAACTGGATTTAAACCTGAATAGTTCGGATGGCAATCAAAAACGTGCCCGGATGGATACGCAGTATCGGTGGGGATTTCTTAATTTCCTGATAATCCCAATAATAGTGACCACCGACTTGTTCGCTATTGTTTTGATATTCGCTTTGATCTGGCTGGTGCAGGAAATTAATCAAAATCGCTCGGTGAAATCCGAACAGGGAAGCTCCGAATCATTCCTCTCACACCGCAATGGATTGCTTATCCTTTGTGGTCTTGCTTTAATTTTGCATATTATCAATTTCCTGGCAGTGCCTCTGGCGGTGCTGAAGGATAGCCCAAGCTATTTACAGGGGGCGATGTATTGGATCCGTTATCATTCCCTGGATGGCGTATCTTCCTACCGTGGTCCCGGAACTACTTTTCTTTTTACGCCTTTCATGGCACCTTTCGGGAGAAATCCATGGGGCTTGAAGATCTTATTACACTTACTTGCCATTGCCTGTGTCCCTGTTAGTTACCGGCTGGGATGGCAGCTTGGCAGGCAACGTTGGTTTGCTTTCTTTGCCGGATTAATCACGGCTTTGATCCCGGATCTATATTTTTATTCGGGCTTTGCATTATCCGAAATGCCCCATTTTTTCTTCGGGCTATTATTTTGTACCTTGTTACTTTCCGCTCTCGAAACAATGGCAACCGGTTGGCTGATCGCCGCGTTTTTGGTGGGGTCATTTTCTGTGCTGGTTCGCTCGGAGAGTGCTGCAGCGTTGATGATCGGGATCGTGTTTTTATTAATAAAGGTTATTTGGGATTGGAAAGAGGAAAACTCATCCAGCGAAATGCCTCAGGGTTTGCGGCATACGGGGTTATCTGCGTTATGGCGAGTTGGACTGGCGATCCTGATCGCAGCAATACCTCTTTTAGCCTGGTCAGTTCACAACGAAATGGTTTATGGATTTTTTGGTATCAGTGATTATCGCGGTGCAGTTTTATTCGATGGCTGGATCTATTTCGGCGAAAGCAGCCAGGTTCCCATCACTGACCAAAATTCTCCAGCTGTGCGTGCGATTAATGCCGTATATCCGCCGGGGTTAAGTAATAGTTCAAATGTGCCCACCTCGTGGACGATTTATTATCTTCTACTACAGCATGGATATACAAGCGAACAAGCTTTTGGTTTGCTCGATAAAGCTTCCCTTGATTCGATCAGGAATGATATTCCGCTTTCATTGAAATTGTTGGTTATTAAAATTCAAAAAGGGTTGGAGCCACAGGCTATGATCCCGGCCACTTTTCTGTTCCCGGGGGAGAAAATTGATTTCGAAACATTAAATTCCGATTACTTCGATAAGGAAAACTTGTTTATACCAGTAATGATCCATTTGCAGCGATCTGTAGATGATGTGATAAGCAAATGGTACAAGAAATTTTATACAATCTGGTTCTGGCTTGGTCTGGGGATGTCGTTTATTTGCTTATATCGTAAGCCGTTTTTTCAATGGGACCCTTTAGTGGTTATTGCCGCAACCAGTATTTTTTTGCCGACCATCATGGGCATGTCGATGTGGAGATATGTCCTATCGGGGATCTTTGTGATGCAATTATTTATCCTGGCAGGAATACAATCATTGATGGGATTTCTTCCTTATTATTTAACGACAATGCGTTCTTTGAAAGAAACAAAACTTTAGGGAATTATTTTGCCACTTCAAAGACATGAGAAACAACTGTAGAGCTTGGCCCGCCCATGGACTGGATCAATCCATATTTCGCGTTTGCAATCTGGTTCAAACCCGCCTGGCCTCTTAATTGAGCTGTAGCTTCCACAGCCTGATACACGCCTGTCGCTCCGCCTGGAAAACCGCGCGCTTTTAGCCCGCCCTGAGTCGCGCAAGGGATGCGGCCTTTTAGACTAATTGCACCATCTGCAGCCAGTTTCCAACCCTGGCCGCGAATGGCAAACCCAACCGCTTCGAGCGAGAGAGCGGCGTATATGCTGAACATATCGTGATATTCAAAGAAGCTGATCTGATCGAGAATGATCCCCGCTTTTTTCATGGCTTTACCCGCGGAGAGTTGCGCGGCTTCAAAGTACAGGGGGTCTTTTCGATCATGCAGTGCAAGCGTATCGACAGCTGCGGCAGACCCCGAGATCTTTACCAGTGGATAAGCAAACTCTTTTGGTAGGAGGTCGCGGCGTGTGAGAACAACTGCCGCCGCGCCGTCTGCATTGGGGGCGATATCGAACATGTTGAGCGGCTCACTAACCATTTCGGCTTTGGAATAGGTTTCTGGTTTAATGGCTTTGCGGAACATGGCATATTTATTCCCAGCCCCGTTGGCGTGCGCGGTGAGAGCGAATCCCGCAAAACCATCCGCCGGGACATTGTTATCACGCATGTAACGCTTCATTAATATAGCAGCCTGCCCGGCGGGCGTCATGCCCTGCACGGCCTCAAAATCAGAATCGCCGGCGGTGGCAAGAGCTGCTTCAACATCTGAGCCGATCTTATCGGTAAACTTTTCAACACCAACAACCAGCGCTACATCCACCATGCCGCTGGCAACCGCCATGTAACCTTGACGCAGAGCGGCACCGCCCGAGGCGCCTGCCGCCTCAAGGGTAGCCGCCTCGATACCAGCGAGCCCGGCATAGTCTGCCAGCAACGCGCCAAGATGGGCCTGGTTGGATAGGTTCGGGGCGAGCATATTTCCAACAAACAGGGATTGTGGACGCAATCCGCCGGAATCTTTGACCGCTTCGGAGATAGCCCCGAAGGCAAGCTCTCGCAAACCAATTTCCCAGTGTTCACCAACTTCTGTTTGTCCTATCCCTGCAATGACCACTTCAGTCATATATGATTACCAAACCTTTGCTGAATAAAGGAGTTTGAGCCCTAAGCTTTGACATTCGATATTTAATATCGAATTGCCGATAGCCCCTGTCACTTCATTGCCAAATTTCCGCGATATCTTACATACGTTGCGTAATCTATCTCGGTGCGGCGTGCGATGTAATCCTGGGTCTTGAGTGCAAGTTCACGCCGCTCGGATAACTTATCAGTAACGAGGATGTCAAAGGCATCAGAGCCTGCTCCCGATCCAAATGATACACAAAGGATCCGGTCTCCCGGCTGGGCGATATCAAGAGTCGCTGTTAAGCCTATCATGGCCGCGCCTGCGTAGGTATTTCCAATAACAGGGACAAGCAAGCCTGGTTGGATCTGTTCCATGGAGAATCCAAGCTGTGAGGCTACGCGCTGGGGAAATTTTGTATTCGGCTGGTGGAAGACGGCCCACTTGTAATCTTTTGCGGTTGTGCCCGTACTTTGCATCATTGTGGTAGCCGCTTCGGTAATGTGTTTAAAGTATGCCGGCTCGCCAGTGAAGCGCATACCATGTTCCGGATATTTGGCCTCCGGGCGACGCCAGAAATCCGGTGTATCGGTCACGTAAGAATAGGATGCGTTAATGACTGCCAGAGCTTCTTCCGCGGGACCTACAATGTAGGCCGCGCCTCCGGCACCTGCTGTATATTCAAGTGCATCTCCCGGCTTGCCCTGCGCGGTATCCATGCCTATAGCCATGGCATACTGCACCATGCCTGAACCGACCAAACCCATCGCCGCAACCAATGCTTCTGTGCCTGCTTTGCAGGCGAACTCCCAATCTGCGGCTTGTGTGTTAGGAACTGCACCGATCGCTTCCGCGACAAGCGTAGAGGTGGGCTTTACCGCGTATGGATGTGATTCCGATCCAACCCATACTGCGCGCAGTTCCTGCGGGTCGATCCCTGCGCGTTTCATGGCATTGCGGGCCGCTTCAATCGACATTGTGGCTACGTCTTCATCGAGACCGGGGACGGATTTCTCTTTGATCGGCAGTCCGCCTTTGCCGCCAGTCCATACCCGCGCGACTTCTTTGGCCGGCAGGCGGTAACGCGGCACGTACGCGCCGTATCCGATGATACCCACAGGTTTGGATGGTTTGAGCAGGGTGGGGGAGTTATGGATTTGAGGGGTGGTCATTTTTTGCCTTGTTTTTTAGTATTTCTTCTGCCTTATCAATTCTGACGACCTTTTCCAACACCATCTGAGCCGCCACTTTTTCAATCATATCACCAGCCGCGCCTGCTGCAATTGCCACCTGCCGCGCATGCAGAGACATGTGGCCGCGCTGAATGCCTTCAGTGGCAAGCGCGCGTAATGCGGCGAGGTTTTGCGCCAACCCAACCGAAGCAATGATCCCTGCCAGTTCAGAAGCAGTCTTGACACCCATTAGTTTCACCGCGGCCTGTGCGGCAGGGTGAACTTTGGTAGCTCCGCCAATGATACCTACCGCCATTGGCATTTCAAGAGTGCCGACCAGGCTGCCTTCCTCATCCTTGCCCCAGATTGATAATGAAGTGTATTTGCCCGAACGGGCCGCGTAGGCATGTGCGCCGGCTTCGATGGCGCGCCAGTCGTTCCCCGTTGCAATAACCACTGCATCCACGCCATTCATGATGCCCTTATTGTGCGTGGCAGCCCGGTATGGATCCACGGCGGCGAAGGCGTAGGCTGCTATGACGCCATCACGCACTTCCTCGCCCTTGTAATCATCGAACGCCAGTTCTTTGATCGGTATCGTGCAGCGGGTGCGGGCGAGCCGTTTGTCGGCCAGGTTGGTCAAAATGCGTAGATGGACTTTGCCGCCCGTTATTGCTTCGATTTGCGGAGCAAGTCTTTCGCAAGCCGTGTTGACCGCGTTGGCTCCCATTGCATCGCGCACGTCATAGATCAAATGAATCACCAAAAAACCGCCGATGGGGGAGTCCTTGAAAATCCGGACTTCGAGATCGCACGCACCGCCGCCAAACTTTTTCAATACCGGGTCTATCGAGTCGGCTTCAGCCAGCAGTTCAACTTTGTGTTCATATAATTTGAGCCTGGCTTCTTCAAGATTGGTAATATTAATGACCTGCATTTGACCGATCATCAGCGGCTCATCCGTTGTGGCTTGGAATCCGCCACCGGCGCGGACAAGTTTGGCCATGAAAGAGGCCCCTGCTACGACGGAAGGCTCTTCGATAGCCATTGGGACAAGCACATCTTTACCGTTTACCTGAAAATTCAGGGCGATTCCCAGGGGTAGGGCATGGGTCCCAATCACATTTTCGATCATATGATCGGCATCTGCGGCTGATAGTCCGCCGTTAAGACTGTAGGCCGCCAGGTCACCCGGTGCAAGGTTCGCTAATTCGGCAAGTTTGGCACGGCGCTGGTCGAGAGATAGATTATAGAAATCGGAGATTCGAGATGTCTTCATAATTATCCTTCTGTCTGGCAGTTTACAATTTTATGGAGGGCTCCTGCCAAATCCTATCAAATTTTGTAGGATATAATGATTTAGACGCCTCTTTGCCATGCTGCTGACACGTGAACAACTACAAGAACGCTTGATCGCACTGCACCGTGCCAGCCTCGACCTGGTCAAGGATGTTTCGTTGGATCATCTCTTGGAGCAGATCGCTGCGACTGCCTGCGAACTGGCCCAGGCTCGGTACGCGGCAGTCGGAGTGGTAGGCGACGATGGGGGATTAAAGCAATTCATCACAGTTGGAATGTCGAAAGACGAGATTAAACAAATTGCTCACCCGCCGGTTGGGCTGGGCTTGATAAGGGCGTTGATGGATTCTGAAGATCCCATCCGTCTGCCTGTTATACAAGATGACCCTCGTTCGGTTGGTTTCCCTAAGAATCATCCTGCCATGGGTTCTTTCCTGGGCGTACCCATCCGTGCCGGTGATCGCCAACTGGGACAGATCTATCTAACCAATAAATTGGATGTTTCCGAATTTACCGAGGACGACCAGCGGATCATCCAAATGCTGGCAGGTTACGCAGCAGCAGCCATTCAAAACGCCCGGCTGCTGGATGAGATGCGGGTACATGACGCAGTTCTGACACGGCGCAGTGAAGATCTTTCCCTTCTGAACGATATCGCTTCGGCGCTGACCTCCTCGCTTGAACAGGATGAGATCCTCAATAAGACACTTGCGGCTATGATGGATTATATGAAAGTCGAGGCGGGCGAGATTTTTCTGCTTGAAGATGATGGGGAAACTCTTCGCATGGTGTTGCATCGGGGGCAGGCCGCGGAAGCCTTTTGGACCCGGAACCGGTTCAAAAAAGGAGAAGGTGTCCTTGGTATGGTGGCACAAACTGGTGAGCCTGTGCTCAGGTCTGACCTGACCAAGGATTCGCAGTTCATTCGTTCTGCGATTTTGGAAGCCGGGTTCCGTCAAATGGCCTATTTACCCTTGAAATCCGGTGATAAGGTGTTGGGTGTCATGAGTGTAGCCACGCGCAGCGCACAGCCATTGGATGAATTGAGCCTTCAGTTACTTAGTGCAGTTGCAAATTGGGCAGGCCTGGCGATAGAAAATGCCCAACTTCACCAAAATGCACGACGACTTGCTGTGCTGGAAGAGCGCGATCGCATCGGTATGGACTTGCATGACGGCATTATTCAGTCCGTTTATGGCGTGGGTTTATCTCTTGAAAATGCTTTCCATACTATAGATGAAGACCCCGACCTGGCTAAAGTGCGTATTAAAGAATCGATTGCCGGTTTAAACCAGTCTATTCGCGATATTCGTGCCTATATCCTCGACTTACGTCCTCGTCAAATGGGGGATGATGGGTTGATGAGCGGTTTGAGACGTCTTGTGACGGAATATCGCGCCAATACCTTTTCTGAGGTATTGTTGAATGGACCGGAAAAACAGCCTGATGAGCTGCCACAGGCTAATAATTTGGCTTTATTCCACATTTGCCAGGAGGCATTGGCAAATGCAGCAAAGCATTCCGGCGCAACTCACGTCGATATCAATCTTTTTAGATCAACGGATCGCGTTGTGATGGAGATCCATGATAATGGAAAAGGTTTCGCCATGGAAAAAATGAGCACAACCATCGGACATGGGTTGTCTAATATGCAGACGCGTGCACATGCAGTGGGTGGTGATGTCGAAATAACCTCTGCTCCCGGAGAAGGCACGACGATTCTTGCATGGGTTCCGCTGGATGGAAAGCATTAATCGAATCAAACACAATTTCTTTAACATTCAATCACAAATTTCAGAGGCTCGCATACCGCGAAAAGAAATAAATTCGCGGTATGATTCTTTAACGTTGGATTAACAGGTTGATGATCGTTTGACCTGCAATACCCATAGGTGGGGGGGTAACGAGGGTTGGATGGTGTAGTTGGCTGAAACGTGCGTTCTATCGGAAATTAAATAGCAGCGGCTTCGCATTATGATTCTTTAACATTGACCAACCTTAATAAAGGACATGTTTTAAACTTAGCGTAGGTGAAAAGTGTTGTAATCTACGGTGTTTATCTGCTAGAATGAGTTCATCGCTGAGAGAGAGGGATGTGAATTCAAACCACATCTCAAGTTTCTGAAAAGTAAGAAGATACACTTTAAAAGTAAATATCCGTATCACGTCCTAAACCGCGGAACGTTTGCGGGTTAGTTTAACGCATCTTTGCACTTCATTCTTCGATATTTAAGGGAGCAGACTATGAATGCTGACCAGGCATGGCAATCGGTTCTTGGACAACTTCAAATGGAGATGCCCAAGGCATCCTATAATACCTGGGTCCGGGATACGCATCCCTTGTTATACGAGAATGGTGCGCTGACCGTTGGTGTCCCGAATGCTTATGCGCGTGACTGGCTGGAAAGCCGTCTCGCGAGTACGGTTGATCGCCTGCTGGTTGGGATTTTGAATTCCAGCGTCTCCGTTAATTTTGTAGTGACGCAGGGAGAGGAATCCGAGGCATCCGAAACGGATGCACCCGAGCAAGTCCAGGGTGAAGCCAGTGAACCGCGCGCCCGCCATTCCTCCCTTAACCCTCGTTATACGTTTGAGACGTTTGTGGTCGGTTCAGGTAACCGGCTGGCTCATGCAGCCTGCCAGGCTGTTGCCGAAAAGCCTGCGCGCGCCTACAATCCGCTTTTTCTGTACGGGGGAGTCGGGCTAGGAAAGACCCATTTACTGCATGCGATCGGGAATGCCTGTTATTCACGCGGTTTGAACGTTCTTTACGTTTCATCGGAAGAGTTCACGAACGAGATCATCAATGCCATTCGTACCCATACTACGCAGGCTTTCCGTGAAAAATACCGCTCCGCCGACGTTCTTTTGGTGGATGACATTCAATTCATCGCGGGTAAAGAGAGCACGCAGGAGGAGTTTTTCCACACCTTTAATACACTGCACGGACAGGACAAGCAAATCATCGTTTCTTCCGACCGCCCTCCCAAATCGCTGGTCACTCTGGAAGAGCGCATGCGCTCCCGATTTGAATGGGGGCTGGCCGCGGATATTCAACCTCCGGATATGGAAACACGGCTGGCAATCCTGCGCGCCAAGGCGGAAAGCACCGGTCGTTATATTCCCGACGAAATATTGGAGAATGTTTCCCGGAGAGTCCAGTCCAATATCCGTGAATTGGAAGGTGCATTGAACCGCATCATTGCCTTTGCCGATTTGAGCGGTCAGGCGCTCACCTTGCAGGTTGTCGAAATGGCCCTGGCTGACCTTTTACCCCAGCGCCAGAACGTCGATCCTGGAAAGATCATGGAACTGGTCGCTCATGAATGGCAGACATCCGTGGATGCTTTGCTGGGTCGGGACCGATCTCAGAAGATCGCCGAGCCGCGCCAGGTTGCAATGTATCTCATGCGGAAAGAGACGAATGCCTCGTTGCCGCAGATTGGCGAGGTATTGGGCGGCCGCGACCATACCACTGTAATGTATGCCATACAAAAGATCGCCAACCAGATAGAAACCAAGGCCGAACTGCGGAAACGTGTTATCAGTGTAAAACAACAGCTATATGGGCAGACCGCAGTCGTATAACCTGTAATTCTTAACGAACCCGCGGCAAGTTTTTTTCCTTATCATCTATGGTATAATCCCGCCGCTTCATTCAATAAAGTTGTCTGAAGGAAGCACATTTTGCCCGGGATGGGCATCAAGCATCCCTGAGCGGGTCTG
>Ga0265340_10002324_pt1 | contig 10869 bp, 10 predicted proteins | sample 4CB225metaG_FD_202082 | JGI IMG/M metagenome (GOLD analysis project Ga0265340, IMG submission 202082) | Rhizosphere microbial communities from Carex aquatilis grown in University of Washington, Seatle, WA, United States - 4-CB2-25 metaG | ecosystem: Host-associated > Plants > Roots >...
CGGGGCTAACGGAAGCGTTCGGCAGGCACATCGACGTCAAGTTGCACTTTGCGCAATGCGTCTTCTGGTTCGAGTGCCACCAGCGATGCTGCGCGGATGATGCAACGTTCGAGCGAGGTGTCCCGTGGATCAGCGCGCGCAGTCGCGCCCAAAATGGTCCCATTCTTGACTGCAAGGCACAGGTGCACGCGTAAAGCTCTACGTGCTCTGCACGGTGTCGTCCAATGCGGAAAGTCGAGCAACGAACCAAGCGGCGTACGCGAGAGGTCAACAGGCAATAGTGAACCGGGGTCTGGGCGTTCCTGCTCGTCGACACTCAGCTCGTCGCAACTGGGCAGTTTGTCAAGATCAACCGGGGGCTTGTCTACCGGAACAATCTGCGGCGCGGGCCGTGTAACAGGCTGCACCAGTGCGACATCAGGCTCTGTGCGCGCAGCCAATCCGGCCTTGTAGTTCGGGTCTTGCCTGTCGTCGGCTGCACCCAATGCAGGCCCTGCGTCGCGACGACCAAGGGGTAACCAGCCGTATAGAACGCCGTGCCCGATGATGACCGCTCCAACCCACAGTGCCACGTAGTACGGCAGCCAACTGCGTGAACGCACTATCTTCGATTCGGGAAAATCACCTGACGGCAGTCGAACGCGCGGCTTGGGGTCCAGAATGACTGCCATGGCCGCAAGCGTAACTGTGCTCGGCAGCAACGCAACCGAGGTCGTTGGCGCTGTTGACGAAGTGCGCGGTTTGGGGCAATGACGATAGCCGTGAAACGCATTCTGTCGCTATTACTGTGGTCGGCACTGGCTGGCTTGGGAGCACTTGCCTACGTCGTCGTGACCGTGCATCGCGGCGAGCCGCTGAGTGCAGCTTGGGTTCTCACCGCAGCTTTCTGCACGTATGCCGTGAGCTACCGATTCTATGCAAAGTGGATTGCAGCTCAGACGCTGGCGCTCAACGACAGGCGGGCAACGCCGTGCGAGGTTCACGAAGATGGTCGCGATTTCGTGCGGACCCACCCTTGGATTGTGTTTGGCCATCACTTTGCAGCCATCAGCGGACCCGGCCCGCTCGTTGGCCCCGTGTTGGCAGCGCAATTTGGTTATATCCCCTCGACCCTTTGGTTGCTGATTGGCGTGGTACTTGGTGGCGCCGTACAAGACTTTATCATCCTGGTTACGTCAATGCGACGTGATGGCAAGTCACTTGGTGAGATGGTCAAGGACGAGATCAGCAGCACTGCCGGTCTGTTGTCGCTCGTCGCTATCGTGAGCATTTTGATAATTCTGATTGCCGTGCTCGGCCTGGTAGTGGTCAAAGCGCTGGCTCACAGCCCCTGGGGCACGTTCACCATCGCGAGTACGCTTCCGATTGCGGTCTTTATGGGGCTCTATTTGCGGTTTATTCGACCCGGCCGCGTGCTGGAGGTTTCGGCAATCGGCGTTGTACTGTTGCTGGCCGGGGTGTGGTTTGGCCGTTACTTTCACGAGGTGCCCAGTCTCGCTCGCTGGCTGACGTTCGACGGCACTACACTGGCGTGGGCCATCATCGTCTATGGGCTCTGCGCGTCGATATTGCCGGTCTGGCTGCTCTTGGCTCCGCGGGACTATCTTTCGACGTTCATGAAGCTTGGCACTATCGGCGCGCTCGCCTTGGGGATTCTCTTCGTGCTACCGCCGTTGCGGATGCCACCGTTGACACGCTTTATCGATGGCACGGGGCCCGTGTTCGCCGGCAATATCTTTCCTTTCTGCTTCGTGACGATTGCTTGCGGCGCGATCAGTGGCTTTCATACCCTGATTGCGTCAGGAACCACACCGAAGCTCATCACGCGCGAGACCCATGCCAAAGCGGTTGGATACGGCAGCATGTTACTTGAATCCGCAGTAGCCATCATGGCACTGGTGGCAGCGTGCACGCTCGATCCTGGCGTCTATTTCGCGATGAATGCGCCGGCAGCTATCGTGGGCAAAACCGCAGAGCACGCTTCGAGTGTGATCACTGGTTGGGGCTTTCCAGTCAATGCCGCGAACCTGACGCAACTGGCGCATGATCTCGGCGAGAACACAGTCCTCGGTCGCGCGGGGGGAGCGCCAACGCTTGCCGTAGGAATGGCCAACGTGTTTGCCGCAATCGTCGGCGGACGGCAACTGATGGCGGTTTGGTACCACTTTGCCATCATGTTCGAAGCGCTCTTCATCCTGACGACAGTCGACGCAGGTACGCGAGTGGGTCGTTTTTTGGTGCAAGCCGTGCTCAAGCAAGTGCACCCCCACTTGGGCAACACCAGTTCGTGGTCGGCAAATTTGATTGCCAGCGCTTTGCTGGTCGCTGGTTGGGGTTACTTTTTGTATCAGGGTGTAGTGGACCCGCTCGGCGGCATCAACAGCCTGTGGCCCCTATTTGGGATTGCCAATCAACTACTTTCAGTCATCGCGCTGTGTCTGGCAACAACGGTCCTGCTCAAAATGGGTCGCGTGCGCACCTGTGTCATCACGCTCGTGCCATTGCTCTGGGTGGGAGCCGTGACGTTTACCGCTGCCTGGCAGAAGATATTCTGCGCAGACCCCAAGATTGGGTTCCTATCCGCGGCTCGCAGTCTGGGTCAGCAATTGAATCAGACCGGAGCACCCTTGGCAGACACGCAGACACTGGTGCGCACCCAATTCAATCTGCGAGTTGACGCGGCAGTGGCCGGTTTCTTCTTGGTGCTGGTGTCCGGCATCGTGTTGATTTCAGTCTGGCGTTGGATCGGGATACTGACTGGGCGACAGCCTCGCGCACTCACGGAAACGCCCATCGTATGGCTTTCGCCCGAGCAGTTGCTGCGAAACCCGGCGCACCATTTCTCGCGCTCAGTGCACGGGGTAGGCCTATTCTGCCTGAGCTTGGCTCGCCAATGGGTAGGTGAGGTCACCGACGCACCATGTTCTCATGAATGCCGTTCGGTGCAGGCCCGGGCGCAGCACCGCCGCGCAATCGGTAAAGCGTGGGCCGAGCGAGTGCAGAAGAAGAGTAAACAGCCCCGCTGCTGCTGATGACGGGCATGCTGACTGCCGCAAGCCGGCGGGACCGTGCCGCACCGAACAAAAGATTGTCAGAGACATATCTGCACTTGGGCAGCGGGCCGCTCTGCGCTAGAAACGTGCGTAGGCAGCTCCGGTTGTCGGAGCAGGTCGGACATTGCAAAGGTGCGCTAAATCGAGCGCCAAGTGGGCCGTAGTGGCCCAAACGATGCGAATTGGCAGAGCCTCGAGAGCCGCGTTAGCTTGGCGAACAACTGAGTCCTTCAGTCTGCTCAACCGCGCAGCGCCAACTCGGGTAGGATTGCTGGTGGTCGCAAGGCGCCCATTATGAAGCGATCGTCAACCATTGAGCGAGTACGTAACACGGAGGCACTCGAGCATGCAGCTTGATTTCACGTCTCGGGAGCTGACAATCAAGCTGGTCTACTACGGACCGGCGCTGAGCGGGAAGACCACGAATCTGCAAGCGCTCCATGCCGCTAGCACGCCCGACGCAACGGGTCGGCTTATGACGCTAGAAACGCGTGATGACCGAACGCTGTTCTTCGACCTACTGCCGTTGACGTTTGGCTCGGAAAGGGGGCTGAGCATCCGCCTCAAAGTCTTTACCGTTCCGGGACAGGTGATTCATTCATCCACGCGACGACTAGTACTTCAGGGCGCCGATGGCGTGGCATTCATTGCCGACTCACGAGTGGCAGAGACAGAAAACAATGCGGTGGCTTTTCGCGATCTGCGCGAGAACCTCAAGCAGAACGGCATCAACCCCAAGCAGATCCCGCTCGTGCTGCAGTTCAACAAGCGCGACTTACCAGATGTCCGCGGTGAGGCCGAACTGGCAGAAATGGCCGCACAAGGCAAAGAGCCAGTGTACTTGGCCTCTGCAGTCAGGGGCACGGGTGTCGTCGATACTTTCGTGGCGCTGCTGCATCAGACATGGCAGCTGCTAGACAGCCAACATGGGTTAGTGGAAAAGTTTGGCTTTGATACTACGGCGTTCTTTGCGGATGTGTTGGTCAAGCTCACCGACCCACGACCGCTCTCAGCGGTTCTGTCTAGCCGTGTGGGCAAGAAGAACCCGAAAGGGTCAAAGCCATGACGAGCCAACGCCCAGTGCGCAGCCTGGATGAGCTGACCATTGAGTCCAAGTTCAGTGTCCAAGAACTCGTCAGCCGTAGCGCGCTGGAAGAGTTGTTGGCAAGCCTCTACGATCTGTTCGGTATTGCCTCGAAAGTCTTTGCAAGTGATGGCGCACTGATCGCGGAAGCGGGGTCTGGCTCGGCGCTGCAAATCTATCTGAGTTCACTACCAGGAGGGCGACGGCTAGTACGCGAAACGGTCGAACTCGTGAAGACCTCGACGCCTAAGCCCAATGAGAGTCAACAGCTTCAATGCTCAACCGGCGAACGCTACGTGGTGGTCGGTCTCGACTACGACGGTCGCTTGTTAGGTCGCGTCGTCATTGGTCCATTTCTGCTAACCGACGATCGGGAACTACCCGAAGCCCTACTTCGCTGCGACCCGGCAATCGAGCTGGAACGACTGCAAGAGCTTTGGCGGCTCCTCAACCATTGCGAAGCGCTCCTCATTGCGCGAGTGGTGGTCCACCTGCGGACAACGCTCGGGCTCGTGTTGTTCAGCGGACATCGAGCATTGCTCGCGAGCAGCATGCATCTAGCCAGCGTACAGGAGAGTTTTCGCGAGCTAAGCGAGAAATCGGCAACGCTGCAGGCTGCCTATGAGCGGCTCAAAGACCTCGACCGACTCAAGAGCAACTTCCTAGCCACGGTGTCGCATGAGCTCCGCACGCCGCTCACGTCGATCATTGGCTACAGTGAAATGCTGATCGCCGGCATCGCAGGCGACATCAACGACGAGCAGCGCGAGTTCATGGGCACCATTCACGAGAAGGGCGGGCAGTTACTCGAGCTCATCAAGGGGCTGCTGGATCTGACCAAACTCGAGAGCGGAACGCTTAGCCTGCACAAGGCAGAAACGCCAGTGTTGCCCATTCTGCGAGATATCGTGCACACGTTGCTGCCAACGGCGCGAGCCAAAGGGGTGGTCCTCTCTGCAACCGGCGACGCTGGCGTACCAACACTCTGGGGAGATGCGTCGCGCCTGCGACAAGTGTTTTTGAACCTCACGGAAAATGCCATCAAGTTCACTCCTGCAGAAGGGAGCGTGACGCTCAGCGCCGCAATGACTCATGTGGAATTGCCGCTCGACGCCGACGACGACGGTCCGGCTATCGTGATGCGGGGCGTTAAACGGCCGATGATTGAGATACGGGTCGCCGATACGGGCATTGGCATATCCGAGGTCGAGCGACCGCGGGTCTTTGACGCCTTCTACCAAGTCGACTCGAGTTCGACTCGCGAACAAGGCGGCGCCGGGCTCGGGTTATCAATCGTCAAGCGATTGGTCGATGCTCATGACGGCACTGTCCACATCGAGGAAAACGTGCCTCGTGGTACGGCGTTCGTCGTGCGGATCCCGTGCCGGCGACTGAGCTTCGTCGGGTGAGTAAATAGCGCGGGCTCACGAGTACTGCTAGGTGGCGTGCGTGAGCTTGTTGACTGCTGCCGCCAGAAGCTCGGCTTTGAAAGGTTTGACGATCCAAGCCCTCGCACCTGCTTTTTTGGCTCGCGCCACCTGGTCGGGTTGGCCTTCAGTGGTCAGAATGATGATGGGAATCGATGTATACTTGCCGTCTTTTTGCACCTGCTCAAGCATGTCGAGACCGTTCATGTTTGGCATGTTTATGTCGCAGACAACGAGTGCAATGTCTGCAACGTTCTTTAGCCTATCGAGACCTTCGAGACCATCTGCTGCCTCTACTATATCAAAGCCTGCCTGTTTTACGGCCAGCCCCACTTGCTGACGCACAGTGGCCGAGTCGTCGATTACGAGTATGGTTTTGCCCATATATCTCTCCTGCTACGGAATACCTGAGTATTGTGTTGCCATAGGCGAGCGCGCCCAATGCTAGAAAAGAAGCGCTTGCCCTTCGACGAGCGTACCGTCCTCCTGTGGTTCAACGGCCCAGAATGCACGAACTTGAGGTACGATGTGGTTCAAACCGCAGGGACTGCCCTACGCCCGACGCACAAGCATCCTTGAGCGATTGGAATCACGTCCGCAGATCGCACCCACATCGTGGTCGTGTTACGCTACGGTGGTGCCCCCCTCGGCCAATCCAAAGCACTTGCGCGACAATGAATTCTCCAGGATTGCTTGGCTACTCGGCTTGTTCTCCAGCATGCCCACACCAGCGCAGGTGACCCTCGGCATTGGCGACGATGCTGCCATCATCAAGAGCGGCCGTGAAAGTTGGGTTTGGACGGTTGACGCTTGTGTAGAGGGGGTTCACTTTGATCAGCGCTGGCTGACCGCAAGAGACATCGGTTGGCGAAGTTTTCATGCAGCGGCAAGTGATGTTGCCGCCATGGGGGCTCGTCCTATGGCAGCGCTCTGTTCACTGGCGCTTCCGAAGCATCTCGAGCCTGCGGCATTTCGCAGCATTGCCCGGGGCCAGGCTCTCGCAGCTCGCAGCATCGGGTGCGCCATCGTTGGTGGCAATATGACGCGAGCAAGCGAGCTGTCGATTCACACCACGTTGCTCGGTTCAACCGATCGGCCTCTGCGCCGCGACGGCGCGCGCGTTGCCGATGAGATCTGGCTAATTGGGCAAGTGGGCGCGGCAGCAACCGGTTTGCTCGTGTTGCAAGCCGTGCCCGAGAAACACCAAACACCAGCCCAACGTTGGTGCGTCCGTCAATGGCGACGACCGAATGCTTTGGTTGCCGCGGGACAGACGCTTCGCTCGGTGGCGCATGCTGCAATCGACATTTCGGACGGACTGGCTGCAGATCTTGGTCACCTGACTGCGGCAAGCCACGTACGTGCCGTGCTGGATACGGTGGCCCTGGACCAAGCACTCGGAATACGGGTGCACCAAGCAGCGCTGGAGCTCAAACGTGAGGCACTGGACCTTGCCCTGTTCGGCGGGGAAGACTACGCGCTGCTAGCAACCGGCCCCGCGCGAAAACGGCCCAAAGAGGCGCAAGTGATAGGCCACATTGAAAAAGGGCGTGGAGTCTGGCTGCGCACGGGAACCAAAACTCGACGCTTGTCGAGCTTAGGCTTCGACCATTTTCGTTAGTCGTGGCTCAGAACATGTCGCGTCAGACTGAGCAGCGCCCCGGCCAGGTTCACGACTGGACGCAACTGGGCCGTTTTCTGCGCAAAACGCGAACATCACGCTGCCCGGGCCCGGTATTGTGCCCATAGGTGAGTGATTTCAGAACCAAAACGTGATAAGGACAAGCCCCTTGTGTGCTTATTATCCGGATTTCTTATGCAGAATGTGACTCTACGCTGCAATGCACGGGCTTTCCGCGTGTCATTCGATCAAGGGGCTTCGTCAGCAACGTCAACTGTCGCTGGCTTGACCTTCTGCGTAAACGCTGGACCGCGTCGGTTCTGAAGCTGCGGGGGAATTTCTATGGTCGGTGATCGGAGAATCAGAACTCCATGGGTTCTAGCCACAATGGTAGCGGCGCTGGTTTCCCGCAGGTTGTGGATCACGGACATGGAGTACAAGTACGATGAGGCGCTAACCGTTCGCCAACTCTCCCACTTGGCCTGGAAGACTTGGAGCCCGCTGGCGCCTGTCGTGTCCGAGCATTCAGGCACCACTCATTCCTCTGGATTCTTCTATCTCTTGTTCGGTCTCACACCAGACAAGGAACCGCTAACCATTGCCACGACTATTGCGCTACTCAACGCAATCTCCATCATCGTGCCGCTTTGGTGCCTGCGTCGGACACCAAAATATTTTTATACGTTTGCCCTTTGCGCGACGAGCTTGACCCTGATTGTTGGGTCACGAAAAATATGGACGCCGGACCTTCAGGCGGCTTGGGTCTGCGCGAGCATTGCCCTGATCGGGGCCAGTGCTGCCAGGTCAAAACTGCGGAGCCTGCCGTTGGCGGCACTTGCTGGGTTTTGCCTGGTGATGGCAGGCCACATGTACCTACCGGCTGTTTTCGTGGCAGCAGTCGGAGGTCTGGCGGTGCTAATTGCCTACGGCGTCGGGCGCCGCTGGTTACAATTTACGGGGTGGACGATCGGGTCAGCAGCAGGGTGGTCCACCTTCATTCCCTGGGCACTGGCTCTGTTGTCGCGAGCGCCCGGACCTCACGCGCACGCCCAAACGGTACCGCTCGGTGGCGCACAATTTATGGATGCCGCGCGCATGGGGTTCACGATCCACACTCCGTATAGCGTCTACGCCCTCTACCTTCAACCGCAGAAGAGCTGGATGAACGAGCAGGCGTCATCATCGATATGGCTGCAGTCGACGTTGCTTTGGATCAATGTCTCTTGCGTCATTGGGGGCATTCTTTTCGTAGCTGCCGTGTTGATGGCTATTCGCCGACGACATGAAGTCGTACGAGATCCGCTGCTATTGACCGGGTGTGGGTTACTTCTGGTGATGCCGATGGCGCTTTTCATGGCGCAACTGGGCACGTACATTCATTACTGGTTAGCCGCGGTTCCATTCTTCTATTACTGGATTGCCTGGACGGCTACGCGGGGAGCTGCTGTTTGGCGTTGGCTAGCGGTCGCTACGTGTGTAACGTCATGGCTGGCAGCAAGCAGTTTTGCCGGACTAGTACATGAAAACAAGGGATTGCCGGGCGAATATGGGACAGCTTTTAGTGCTCACGGCTAATGATCGATCCATAAATTGTCTTATACGAAGATTCCAATGGCGACACAGAACGAAACTATCCAGCCCATGAAAGTCATACTGCGCAGGGCGCGTTTGAGGCTGCTGCAGCTGCACTATGAGAGCGTGGTTGGCCATATTGGGGGCAACCTTTCGTCGCTTGATCTGATGCTGACGCTGTACCATCGCGTCATGCAGAGCAATGACCGCTTCATTCTGTCCAAGGGCCATGCAGCGGGCGCCCTCTACACTACGCTTTGGTCCCTGGGGAGACTCTCGGATGACGACCTGAAACAGTTTCACAAGGACGATACACTGCTGAGCGCCCATCCCCCGCCCAAGGGTATCGCGGATATTCTTTTTGCAACGGGTAGCCTGGGCCATGGGCTCGGACTGGCTGCCGGCGTTGCGCTCGGGCAACGGCTCCAGGGCGAAACCGGCCGGGTCTTTTGTCTTATGTCAGACGGCGAATGGAATGAGGGCTCGAATTGGGAATCACTCGCGTTCGCGGCACATCAGAAGCTCGACAAACTCACACTCATCATTGATCTGAATGGACTCCAAGGGTTCGGCAGCACCAAAGAGGTCAACGATATTTCTCCTCTGGCAGACAAGTTGACCGGCTTCGGCTTGAAAGTCTCGACCATAGACGGCCACGACCCCGAGGCAATTGAGCTTGCCTTGCGTACCGGCGCTGACGGAACGCCTCATGCTGTCGTGGCCAACACCGTGAAAGGTCATGGCGTGTCTTTCATGGAACACAAAATGGAGTGGCACTACCTTCCGATGAGTGCGGACCAATACGCACTCGCAACCGAGGAGGTAGGTCACTTATGAGGAACATTCTCGCTTCGACACTCGTCGCATACGCAAGCAAGCCAGAATTCGTATTTCTGACCGGCGACCTCGGCTTTATGGCATTGGAGCCCGTGCAGCAAGCGGCGGGTTCGCGCTTCATCAACGCGGGGGTCGCCGAACAGAACATGGTCTCGGTCGCAGCCGGGATGGCGCGAGTAGGTCTGAAGCCGTGGGTATACAGCATCGCGCCGTTTGTGTACGCGCGAGCGTTCGAACAGATCCGCAACGACGTTTGCTATCACAAGCTCCCGGTCTTTTTGGTTGGCAATGGTGGCGGCTATGCCTATGGCGTCATGGGCGGAACACATCACGCGCTCGAGGACTACGGTGCACTTCTCACGTTGCGCAATCTCACTGCGTACGTGCCAGCCTTTGGGGCTGACGTTCCGGCCATCGCGGCTCGGATGTACGCAGCGGAGCGCGCCGCGTATCTTCGGTTGGGACGCGATGAAGCACCTGCTGATTTTGTCGTGCCCCCCTATGAGCCTTTGCGTCAGGTGCTGGCAGGCCCTGGCCCCACACTACTCATCGTGGGGCCACTGGCGGGTGGTATTCTAGCTGCATTGCTCACGTTGCCTCAACAGAAGCGACCTGCAACATGGGTACTGAGTGAGCTCCCGATCGGCGATGAGTCGCTAACAGAGCCATTCCTTGCTGACCTGAAACGCAGTGATCACCTAATCGTGGTTGAAGAGCACACGGCACAGGGAAGCGCCGGACAGATGTTGGCCCACACGCTGTTACTCCGCGGCGCGGTTCCTCATCGCTTCGCTCATCGTTGCGCAGTGGGTTATCCTAGCGGGCGGTTCGGCTCCCAGAACTATCACCGGCGGCAATGCGGATTGGACCCAGCTGCGATACTAGCTTACCTTCAGGGGTAGACAATAATGGTCAGAGAACTCGAACCCAAAATTCGTCGGCTGCAGGGGCCCATTCTTGTCCTCGGCGCCAGCGGATTCATTGGAGCGAATCTCCTTCGTACACTGGTGCAACAGGGCGCAAATGCTTTTGGCACCTATTGTCACCTTCCCGCCTGGCGCTTGCAAGGGGTCCCGGAAAGCAACCTGATCCAAGCCGACCTGCTCGTCGACGCGAATCTGGATGCGGTACTCGAGCAAGTCAAACCAAGGACCGTGTTCAACTGCATCGCGTACGGCGCGTACTCGTTTGAAACCGATGCTGAACTGATCTACGAAACCAATTTCAACCTCACGGTTCGGATTCTACAACGCCTCGCGACGCGCCCGATCGCTT
>Ga0265340_10002325_pt1 | contig 10866 bp, 13 predicted proteins | sample 4CB225metaG_FD_202082 | JGI IMG/M metagenome (GOLD analysis project Ga0265340, IMG submission 202082) | Rhizosphere microbial communities from Carex aquatilis grown in University of Washington, Seatle, WA, United States - 4-CB2-25 metaG | ecosystem: Host-associated > Plants > Roots >...
GTGGACGCGGTGTGGGTGAACGTCGACCAGGTACTGGCGGTGCTGAGCTTGTACTGCACCAGGTAATCACTGATCGATACCCCACCCGTGCTGGCCGGGGCGACCCAGGACAACACCAGTTGCGTGTTCCCCGCCCCGGCCGTCAACCCGGTCGGGACCCCCGGCGCGGTCGTGTGCGGGGTCGCCGTGGCCGTCGCGGAATAGGCGCCGGTACCCACAGAATTGAGGGCTGCGACCTGGAAGGAGTACCCACTGGCATTCGTCAAGCCCGTCACCGTCGCGGCTGTCGTGACCGATGTTCCGTCCGCGAAGGTCGACCAGGTCGAGGCGGTCGAGAGCTTGTAATGCACCACATAATCAGTGACCGTCGCGCCACCATTCGCTGTCGGTGCGGTCCACGCCAACGCTACCTGCGCGTTGCCGGCCGTCCCCGCCAATGCCGTAGGTGCGCCGGCCACACTGGCTGCGTAGGCGGTACCGGTAACCGCCACCACATCGAGGGTCACCACCGCGAGCACCGCCATCACGGCAACCGCCCACCGGGCCGGGGTCCCCTCACGGAATCCAGCCGAAATGAGTCGGTTAAACCAGGCAGGACATGCAAGCCCTCGACGCACGGTTGCTCCCTAACAGCGAAACAGCCGTCGACGTTTACCGACGGCCCACCCTGAGCATGAACGCCGAACCCACCAGAATGCACTTACTCTCTGTAACACCGCCTGAACGGAGCAGCACCAATCCGGGTCACTACCCGTCGCTGGTGTGACCTGATGTACCGCTTTCATGGGGAAATGGCGCGCGACATTCGACCTCAAATGATGTCGTCGTCTCCTGTCTGAGGTCGCAGCGCGTGAATGGCATCCCTCGAAGAGAGCAGCCCAGCGAATATGGCCTCACGCACACGACCGATCGAATTCCCGACACGGTCGCGACCTAGTGTCCAGGGCGGCGTGGATCTTCGTTGGAGCCATGCGTTTCCCAACATCCGGATCAGCGGAACGCCCGACCTCGAGAGCCGGCATCGGTGGCCGCGCGGACAGGTTGATCCGTCCGGCGACGACCTCGCGGAGCACCACCGCCGAGAGTCGTTCATTGCCTGGGCTGCGTGGAAATGGCTGGCGAACCGGACCCAAGTGCACGGCGATCTTGTCCGCGTCCTGCGGTGAGCGAACCCCAGCGTGGACCGCGCCGTCCAGAGACCGGCACGGCTCAATTCTCGATCGAATCGGCGGCACGCAGCCCGCGACCGGCCGCGGATCACCCTTTCGTGAAGGCAATCCGCGCTGATCCGGGCCTGGGGCGGCAGGTCGGCCGCGTTGCCGATGAAATCGGCCAGGACGTAGTGGGTGGGCCTCGCGGGTGGTTGCCGCCAGTTGCGGATCCGGCATGCTGACGTCGTCGTGGAGAAGATCGCAGCACGGAGCCTGGCCGAGGGCGGCTGAACGAGCGTTGCCCTGAGACCCAGATGGTGCGCTGCACTGCTGTGGTGGGTCTCCGCAGAGATGACGGATCTCGCGCTGGGCATGGCCGACACAATCCCGGCGTGAATCCCGCCGAGATCTTGTCCGTTGACACGCTCGCTTCGGGAGCGCCGGACGGGCCTCAAACCGAAGCTCCGGCGATCTCAAAGGAATAACGATCGTGAGGGAGTTTGAGACAGTCGCCGAGGCGTTCCAGCGGGAAGTCACATCGGGGTCCCCGCTGGTCTGCTGAGACAGAACGGCACCTGAGACACCTCAACTGTTCCTAATGGTGGTCATCTTGAGATTATGGACAGCACGCTCATCGACGCGGCGGCTCGGGAACTGGTCGAGGAGACCGGCGTGGACGCGGATGCGATTCGTTGCAGTTCACCTGTTCCCGCCTACATCGAGTACGGCAAGGTGCCTGCTCGGCCCTCGAAGGATGAGCCGGAACATTTTCACCTCGACATTGGATATCGTTTCGTGACGACCGAGGCGAGCGTGGGGAACATCCAGGAGTCGGAGGTGACAGGCGCCAACTGGTACCCGATTCCCGACGCCGAGCGTCGTGTCGGGCCTCGCATCGCCCGAGCAGCGAGCCTTGAGGCCGAGATCGGCTGATCGTCCACTCGACCTGCGGCTCGCCGACGAATGAGGCAATCCACCGTCGATCAGCCCGCATGCGGATGATCTTCCCTGTGCGTTGCTCATGCCCAGCGATAGGCCGGGCACGTCGGGGATAGGCCACCGCGACTGCGGTCCGGCGAAGGACGGCTTACGGCCCCGGCTGTGCTTCAGCTGCGGTCGGTCAGAGTTCGAAGAGTTGATCCTGGACGGGAAGGTTGCTTTTCGCGGTCTTTCCGGCGATTCGCATCAGGTCTGCCAGGCCGTCGAGGTTGGGGATCTGGTCGGCGTCGTGGACAAGGCGAAGGAAGACCTGGGCTGTCACCTCTACGTCTGCGTACGCACGGTGGCGATCCTGCGGCTGGGGAATGCGGAAGTGCGCCAGTAGCGTGTCGAGTCGGTAGTTCGGCAGGTGCGGGACCATCCGCTTGGCGAAAGGGATCGTGTCGAGGAAGTCGATACGGCTCAGGGCCGGGCAATGCTCGCGCTGATGGTGGATCAGATTGGCTTCGGTGGCGGCGTGCTGGGCGACCAGCAGGTACGGGGTGCCTGGTGTGAAATGGCGGTCCAGACAGCCCAGTGCCTCATCGGGGGTCGGTGCTTGGTGCAGGTCTTCGGCCCTCAGCCCGGTCTGGGCGGTGTCGGCCGGTGTGATCGGTGCGAACGCGGGTGGGCGGATGAGGGATTGATAGCGTCCGACGGGTGTGCATGTGCTGGAGGTGAAGCGCAGGGCCAGCGCGGCGACCTCGATGGGCTGAGCGTGATGACCTGTGGGGGTCGTAGCCTCGAAATCGATGACGACGAAGGTGGTCGCCCTGAAGACCGGATCGTCCGTCAGGTTTCCCATATGTCGTCCACCATTCGGGAGGGATGGGCGTTGGAGTCGAAGGCGGCGTGGTCAGAAACGGCTGATGATTGTCCTGTCGAGGATGCTGTCATGGTTTCACGAGGTGCATCGCCGCCTGGGTGGCCCTGTCCAGGTCTGGTGCCTCCCATCGGGTCTCGCCGGTCCAGGTCTGGCTCAGAGCCTGGTAGAGATCGGACATGACGGGGATGAAGGCCGGAGGCAAAGGGGGCGGTGCTGTCCATTCGTCTCGTGGAACGCCTGCGGCGATGAGTTGTTGGACCGGGATTTCGAGTCCGTGGGAGAGGTACCAGTCGCGGATGATTTGCTTTCCGCAGTGGATGCCTTTGAACTGGAAACGGCTCTCGTCTGGTGTTCCCGGACTGTCTGCGACCATCAGGGTTCCCGCGGCGGAGAGCAGGTACTCGACCTTGCCGTCGCAGTGCCTCAGCCTGCGACTGCGCGCGTGCTCGGAGATGACCTCGTTGACGCGGAGGGTCAGGTCACGCAGGTCCTGGAATCCCTGGTCGTGCAGGGCTGCCAGGTGTTGTGCCTGCGCCGGGTCTAGGAATCTGTTGGTCGCTTCGAGCATCGTGGCGAACTCGATCATCGGGTGTTCCAGCATCTGACCGACGGTCGGTGCTTCGGTGAGACCGATGGCTGCGGGTCTCACGCTGTGTACTGCGATCCGCTGATGCACCGAACTTCCGGCGGGAAGTTCGTTGCGGAAGATCGTCATCACCGGCAGGAGGCGGTTTCGGGTGCCTGGAGCGGGCCTGGCCGTTGACGGGTCCATCATGCGTGAGAGCGTGAACTCGATTCGGTTGGGCTCGATGTAGCGGCGGAAGTGCGTGGGGATTCCCGCCGCTTCCAGCATTTGGAAGTTGAACACCGCCATGCGACAGACGGCCTCGCCTTTCCCGGGGATCGTGTCCGGCATTCTTCCGTAGTGGAAGATTGTGTAGTTGTCGGTGTACTCGAAGACGCCAACGCCTTCGCGTGTCTGGGTCGGCGGCTCGAGGATGTGAAGGTTCTTGGTCGAGTGCAGAATTGGCATCTCTCTCCTCGCTGGACGATGACCTCATGGTGATGGGCCACGAGCCTGGGCGTGTGGTGGTCCATGGGTTTCGGTGGGGACTTACCCGATACCGGTGGCCCGCCATGGGGCGTGGACGAGTCAGAGCGGGCCGGTGGGGATGGGCTGTGTGAGGACGCCGTCGGTCAGGGTGAGCGTGCGCATTCCGGCTGCCTGTGCGGCGGCAACGCCGGCGGGTGAGTCGTCGACGGCCAGACAGTCGGGGGCGGGGACGCCGAGTCGTCGGGCCGCCTCGCTGAACAGGTCGGGGGCGGGTTTGCCGAAGGGGACGTCCTCACGTACCACGACGGCGGTGAACTCTCCGGTCAGGCCGAGGACCTTGAGGGCGGGATGGACGAGGGTCCCGGCGGCACCTGAGGCGATGGCGCACGGCAACCCGGCGCGTCGTGCGCTCTGCAGGAGGGCAGCGGTGCACGGGATCGGGGCGATGGTGTCCAGGTGGCGCAAGAGCAGGGTGCGACTGTGCTGGACGATCTCCTCGGCCGGCGCCTGGGAGCCTGCGGAGAGTTCGTTCAGCAGGTCATAGATGGACAGGCCGGCATGCTGTCGGTACCAGAGGGAGTCCAGGGGCACCCCGTGCACGCTCAGGGCTGATCGCAGCGCGGTCTCGTGACCGGTCGTTGTGTCGGCGAGGGTGCCGTCGAAGTCGAGCACGAGAGCCCGTGCAGTGGTGAGAAGGTGATGCAGCTCCTGACCGGGGGCCGGGTTCATGCGATCGGAGATCCGGTCGGACGCTGGCAGCACACGCATCGGGCCCGCGGGCCCGCCCACGGTTCGCCCAGGCATCCCAGAGCATCGCCTGCTTCGTCGATCCAGGTGTGGATCTGCTGGACGGCTTCGTGCTCGCCGCTCGTGCGGCGGTCCACGATCCGCCAGCCTTCCGGATCGGTCTGGGCGAGTTGCTCGAACAGGTCGCGGGCCTGCTCCATGAAGACGGTCTGCTCGGCGGTGAAGATCCGCTGGTCGCGTCTCTCGGCGCGGTCGATGGCAGCGGAGGCCTGATCGGTGATGAGGATCGTCAGGTCGGGAAGTGGCCGGAACGACGCCGCGACGTCCATCAGGAGAAACATTCGCTGCAGGGCTGCTCTCGGGTCGCCGGGATGCAGCAGGAGCGCCTGGCACACGGCTGTGCTGGCGGGACTGCGGCCTTCGATGACGGCCTGTCCACACGACAGGTGAGGTAGGACGACTTCCAGGTCGTGGCGTTTGATGGCCAGCAGCAGCAGTGTCTCCGACAGAGGCGCGCCACCGCGCAGGAACGGGTCGCCTGCGGCGCCCTCCCGCAGGGCGCACAGGATGGCCTCGTCGAGAGGCCCGCCATCACCGGCGCGTTGGGTGAAGGCGTCGAGCATGAACGGTGGCTCGGGCATGGCGTCGACGGCCTGGGCGGTCAGGTGACTCTTCCCCACTCCCGTGATTCCCTCGACGGATATCAGCGGCCCGCGAGGACACGGGTGAAGGGGTGTCGGTGTTCTCACGGGAAGTCTCCTTGCCGAAGGATGGTGATGATCCACTGTGCGGGGGGTCGGCGGCCGGCCGGTCGTTGTCCGGGCGGGTACGCGCGTCTCGGGGGTCATGGTTGCCAGGCATGCACCGCGCGTCGGATCGTCGTCGCGTAGCGCTCCAGCTGTGCGGGACTGTCGCGTTCGGTCACGATCACGGCGAGGGTATGGTCGAGAATCTGGGCGGCCGATGCGCAGGGTGGTCGGTCACGGTCGAGGAACATCGGGCGGGCGTCGCAGGGGACGAGGCCGAAGCTGCCGGTGGAGTTGGGCACTCCCGATCGGGCGAGGTGCTCGGCGAACGCGCGCGGACGGGGCAGGTCGATGCGGAACAGCGCGGCGAAGCTGTTCCAGTCTCCGTTCGCTGGTGGGGGCAGAGCCTGCAGGCCCCTGACGTGAGCGGTGTGCTCGTGCAGTTGCCGGGTCTGCGCGCGCCGATGCTCCAGCAGGGCCGGCAGGCGACGCAGGTTGCTCGAGGCGATAGCGGCCAGAGGCGCCGCGAGGCGGCAGTTCGTCGCGATCCTGCTCTGGGCCTTCTGACCGGGGGAAACATCCTGCCAGTGGCTGCGGAACGCGGCCGCGTGCTGGGCGATCTCGTGACTTCGGGTCAGGAGGAAGCCGCCTTCCCCGCTCCAGAGGATCTTCCCGTCTTTCATGCTGAAGCAGCCGACGTCGCCGACGGTGCCTGCTCGACGGCCCTGCCTCGTGGTGCCGGCGGCTTGGGCGGCGTCCTCCACCACGGCCAGGCCGTGCTCGGCCGCGAACGCCAGGAGGGTGTCGGGTGAGCCCATCCGACCCCACAGGTGCACGGGCATGATCGCCTTGGTGTGTGCGGTGACCTTGCGTGCGGCGTCGTCGAAGTCCAGGTCCACGGTGGCGGGGTCACTGTCGACGAAGACGGGCGTCGCCCCGAGCGCGACCACGGGGGCCGCGGACATGACCACGGTCAGCGCCGGCAGGAGCACCTCGTCGCCGGGGCCGATGCCGCACGCTGACAGAGCGGCGTGCAAGGCCGCCGTGCCGCAGGACGTGGTGACGGCGTGGGGGATGTCGAATGCCCGGGCCAGCTCGTTCTCCAGGTGCCGGGCGGCGGAGCCGCCGCTGGGGTCCGGCATCTGGGCGAGGACCTCGGCGATCGCCTGCGCGAGTGTGGGCGCGCCGGTGGAGGTGTCGTCGCTGGTCATGGGCGTTCCTGGGGATGCAGCAGTCTGGGCATGTCCTGGACGAGGGGCCACATGTTTACGCAGTCCCGGCTGAACAGGGTGCAGTCGGTGTGTGCGGCGCTGGAGGTGAACAGTGCCCGGGCGTCGCCTCCGGCGATCGTCGCCGGGGTCCGGGAGGCGGTGGTGGCGGCGATCCGGCGCTGGACGGGCAGTCCCAGACGGTCCCGTCCGGCTGGACGAAGAACAAGCCCACCCCGGCGAAGCAGTCCGGGACGTGTCCGCTGTCCTGGGTGGTGATCGCGGCCACGAAGCGACGGATGTAGGAGGGGTCGGGCAGCGCCAGGCCCCTCTGGGTTCGGTAGAGGTCTGCCAGTTGGTCCTGCACGTTGGGGACGTCGGCGGTGGTGTGGCTCAGGTCGTGGAAGAGAACGTGGTCCGGCTCCAACGAGATCGGCTGGGGAACGTAGTAGTCCGCTCCGGCCTCGCCCGCCAGTCGGGCGACATCGGTGATCTCCTGCGGTCGCGACCGTGTGACGACGGTGTAGATCCCGATTCTCGGCAGGCTCCCTGCCCCGCGGGCATCACGCAGCGCGCGGATGCCGGCAAGCACGTCGTGGAACCCGAAGCGGCCCGGGGTCCGCGAGGGGCGCAGCCGGTCGTTGATCTCGGGGTCCGCGCTGTCGAGCGAGACCGACACACCGTCGACGCCCAAGGCGAGCAGCCGTTCGATCACGGGCGCACGGGTGAGAGGGACACCGTTCGTGGCGATGACGACCTGGCAGCCGGCCTCCTTGGCCAGGGCGACCACCTCCAAGGTCGCCGGCCAGTCCAGCGGCTCACCACCGGCGATGATCACGCGGCGCACCCGTGATCCCGGCAGGGTCGCGGCGAAGTCCGTCAGGACGCGGGCGGGCAGGTCCCTGCCCGACAGATGCGACAGCTCGCCGGTCTGCGCGTGCGGGACCTGCCGGTGCTCCGCAATCGTGCCGAAGTAGCAGTGCGGGCACGCGAACGAGCACGGCGAGCGCAGCGCCCACAGCAGGGTCACCTCACCAGATGTGGGCACGGGCGGCGCTCCTTCGCTGCAGGCACCGGATCAGGACCGTATGGACCGCGTCCGCGCTCGACTCCCGCGACATACCGGTCACGTCGACGACGAGGTAGCGCTCGGGGTGTTCGACGGCCAACTGCCGGTAGAGGGCATCAATGCGCTCCAGCATGAGCCGGTCGGCCGGCGTGAGACGGTGGCCGCTGCGCTCGGTGAAGCGTCGCAGGCAGGTGTCTGGGTCACCGGTGAGCAGGATCGTCGCATCGGGCAGGCGCCGCCATTTCTGGACGGCGCCGAGCAGACGTCGCGCCGTGTCTTTCAGCGAGATCTCGGGGTACTGGGCGTGCAGGATCACCGCCTGGGACACGGCCAGGGTGTCGGCCCCGCGGTCCTCCAGGAGCACGTCCACCCCGGCGAAGTCGTCGTCGCTCACGAGTTCACCCCGGCGGACCTGCAGGGCGAGCAGGGCCAGGGTCTCCACGACGGGGTGCCCGACCCGCAAGAAGGGGTCGTTGCGGGCGGACAGCGCCGCGATGACGCGGCCTGCGAGTGGGTCATGGACCTGGTCGGTGAGTTCGTCCAGGAGCGTGCACCGTGGGTTGCTCCCAGCAGCCAGAGACCGCGCGGTGGTGGTCTTGCCGACGCCGTTGATGCCTTCGATGCTCACGCGCAGCGGCCCTCGTCCGGGCTCTGTCGGCCGTGCTGGTCTGGTGAGCGTGCTCATGTCGGCCGCCGGCACACGTAGAGCAGTTCCGTGGCCACGTCGGGGACCGCCACGGCGGAGACGGTGTCGAGTAGCGCCGCCGGTACCCGCTCGCGCAGGCACTGGTACCACTGTGCCGCCGGCTCGCCGTAACGGCGTGTCAGCGATGCTGCCACCTGGTCGGGTTCGGGAGGCAGCAGGCCCATCACGTCCTCGACGACCAGGCCCACGTCCTCGAGGACGTGTTCGATCTCGTCCCGGGACCACTCATACACATGGACGCGGTACTGCAGCCGGTGCGGAGGCGGGCCGAGCGCCGCGGGGGTGGACAGGTAGAGGACGCCGCCGGGGGCCAGGGCGGCCGCGGTGTTCTGCAGGCTCTTCACCCCGAACTCGAACGGCAGGTGCTCCAGAGCCGAGGTGTACAGGGCGATGTCGACCAGGGGAAGGTCGGGCCAGGGCCCGGCGACGTCGCACTCGATCAGGTCCACGGGGAAGGGGCTGTCGTAGACGGCGCGCAGGGCGTCGATGCGTTCGTGTGCCTCGGCGAGGTTCGCGGCGCTGACGTCCAGCCCGGTGTACTGGGCGATGCCGGGCGCGTAGCGGTGCAGCAGTGGCAACGCCAGACCGCGTCCGCAGCACACGTCGAGGACGCGGGCCTTGGGTGTGCACCGCGTGGCGACGATCAGGTGCTGCAGCAGGTTCATCAGGCCGGAGGGCTTGGCCTCGCCCCGGCTGAGCGCGGTGTAGAAGTCGTCCATCTGGTTGGTGCTGTAGCACCCGATCATCGGGGTGCCGGGCCGGGTCGTGTACTGCTGGTTCTCCGCGTGCATCAGACACGCTCCTGAGGGGGTGCGGGTCGGTCCACGCAGGGGGCCGGGGGCGGCGGAAGTTTGTCGACGAGCCCGGTCCGGGGTGCTCGTCGATGGATGTCGTGGGTCAGGGGTTCAGCCGGCGGGTCGAGCGGACGTCGGGCGGTATCCGCCGGCCCACGCGGGCGCAGCGGGACGAGGAGGTCCTGGCTGGTGTCTGCCGTTTCGTTCCAGGGGAAGACGACCCAGTCCAAGGTGTCCCAGACCCAGATGTCGGGGGTGAAGTCCGATGCCCGGCTGCGGCACAACGCTGCGGTACGCACGTGGTGGGTAGCCAGGTGCAGGCACAGCCAGGCGAGCACCGCGCGGTGGGTGGCCCCGGTGCCGCAGATGTCGTCGACGACGAGCAGGCGGGCGCCCTCGATCTCGCGCAACCCGGCGGTAGGCTCCTGCGGCAGACGGACAGTCCCGGAGGCCGGCAGGTAGAGGGCGTCGCTCTCGTTGTGTCGTGCCGGCAGTTCCGCGACGGGCACGTGGTAGTGCTCGGCCAGTGCCCGGGCCAAGGGCATCCCTCCGCGGGCGATACCGACCACCACGTCGGGGCGCGGCTCGTTCGCCGCGATCAAGGCGGCCGCTTCGGTGAACACCTCGGGGGCGAGGCGCCAGACACGCTGGTGCTCGAAGACCCGCACCGCTCTCGTTGTGTTGGCCGGGGATGTCAATGCGTCATGATCGGTAGCGTCCACAAGGCACCTGTTTTCGGTCGTGTAGAGGAAGGAAAGGGACGGCCGGGCGCGGTCAGCGTCCCCGGGTATCGCCCCACAGGAGGGTGTGCAGGCGGCAGGTGATGTTCCATCCGTGGGAGAGGGCCGGGTCCGCCAGGAACGTCAGACCGTCCAGGACGCTGGAGCGGTCCGTTCCCTGCGGCATGACCCACACCGGGGACAGCGCGAACTGCGCTTGGAGTTCCACGAGTTCACCGATGTCCTCCGGGGCAGCGATCACGAACTTGAAGACCGCCCTCCGGCTGTCCTGGAACGCCCGTAGGGCCTGGGGATGGATACGCCGCCGCTGGGGGATTCCAGAACTGGACAGTTTCGGTGAGACGTTGAAGACCACCGCCTCCGGCAGGTCGCGGGGAGGCGGGATGGTGCCGTTCGTCTCGATCTCCACTCTGCGCCCGACGGCGGTGAGGGTGGCGGCGAGCAGTCCTACGCCGCGCCCCTGCAGAAGCGGCTCGCCGCCGGTAATGACGACGAGTTCGGCGTCGCAGGCCAGGACCCAGCGTGTGATGGACTCGATGGTCGCCGGCCGTGATTCGCGTGCTCGGTCGAAACGCTCCCAGTCCCAGGTGTAGGGGGTGTCGCACCACGCGCAGTCGAGGTTGCACCCGGACAGCCGGACGAAAGCGGCCCGTTGACCGGTGGAGGGACCCTCACCCTGGATCGTCGGCCCGAACAGCTCCGAGATCGTCAGCGTCTGCGGTGTCCTCATCGCGGGGGCACCTCGATGGTGAACTCGGCCCAGCTCGTGTCCGTCTCGCTGACACGCACCCTCAGGAGCCGCCCCGGGATGCCAGGCCCGACGTTCTCCGTGAACCAGTGGGCCAGG
>Ga0265340_10002326_pt1 | contig 10858 bp, 15 predicted proteins | sample 4CB225metaG_FD_202082 | JGI IMG/M metagenome (GOLD analysis project Ga0265340, IMG submission 202082) | Rhizosphere microbial communities from Carex aquatilis grown in University of Washington, Seatle, WA, United States - 4-CB2-25 metaG | ecosystem: Host-associated > Plants > Roots >...
CCACGAAATAGATATTCCGAAAAAACGATGCGCGGCCATCTTCCGCCTCTGCTCGCCAAGGCAGCGAGCGTGCTTCCGCTTCTCCCACTGGAACTGGTGGCGCGCAGGCTGCTGGCCAATGCGATGGCGGCGCGGCCGGGCTTTGCCTCACGGCTCGGCGAGCATGCCGGGCGCATTTTCGCTATCGATCCGGTCGATTGCCCGTTCGTTTTCCTGCTCGCGCCCGAGGACGGCCACGCGACCGTCCGCGTGGTGCGCGATCTGTCTGCTGCCCACGATGCGCGCATCGCGGCCCCTTTGGTCGTGCTGCTGGGCATGATCGACGGTACTTATGACGGCGACGCGCTGTTCTTCTCGCGCGATCTGACCATTGAAGGTGACACCGAAGCAGTGTTGGCGCTGCGCAACGCGATCGAGAACGCAGAACTTGCGCCCTCGCTCGTGCTGCGCCTCTCCGGCAGCCTCAGCGGACCGTTCGACCGGGCGACGGACATGGCGCTCGGCCGTCTGCGCCGTGCGCTCGATGCCCCGGAGCCGAGCGCCCCTGAGCGAAGGGCATATTCGCCATGACGGCGAGCCCGCTCACACACCTTCCCGAACTGGTCTGCCCGGCGGGCACCCCGGCCGGCCTGCGCGCGGCTGTCGATGCCGGTGCTCATTCGGTCTATTGCGGCTTTCGCGACGAGACCAACGCGCGCAATTTCCCGGGCCTCAATTTCGACCGCGCCGAGATGGGCGAGGCCGTCGCCTACGCCCATGAGCGCGGCGTCAAGGTTCTGGTCGCGCTCAACACCTTCATGCGCGCGGGTGCCGTCGATCTGTGGCATCGCGGCGTCGACGACGCGGTGACCGCCGGCGCCGACGCGCTGATCCTCGCCGATATCGCGCTGGTGGCGTATGCGCGCGAGGCCTATCCGAAACAGCGGCTGCATCTGTCGGTTCAGGCCGCCGCAGCGACTCCCGAGGCCATCGCCTTCTATCGCGACCGCTTCGGAATCGCGCGCGTCGTGCTGCCGCGCGTGCTGACGGTGGAAGACATCGCGCGCCTGACATCAATGGCGGCGCCGTGCGAAACCGAGGTCTTCGTCTTCGGCGGCTTGTGCGTGATGGCCGAAGGACGCTGCATGCTGTCGTCCTATGCCACCGGCAAGTCGCCCAACATGACCGGCGTGTGTTCGCCGCCGAGCCACGTGACCTATCGCGAGGACGACGGCGCGCTAGTCGCATCGGTCGGCGGCTTCACGGTCGAGCGTTTCGCGCGCGGCGAGCCGGCCGGCTATCCAACCTTGTGCAAAGGATACTTCCAGGTGAACGGCGCGGGCCTTCATCTGTTTGAGGATCCCGTCAGCCTCAATGCCGTTGAGCTTCTTCCGCGGCTGGCGGACATCGGCGTCAGCGCCTTCAAGATCGAAGGGCGCCAGCGCGGCCGGGCCTATGTCGCAGCCGTGGTGCGCGCCTTCCGCCGCGCCATCGACTCGATGGCCGAGGGCGGCCGGATGGACCTCGGCGAATTGCGTGCGCTCAGCGAAGGCCAGCGCGACACCGTCGGCGCCTACAAAAAGGCATGGCGATGAGCAAAACGCAGGGCCACCTGAATCTCACGCTTGGGCCGGTGCTGTTCAACTGGCCGGTCGGCCGCTGGGTCGATTTCTACGCCCGCATCGCCGACGAAGCGCCGGTGGACCGCGTCGCGCTGGGTGAGGCCATCTGCTCGAAGCGCCAGCCGTTCCGCGACGAAGTCATTCTCGACGTCGTCGACCGGCTGGAACGGGGCGGCAAGGAAGTGGTCTATGCAACGCTGGCGCTGCCGACCACCAAGCGCGAAGTCCGCGCCATCAAGGAGATGATCGAGGCGGGCTATCTGATCGAGGCCAACGATATCGCCACGGTTCAGCTCTTGAGCGGCCGTCACCATGTGATCGGCCCGTTCCTCAACATCTACAACGAGGCGACGCTGGCGCTGCACGTGAAGCTCGGCGCGACGCGGGTCTGCCTTCCGCCGGAGCTGCCGCTCGAATCAATCCGCCTGATCGCCAAGGGGAATGACGCGGTGGAAGTGTTTGCCTTCGGCCGCGCGCCGCTGGCGCTTTCGGCGCGCTGCTACCATGCGCGCGCTTACGGCACGGCGAAGGACGCCTGCCAGTTCGTCTGCGAACGTGACGGCGACGGTCTGGACGTCCTGACGCTCGACGGCGCGCCATTCCTGGCCGTCAACGGCGTTCAGACTCTGGGCTATGCGGTCACGGCGGCGACCCGCCAGATCGCCGAGCTGAGGGCCGCGGGCGTCGCGTCGCTGCGCCTGTCACCACACAGTTGCGACATGGTGAAGGTGGCGGCCATCTTCCGTGACCTTGCCGACGGCCACACCACGCCGGAAGAAGCCAACGAGGCGCTCTCGGTCATCGCGTTGCCCGGCCCGTTGTCCGACGGCTATCTGCGCGGTCTGCCCGGTGCGCGTCTGCTCGACGAAGTGGATTAGGCGCCGAAGCTGTAGCTGGCGATGAATTTGAACAGGAGCGGCGCCACCAGCTGATTGCCGTTCATATCCTGGTAGACGGGAAATTCGACATCGCCGTAGAGCTTCCAGCGCTGGAAATCGGCCTCGACGCCGGGTGAGAGCAGCAGGCGGTTGTAGCCGCTATTGTCCGGATCGGCGTTGATGCCGCCGTCGCGGGCGCGGCTCGAGCCGATCAGTTGCAGCAGGGGCGTGAGCTGCGCGTCGCCGCCGAGCGTGATGGCGTAGGCGATGCCCGCGGCACCGTCGAATTCGCTGCCCGGCGTATAGCCGCCCTGGCTGGCGAGCGGCTTGTCCCACATGAGCTGCGCGTACCAGCTCCAATTTTCGTCGCCCGACAGCGCGCCGCCGTGATAGAGGCCGATGAGAGCGTCGGTGCTGCCGGTCCCGATTGAAGTGTCGCGGTCGAAGCCGGCATAACGGAAATCGCCGGTCGGGAGCTTCACGCCGAAGCTGATGTCCGTTATGTCTTCGCCCGACAGTCCGGAATAGACACCGGTCAGGCGGACGTCGCCGAAGGCGCTGTGCCGGAAGGTTGCGACGCCCGAGCCGGTATCGGTGGTAAAGCTGCGGTTCCAGTATGGCGCTTGCAGTTTCACGCTCCAGTCCTGGTCGAAGACATACTGTGCGCCGGCGGTGAAGAAATCCGTCTTGATCTCCTTGTCGTCATTCGCCGAAGCGGGCGCGGAGGAGATTCCGCTCCAGTTCTTGTTCTGATCCATGAAATCATATTCGAAAAACAGGCTGAGGCCCGGCGCCGTCGACGCCATCGCTCCCGTCGCCACCTCGAAAACGCCGCAGCCGCAAGCGCAGGCCAAGCTGGCGGCGGGCGTAAGCGCCAGAAACAGCCCCGTAGCGGTGAGCAGCGCTTTGGCGCGCGATCGGCTCGTCATTTCCCCGCCGCGTTGCGCAGAACGAAAGCGCTGGTCACCTTCGAGCCGTCGGCGAATAACAAGGTGACCGCCACGTGCTCGCCGGGCATGAGGCCGGCGCTCGGCGTCATGCACATCAGGTGGTAACCGCCCGGCGCGAATTTCAGCGTGGCGTGCGGCGCCACTTCGACGCTGAGGACGTCTTCCATGCGCATGGTTCCGCCAACATTCTGGCTCTTGTGCAGCATCAGCATGGCGCAGGCGGGCGAAGCTGCGCCCGTGAGCGAAATGACCTGGTCGCCGCCGTTGCGCAGATCGAAATAGCCCGCCGCCGGCAGACCCGCTGGCATCAGGCGCATCCAGCCGTTGCTGACCACGGGCGCGGCATGGGCTGGCGTGGCGAGGATCAGAACGGCCAGCGCCCCAATTCCCGCCAAGTGGAGGTTGTTCGAATTGACGATCCGCAAAGGCATCGGGGGCTCGCTTTCACCCGCAAGGTCGGCGAGAGGCGCGAGCAAAATCAAGTAATTCTATGTCGCACCCCGGGGCTAACCGCTGCCCGCGCTAATTTCTATATGTTGTCAGGTGCTTATCGTGGAATTCACGATCCGGTGGATGTGCTCGGCGACGTCTGGACTGCCGGCCAGATCGGCTCTGAACTGGCGCAGATGCTGGACCGCTGCTTGGTGCATTTCACCCAGGGGTAGGGAGGCGTCCGCATCGAAGTTTACACGGACCAAGGTTAGCGCACTTGCCGGCAACAGGGTGAGCAGGGCGGAAAATGGGATCATGTGCGTGTGTCCTCTGTTGCCATCGCGTCGAGTTTGCGCGCAAGACTGACCAGCTCGTCCTTCGCGCGAACATCTCTAAGCGCCAACTGGCGAAGGTCCGCGGCGACGGATGCCAGACGCTTGCGAGTCGCCGCGAGCCGGCGGGCATCTTCGGGCCGATAAAATGGATGAGTGGCGGCGGATAAGAGATTCGCGCGAGGGGGGTCTTCGAAGGAATCTCTGATCATTCTCAAGACGCAGGCTCCAATGCCAACATGAGGGCGCCGCCACTCAATTCCGACTGTTCTGGTTAGGGATATTGGCGGCAGAGAGCCGCGCTCGGTAGCCGTGGATTTCCCTTATGGGATTTCCCTTACGCCACACGGCGACTATTGCCGGGTCGCATGGTTCAGACAGGCGCGTTCGATCCAACCGCACAGCTGATCGACCTCGACGGGTTTTTGCAGCAGTTTGACGACCTGCGCCCGCTCGATGCGCGGTTGCAGCGAAGGATCGGGGCGCGCGGTCACGATGAGCGCCGGAACGCGCACGTTCTGCGCCCGCAGGGCCTCCAGAAGCTCCAGCCCCGTCATCTCGGGCATATGCAGGTCGACAATCAGGCAATTGCCCGGAGCGTCGCCGCGCTCGAGGAAATGAGCGGCCGAGGGATAGCCGCGTGCGACATAGCCGTATGCCTCGAGCAGCTCGCACATGGAGTCGCGCACCGCGTCGTCGTCTTCGACGATATCCACGATTAAGGGCACGCTCGCGATCTCCGCTTGGGGTAGGACCATTGTGATCGTGGACGCTAGGCGCGCCGGCACCGGGGCGAAATACGTAATATCCCCTAAGAAGATGTGGAAAGTACCTTGCGGACGAGATCGGCCAGATTGCTGGCGCCCATCTTCTCCATCACGCGCGAGCGGTGGATCTCCACGGTGCGCGGCGAGATCGACAATTCATAGGCGATGACCTTGTTTGCCTTGCCGGCCACGATGAGGTTGAGCACTTCGCGCTCGCGCTCGGTCAACAGCGCCAGGTGGGTTTGGGCGTCGCGTGCGGCATCCGCGTGATCGGCGGCGGAGGAGGCGCGTTCGAGGGCGCGGCGCACGCTGTCGAGCAGCACCTCTTCGTCGAACGGCTTTTCCAGGAAATCGACGGCGCCCGCCTTCATCGCCTGCACCGCGATGGGGATGTCGCCGTGACCGGTCATGATGATGACGGTCAGCGGCGAGCGGCGCGCGGCGAGCTCGTTCTGCAACTCCAGCCCGTTCATCTCGGGCATCTGCACGTCGACGACAAGGCAGCCGCGCGCAGTCGGCGCGTCGCTGGCAAGGAACGCGGCGGCGGATTCGAAGCTGCGCGGCGCGTAGCCCGCGGCTTCCAGCAGCATGGCGAGGGAATCGCGGACATGGGGGTCGTCATCGACGACGAAAATCGCTGCCTCTTGCGCCATCTGCTACTCCGGCGCGGCGGGCAGGTTGAAACGGAACACCGCGCCGCCGCCCTGGTTGGGCGTCATCCTGAGCCGCCCGCCATGCGCTTCCACGATGGAATGGCTGATCGCCAGCCCGATACCCATGCCGTTTTCCTTGGTGGTGACGAAAGGCTTGAACAGCCGGGCCATCACCTCTTCGGGGATCCCCGGCCCGGTGTCGGCCACGGCCACTTCCACGCCGCTGCCGTTGAGGCCGGCGGTGGAAATCGTGAGTTCGCGCCGGGGCGAGCCTACCATCGCCTCGCTGGCGTTCCTCAGCAGATTGACCATGACCTGCTGGATTTGCACCCGATCGACCAGGACCGGCGGCGAATCGGGCGCGAATTGCGTGCGCACCTCGATATTGGCGAGCTTGGCGCCCACCAGCCCGAGCGCGATGGCGTCCTCGGCAATCAGGTTGATGTTCTCGACCGTGCGTTTGCTTTCGCGCTTCTCGACGAAATCGCGCAGCCGGCGGATAATCTGGCCGGCGCGCTGCGCCTGTTCGGCGGCCTTGGCGATGGCCTCCTGCACCTTGGCCTGGGTGTCGGGGGTGGTGAGCAGCCGCTTGGCGACATTCATATAGTTCATGATGGCGGCGAGCGGCTGGTTGAGTTCGTGCGCCAGCGCGGCGGAGAAGTGGCTGATTTCGGTCAGCCGCGCGACATGGCTTAACTCCTCCTGCAGCTGTTGCATCCTGGCTTCGGCGGCGCGCCGCTCGGTGATGTCCTGGACGATGCCGACGAAGATGCGCTTGCCCTTCAGCTCGCCCGCGCCGACCGACAGGTAGAGCGGGAACACGCTGCCGTCCTTGCGCATGCCTTCGACCTCGCGCCCGATGCCGATGATCTTGGGCGCGCCGGTGCGCCGGTAATTGTCGATATAGGAATCGTGCTTGCCGCGGTACGGCTCAGGCATTAACAGCTTGACGTTCTGCCCGACGACTTCCGCGGCGCCGTACTGGAACAGCCGCTCGCAGGCGCGGTTGTAGACCTGCACGATTCCACGCTCGTCGATCACCATGATGCCGTCTACGGCGGTGGCGATCAGCGTCTGGAACAGGGAATCGTCGCTTGTTGCGGCTGGCGGCGCCGGTCTAGCCATATGACTTTGCTGTTTATACTCATTCCATATCTAACAGGATGGCCGGATTGCGCCAACACGCAAGGCGCGAATTAACACTTTTGTTATCATGGGATTGCCGGGCGCCAGCGTCAGATCGCCTCGCGGGGCTTCCGCCTAGCCTTTCATTCGAATAATTCCATTCGAGGCCCTTCAAATTGACATCCGTCAAATACGAGATTCTGCGCGCCATGACAGAAGCGAGGCACTTCCAACGCGAGGAGACCTCTTATGTCGGTGGCCGATGCTTCGTTCGTGGCGATGGTGATTCTCTCATTAACCGCTTTTGCGGGCACCTTGGCCGTCGTAGGTTGGCGGGAACGAAGCTGGGCGAAGAAAAACGGGAAATGACCCAAGCCGTTCGCAGGCCGCGGTACTGGCGTGAGATCGCGATCCTGCTCGTGGCTAAACTGCTCGCGCTTACCTGCCTCTATTTTCTTTTCTTCGGTCCCTCGCATCGCCCGCTTGCCGATTCCGCCGCAGTCTCCGCGCACATCCTGGGCGCCTCACACCCGTAGAAAGACATCATGGACATCGAGATCCTGTCCCGGCTGCAATTCGCCATAACCGCTCTGTACCACTTCCTGTTCGTGCCCCTTACGCTCGGCCTATCGATCCTGCTCGGCATCATGGAGACGGTCTATGTGATGACGGGGCGCGCGATCTGGCGCGACATGACGAAATTCTGGGGCGCGCTGTTCGGCATCAATTTCGCGATGGGAGTGGCGACCGGCATCACCATGGAGTTCCAGTTCGGCATGAACTGGGCCTATTACTCGCATTATGTCGGCGACGTGTTCGGTGCGCCGCTCGCCATCGAAGGAATGATGGCCTTCTTCCTCGAGGCGACGTTCGTCGGCTTGTTTTTCTTCGGCTGGAACAGGATGAGCAAGGTGGCGCATCTCACCGTCACCTGGGCGCTCGGCATCGCCACCAACCTGTCGGCGCTGTGGATATTGATCGCCAACGGCTGGATGCAGTTCCCGGCCGGCGCCCGCTTCAATGCCGATACCATGCGCATGGAAGTCTCCAACTTCATGGAGGTTCTGTTCAACCCGGTGGCGCAGGCCAAGTTCGTGCACACGGTCAGCGCCGGCTATGTCGTGGGATCAGTCTTCGTGCTGGCGATCAGCGCCTATTACCTGCTGCGCCAGCGCCATGTCGAATTGGCGAGGCGTTCGATGACCGTCGCAGCGAGCTTTGGGCTGGCCTCGGCGCTCAGCGTCGTCGTGCTGGGCGATGAGTCGGGCTACACCGCCGGCCTGAACCAGAAGATGAAGATCGCCGCCATCGAGGCGATGTGGAACACCGAACCGGCGCCGGCTTCCTTCACCGTCTTCGGCATCCCCGACCTCAAGACCCACACCACGAATTATGAAGTGAAAGTGCCCTGGGTGCTTGGGCTGATCGCGACGCGTACCGCCGACACGCCGGTGCCCGGCATCAATAATCTGGTCGAGGTCGCCAAGCAGCGGATCAAAAACGGCATCGTCGCCTATGACGCGCTCGCCAAGCTGAAGGCCGACCGCGGCAACGCCGCGCTGCGCAAGACGCTTGACGCTCACGTCGACGATCTGGGCTATGCGCTGCTGCTGAAGCGCTTCCGCCCAGATGTGCAGAACGCCACCCAGGCGCAGATCGACGCCGCGGCCAACTCCACCATCCCGAACGTGCCGGCGCTGTTTTGGTCGTTCCGCTTCATGGTGGGGCTCGGCTTCTACTTCATCGCGCTGTTTGCGTTGGCGTTCTATCTCTCCGCCAAGCGAAGGCTCGACACGCACCGCGTGTTCCTGCGCGTCTGCCTTTGGACCTTGCCGCTGCCGTGGATCGCAGCTGAACTGGGTTGGGTGGTCGCCGAATATGGCCGCCAGCCCTGGGTGATCGAAGGCGTGCTGCCGACCGCGCTCGGCGTTTCCTCGACCGCGCCGGGCAACGTGCTGTTCAGCCTGCTTGGGTTCCTGATCTTCTACTCGAGCCTTTTGGTTGCCGACATTTTCCTGATGACGAAATACATCCGGCTCGGTCCGGACGGCACGCTCGGCCACGCCGTAGCCGCGCCGTTCGCCCGCGTTCCGGCGGAGTAAGCGCGATGGATTACGATACGCTTCGCATCATCTGGTGGGCGCTGCTCGGCATTCTTCTGATCGGGCTCGCGATCATGGACGGTTTCGATCTCGGCACCGCGATCCTGTTGCCCTTCGTCGGCAGGAACGACATCGAGCGCCGGGTGGTGATCAACACGGTCGGCCCGGTGTGGGAAGGCAATCAGGTGTGGCTGATCCTGGGCGGCGGCGCGATCTTCGCCGCTTGGCCGCCGCTCTACGCCACGGCATTCTCCGGCTTCTATCTGGCGATGTTTCTGGTCTTGCTGGCGCTGATCCTGAGGCCGGTGGGCTTCAAATTTCGCAGCAAGCTGGTCAGCCCCACTTGGCGCACGATGTGGGACTGGGCGCTGTTCGTCGGCGGTTTCGTGCCGGCGCTGATCTTCGGCGTCGCCTTCGGCAATCTGTTCGTCGGCGTGCCGTTCGGATTCGATAGCGATCTCAGGATGCACGAGACGATCACGCTGTTGTCGCTGCTCAACCCGTTCGCGCTGTTGGCCGGGCTGGTGTCGGTGGCGATGCTGACTCTGCACGGCGCCACTTGGCTCAGCCTCAAGGCCGACGGTGCGCCCGGCGCCCGCGCCCGCGCCATCGTGCCCTACGCGGCGCTGGCGTTCGCGGTCCTCTTCACCATCGGTGGGGTGTGGACCTCGCACATGGATGGCTTTCGCCTCACCAGCGCGCTGGTCGCCGACGGCCCGTCCAATCCGCTGATGAAGACGGTGGCGCGCGTCGCTGGCGGATGGTGGCAAAACTACTCGCTGCATCCGCTTTTCTGGCTGGCGCCGCTGGTGGCTTACCTGGGCGCCGCCGTCGCGGTCATGGCGCGCAAACGCCCGCTGCTCGCCTGGGTGGCCTCGGCGCTGGTGCCGCTGGGCACAATCGCGACCGCCGGTCTGTCTCTGTTCCCCTTCCTGCTGGCGTCGTCGAGCGATCCCGACATGAGCCTGACGGTGTGGGACGCCTCCTCCAGCAAGCTTACGCTGGAGATCATGCTGGGATGCACGGTGATCTTCCTGCCGATCATTCTGGCCTACACCGCCTGGGCCTATCGGGTGCTGCGCGGCCCGGTGAAGGCCGAATCGATCACTTCCGACAGTCACGGCAATTATTGAGGTTCACATGTGGTATTTCGCTTGGGTTCTGGGTCTGGGCTTCGCCGTGACGCTGGCGGTGCTGAACGCGATGTGGCTGGAACTCGACGCCGACGACGCGAAATAGGTCGCGCCGCCGCGCCCGATCGCTTATGACTAGCCCATCCGTTTACAAGGGGCCGGCCGATGGCGAGCGTCGACAAAAAACTCCTCAGCCTGCGCGACAGCATCGATAATATCGATGCGGCGCTGATCCACCTGTTGGCCGAGCGCTTCAAGTGCACGCAGATCGTCGGCCGCTACAAGGCGGAGCACGGCCTGCCGCCCGCCGATCCCAAGCGTGAAAAGAAACAGATCACGCGGTTGAGAGGGTTGGCGAAGGAAGCCAAGCTCGATCCCGACTTCGCCGAGAAGTTCCTCAATTTCATCGTCAAGGAAGTGATCCGCCACCACGTCGCGATCCGCAAGGAACGCGGTTAAGAACGATTCCCCGGCGTAAAGTTATTTGTCGGTTCAGGCGCTTGGCCGGAACGCGCGCATGTGTTTTGTTCAGCGCGCCCGCCGGAGAACGTCGTGGATATTTCCTTTTCGCCCGAGGAAGAGGCTTTTCGCGCCGAGGTGCGCGCCTTCCTCGTGCAATCCAAACCGCTTCTACCGCGCGGGCTCGATGCGCCCGAAGCCGCCACGCGCTCGCGCGACGATTATATGGCGTGGCACAAGCTGCTCTACAAAAAGGGCTGGGCGGCGCCGCATTGGCCGAAGGAATATGGCGGCACCGGCTGGAGCGTGACGCAGCGCTACATCTTCAACCTGGAATGCGCCGCTGCCGAGATGCCGCATCTGGTGTTCTTCGGCCTCTTCATGCTGGCCCCGGTGATCTACACCTTCGGCAGCGAGGCGCAGAAG
>Ga0265340_10002327_pt1 | contig 10855 bp, 8 predicted proteins | sample 4CB225metaG_FD_202082 | JGI IMG/M metagenome (GOLD analysis project Ga0265340, IMG submission 202082) | Rhizosphere microbial communities from Carex aquatilis grown in University of Washington, Seatle, WA, United States - 4-CB2-25 metaG | ecosystem: Host-associated > Plants > Roots > Rhizosphere...
GCGGTGCGGCCCCGGGTCCAGAACGTGGTGCCGTACTTCAGCGTGGTCGACGCCACCGGCCACCTGCACAACGGGACCGTACGTGGCTACACCGCACTGATCGGGAAACAGAACTGCGCCCGGAACGGCACTCCCGCCGTCCTGCGCCTGCCCACGGTGCCCGGCCCGGGGCAATGGAAGCTGCGGCTCGGGTACCTGGCCAACCGGCAGACCACGGCCCGGGTCTCGGTCGGCACCAACCCGCCGGTGACGATGCGGTTGGAGCGCGGCCTGAACCAGGTCTACGTCAGCCTGCTCGCCGGCGGATCCGCGCGGATCCGGATCGAGGAACTGGATCAGGACGCCGCCGTCTGCCTCGGCAGCGCCACCCTCGGCCTGCCGGTAGCGGCCTCGTAAGGCCACTTCCGCGGGTCACCGTGGGTAAGCGCCGCGCCGGTTCAGCCGAAGGAAGCGCCAGCCGGCCGCGAGAACACCCAGAACCAGCGCGAGGGCCGCGGCGCCGAGCCACAGCTTCCGGTCACCGCCGAGTCCGGCCCTTTTCGGCGTACCGGTTCGGGCCATGGTCGCGCTGGCGGTCGAGGCGCCGGCCTTCTTGCTGGTTCCCGAGGTGCCGGACGTTGCCTGGGCCGCGCTGGTGGCCAGGCCCGGGCCGGTCATCGCGGCCAGTTGCCCGGGCTGGACCAGGGTGCCGACCGGTTTGGCCTCCGAGCCGTGGGCGAAGGCCCAGTCCAGCAGGGCGGCGGTCGGGCGCCACGAGTTGCCTTTCACCTTCATCACGACGGCCAGGTAGGTGTGGCCGTGACGGGTGGCCGCTCCCACGAAGGTGCCCTGGGCCAGCGTCGTGTACCCGTTCTTCACCCCGATCGCGCCGGGATAGTTCCAGATCAGCTTGTCATGGGACTGAATCGAGTAATGCTTGCGCTTCTTGCCCAGGGACTTCCCGGCGCCGGGAAAGTTGTAGGTCTTGGTGAGCAGGATCTTCTCGATCGCCGGCTCCTTGACCAGGGCCGAGCCGGCCAGGGCCAGGTCGTAGGAGCTGCTGGCCTGCCCCTTCGCGTCCAGACCGTTGGTGGTGCGGGCGATGGTGTCGAAAGCCCCGAGCTTCACGGCCTCGGCCTGGATCAGTTTCACCGCTTCGCGCTTGCCGCCGACCGCGTTGCCGATCGCGTTCGCGCAGTCGTTCCCGCTGCTCATCAGCATGCCGTGAAGCAGATCGTTGATCGTGTAGGTGGATCCCGGGACGACCCCCACCTTGGTGCCGTCGACCGCCGCGTCGTCCGGGCGGCCGGTGTAGACGGCGCTCGGGTCGAGCCGGTGAGCCAGCGCCAGCGCGGTGAAGATCTTCAGGGTGGAGGCCGGGCGCAGCGGCACATGGACCCGCCGTCCGGCCAGGATCTGCCGGGTGTCCAGGTCGGCGACCAGCCAGGACACCGCGTGCGGAACCGGCGGCCGGGGCACCCCGGCGGGCAGGTCGACCAGCTCCCGGGTCTCGATCAACTGATCGCCGCCGACCCAGGACTTGGCCTTGGGTACCGGTTCTGGCTTCGGCTTCGCCTTCGCGGCGGCCGCTGACGTGTCCACGGTGCGGGCGGCCGTGCCGGCGCGCGGCACCGCGGCCGCCGACGCGCTCAGTGGCCCGGCCAGGACGAGACCCAGGAGCAGCGCCACCGACGGTCCGGCGCGCCGCGAACGATGATTGGACATTGAGGGGAGAGTACCCGGCGGCCGAATGGAGAAATACGTCCCCCGGCCGGCGAGCGGGCGGACCCGCCGGAGCACGGGCGCGAGAGGTTCAGCCGGCGCTGGTGCGGTGGCTCAGCACCGAACGGTAGTGCCCGATCAGCTCGTCGCCGTGCCGTTCCCAGGTTCGCCGCTCGATCCCGATCCGGGCGGCCGAGCCCATCCATCGCCGCTGGTCGGCGTCCTGAACCAGGGCGGTGACGGCGGCGCCCAGTCCGGCGTCGTCCTGCCCGCGGTAGCTCAGCCCGTTCAGGCCGGGGGCGAGCAGACCGTGCGGATCCAGCCGGTCGTCGGCGTGGGTGGGGGCCACCACCGGTACCCCGCTGGCCAGCACCTCGCAGATGGTCCGGCTCACGGTGGTGTCGTCCGATCCGGTGGTCGGCTCGGTGCCGATGTGCACGAAGACATCCAGGGCGGCGTAGGCGTCGGCGCGCTCGTCGTCGGTTCGCTCGTCACCGATCATGACCAGCCGGACCCCGGGCAGCCCCGCCACCGCGCTCAGCCGGGGCCCCGCTTCCTCCGTGACCAGGTGACCGGCCCAGCCCACCAGGACCTCGCCGTCAGGGGCCAGTCGGGTCCGCAGCGCGACCACCGCCGGGGTGTTCCGTCGCTGCGGGTCGAACCGGGTTCCGTCCACTGCCGGTACCCAGGCCCGCAACCGGGGGACCGCGTTGGCCCGGAGCCGATCGAAGCTTGCCGGTGACTGGGCCAGGTTCAGGTCGGCCTGCTCGTGGATGCCGTGCACCCAGCGCCGGGCGGCGGCCCGGAACAGCCGGGTGTGGCCGGGCCCGTCGGTCTGGAACACCGCGACGGTGGGGATCCCGAGTTGCCCGGCCGCGGTGAGGCCGGCCGCGCCGAGCACGAACGGCGAAGCGAGATGGACGACGTCGGGGGCGAAACTGGACAGCGTCCGGATCACTCTGGAACTGGGCAGGCCGACCGGGAACCGCCGGTACGACAGCGAGGGGACGCCGATCACCCGGGCCCCGGCGAAGCTCTCCGGCGCCGGCCCGGGGCAGATCACCACCGTGTCGTGGCCGCGCCGGGCCAGATGCTCCAGGATCCGGCAGACGCCGGTGGTCACATCGTTTCGGCTGGGAAGGAACGATTCGGTCACAACAGCAACTCGAAGACGGCGTGAGGTTCCCTCCGGAGAACTGTGCTCCGGGTGCTCCGGAATCCGCTCCGGCCTCCGCTGACGCCGCACCTCAGGCTGCATACGAGCAGACTGTTGGCCCCGGATGAGCTGACGGCTACCGGCGCAGGTAAGCCAGGTGACAGGCTGGTGACGTCCTGGCGTTGACCGGACCGGGTGCGCGAGGGGAAATACCAGAAGGTAACTTATTGCCGAACGTCAGCGGCCGACCGGTGCTAGCCCTACCGTGAGCATGTGACCGATCTTCCTGCTGACAAGTGTGCCACCCTGCCCGGATTCTGGGCTATTGTTCCGGCCGGTGGCGCCGGTACCCGGTTGTGGCCGCTGTCGCGCCAGGCCCGGCCCAAATTCCTGCTCGACCTCACCGGCTCCGGCCGGACCTTGATCCAGCAGACCTGGGATCGGCTGGAGCCGCTGACCGGGGCCGCCGGAGTCGTGGTCGTCACCGGGGTCTCGCACGCCGAAGCGGTCACCGGGCAGCTACCCGACCTGATGGCCCAGAACCTGATCACCGAGCCCAGCCCCCGGGACTCGACCGCCGCGATCTGCCTGGCCGCCGCCGTGATCGGCAACCGGGATCCGGAAGCCGTGGTCGGGTCGTTCGCCGCCGATCACGTGATCCGCAACGTTCCGGGATTCGAGGCCGCGGTGGCCGAGGCGGTGGCCGCGGCCCGGCTGGGGGAGATCGTCACCCTCGGGATCGAGCCCGACCATGCCTCCACCGCGTTCGGGTACATCCGGGTGGGAGTGCCGCTGGGCCTGCCGCGGGCGCCGTCCGCCTGCCGGGTCGAGTTCTTCGTCGAGAAGCCGGACGCCGATACCGCCGCCGCCTACCTGCACGAAGGCGGTTACCGCTGGAACGCCGGGATGTTCGTGGCCCGGACGGACGTGTTGCTGGCCGAACTCGACCGCAACCGGCCGGACCTCTACGCCGGGGTGATGGAGATCGCCGCCGCCTGGGAAACCCCGAGCCGGGACGCCGTCCTCGCCACCGTCTGGCCGGCCCTGGAAAAGGTGGCGATCGACTACGCGATCGCCGAGCCGGCCGCGATCGCCGGCCGGGTCGCCGTCGTTCCCGCCGCGCTGGGCTGGGACGACATCGGCGACTGGGCCGCGCTCGCCGCCCTGCTGCCCGGGGACGCCGCGCTCAAGGTGGTCGGGGATGCCGCGCAGGTGCTGGACGTCGATTCCTCCGGGATCGCCGTTCCCGCCGGTAACCGGCTGGTCGCCGTGCTCGGGCTCAAGGACGTTGTGGTGATCGACACACCCTCGGCCGTCCTGGTCACCACCCGCGAATGGGCCCAGGACGTGAAAAAGGTAGTCGAAACCCTCACTCGGCTGGGCCGCAACGACCTGAGATAAGCCCTGGTCCGGGTGTGCCCGCCGGCCCAGGTGCCCGGGGGCACTGTGGCGCTGCAGGCGCTCCGGGCACCGCGGGCACCGCGGGCACCGCGGGCACTGGGTTGGGTAAAAGACGTATTGGCTGAGGTAAACCAGAATTACGTGCGGTAATCCCGAACTGCTCTTTTTGCTGCGACATGAGTGAATCAAGTGTCGCGTCGAGGGGAGCAGCTATGCCGAACGGTGCCGGACCGGTGCGTGCCCGCAACGATCCCGGGCAGTACGACGATCTGACCGACGAATGGTGGTCGCCGTTCGGCAAGTTCGCGGCCCTGCACTGGCTGGCCCGGGCCCGGGCCGCGCTGCTGCCGGCACCGCCCTACCCGGGGGCGGTGCTGCTCGACGTCGCCTGCGGGGCCGGGCTGCTGGCCCCCCACCTGACCGGCCCGCTGGCGGGCTGGCAGCCGGTCGGGGTGGACCTGTCCGAACTGTCGCTGCGGCAGGCCCGGGCCCACGGAATAACCCCGGTCCGGGCTGACGCCGTCCGCCTGCCGTTCGCCGACGCCAGCCTTCCCGGCGTGGTGGCCGGCGAGATCCTCGAGCACCTGCCCGACCTGGAGGCCGGCTGCGCCGAACTGGCGCGGGTGCTCGCGCCGGGCGGCGTCCTGGTGATCGACACCCTGGCCGACACCCTGTTCTGCCGGATCGCCCTGATCCGGATCGCCGAGCACCTGCCCGGCGGTGCGCCGCCCGGGATCCACGACCCGGCCCTGCTGGTCGACCCGGCCCGGCTGCACCGGCTGCTGGCCGGACACGGCGTCCGGATGGCCGAACCCGTGGGCCTGCGCCCCTCGCTGCGCGACTACGTCGCCTGGCTCCGGCACCGCACCGATCGGGTGCGGATGCTTCCTACCCGCTCTACCGCCGGCGTCTACCAGAGCGTCGGCACGAAGGAGCAATCTTGACCCTGCCTGGCGAGAAACCCGGCGGTCGTCGCCGCCTGCGTGAAACCCGTCGACCGGCAACGCATTTACCGGTACTGACCGGCCAGGGACTGGCCGTGCCGGACCGGATCGGGCAGCAGGAGGCCTGGGACGAGGTGTTCTCGCCCCGGCTGGGCGGCAACTCGCTGGCCCGGGCGATCTTCCTGCGGGCCGGGATCACCAGCCGGCACACCGCGGCCGACCCGCGGCAGACCGACGTCAGCGGCTGGAGCACCCAGCAGCGGATGCGCCACTACCTCACCCCGGCCCGGGAGCTGGGCCGGGACGCCGTCCGTCAGGCCCTGAAACAGGCGAACGTCCGGCCGGAGGACGTCGGGTTGTTCGTCGTCGTCTCCTGCACCGGCTACACCACTCCCGGACTGGACATCCTGATCTCCGACGACCTGGGAATGCCGGCCTCCGTGCGCCGCCTGCTGGTCGGTCATATGGGTTGTTATGCCGCGATTCCCGGCCTCGGCAGTGCCACCGAGTTCGTCCGGGCCCAGGGGATCCCGGCCGTCCTGCTGTGCGTGGAACTGTGCACCCTGCATTTCCAGCCCGCCGGCGACCCGAAGGATCTGCAGACGGTGGTCTCGCACGCGTTGTTCTCGGACGCCGCCGCGGCCGTGGTGATCGAGCCGGACGCTCCCGTCGGGCTGGAGGTGCTGGACACCACGGCGGCCACCATCCCCGCCAGTGCCCCCCTGATGACCTGGGAGGTCACCGATCACGGCTTCCGGATGGGACTTTCACCGAAGGTCCCCGGAGCACTCGCCGGACACGTCGAGGCGGCGATGGCGTCGCTGCTCGAACCGCACGGGCTGCAGACCGGTGACGTGGCCGGCTGGGCGGTCCATCCGGGGGGACGGCGGATCGTGGACGTCGTCGCGCAGCGGCTGGAGCTGACCGCCGATCAGGTCGCGGCCAGCCGGGCGGTGCTGGCCGACTACGGAAACTGTTCCTCGCCGACGGTGCTGATGGTGCTCCAGCGGATTCGCCGCCGGGAACCGCTCACCGACGGGGACTCGGTGATCGCGATGGCATTCGGTCCCGGCCTGACCCTCTGTTCGGCCCTGTTCCGGGCCCGCTCAGGGTCTAGTGTTGCGATTTCGTGAGCACCTTGCATTTGTCGCGGGCCCTGTCGACCGTATTGGCGCCATATACCGATGAACTCCTGGCTCTGCGCCGGGATCTGCATGCTCATCCCGAACTGGGTCATCATGAGGTCCGCAGCACCGGGATGATCGCCGAGCGGCTGACCCGGGCGGGCCTGCACCCGCGGCTGCTGACCGGCACCGGGCTGGTCTGTGACGTCGGCCGGTCCGGCCCGCTGATCGCCCTGCGCGGCGACATGGATGCCCTTCCGCTGCCCGATCTCAGCGGTCAGCCCTGGGCGTCCACCGTCGCCGGGGTGTCGCACGCCTGCGGGCACGACGTCCACACCACGGGTCTGCTCGGGGCCGGACTGGCCCTGGCCGACCTGGATCGGGCCGGCCAGTTGCCCGGCCGGGTCCGGCTGATCTTCCAGCCGGCCGAGGAGCTGACCCCGGGCGGGGCGCTGACCGTGGTCGCCGAAGGAGCTCTGGATGACGTCGAGCGGGCCTACGCCCTGCACTGCGACCCGCACACCGACGTCGGTCTCGTCGGTTCCCGGGTCGGGCCGATCACCGCCGCCGCCGACCAGATCCTGGTCCGGCTCACCGGTCACGGCGGTCACACCTCGAGGCCGCATCTCACCCAGGACGTGATCTTCGCCTTGGCCACGGTGGTGACCGGGGTACCCGCGGTGCTCTCCCGTCGGCTCGATCCCCGGGCCGGCGCGACCCTGGTCTGGGGCCGGATCGGGGCCGGGTCGGTGAACAACGCGATCCCGAGCTTCGGCGAGGTCGGCGGCACCTTCCGCTGCCTCGACAGCAGTGTCTGGACGACGGCCGGGTCGATCATCACCGACGCGATCTACGAACTGGTCGCGCCGTACGGGGTCCGGGCCGAGGTGTCGCACCTGCGCGGGGTGCCGCCGACCGTGAACGACGCCGAGGCGGTGCGGCTGGCCGAGCTCGCGATCCGGGCCGAACTGGGCGAGCACAGCGTGCAATTGACCCCGCAGAGCCTGGGCGGTGAGGACTTCGCCTGGATGCTGGAGAAGGTCCCGGGGGCGATGGTCCGGCTCGGGACCCGCACCCCGGGCGGGCCGACGCACGACCTGCACCGGCCGGATTTCGACATCGACGAGCGGGCGGTCCCGCTGGCGGCCACCGTGCTGGCCGCCATCGCGCTCGGTGATCTGTCCAGCCGGGCCGACGACCAGTCCTGAAACCCATCAAGGAGAACGAGCCCATGCTCCCGACCAACCCCAATCTCCCGACCGACCCCAATCTCCCGGCTGAGCACCTCGACCCGTTCCAACCCGTCCGTCCGTCCGAGGCCATTCACCCGACCGAGGTCGACTGGTCCGTTCTGCGGGTCGCGGCCCAGCAGATCAAGAACCAGGCCTACGCGCCGTACTCCCGGTTTCCGGTCGGGGCGGCCGCGCTGGTGGACGACGGCCGGATCGTGGTCGGCTGCAACGTAGAGAACGCCTCCTACGGGGTGGGCCTGTGCGCCGAATGCGGGCTGGTCTCGGCCCTGGCCGCCGGCGGAGGAGGGCGCCTGATCGCCTTCACCTGCGCCGGTCCCGACGGCGCGCTGCTGATGCCCTGCGGGCGCTGCCGGCAGTTGCTCTGGGAGTTCGGCGGTGCGGCCCTGCTCGTCGACACCCCGCGCGGCGTGATCACGATGGCCGAGGTGCTGCCGGACGCCTTCGGCCCGGACGACCTGACCCGCGCGGAACCCTGAGCACCTCCCGCTGATCACGAGCCTTCCCGGTGATCACCGGTCGGGCTCAGGTTTGTGCGGTTGGTGTCGCACATTCGTGGGCCAGATCGGTGATCACGGGTGGAGATCGAGTTGGTGGAGGGAGATTGAGTTGGCGGGATTGAGTTGGCGGGGTCAGCCGACGGTGTAGGGCTGGCCGTCGGCCGCCGGGGCCCGGACCCGGCCGACGAAGCCGGCGACCGCGAACAGGGTGGCGATGTAGGGGGCCATGCCGAGAAGGTCGGGATTGATCGGCGGGCTGGCCTGACCGAGCAGGTTCTGGAGTTGATCGGCGAACCCGAACAGCAGGGCCGCCAGGACGGCGCCGCGCGGGGTCCAGCGACCGAAGATCACGGCGGCGAGGGCGATATAACCCTTGCCGGAGGACATCGCCTCGGCGAAGGTGCCGCCCTGGCCCTCACCGACCACGAGGAAGGCCCCGGCCAGCCCGGCGATCACCCCGCCGGTGAGCATCGCCTGGTAACGGGTCCGTAGCACCTTGATCCCGACGGTGTCGGCCGCCCGCGGGTGCTCGCCGACAGCGCGCAGCCGCAGGCCCCAGCGGGTCTGGAACAACCCGAAGCTGACGGCCAGGACCGCGGCGTAGGTGAAGTAGAGGAACAGGGTGCCGTCGAAGAACACCGGGCCGATGACCGGAATGTCGCCCAGCACCGGTATTTTCACGATGTGCAGGTAGTTGGTGGAGCTGTTGTACCGTTCCGGATTCTGCACGAAGACCTCGGTGAACAAGAAGTTGGTGATCCCCAGCACGAACAGGTTGAGCACCACCCCGACGATCACCTGGTCGACCAGGTAGCGAATGGCCAGCACCGACAGCAGGGCCGCCACCAGCACCCCGGCCAGCGCGCCGCCGATGATGCCGATCCAGGCGCTGTGGGTGAGGGAGCCGACGAACGAGGCGGCGAAGGCCCCGAGCAGCAACTGGCCCTCCAGGGCCACGTTCACCACCCCGGCCCGCTCGCCGATCACCCCGGCCAGCGACCCCAGGATCAGCGGGATGGCCGACGGGAACAGTGCCCCCTGGAGCAGGGTGATCAGGTTCATCCCGCTCGGGTCGCTGGCTATCGACCAGGTCATGAACGAGGCCAGCAGACCGAAGATGGCAATGGCCGCCGCCCACCGGCCGGCCAGCCGATCGAGTCCGCGCAGCACTCCGGCGGCGATCACCAGCAGGCACAGCAGCACGACCACGGGCCGGGCCTGGACCGACCAGCTACCCAGGTCGAACTTTGCTCCCGGGAGCGAGAAGTGGAAGATCGACTGGTGTCGTGAGCGGGAACCCAACCCGAAGATCACCAGCCCGAGCAGGCCGAGGACGACCTGGCTGATGCCGGTGACGAGGTGACGCGGGTACCGGGTGGCCCGGACGGCGGAGACGGTCACCACCAGGTTGGTGGTCACGCCGGCCAGGGCCGAGCGGCCCCGGCCCTTGAGCCGGAAGATCGCGCGGGTCAGCCGCGGGGCCGCGACGAAGATCACGATCAGGGCCTGGATGACGGTCACGATGTCGGGCGGCGTCCCGGTCTGGGCCTGCATCGTCGGGGCACCCGCGCGGAGCGCGCCGAGCAGCAACCCGGCTCCGAGCACGCCCCGGGGGGAGTTGCGCCCGAGCAGCGCGACCGTGATCGCGTCGAAACCGACGTTGTTGTCGATCTGTGGGGTGATCGTGTACGACGTCGCCCCGCCCAGCGCCAGCAGCGTGCCGGCCAGCCCGGTGAGCGCGCCGGACAGCGCCATCGCGGTCATGGTGATCCGGGACACGCTCATTCCCGCGGCCCGGGCCGCGGCCGGGTTCGCGCCGACCGACCGGAGCTGGAAGCCCAGGGTGCTGCGGGTGAGCAGCCACCACACTCCGGTCGCGGCGGCCAGGGCAAGCACGATCCCGAGGTCGATCTGCAGGTCGCCGCCGAACAGGTGGGGCAGCCGCGCCGACCCCAGGATCGGCTTGCTGATCTCGGGGTTACCCGGGTTCTGGATGCCGTGGGTCTGGATCAGGAACGCCAGCCCGTTCAGGGCGACGTAGTTGAGCATGATCGTGGTGATGACTTCGTGCGCGCCCGAGCGGGCCTTGAGGAAGCCGACCAGGAAACCCCAGAAGGCCCCGCCCGCGACGCCCGCCACCAGGGCCAGGATCAGATGGATGACGATCGGCAGATGCCAGGCGAAGCCGACGTAACCGGATGCCATCGCGCCGGCGATGACCTGGCCCTGGCCACCGATGTTGAACAGGCCGGCCCGGAAGGCCAGCGCGATCCCCAGCGCCGCGCAGATCAGCGGGCCGGCGGTGTAGATGGTGCCGGTGATCGGCCCGAAGATCCCGCTGGCGCTGCCGTCGTTCGTCGGGTTGTAGATGGCCCCTTCGAACAGCGCCTTGTAGGCATCGCGCATCGTGTACCAGGCATCGAGCAGGCCCTCGCTCGGATGCTGGAAGAAGTAGCCGAAGGCGGTCCGCGTGGTCGAGTCGGCGACGGCCATCAGGATTCCGCCGATGATCAGCGCCAGCAGGATGGCCAGCAGGGTTACCCGCCAGCCGTCACTGCGCTGCGTCGTCTCCTCGTCGGGAGCCGTCTTCGGCGCCGGGGCGGTAGGCCGTTCGAGGGTCGTACTCACTTCTGCTCCTCCGGTCGCTCGGCCTGTTCGGATGGCTGGGCCGGTTCGGATGGCTGGGCCGGTTCGGATGGCTGGGCTTGTTCGGATGGCTCGGCTTGTTCGGCCTGTTCGGACTGGGTCAGCGCGCTGGGATTGATCTCGGCGTCGACCC
>Ga0265340_10002328_pt1 | contig 10852 bp, 11 predicted proteins | sample 4CB225metaG_FD_202082 | JGI IMG/M metagenome (GOLD analysis project Ga0265340, IMG submission 202082) | Rhizosphere microbial communities from Carex aquatilis grown in University of Washington, Seatle, WA, United States - 4-CB2-25 metaG | ecosystem: Host-associated > Plants > Roots >...
TCAGTTCAATCAAACAGAGACGCTACTGCCAGGTTTGGTCGCGAGTGGCGAAGGCATATGGAAAGAGGTCAATTGCCTTCTTGGCCACCACTCTTAATCTCTTAAGACAGAGAAGAAAAGGAAACTTTTTCGGGTTTTTGACGCGCCGCGGCTTTCTGGCCCAAGGATTCTCGAAATGGCGACCTCCACGTTGCGAAAAATGGGGGACGCCGGCGGTTCCTTGTTCTGAATCACATACCTCCAGAACGGGGGATTGCCGAAGTTGGCCGGGATGGGGTCTAAGCGTGACGGCTTTTTGCGTCTTTGGATCATTCCCTGTGAGGTGTAATAGCGATATCATCTCCCGTTCTTTACCGCGTGCGTTGTCGCGCTTCCCGCTCGAGGGTTTACGAAGCGACCTTCTCGTCAACCTCGAATCAGAGGTTCCGCTTGCCGCCTGGGGCCCTCTACAGCCCTGCGCTGTTGCCATTGATTTTCCCATAATGGGAAACGGCATCACTATTGAGTGCAGAATGTCCACTATTCTTATCGACATAGTAGTAAGCTGTGCCTTTGAAGGCTGAAGCTGATGAAGATCTCACAGAAGGGCCTCTACGCATTGCTAGCGATGATGCGACTCGCCCGCAGGTATAGCGAGGGCGCTATTCGTATACGCGAAATTGCTTATGACGAGGGACTGCCCGAGAAGTTTCTCGAGCTCATTCTGCTCGAACTGAAAAACGCGCGGTTGGTGGAAAGCGTTCGCGGCGCCAAGGGCGGTTATCAGCTGCGCCGGCCTCCCTCGGAAATTTACCTCGCGGAGATCATCCGCCTGATGGACGGAGCGTTGGCGCCATTTGGCGACGCCGAGCAACTTCGCAACCGGATTGAGAACGATGTGGAGCACCGCGCCTTATACCAGGTGTTTCTGGACGTTCGAGATGAGGCTGCACGGATTCTGGAGAAGACTTCTCTGGCCGACATTATCAAGGACGAGGCCACGAATCGAGGCAAGAAGAAGCGCGGGAGAAAACCGAACGCATCACGGGTTTTGCCCATGATCCCGATGCCCGATCGGCGCAGGGAATAGTCCGCGGAGATAGGAAATGGAGGCGGTCAACATACTCCGACGTTTTTGCCGTCCCGATTTGGGTGCACCCTATTCATAAGGACCGTTGCAGGAGAACTAATGCCAAACTCTCGTGTAGTAGAGCAGCCGATCGCGGCGCGAACCCGCAAAATCCACACCATCACTGTTCTTGGGGGGCAGGGCAAGAACGGCGCTCCTGAACCTCTGCATCAGGTAGACCTGAAAATGGGCGACATCGTAAGTATCGTCGGGCCCACTGGCTGCGGTAAAACAACGTTGATCAACGACATCGAGTTGTACGCCAATGGTGATACGCCGACCCGCCGGACTGTTCTGATCAATGGTGAGTTTCTCCCGGAAGACTACTTGTCGGATCCATCGTCCAACCCAATCGCACTTATTTCCCAGCATACGAATTTTCTTTCCGATCTCCCGGTCAATGTGTTTCTGGAGACGCACGCGCGAATTCGGGGCGTGGCATCGCCGACCCACGCCGTGGAGGAGACGGTGGAGTTTGCCAACCAGCTCACTGGCGAACCCATCATCCTGGAAAACGCGATGACCGAGCTTTCTGGGGGACAGACTCGATCGCTGCTGATCGCGGACGCCATCATCATTGGCAACTCGCCGATCATCCTCCTCGACGAGATTGAAAACGCGGGGATTCATCGCACTCGCGCTTTGGAAATGCTCAAGGGATACGAAAAGATCTTCATTTTTGTCACCCATGATCCGCGCATTGCCTTGTTGTCGGATTACCGCATCGTTATGCGGGATGGCGCCATGCAGAAATTGATCGTCACCCGGGATGAAGAAAAGGGAGTGGCTCAGGAAATCCGCAAAATCGACGACCTGATGCTAGGACTACGCCAGCGTATTCGCATCGGCGAGGAACTCACCCTTGAACAGCTCCACAAACAGCTTCGCGATCTGGGATACATAGCTTGAGGAAATTATGAAACTCCTTATCTGTGCGGGACCGCCCACGTGCGGAAAGACCACCGTCTTGCGACAAGTCACCAAACGCCTTTTAGCAAAACAACTCAAAGTCAGCTTCCTGAAAATCGATGTGCAGTACGCCGATGAAGACGAGATCTTCCAGAAAGAATTCTCCATCCCTGCGCGCAAGGTGTATTCCGGAGAACTTTGCCCCGACCATTGTACGGTCATGGTGCTCGGCGATGCCTTGCAGTGGGCCGAGCAAGGCGCGGCCGATCTGTTGATTGTGGAGACCGCCGGGCTGTGTTTGCGATGTTCTCCGTACGTCGAGGGACTTCTCGGGATGGTAGTGCTCGAGGCAACCAGCGGAATGAACCTTCCGCGCAAGATCGGACCGATGCTCTCGTTGGCCGATGTGGCGGTGGTCACCAAGATCGATTTGGTCTCCCAGGCGGAGCGCGAAGTCTTTCGCGCGCGCATTCAGGAAGCGGCGCCGGGTACGGCAATCGTTGAATCCAACGCGCTTTACGGCATTGGGATCGAACCTTTGGTGCGCAGGATCGAGCGCGCTGCGGAGGTGGAGCCTCCTCTGTTCCTGCGCGGCAATCCACCCATCGGCACGTGCACCATCTGTGTCGGCAAAAAGGAGATTGGCTGGCAATCGCACTTCGGGGTTGTCCGGGCGCTGGAAAACCAGAACTTCTACCGCGGAGAGTGACCTATGGCGGACCGTATTTACTTCGATCACTCCGCCACAACACCGCTGGATCACCGGGTCGCTGTTGCCATGAGCCTGGCGGAAGAAGTGTACGGCAATCCTTCCAGCCTGCACTCCGAGGGGCGCCATGCCCGTGACCTGCTGGAGCGGGCGCGCGGCCAGGTAGCTGCGCTGATCCATGCGACTCCAGCAGAGATCGTGTTTACTGCCAGTGGCACCGAGGCCGACAACCTCGCCCTGCTTGGGGTCTTCCGCGACCGCAATGTGAGTGCGCCGGGCCACATGATCACGAGCGCAATCGAGCACCCGGCAATTATGGAGACCTGCCGGTTTCTTGAACGAACGGGTGTGAGCGTTACCTACCTTGGTGTAGATGCAAATGGAATCGTGGATCCTGAAGGCTTGGCTAAGGCGATGCGCCCGGATACACGTCTGGTTTCCGTCATGGCCGCAAACAACGTGGTGGGAACTCTACAACCCATTGCGGAACTGTCCCGCATTACCAAAGAACACGGGGCTTTATTTCATACCGACGCGGTGCAATCCGCCGGCAAAGTTCTGCTCGATGTGAGTCGAGTGCCGGTGGACATGGTGTCCATGTCGGCCCACAAGTTGCATGGCCCCAAGGGTGTTGGTGCGCTCTTTGTTCGGGAGGACGTTCGAAAGGGTGTTCGCGACAAAGTACAGCTGCATCCGGTGATCTTCGGGGGAGGACAAGAGCACGGCCTGCGCTCGGCCACCGAGAATGTCGCTGGAATCGTGGGGTTCGGCGCAGCGGCACAACTGGCTGCCACCGATATGGCGGACGAGGCGGTGCGGCTGGTGCAGCTACGTGAGCATCTGTTAGCCGGTCTGCGCGAGGAACTTCCCCAGACCTATCTCATTGGCCATCCTTTCAAGCGGCTGCCCGGACATCTTTGCCTGGGTTTCGCCGGGCAAGAGGGTGAAGCCATCCGGTTACTACTCAGTTTAGACGACGCCGGCGTGGCGATTTCATCCGGCAGCGCTTGCAGCGCCCACAAAGTCTCCGAGCCATCGTACGTGCTGCTCGCGATGGGCTTTGATGCCATCCGCGCGCGGGGCACGCTTCGAGTCACCCTCGGACGCTTCAACACGAAAGCCGAAGTAGATCGCTTTCTTGAGATTCTGCCGCAAGCGGTAAATTCACTCAGACCGGTCGCCAGTTACGCCGGCCTTAAAGCCGCTAATCAAGGAGATTTGCGATGCCTGAAACAGCACAAGTGAAACTGCCTGGCTTGGACTGCGGTCTCTGCGGATTCAAGCACTGTGAGGACTTGGAACGCGAGCTCGTTCTGCGCCCGGAACTTTTAAAACGATGCCCCCAGATTCCGGACGAAGCCGTCAGCGCTGGCCCTGCAAGCGCGAACGCGGCAACTGGGACCCCTGGGGCAGCGCCGCCGTCACTTTCGATGGCTTCTGGTCGTCCTCGCTCCACCACACCGCCACCATTCGTCGATAACCTGGGACGCGATTTTGACTTCTATCTGGAGCATTTTCCCGAAGACCCCGGGCCGCGCGAGATCATCATTCCTCATAATCCAATGATCACCCGTGAACTCGAGATCAAGAAAGGTGACATTCTCATCGGCCGGCCACTCGGTATGTCATGCGGTTGCCCCATAACACATTGTGGCGTGGTCATGGAAGTGGACCAGCGCACCGGCGTAATCGTCTGGTGTGTCACCGGTCCGCTGGCACCGCGCGCGCAGGGCTTCAAAGATTTGGGCTACTACATTGCGGAAGGCTACGAAGGATTGATCACAGAGGCAAAATCAGAAATTAGAATTGGCTGCCGCTACTACTTCCAACCTCGCATGTGCATGCTGCAATGGCGCCACTCTGGGCTGGTGAATTATATGAACCGAACCAAAGAAGGAATTCAAGTAAGGGTCGAAGGGCTCTGGATCGGCTAGGCCCTCCTCCAGAGATCCTTGTTAAGGAGGACCTCATGGATACGACACAAATAAATTGACGTAGGCGCAGCCGAGGAATGTACGGGAAAAGTTGAATCGGTAGCTCCCGTGGCCGATGCATCGTCGCAAGCTCTTCGGATTACCGGTTGGGCTTGGGACTACAAACACCGGCAGCCTCTGTCGGGAATCGTTGTAGCGGCCGATGGCGTTACTGCGGGACTAGGGGCGGTAGGTGACTGGCGCCCCTTGGATAAGATAGCCAACCCTCGGATCACGTCCAATTTCATTGGCTATACCGGCTATGTTCGGGATGCTCCGAAGCCCGGCGCGATGAAGGTCTACGGTATCCGGCAGGGCAAGTCGCAAGCTTCGGCGTGTTATCTTGCGACGATAGCAACGCCCCCTCAGCCGATCTACTGATTGCAAGCTCGTTGCTCGAACTTGCCGTTGGAGCACCCCCACCGGACGGACAACTACTATAAGTCCGGGCTACTCTTCCTCAGCCCAGAGCGACAATCTGGGCGTCAAGATCGCTCAAAGCTTGCCGTAGCAACTCGGAGTAGCGCTCGCTACTGCTGCGCTCCAACTGCTGAAGCACGCGCTGGCGCGACAGCTGCAACTGGGACCGCTTGTGTTTGATTTCGGTGTCCTCGGCAGAAAAGGGTTGGCTCTTGCCGGGGGATGCTTGGGAATTGGATTCTTCGATTTGAGCTTCTACAGCCTTACTCTCCCAACCACGTGCCATAGCTCGATTATAGCCCTGCGTACATTCCCAATTTGGAACAGTGGTGCAGCTCGCCAGTACGAAGTTGGTTGACGAAGCGAGCCCTCAGGCGGAAGATCAAGGTAACCATTTTTAAGTTACCTTGCTACGGGGGTGCTGGGTATGCGTGTTCTGGTTGTGGAAGATGACGCTCCGCTGGCCAGCTTCGTTCGTAAAGGACTGGAGGCAGAGCACTACGCGGTGGATGTAGCCAGCGATGGCCAAGAAGCCCTGGATATGGCCCTGGCGAGCGATTACGATCTGCTCATCCTGGACTTGAACCTGCCTAAGCTGGATGGGATCAGCGTACTCAATACGGTGCGTCCCAAGAAGCCGTCGCTGCCGGTGCTGGTGTTGACGGCACGCAGCCGCATCGAAGACCGCGTGCAGTCGCTGGACAGCGGGGCCGACGACTGCCTGATCAAACCTTTCTCGTTTACCGAACTTTCAGCCCGGGTGCGGGCCCTGCTGCGCCGCGGCCCACAGACGGTTGAGACGGTGCTGCGCGTGGCCGACCTGGAACTGGACCGGGTGGAACGAAGAGTGGAGCGCGGCGGCCAGCGCATCGAACTGACTTCCAAGGAATTCGCCCTGCTCGAATATCTCATGCGCAACCGCGGACGCCGCATCACCCGCGCCATGATCGTCGAACACGTGTGGAACTTGTCCTTCGACACCACCACCAACATCGTGGACGTCTACATTAACTATTTGCGCAAGAAAGTCGATGGTGAACACTCGCCGCACCTCATTCATACCGTCCGCGGAGTCGGCTATGAACTGAGCTGCCACTCCGAGGCGCCGGTTTGATGGCCGCCGCCACCGAGCTCAGCGAGCAGCACCGGTTTGTTTCCGACGTGCTGCACCATCTCAGTCAGCCGCTCACCGCCCTGCACTGCTCCCTCGAACTTTCGCTGGCCCGCGACCAAACCTCCGGTGACTTCCGCGTCAGCATCGAAGCGGCACTGGAGAATGCCGAACGCCTGCGTCAGAGACTCCTGTTGCTGCGCGAACTGAATGACGCTGGTGAACCGGGCGACACCTCGGTCCCGGTGCCGCTGGACCGGCTCTTGGAGGAACTGCGCGAGGAATTGTTTCCCCTGTTCGAGTCCGATGGAAAAAGCTTCGAGGTAGACCCGCGGCCGCTGCAGGTTCGAGGTAACAGGACCAAATTGGCGCGCGGCTTTTTTTGTATGTTGCTGTTTTTGCTCCGCCAGCCGGCTCGCCTTGTGCTGCTGACGGCGCGTCAAGGTGCGGCGCCGGGCGGCCATGCCGAGATTGCGATCACGGCCACTGGTTTTCCCTCCTCCGGCGACGCGGTGCGGAACATCCTCGATACCGACGCAGTCTCCGAAATGGAAATTGCCCGACGAAGCTTTGAGGCTGTGGGTGGCAAGCTGCAGCCAACTACTTCCACGGCCACCGAGATCACGTGGCTAGTGCAGCTGCCAACCGCCCGCTAGAGAACCCACCCGCTGCGCGGTTGTGCAATCCAAACCGCTCTCGTCTGCTGCCGCAAATTACTTCAGTTCCCTAGAAACTTCTAATCTCTCCTTAACGTGGTTTTAAGGTTGGCGAATTACAACACTCTTATGACACTCGCAACGCAAGCCTCCTATTCTCCCGATCCGGCGGTCATCGTGGCCAGCCCCAATTCGGGGTTCCGTCACCAGATCGTGCAGAGCCTGCTTCTGTCGCGTATTGCGGCGACCGAGGCGCTGGGCGGCGCCGATGCTCTGGGAAAGCTGGAGAGCAGCGAGTGCGAACTCCTGCTGCTCGATACCAAGCTGCTGGACCTGGACACCGATGAGTTGCAGCAGCTCATTCATCAGCGCTTTCCCGGCATCGATGTGGTGCTGCTCGACGAAGCCGGTTTGCCTTTGCTTCCCGCGAAATGGCGCAGCCCGGGAGCGCACCATTTGTTTGAGCGTATGGGCCGATGGCAAGGCCACCCCGCCCCGGATTGTCCCGCGCCGGTCATTCCTCCCCCGGACATGGCTTCGTTGCCGGGCATGGTGGGCCAGGCGCCGTGCCTGCAAGCGGTCTATCGCATGGCCCGTCTGGTGGCGGCGCGTAACACCCCGGTGCTTATCACCGGCCCCACCGGCACCGGAAAGGAGTTGGTGGCGCAGGCCATTCATCAGCTAAGCCCACGCGCCAACAAGGATTTCGTGGTGGTCAATTGCGCCGCCATTCCCGAGGCCCTGCTGGAGTCCGAACTGTTCGGCTACGTGCGCGGCGCCTTTACCGGGGCGGTGCAATCGCATATCGGACGGATCCACAGCGCCCATGGCGGCAGCCTGTTTCTGGATGAGGTCGGGGAGTTGTCGCTGAGCATGCAATCCAAATTGCTGCGCTTCCTCGATCACGGCGAAGTGCAGCGGCTGGGCAGCTTGGATATCTTTCGGGTGGACGTGCGGGTCCTGGCCGCCAGCAACGCCAATCTGGCGGAGATGGCCAGACGCAAGCGGTTTCGCGAGGACCTCTTCTATCGCCTGTCGGTATTTCCCATCGAATTGCCGACGCTGGCGCAACGCGGACAAGACATCGCCGCCCTGGCCCATTATTTCCTTCACCAGTTCGCCCCCGCGGACACCCCCGACCTGCTTTCACCGGAGGCCGTGCAGGCGCTGCTGCGGCATGGCTGGCCTGGCAACGTGCGCGAGCTGCAGCACGTCATCGAACGGGCGTCCATTCTGGCCGAGGGCGGACCGATTCTCCCCGCACACTTGGCACTCCCCGGCAGCGAGATCGCGCAATTGGTGGTGGGAGCAGCGGCTTGAGATTTGACCGGAGCGGCCAGCTGACACCGGCGCCATCAACCTGAAGCCTGGCGCCTAAAGGAGGCGGCGCGCCGGTCGATGTTCCATAGCATGTTGTAACCGAGTCCCCGCACCGCGATCCTCGAGGGTGGTCCGGTGCGGGGTACCGAGGAACGCGATGAGAGCTCTCTCATAGTCGCCACCGGCCTGAGAGGAATCTCATGAAGTTGCTCTGATCAGCGAACACCTTTGCCCGCCGGGCCCCTGCATGCCGCGCCGCCCGGCTCACTCCTTTCCGCTAAGCCCACTGCGCACAGCAGCCTACGCGCTCTTGTCCTCATCGGTTGCGATTCCAATGCTCCGCGGCCACCGGCTTGCAGCGTTAGTTACCAGACAAGCAGATCATGCCTACGCTCTGAGGTCGCGAGGCCGAGGTGCGGTCGCGGGCCGACGGTGCCGCGTGACATTTGGCCGGGCTAGCGACGGTCGCGGGTTCTGACCTGCCGGCAATGCAGGGGCAGTCCTTGGAAATAGTCCGGCAGACAAGGGGAGGAATATGAGGGTCGTTCAAACGCATGAGCAAAGCACGGAGATGGCGAGCGGGGACTTCGATGCTGTTCTGATCGGGCAGCTGCCGCAGGTGAAATACATCGCGCGCCGCATTCACGAACGGCTCCCCAAGCACGTTCCCTTCGACGATCTGGTGCATGCCGGCATCGTGGGATTGATCGACGCTATGCACAAATTCGATGTCAGCAAGAATGTGCGGTTCTCGTCCTACGCTAAATTCCGCATCCGCGGCGCCATCCTCGACAGTTTGCGGGACATGGACTGGAGCCCGCGCGACCTGCGGCGCAAGGCCCGCCGCCTGGAAGAGACCACGCAGAAGCTGCAGACCGAACTGGGCCGCTCGGCCAGCCAGCCGGAACTGGCGCAGGCGATGGCGATGACGCTGGAGGAATTCCAGCACCTGCTGGACGACATACGCGGACTGGATGTCGGCAGCCTGCAGATCGAGTCGCTGGAGGGAGGACGGCCCACCGACCTCAGCGAGAACATTGCCGGACCGGCCAATCTGAGCCCGCTCTTCGTCTACATGCAGGAGGAGCGGAAACAGATGCTGGCCAACGCCATAGCACAACTGCCCCACCGCGAACAGCAGGTCCTGGCCCTCTACTACCAGGAAGAACTCACCATGAAAGAAGTGGGGGCCGTTCTGGGGGTCGGGGAATCCAGGGTTTCCCAGATTCACTCCGCGGCGGTAGCCCGGCTGCGCGTGCTTCTGGCCGGCATGCACCAGGCTGGCCAGCCGGTTCTGACATCCAGTGTCCCCGTCGGAGACGCGCAACCGGGAGCATGGAAAAGGTCCTAAGTCCAGGGTAATGGGAAGGTTCTTTCCCACCTGGTTCCTAAAGCCTGACTCCCGCCCGCCGATGTAATCGGTGGGCAGAGACCATGAACTTCGCCACGCAGTCGGTCGCAGTAAACAACCGTTTAGGCAGGGCGGTGGGCCGGCCTGCGCAGCGCAGTTCCTGGCTCTTCCCATTGGGACGGCCGATTGTCTGCCTTCCCATGCTGACTCGTTCCGCCGCGCTGCTCACCTTGCTGCTGGACGACACCGCGGTCGACCTGGAACTGGTCAGTTCGGTCGTGGCCTTGGATCCCGGACTGGCATTTGCGACCATGCAGTTGGCGAGTCCCGAAGGTCTGCCGGCCGGCGGCGCTTCCTGGTCGCTTCCCCTGGCCGTGGTCGCGGCCGGTCGTGACCGCCTCCTGGAACTGGTGGCACGCGCCTCCGGGCTCGATGCCGGCCTTACTGGCGAGACCAAAGCCCAGCTGCATCGTCTGGCCCTGCGTTCTGCGCGCCGCGCCTGTGTTGCCCGGTTCCTGGGCAGGGAACTGGGCGGGGTCCATCCCGAGCAATGCTATCTGGCAGGACTGCTGTGCGATCTGCCTGAAATGGTCTCCTTGACGGCGCCGGGCGATCCGGCATTGGCCCAGGTTGCCCTGCAATCTGCGCTATTCCGCAGTTTACCGGCGGAAGTCTTTGCCGCTATTAGCGAGGCGGCCACAACGGCGGAAGCGCGGCCCTGCAGCGCCATCTGCGCTCTTTTGCGGATCGCAGATTCGATGCTTGAACCAACTAATGGGGAAACTCCCGGTCAGATGGCCAAGCTGGCTGCAAGCCCTTGGTGGGCGACTTGGAACAGCACCACTTTGCAACGCCGCATTTTGCTGCTCGGCCAATGCTGCGCGGTTGCGGCGCGGGCTGGCGCGCAGGTGCAGAGACTGGCCCCATGGGAATTCGTCAATCGGCTGGAACAACGCAAGGTGTGGGAGTAAGGGATGGAAGCGCTGCGTACCTTGATCGTGGACGACTCGCCGGTCATGCGCAAAATCGTGGCGCGGACCCTGCGTCAGGCGGGCATCGTAATTGCCCAGGTCATCGAAGCCGGCAATGGCGCGCAGGCGCTCGACATTCTCCGCCACGAGACCGTCGACCTGGTCCTCACCGACGTCAACATGCCGGTCATGGATGGCCTCGAATTGGTGCGCCAGCTCCAGGCCTTAGACTGCGCGCGTGGTGTCCCGGTCTTGATGATGACCACCGAGGACAGCGAGCCGCAGGTGCTGGCGGCGCTCTCTTGCGGAGTGAAAGGCTTTATT
>Ga0265340_10002329_pt1 | contig 10851 bp, 10 predicted proteins | sample 4CB225metaG_FD_202082 | JGI IMG/M metagenome (GOLD analysis project Ga0265340, IMG submission 202082) | Rhizosphere microbial communities from Carex aquatilis grown in University of Washington, Seatle, WA, United States - 4-CB2-25 metaG | ecosystem: Host-associated > Plants > Roots >...
CGGGTAGTTGGGCCTCGCTGGACCGGATGCGGTTGATCACGGCAGTGGGGCCCTCGGACACGAGGGCCTGATCAAGGTCTTCCCATGATCCCAATGCGACCCGGTCGACGTACCGCGTGACGCCGTCGGACAGGACGGCGGCCCTGTCGAGATGCGCCAGCGGCAGTGTGCCGGTCACCGCATGGCGGCCTGCTTCTGGGCGGGTGGAGGCGACCCAGAATCCGTGCGACTGGTTGCGGTGGGCCCGGACAGACTCTGCGGTATATGCGGGGAGGCGGGCGCTGCGATCATCGGTGATGACCCGCAGACGACCATCCATGCTGGCCAGGATCGGGGAGTCGGCCAGGACGAGGTAGTTCGCCTGGTCGCCGACCACCTGCAGGATCGAGGCGGTGGATGAGGGGCTGTCAGGGTTGTCGAGATCGCAGGTGCTGGCGTGTGCGTCGCAGGTTGCCTGGATGGCGTGGGTGAGGACCTCAGCCAGCGAACTGGTGCTGTCCAACGTCAGCGACCGAGTCACGTCAGCAGCCAGATGAGCCACCAGCCAGGGAACGCCATGGATGCAGCCGGAGAGCACTTCGGAGCGGGGGGTAGCGCCGTCGAACACGACGACCCACGTCGGGCCAGCAACGATGACGTCCTCGTTGACGTGTCCGGGTGCAGGCACGCACGCGTACGTGACCTGGATCATTCGGGAATCGCAAACCGATAGGTGAACTGGGTCATATCCCCCGCCAGGACAGCGAGCATGACCTCCACCGGCCGGCCCGAGGTGGAGTACGTGGTGCGCACCAGGTCGATCACGGGGGTTCCCACGGGTAGTCGCAGGGCCACACTCTCTGGCCCGGTGGGCATCCGCACCGACCAGTCCTCCTGGATCTCCCCCAGTTCGTAGCCGGCCTCTTCCAGCCGGGCGAATCCGCCGCCGGGCCCGGTGTCCTCCTCCTGGATCAAGGTGCCACGAACCACCGTGAGCTCGTAGAACGAGTCGGCCAACTGGTTGGGGCGTCCGTCGATCAGGGTGGTGCGTCGCCGAACCCAGACCGGCGTCCCCACAAGGATGCCGAACTTGTCCGCCACCCTCGGCGGCGCCGGGGTGCTCCCCAGTTCGCGCAGTATCTGCCCGGCACTCTTGCCCTGGGTTTCGGCCTCCGCGATGAGGATCGCCTTCCCGGCGCGCCAGCGACCCTTGGCATAGCGGTCGATGCCGTGGCGGCGGGCTGAGGGGCGTTCCCGGACGAAGGTCCCCTTGCCCTGCACCGTGATGACCAGCCCCTGCTGGCGTAGCAGATCAACCGCCTTGCGGATCGTTGTGAGACTGCACCGGTACGTGAGCGCCAACTCATCGAGTGTGGGCAGCCGGGCTCCCGGCGGCAGTTGCTGCGTCTCAGTCTGCGCGCGCAGCTCGTCAGCGATCCGCACCTGCAAGGGCCGGGCATCGGTGATCTCGGATGGTTGGGACACAACCCTCACCTTAAGTGACTCCGCGGGTCTGTGTGCAGACCCCTTGACCTGAGTCGCTCACCCGGCCTACGGTCCTAACTGTGGGTCTGCGTACAGACTCACAGTTTCAAGTCAAAAGGCGACCCTCGGTCGGTGTATCAGCACCGGCCGAGGGTCTTGATCCGACCTTTCTAGGAGGTCAGACCCATGGCAAGTGTGGCCGATGCACGCGCGGCGCTCGAATGGCAATACCACGCGGCGTGTCTGGATGAAGACCCGGAGCTGTTCTTTCCCGAACGTCCCGAAACAGAGGAAAGGTCGGCGGCGGCCCAGGAAGCGTACGAATCGGACGTCGCCAAGGCGAAAGCTGTCTGCGCAGCCTGCGACGTGCGGGCGATATGCCGAGCCTGGGCGCTGGAGGAAATCGGCCCGGGACCGGGCATCTTCGGCGGTCTGACCGAGGACGAGCGGCAGAACCTGCTGCCAGCCCACAAGGACGCGGCCTGATGGCCCGGCGGATAGTGGCAGCCGGTGTCCTGCACGGGCGGTCCGTGCGGCTGATCTGCCAGCCGTGTGAGCTGAGCGGCCAGAACCTGCTCATGCCCGCGGAGGGCGCGCTCCTGGCCGAGATCCATGACCGGCTGCATCACGGCCCACTCGGATGCACCGCCGAGATCCACCCGGCCGAGACCGGCGAAAGCGCCCTGCTCGCCGGGGCGGAGGTGCTGGCATGAGCCTCCCCCACCCAAGTACCACCGCGGTGACGGTGCCGGTGCTGGCAGCCTGGGCGATCCACGCCCTGGTCCTGCGGCGTCGCCTCGAACTGGCCCGCCGTGACCCATTAACCGGCCTGCCGACGCGGGCCGGGTGGAACCAGCAGGCCCAGCGGATGCTGCGCGGCGATGGCCAGATCGCGGTGCTGCTGCTGGACCTGGACGGCTTCAAGGACGTCAACGACACCCACGGGCACGCGGCCGGCGATGAACTCCTGGCCGAGGTGGCCGAACGGCTGACGCGCTGGTGCACCCCAGGGGGTGTGGCCGGCCGGCTCGGTGGCGACGAATTCGTCATCGCCCTCCGCGTCGACAGCGAACGCGCCGGCGTGCGGCTGCTGGAGCGGGTGCTGCAATTGCACGCCGCGATCGGCGGCCCGGTCCGGACCCGGGCCGGTCGCCTGCATCCCTCGGCGTCAATCGGCCTGGCCCACACCGGCGATCACCCCCGCGACCTGTCGCGGCTGCTGGAACGCGCGGACGCCGCCATGTACGTGGCCAAAGCCGCTGGTACCGGCGTCCACCTGGCCGACGAGCACCTTCCCCAAGTCCGCGCCGTGAACGGCCGCCGTCAGGGCCGCCCCGGTACGGGCACCCCCTCTCCGATGGAGGCCGCAGCATGATCACCCTTGCAGGCGCCGTGATCGGCATCACCGTGTACCTGATCTACCGCTGGGGCCACCTGTCGCTGGGCTCGGTCCTGGTCGGGGTGCTGGTGGGCCTGGTCCTGGCCGGGACGGCGGTCGGATCCCCGATCGCTACGGCGGTCCACACGACCGCCACCGAGGTTGGGCAGAGCGTCAAGGCCGGCATCAACGAGGCCATCAAATGAGCGCGGCAGCCGCCTCGGAGGTCGGCTCGCTGATCCGCGACCTGCGCACACGGGAGGTGCGTCCATGACCCAGCAGGCGATGGACCCGGTCGAGGTCGACCCGGACGAGGACGGCTCGACAGTCGAGGCCGGCCCGGACGAGGGTGAGGGGCTGGTCATCCTTAACCGGCCCGGAACCGGTGAGGTCGAGGACGAGGGGCTGGACCTCAGTGAGGCGCTGATGGCGTTGCCGGCGCTGCTGCTGCTGGTGGCCAACGGTGCCACGGTCGCGGGTGCGACGGCCTGGCAGGCCGGGGGCGCCCTCGGGCTGGCCGGGACGGCGGCGGCCGCCGGAGGCAGCGCGGGCGCCGGGGCGCTCGTGCGTCGCGCCCACCGGGCCGAGACCCGCCGCCGCCAGGCCGAGAACGAGGTGCCGGGCCGCAAACCCCCCGCTCGACCCGGTGCTGGCGCCCCGGCCAGTCGGGCGGCCGCCCGCGATGCCCGCCGGGGCACGGGTGCGGGCGGCACCGGCCGCACTGGTGGCCCCCGAACTGGTCCCGGTGCCGCCCGCCGGGCTGGTGGTCTGCGGCCCCCGGGTACCGGCGCCGCCCGGCGCGGCACCGGTATGGGTGCTGGCCGGGCCGCCGGCGCAGCCAGCCCGAATTCCGGTGCAGGCCGGGCCGGTGCGGGTGCAGGTGGTGGGCGGTCGGGTCGTCTGGGGCAACTCGCTACGCGGGCAGGGTCCTCGGCGGCCGCCCGGCGAGCCGCCGGATCCGCCCCGGGCCGGGCCGGGGCGGCTGGTCTCGGGTCGGCCCGCCGAGCGGGCGCCGCTGGTGCGGGTGCGATCCGGCGGGCCGGAGCCAGCAGTGCGGGTGCTGCCCGCCGGGCCGGTGCCGCCGGATCGGCCCGGGTGGGTCGCGGCACGCACGCGATGACCGGGTCACGGGCCGGGCGGGTCGCGGCGGGAGCCGGTCGCCGGGCCACGTCAGCGGGTCGGGCCACGGCCGGTGGCCTGCGTCGGGCCGGCAGCGCGGCCCGGTCGGGACTGGCCGGGGCCCGGCAAGCCCGAGGCCAGAATCCGATCGCCAAAGCGCGGGCAGTCCGGGCAGCTCTGAGCACCGCTCGGGAACGCCTGGACCGCGAATCCGGCCGCCGAGCCGGGCGGCTGACGCGCTTCCGCCGGTGGGTGAACAGCGCAGGCGCCGGGCTGGGGATCGCCCTGCTGGCCGGTAGCTGGAGCACCGGGCGGGGCATGGGCCGATGGGGCCGGTGGGCGGTGCAGGCCGTGCAGGCGCGCCGGACCGGCCGCCCGATCCCACCGACCCCGACCAAGAACGGACGACGACTGCTGGCGCAGCGGTTGGCCGCCGCGCAGCAGGACGACGCCGGTCACCCTCCGGTCGGTGACCAGGTCAACGAGCCACCAGCCCACCTCGGGCGGGTGGCCCCCCGAGCAAGTGATGTGAGAGGAGCACAGCAGATGAGCAAGCTCGGTCTGTTCCTGGAGGACCTGTCCGGCCAGATGGCTGCGGCCGCAGCCATGTACACCCCCGAGGGCATGCTGGAGTGGGGCCAGGACATGGCGATGCTGGAGACCGTCCTCACCAACGTGGCGGCCGTCCTGGAGGCGCTGGAGAAAGGCGCCAACGACCTGCCGATCGAGCCGACCGTCAGGGGCACCATCGGCACCGTCGCCAGCCTGCAGCACGCCTGCGCCGACGCGGCCGACGACATCCACAGCACCTTCCGGGCCGTGCACGCTGACGAACTGGCCCGACTGGAAAACCCGCGACCGGCCGAGCACAAATGGGACCTCGGAGCCAACCAGTGAGCCAGGGGACGCAGGTGAGCATGTCCGAGGACCCTCAGCAGTCCCCCGCCCGCCCGAGGCGCCGGTCCACACCGATCCCCAAGGACCACATCCAGACCGGTGCTCCGGTGCCCCGGCGGTGGGACTGGTCCTGGCGGCACGGCCCGGTCATCGGCCCGGTCAACGCCGGGCTCGGGCTGACCGGCGCGGCGATGATCGCTGACCTGGCGGCGGTATCCCCGTGGTGGGGTGCCGCCGCCGGGACCGCGGCCGCCCTCGGAGTCACGGTGCGGGCCTCATCACAGCAGGTCAGCCCCCTGGGGCTGGTGTACCGGACGGCGTGCTGGATGGGGGCCGGAGGGTGGATGAGCTGGGCGCTGGCGACCTCGGCCTGGTCACCCAATGTCCTGGCCGCAGTGGCGGCCGGCACCCTCGCCGCCGGGCTGGCCGCCCCGGAAATGCTCGAACACGAGGCCCGAGTACAGGGCCGGCGCCGGCAGATCGAGGCGGCCGCAACCGCCGCCCGGGTCAATGCCCAGGCCGCCGCCCGCCGGATCGAGATCGCCACCGAGTGGGAGGAGCGCCTGGCCCGGGTCTGTCAGGCCCGCGCCACCCTGGTCGAAGCCGTCCAGGAATGGCCAGGCGGCACCGGGTACACGCTGCAGGTGCGGATCGGCCCCGGCGGGACGACCTGGCAGCAGATCCGCGGCCACGCCGACTCCATGGCCTCGGACGCGGACCTGCCAGCCGGATGCGGGGTCGAGGTCGGGCCCGGCCCCTCCAAGCGGGTGATGCTGCTGCGGGTCGCCACTGTCGACACCACCGCCACCGAGCACCCCTACCCGACCGACATCACCCCGCTGACCTTCGCCGGGCCCCTGCCCATCGGCATGGAACGGAACGCGAAAACGGCCGAGATCGAGCTGCTGGAAGACCCCGCGATCGTGGTCGGGCGGCAGGGATCGGGCAAGACCGGATGCCTGCAGACGATCAACACCGGGGTGGTCCGCTGCGTGGACGCCCTGCTGTGGCACATCGACCTCAACGGCGCCGGAATGTCCAGGCCATGGCTGGCACCATGGCTGGCCGGGCAGACCGACACCCCCGTGATCGACTGGGTCGCAGCCACCCCCGAAGAAGCCGTGCTGATGCTCACCACCGCCATCGACATGGCCAAAGGCCGAAAGGGGATCTACCAGGCTCGGATGGCCGCCGACGACGACGACAAGATCCGGATCGGTCCGGACGTGCCGGCCATCGAGATCGTCCTGGACGAGGGCGCCGAGGCCATCGCGACCAACCGCGGACACAAGCAGCTGGCCACCCTCCTGGATGAGCTGGTATCCATCGCGCGGGCCGTCCGGATCCGCCCGGTGGTCTCCGCACTACGCGCGACCGCCGACGTGCTCCCCCCGGCGATCAAAGCCCAGGGTGGGGTCAAAATCTGGATGCGCCCCGAAAACCAGCACGAGATGGCCCAACTACTGGGCTGGGGATGCTCGATCGAAGATGCCCCCTGGCCCGGATCCGGTCTGCTGCACCGCCCCACCGGCGGACCCGCTGTCCCCTACCGCGGATACCGGCTCACCCCCTCCCGGATCCGGGACATCGCCGTGACCTGCACCCCGTGGCGTCCCGTCCTGGACGCCCCCACCGCCCGCCTCGGCGGCACCGTTTACGCCCGCCGCTGGGACCGCTACCGCACCTGGCTCGCCACCCAAGGAGACACCGCCATGCCCAGCACCCCGTCCGAGTCCAGCACCCCGTCCGAGTCCAACAACGAGCCCACCGGCGAGAAGAAGGGCATGGCCGGTCTGGGCGCCGCCAAAGACAAGTTGGATGCCGACCTGGAGCAGCTGCGTCAGCTGCGTGAGGCCGCCGAAGCCCACAACACCTCCGAGCAGAACCCTCCAGCCGACGTCGACGCCGCGTTCAACTCGATCGTGTCCGCCGAGCAGTGGTCCAACGCAGACGGCCCCACCCGGATGCTGGAAATCCTCGTGGAGGCCGGCCCCGCCGGTCTGAAAATCGACCCGCTGCTGGAGCGGCTGCAGACCGCCGGCGTCAAGACCTCCCGCGCCACCCTCTACCGGTGGCTGCGAGAGGCCCAGAGCCGCGAGGTCGTCACCCAGCCCGCAGAGGGGTTCTGGGCCATCGCCCCGACCACCCCAGACGATCACGAAAAGTAACAGTTCAGGTCAGGGCACGGGTCTGATCGAGGGCGGGTCTCATGTCTCGTCTCAGTGAGACGACCCGCCCCCAGACCCCATCCCCCACCCGTCTCACGCTCACACCCCCTGTGACCAGGGTGAGACATGAGACGAGACATGAGACGAGACGAGATGAGACGGGGTCGTGAGACGACCAGACCCGGCCCCGTCAGACCAGCACCACGATCACAATCAGTGAGGAAACCTGAGATGAGGACCACGCTCGCCCGGCGCCCCACCACACTCCCGCCGTACGCCGGCCTGGCGGTGCAGGACCGCACCCCGGCCGTGGCCGAGGCACTGGCCCGCCTCGAGCACGCCTGCGCCCACCGCGACCCCGACGCCGCCGCCCGCATCCTGGACCAGCTACCCACCACCGACGACGGCGCCTGGATCCTGCGGCAAATGGCCGCCGCCGGGCTGCGAGCCCTGGCCGACACCGCCGCGACCCTGGCATGAGCACCGGGACGAACTGTGACGAGCTCGGCGATCAGTTAATGACGATCGGTCGGCGTGTCGCCTCGAATTTGGGCACAAAGCTTGGCCAGAATGCCGGTATGGCAGGAGCCAAGGGACGCAACCACCGATCAGGCGTAGCGCATCATGTGCGGCTCGTCGTACGGGTGGAGCCGCACAACGCCCAAGCGGCAGTAGATGCTGCGCGAGCGCGCGGGATCTCTCTGGCTGCCTACATAGACATGCTGCTGGAGCGAGAGACCAAGGCAACAGAAGGTCAGCAGCAGCTACCGCTGACCGCCTAGCACCAAACAAGACGAGAGCTCGTCCCTTACCAGGGGACGAGCTCTCGACCGAATAAGCCTCACGCGCGCCTAGGTTTGACGGCCGGATCGCGCGAGTGGCTCTGACCTGCACACCCCCCGGGGGCCTCTGCTGCGAGGTGCAGCCATCGGGCTTTGGGGGGCGCGCATGGAAGGTCCTCCTTGAGGGTAAGCCAACCCGCCGACACTTTCCACCTTCGCGCGCCATCCACGCCGGAGTCCCCGGCGGATGTCACCCGTTCGTCGGCCCGCCACCAGCGTCGTGAGCACGCGCGCCTGGCCTGCGTGCTGGGTACGCGCCCCCACCAGGGGCGGATGTGACCGTCGTCGACGATCGTCCGGATGGTGTTACGTGTGAGTCCCCTGTCGCCCCGTGGTGGGTGCGGGTACGCATCATGTCTCCGCGCGCGCGGGTGCGGGTGGCCGACGTCGACCCGGCCACCGGGGAGGTGCTCAACCAGTACTCGAGCACGGTCGCGGTGGCCGGGCCGGTGCCGTGGCTGCCCGTGGCGGTGCCTCTGACGGACCGGGCTGGCCGGTACCGCCTCCTGGCGTTTGATCTGGACGCCAGCAGAGGCCCGGTCGAGGCTGACCAGGACCGTCTCATGGGGTGGCTGGACGCGGCCGGAGTCGAGTACCTCGTGTGCGAGTCGGGCCCCTCGGGGGGCCGGCATGTGTGGGCCGCGATCGGCGGTGACGGCGCGGATGCGGGGCTGGTCGGGCGTCTGGCCCGGGGCCTGGCCGCCCGGCTGGCGACCCTGGACATCTGTCCCCTGACCAACCCGGCTACCGGCGCGGTCCGCCCGCCCGGTGCCCCACACCGGGCGGGCGGTGCCTCACGGGTGCTCACCGGTGACGCCAACGCCCTAGTCCGGGCGGGCACGACCGAGCTGCAGATGGAGGCCCTCTACGCCCTGGTGGGGCCGCCGCCGGCCCCGTCGACGCCGACCACCCGGGCCGCGGGCACCGCCATCGACGAGCAGGGCCACCCACATCTGCTAGGCGGCAGGCGGGGGCTACCGGCGGTCAGCCGGGCCGCCGCCGAGACGCCGCTGGCAGCGGGCGCGGACGCCTCGAGTGTGGCCTGGACTGTCCTGCTGGGCGCGGCCCGGGCCCGCTGGCGCCACGGCACGGTCGCCGCCCTCGCGGCGACCGCGCCCGGGCTGGAGCACCTGCGCTCCGAGGCGGCCCCGAGCGGCCGCCGCCCCCGCTCCGCGCCCGAGCGCCAGGTGCTGCTGGCGCGGCAATGGGCCAAAGCCGTGCAGGCGGCGGCGGCGGCCGGGGACCAGGCCGGCGACGGCGCGGACGACTCGTGGGTGGCCCGGGCCGGTGTGGTCGTGGGCCTGGTCGAGGTCACCCAGGCCAAAGCATCCGTGTCCTTGGGTCGGTGGACGCGGCCCGGCGGCCCGGCGGACCGCCGGACACTGGACGCGTTGTGCCAGGTCATGCTGGCGACCGTGTCCCTGGCGGTGGACCTGGATATCCGCACCATCGCGGCGATGACCGGCCTGTCGCGCGAGACCGCCCGGGTCTCGCTGGTGCGTCTGCAGCGGGATGGGTGGATCTACCAGTGCGCCCCGGCGGCCGGCCCGTACGCGGCGACCTGGTCGCCGCTGCGCCCGCTGGAGGCGATGGGTCTGGAGCTGGTCGCCCGACTGGTGGCCGCGTCCCGCCCGCCCGCCGCTCAGGCCGCGCCCGAGGCTGTGACCAGCACGGACGGGTTATCCACAGACCCCGCAATAGAAGGTCGGTCACACGTAGTCCCACCCCCCCAAGAGGGTCCCCCGCGAACTTCTCCGGCCGCTCTCCCCGCTCCCGGCCCCGCTCGCGCTGCCCTCACCGCCCACCTCTCCTGTCGTTTGCAGGCTCAGGCTCATGATGTGTTCACCGGCCGTCATCCGGCGCTGGGGCACGCGGCTGGTGCGGTGTGGGCCAGGCTGCACGAGCTGTCCCCGGCCGGTCTGCGTGGAGGGACCCGGATCGAGGACCTGGCGGAGGCCAGTGGGTACGACGAAGCGGCGACCCGGGCGATCGTGGCGCGCCTGGTCGAGGCCGGCCTGGTCCGGGAGTGGTCACCGAGTCTGGGCGGGCTGTGGCGGGCGGCGTCCCCGCGGGCGCGGACGACCGTGGCGAAGCGGCTCGGTGTGCACGGCACCCTGGCCGCCCGCCGTCGTGCGGCGGGCGTGGACCGGGAGGTGTGGGCGTGGTGGCAGGGCGAGGACGCCTGGATGCACACCAAACGAGCCGACCGGCCCGAGGCCAAGGCCGCCCGCCACCGGCGGGCCCCCGGGCCCGGACAGGAGCACATCAAGGCCGCCGCTGGCGAGACCGTCCGGGCCCGGCGCGGCCCATATCCGCGCGACGAGGAGGGCCGCGCCGATCACCGCGCAGCCCGCGCCACCGTCGCCCGCTGACCCGGCTCGACCGGCGAGCCCCCGGGGTGCCGCAGCGCATGGACGTGGCTATCGTCGCCTAAGCAGCCACCAATAGTACTATTAGAATCAATAGAGGGAATAGATGTTAGGCGCCGTGGGGCCCGGCAAGAGCCCACGGCCGGCAACACCGGAAGTGGCGAGGTGGCCACATTCGCCACGTGCGCCGGTGGCCGAAGGTGGCGACTATGAGTGGCGAGGTCGCCATGTGGCGACGGTGACCACAGCGACATCGCCAGGTTCGCCCCCCGACCCTGACCACCACCGTGCGGATGCTGAGCCTGTGCTGGCGAGGATCGTCCGACCGTGGCGAGGTAGTTGGCGAGGTGGCGACCGTGGCCAGTCTCCGGTGACTGGCATTCCCGATAAGAGAACTATTAGTACCAAGAGTGGCGCTGCGGGGGGGCCCCGCGCTTGGGTAGCTGTCCCTAGCGGTGTCGTTGACCGGCATTACCGATAAAAGTGCTATTAGTACCAAAAGGGTTACGGCTGGTGTGTCGTCGCAGCTCACGGGCTTGATCGGCACAGGGACCGATCAATACCACCATTGCTGGGATCAGTACCAATCCCGCCACATGTGAGGCGGAGCGACC
>Ga0265340_10002330_pt1 | contig 10849 bp, 9 predicted proteins | sample 4CB225metaG_FD_202082 | JGI IMG/M metagenome (GOLD analysis project Ga0265340, IMG submission 202082) | Rhizosphere microbial communities from Carex aquatilis grown in University of Washington, Seatle, WA, United States - 4-CB2-25 metaG | ecosystem: Host-associated > Plants > Roots > Rhizosphere...
GCTCGGCATCAACCAGATCGCCGCGATCGCCGGATCGTTCATCGGGCTGATCATCGGCGGGGTGCTCTCCGAAGTCTCCTGGCGGGCGGTGTTCTGGGTCAGCGTGCCGATCGGTGTGCTCGGCACGATCTGGTCCTACCAGTCGCTGCACGAACTCGGCGAGCGCCGTCGTTCCTCGGTGGACTGGGTGGGCAACATCACCTTCGCCGGTGGGCTCTCGATCCTTCTGGCCGGCATCACCTACGGCATCCAGCCCTACCGCGACCACGCCACCGGCTGGCTCAACCCCTGGGTGCTGGCCGGACTGATCGGGGGGGTGGTGCTGCTGTTCGTCTTCGTGCTGGTCGAACTGAACACCAGCCAGCCGATGTTCAACCTCGCGCTCTTCCGTAACCGGGCCTTCGCGCTCGGCAACCTGGCCGGTCTGCTGGCTTCCACCGGGCGCGGTGGCCTGCAGTTCATGCTGATCATCTGGCTGCAGGGGATCTGGCTACCGCTGCACGGGTACAGCTACGAGTCCACGCCCCTGTGGGCCGGCATCTATCTGCTGCCCCTCACGATCGGCTTCCTGGTCGCCGGCCCGCTCTCGGGATATCTGTCCGACCGGTACGGAGTCCGGGCCTTCGCGTCCGGGGGGCTGCTGCTGGTCGCCGCCACCTTCCTGGGGCTGCTGGCGATCCCGGTCAACTTCAGCTACCCGGAGTTCGCCGTGCTGGTATTCCTGAACGGGGTCGGCTCGGGAATGTTCTCCTCCCCCAACACCTCGATGATCATGAGCGCGGCTCCGGCCGACCAGCGCGGGGCGGCGGCCGGGATGCGCGGCACCTTCTTCAACGCCGGTTCGTCGCTGTCCATCGGGATCTTCTTCTCGATGATGGTCGTCGGGCTGGCCCGGAACCTTCCGCAAACCCTCGGCGCCGGCTTGCGGGCCCACGGCGTCCCGGGTGCGGTCGCGGATCAGATCGCGGGTCTACCCCCCGTCGGCAGCCTGTTCGCCTCGTTCCTCGGCTACAACCCGATCGGGGCGCTGCTGCGGCCCAGCGGGGTGCTGCAGCACCTGTCCGCGGCCAACGCCGCCGACCTGACCGGCAAGTCCTTCTTCCCACAGTTGGTCTCCGGGCCCTTCCACGACGGGCTGACCGTCGTCTTCACCGGGGCAGCCGCGATGATGGTGGTCGGGGCCATCGCGTCGCTGTTGACGGGAGGGCCCGAACAGGAGGAAACGTGAGTATCCAACTCGACGTCGAGGTGGACGCCGCGGCCGAGCGGCTGTCGATGGCGTTCGGCCGGCTGGCCCGGGTGCTGCGCCGGGGCAGCCCGTCGACCCTCGGCCAGGGCAGTCTGTCCGCCCTGTCCACCCTGGTCCGGTGCGGCCCGATGCGGCTGGGCGACCTGGCCGCCCGGGAAGGTATCGCGCCCCCGACCCTGACCCGGATCGTCGCCGGCCTGGAAGAGGCCGGCTATGTGACCAGGACGCTGGACCCGGCCGATCGCCGGGCCACCCGGGCCCAGGCCACCGTCACGGCGGTGGAACTGATCCAGGGCACCGGGTCGCGGCGGGCCGGGGTGCTCCGCAGCCGGATGGCCGCCCTGTCGGCGGAGGAGCTGACGATTCTGCTCCGGGCGGTGCCGGTGCTCGAGGCGCTGGCCACGGACGAGATCTGCGCCGTCCCCCGACCCTGACCCCCAAAGAAGTCACGTGATCAGGCACGATTGCACGGTTCTGGGCCGGAACCACACATCACCGGATCTAGAGTCGGGGACCGGATGTTTGCACTCTCTGGGCCCGAGTGCTAATCATGGAGCTGGCACTCTCGACCCGAGAGTGACAGCTTGGTTTATGATTGCTTGAGATCGGGCAGGTGAGGACGGCGCTCGGCGGGACAGGACCGCCGCGAGTCGCTCCGACCGTCGCGGGCACCTCCTGATCCACCGCCCACCCGTACGCGGAGGGAACACCACACGATGGCCAAAATCATCGCGTTCGACGAGGAAGCCCGTCGCGGCCTCGAGCGGGGGATGAACATCCTTGCCGACGCCGTGAAGGTCACCCTTGGCCCGAAGGGTCGCAACGTCGTTCTGGAGAAGAAGTGGGGAGCCCCCACGATCACCAACGACGGTGTGTCCATCGCCAAGGAGATCGAGCTCGAGGACCCCTACGAGAAGATCGGCGCCGAGCTCGTCAAGGAGGTCGCCAAGAAGACCGACGACGTCGCTGGCGACGGCACCACCACCGCCACCGTGCTCGCGCAGGCGCTGGTCCGCGAGGGCCTGCGTAACGTTGCGGCCGGGGCGAACCCGCTCGGCCTGAAGCGCGGCATCGAGAAGGCGGTCGCTGCGGTCAGCGATCAGCTTCTCGCGCTCGCCCAGGAAGTCGAGACCAAGGAGCAGATCGCCGCTACGGCGTCCATCTCCGCGGCTGATCCCGCGATCGGCGAGCTCATCGCCGAGGCGATGGACAAGGTCGGCAAAGAAGGTGTCATCACCGTCGAGGAGAGCAACACCTTCGGGCTCGAGCTCGAGCTCACCGAGGGTATGCGCTTCGACAAGGGCTACATCTCCGGGTACTTCGTCACCGACCCGGAGCGGATGGAAGCCGTGATCGAGGACGCTTACGTCCTGATCGTGGAATCCAAGATCTCGTCCGTGAAGGACCTGCTGCCCCTGCTGGAGAAGGTCATCCAGTCCGGCAAGCCGCTGGTCATCCTGGCCGAGGACGTCGACGGCGAGGCGCTCTCCACGCTCGTCGTCAACAAGATCCGTGGCACCTTCAAGTCGGTCGCCGTCAAGGCCCCCGGCTTCGGTGACCGTCGCAAGGCCATGCTTCAGGACATCGCCATCCTCACCGGTGGCCAGGTGATCTCCGAGACCGTCGGTCTCAAGCTGGAGACCGCTGGTCTGGACCTGCTGGGCCGGGCCCGCAAGGTGGTCGTCACCAAGGACGAGACGACCATCGTCGAGGGCTCCGGGGACGCCGACGCGATCGCCGGGCGGGTCAAGCAGATCCGCAACGAGATCGAGAACAGCGACTCCGACTACGACCGCGAGAAGCTGCAGGAGCGGCTGGCCAAGCTGGCCGGCGGCGTTGCGGTGATCAAGGCCGGAGCGGCCACCGAGGTGGAGCTCAAGGAGCGCAAGCACCGGATCGAAGACGCCGTCCGGAACGCCAAGGCGGCCGTCGAAGAGGGCATCGTCGCCGGTGGTGGCGTGGCTCTGATCCAGGCTTCGGTCAAGGCCTTCGAGAAGCTCGATCTGGTCGGCGACGAGGCGACCGGAGCGAACATCGTCAAGGTTGCGCTCGAGGCTCCGCTCAAGCAGATCGCGATCAACGCCGGCCTCGAAGGCGGAGTTGTGGCCGAGAAGGTCCGCAACCTGCAGGCCGGCTGGGGCCTGAACGCTGCCACCGGCGAGTACGTCGATCTGGTGGCCGCGGGCATCATCGACCCGGCCAAGGTGACTCGCTCGGCGCTGCAGAACGCGGCCAGCATCGCGGCCCTGTTCCTCACCACTGAGGCAGTCATCGCTGACAAGCCGGAGAAGGCGGCGGCTCCGGCCGGCGGCGGAGCTCCGGACATGGGCGGCATGGACTTCTAGTCCGCCGGCATCAACACTGTGCCACCCGGATCCACAGCACGATCACCGCACCACGCACGTAAGGGGCGGCTCTCCCACCGGAGAGTCGCCCCTTCGTCGTGCAGACTGGCCCCGTGCATCCACGCAGCTCGCCCAGCCCTTCCCAGGCCACCAATAATGCCGGCTCTGTGATCGGAACGGCCGCTGGAATCCTGCTGGCCGCCGGGGCCGGAACCCGGATGGGTATTCCCAAAGGACTGCTGCGCACTGCCGACGGCACGCCGTGGGTGAGCCGGGCGGTCGCCGTTCTCGCGGTGGCCGGCTGCGCACCGATCTTCGTGGTCACCGGGGCCCGCTCGGAGCACGTTCAGGCCCTGGTCCCGCCGCCGGCCGAGGTCGTGCTCGCTCCGGACTGGAGCGAGGGCATGAGTGCCTCGCTCCGCGGTGGGCTGCGGGCCGCTCAGGAACGCGCCCCGAAAGCGGTGGCGGCGATCATCACGCTGGTGGACACCCCCGGGGTGACGGCGCAGGCCGTGGCCCGGCTGCAACGCCTGGCCGCCCCGCAGGCCCTGGCCCGGGCGGCCTATCACGGTGTCCCCGGCCATCCGGTGCTGATCGGCCGGGACCACTGGGCCGCTGTGATCGAATCAGCCAGCGGTGATGCCGGGGCCCGCACCTATTTGGCCGCCCGCGACGTCGTCCTGGTCGAGTCCGCCGACATCGCCTCGGGGGAGGACATCGACACCCCGGAGGGGCTCGGCTGATCAGGCGGCGTGGAGCGGGGCCGGCCGGGATTGCTTACCCTGGGTGCTGTGACCAGTGAAACCACGCCCGATGTCAGCCGGATCGCGCCACCGGCCCGGCAGGTCCGGCTGGCCCAGGTCACCGACCGTCCGATCGACGTCGGTGCGCATACCGCGGCCGTCGCCGGGGTGGCCTCGGGGGCGGTGGTCAGCTTCGCCGGGGTGGTCCGCAATCACGACGGTGGCCGGCTGGTCACGTCGATCGAATACCAGGCGCATCCGACCGCCGCCGCGGTGCTGGCCCGGGTGGTGGCCGAGGTGACCGCGGGCAGCGAGGCGGAGGCGGTCGCCGTGTCCCATCGGGTCGGGCCGCTCGCGGTGGGGGAGGCGGCTCTGGTGGTCGCCGTTGCCGGAGTGCACCGGGCCGAGGCCTTCGCCACCGCCATGGAACTGGTCGACGAGATCAAACGGCAGTTGCCGGTCTGGAAACGGCAGGTCTTCGCGGACGGTACCGACGAGTGGGTCGCCTGCCCCTGACCCAGTCCGGGAGATTCAGGACGAGGTGCCGCTGGCCACGACCGAGGGCAGCGGGTCATGGACGTACAGCCGGACCTCGTACATGGTGGTGAACGTGACCCCGGCCAGGCGATAGCCGTTGTACAGCAGCCGTTCCTTCTCCCGGTCGGCGTCATCGGCGCTGTCCTTCTCACCGAAGCGCTCGGCGCCGGTCACCACCCAGACCCGATTGCGCTTGCGCAGCGCCGCCGCCAGTTGATCGGCGGGGATCTCGGTGCCCCAGAGCGTGGCGGACTGTTCGGCCGACCGGTCCAGCGCGACATCGTCGACACCGCGGAACGCGTCGGGGTAGCCACGCTCGACCACCCGACGGGAGGCCGGGAGGAACAGCACCGCGTCACCGGGCTGGGCCCGCTCGGCGATCGCGGCCGCGGCTGCGCGGATGTCCTCGCCGTGACCGGATGTCCCGCGGTATTCCTGCTGCATCGACAGGCCGCTGACCGCCACCACCAGGACCACGGCCGTCAGCCAGCGGGCCCGGAAGAGGGGGGCTAGCGAAGCCATGGCCAGCGCGGTGCCCGGCACGGTGAAGAACACGTACCGCGACTCGAAGAGCGGATGCGCCTGAGAGATCAGCCAGAGCGTCACCGGCGGCAGCAGGGCCCAGGACAGGCCCAGACCCAGGGACGGGCTGTGGGTGCCGCGACTGAGCCCGACGATCGCGATCAGCAGGACCGCCAGCACGGCAAAACCACCGGCATATTCGGCGAGCAGGAACGCGGTCAACTGATGCAGATCGGGCCGGGGCAACCAGGCGACCTGGGCGCTCTGCCGGCTGGAATAGATCAGCAGCGGGGACAGTGCGGCCAGCGTGATGCCGGCCGCCAGGTACCAGCGGCGCCGGACCACCAGCGAGGAGGTGGCCAGCACATAGCTGAGATGGACGACCAGGATCAGCAGGGCGATGACGTTCAGCAGACCGAGGATCACCAGGGCGCCCAGGTAGATCATCCAGCGCAGCGGCAGCCACGGACGACGGCAGACCCGGACCAGGGCCAGAGTGGCCACGGTCGCCATCAGCGCCACCATCGCGTACGGCCGGGCCTCCTGGGCGTAACGGGTGGCCAGCGGGGCGGCGGTCCAGAGCACACCGGCCAGAAGGCCCACCCGGCCCGAGCCGAGTTCCCGGCCGAGCCGGACCAGGGTGCCCGCGGTCAGGGCCGCGGCCAGCACCGAGAGCAGCCGGATCGGGGTGACCGACGCGCTGCCGCCCAGCAACGCATGGATCAGGAGGTAGTAACTGGCGTGGACCAGGTCCACATGGGACGTCAGGTCGATGATCTCGGACGACGTGCGGGCCGTGACATCGCGCGTGATCGCTTCGTCCCACCACGGGCTCGGGCGGTTCACCTGCCAGCTGAAGACCAGGGCGGCCATCACGGTGGCCAGGATCTCGGCGACCCACGGCCGGGCCAAGAACGCGACCAGGCGATCCGCAGGGCCGGCCGGCGTCGCAGCGGCCCCGGTGTTCCCGACGTCCTCGACCTGGAGGGAAGGAAGCCTGAATCGCTCGGGATCACGGCCCGTCGTCTGGGTCACCGGGCGATGTCTCCTGACGCGTTCGGGGTTCACACGCCTCTGCTGACGTGCTGACCGGCGATGAACTCTGGTCACTGTCGGCTACATTGCCGAAGAGCTGACAGTACCGGCCCGTCCAGAGCCTAGACCGGCAGAACTGTGTTACCACTCATTCATGACTGATGTGAGTCGAGACCGCATTTACCACTGTCTCGGGCGCCAGCCTACGCGAGGTCCGATGTCGGAACGGTCACAGCCGGGCAACGGTACGGATAGAGCTTCCTGTCAGCCACCTGCGAAGGGGGGCAAAACGTCGACGATGGAGCCCGCTGGGACCAGCCGGTCACGGGGCGCGGCTGTCTCATCGACCAGGAAGGAAGCGGCGGCCAGAATCCGCTCGAGGGCGGCGCCATGGCGCCGCGCGAGATGCTGGGAAAGTTCGGTCAGAGGCCAGGGCCGAGGGGTGAGCAACTGCTCCTCATCAACGCCGGTCGCCGCGCGGGCGCCGGCAAAGTAGCGGACAGTGATCATATCGGTCATCGCTCAACCTCCGATTGCGCTCATCGGCCGGTCCGGCTGAAGAAAAGATGGATCGTTGATGCCGTGGCCGGGCTGTTTGCCCCACATCGCCACCCGCCAGGTCTCAGCCAGTGTGTCGTCGTCGGCACCGGAGCGCAGCAGATCACGGAGATCGGTCTCACCGCGGGCGAAAAGGCAATCCCGGATCTGCCCGTCCGCAGTCAGTCGGGTCCGGTCGCAGTCACCACAGAACGGCCGGCTGACCGAGGCGATGATGCCTACCCGGGGTGGCTGGGCCCGGGGTGGCTGGGCCCGGGGTGGCTGGGCCCGGGGTGGCTGGGCCCGGCCGGCTCTCGGAGCGACGAACCAGGTCTGGGCCGGGGCCGCGCCGCGCCGGCCCGGGTCGGTCGGGGTCAGCTCGAAGGCAGTGCTCAGCGCGGTCAGGATCTGCTCGGCGGTGACCATCGTGGCGCGCTGCCAGGCCCCCTGAGCGTCCAGCGGCATCTGCTCGATGAAGCGCAGTTCGTAACCGTGCTCCAACGCCCAGGCCAGCAGTCGCACCGCCTCGTCGTCGTTCACGCCCGGCAGCAGCACGGTGTTGACCTTGACCGGACCGAGGCCCGCGGCTGTGGCCGCGCGCAGACCAGCCAGCACGTCGTCCAGTCGGTCCCGGTAAGTGATCTGCCGGAACCGGGCCGGATCGAGGGTGTCGAGCGAAACATTCACCCGGTTGAGCCCGGCGGACCGCAACCGGGCCGCGCGCTTGGCCAGCCCGATCCCGTTGGTGGTCAGCGCGGTGACCGGTGCTGCGCCGGAGGCCGTCCGGAGCCGGACGGTGGCCTCGATGATCTTCTCCAGGCCGCGGCGCAGCAGCGGCTCGCCACCGGTGAAGCGCACCTCCTGCACGCCGAGCCGGCGGACCGCGATCGTGATCAGCCGGATCACTTCGGCATTGGTCAGGGTCTGCTCGCCCGGCATCCAGTCCAGGCCCTCCGGCGGCATGCAGTAACTGCAGCGCAGGGAACACTTATCGGTCAGGCTGACGCGCAGGTCGGTGGCCACCCGGCCGAAGGTGTCGATCAGGCGGCCGTCATCGGGGCGGCGCTCCGGCCGACCGTCCCGGCCGGCCGGGGAGTGGGCGCCGGCCGGCCGTTTCCCCGGCAGACCGAGGAGGACGCTGTTCACCCCGACAGGGTAACCGCGATCTCCTCAGCCCGCCTCAGGTAAGCCTCACCTCAGAAACCGGCCCGGACTGGCCCGGACCGGCCAGGACCGGCCAGGAACCGGTCGGGTGCCGCTCAGGATTCGGTCAGGATTCGGTCAGATCCCGCACTTCGGCGTAGCGCTCCCGGACGGCGGGAGTCGGGTCGGCCTGATACGTGCGTGAGCCCTCCAGGGGCCACTCCGGCGGCGCGGCCGCAGCCACACCCCGAGCCTGGGCCAGCGCCCAGGCGGCCTGCCGGGCGGCGCCGTCGGCCACGTACTCCCCGGCGGGAGGGACGACGACCGGGTAACCGAGCACGGCCGGGGCGATCCGGCAGACCGCCTCGGAGCGGGCGCCCCCGCCGACCAGCAGCACCCGGCGGACCTGTGCTCCCGTGGCCACCAGGGCGTCCAGCCCGTCGGCCAGGCCGCAGAGCAGGCCTTCCACCGCGGCCCGGGCCAGGTGGGCCGGGGTAGAGGTGTTCAGCCGCAACCCGTGCACGGCGCCGCTGGCTCCGGGCCGGTTGGGTGTCCGTTCCCCCTCGAGATAGGGCACCAGGACCAGCCCATCGGCCCCGGCCGGCGCCGACAGGGCCAGTTTCGCCAGCTCCTCATGGCTGACCTGAAGCAACCGGGCGCAGGCATCCAGCACCCGGGCGGCGTTGAGGGTGCAGATCAGCGGCAGGTAACGACCGGTGGCATCGGCGAACCCGGCGACGATCCCGGTCGGGTCGGAGGCCGGCACGTCGCTGATCGCCGAGACCACACCGGAGGTGCCGATCGAGACGATCACGTCGCCGGGAAGGGCCCCGACGCCGAGGGCGGCCGCCATGTTGTCGCCGGTGCCGGCCCCGAGCACGGCGTCGGTGCTGAGCCCGGCGACGGCGCTCTGGCCGGCCGATTCGGTCGGACCCAGCACCCGGGGCAGCCGGGCGTCGTGGCCCAGCGCGGCGATCAGCAGGTCGCGGCGGTACTCACCGCTGGCCGGGCTGAAGTAACCGGTGCCGGAGGCATCCCCCCGGTCGGTGGTCAGGGCCTCCAGCCGGGCCGTGCTGGTCGCGGCCGCGCCCAGCCGCCAGGTCAGCCAGTCGTGCGGCAGGCACACCGCCTCGGTGCGGCCGGCGGCCTCCGGTTCGTGCTCGGCCAGCCAGGCCAGCTTGGTGACCGTGAACGAGGCGACCGGGACGCTGCCGACTCCCTCCGCCCAGGCCTCCGGGCCACCGTGCTCGGCGACCAGCCGGGTCGCGGCGGCCGCGGAACGGGTGTCGTTCCAGAGCAGAGCGGGCCGGACGACCTCACCGGCGGCGTCGAGGGTGACCATGCCGTGTTGCTGGGCCCCCACCGAGATGGCCTTGACATCGTCGAGACCACCGGCTGCGGCCGCGGCCTCCTGCAGCGCCTGCCACCAGTTGGACGGGTCGATCTCGGTGCCGTCCTGGTGCAGGGCCCGGCCCTCGCGGACGAGCTGCCCGGTGTCGGCGTCCCGGATTACCACCTTGCAGGATTGGGTCGACGAATCGATCCCGGCGACCAGGCTCATCGCGCACCGGCCGCGGTCCACAGACCGAAACTGAAGTGATTGTCCGGGGTAGGTGTCGTGGCCATCGGGCCCTCCGTAGTCGTCGTGGGTCTCTTCCGTGCCGAACGGCATGGGCCCCGGTGGTGGCGACGACTTTTCCGGGCGTCACTGCCACGTCAGGTCCGCGCCGATCGTAGGCTCTCGCGCTTTGGGGACTTGGACCGGGCCCGGTTACTCTCGGGTTGTGCGAGCCGCATTTCAGCAGCCCCACGGCCGTGGTCCCAGACCTGCGACCGGAACCGTCGAGACCCAAGGAGCCCGGATGAGCCGGATGCCCAGATTCCTCCGGCACCGCGCTCCTGTGCTGGTGATCGGCAGTGTGCTGCTGGCCACATCGGCCTGCTCGGGTTCGCACGGCCATTCGAGTTCCCCGTCGCCCTCGGCCGCGGCGCAGGGATCGACCGACAAGTCGGGAACCACCTCCGGCGCCGATAACGCGGCCGCGGTCAGCGCCGGCTACAACGGTTACGCCAAGGCGGTCACGGCCAAGACCGGGTCGGCCGTGGTCAACTCGGTGTCGCAGGCCTCGCTGAACTACATGGACCGGCTCCGGGATCTGGCCCTGACCGCCACGGTGAAAGACCTGGACCAGGAATCCCCGGTGCCGCAGCTCACCGTGCTGACCATGCGGGCCACGATCGATCCGGCTCAGTTACGCAAGGCCACCCCCGCGCAGTTGATCACCACTGCCGTCCAGACCGGCCTGATCACCCCGCCCACGGCCCAGGGGCTGAAACACATCAAGGTCAGCGGCCAGGTCGCCACGGCCGAGGTGACCATGCCCGGGTCCAGCCAGAAGTACCCGGTGTATCTGCATCTCGAGAACGGGCAGTGGAAGTACGACCTGAGCTCACTGCTGGGCCCGGCCGAGTCGGCGCTGACCGGCTCCAAGGACAAGATGAAGGACCGGAACAACCAGCCCGCCCTGGTCAAGAGCGTGCTGGTGGCCCGGTTCGGCAAGGCCAAGACCGAGCAGTTGTACAAACCGCTCGGAAAGTGAGCGGCACCGGGAGGCGAGCGGGCGGTTCGGCCATGCTTGAGCAATGAGGCTTGAGCAATGAGGGACGACGAGCCGGACTCGCCCGCTCGGCTGGGTGACCTGCTGCGCGGCACCGGATACCTGGTGGACGACGGGCTG
>Ga0265340_10002331_pt1 | contig 10849 bp, 9 predicted proteins | sample 4CB225metaG_FD_202082 | JGI IMG/M metagenome (GOLD analysis project Ga0265340, IMG submission 202082) | Rhizosphere microbial communities from Carex aquatilis grown in University of Washington, Seatle, WA, United States - 4-CB2-25 metaG | ecosystem: Host-associated > Plants > Roots > Rhizosphere...
CCTTCAACGCTCGCGACGGTGTCATGGCTGCCGCGCTTTCGCAACAGGAGCCAGTTGCTATTCATGGCCCGCGCGCAGCGCGTCATGTACCTTACTACGCAGAGTCAATTCTCGTGGGAGCAGTGTGTGCAACCCCCATCATCAATCACGACCAAGCGCGGGGTGTTCTGCTAGTCGACCGAGCGCAAGCTGAAGCCTTTACCGACGCGGAGCAGGAATTGCTGCAAGCGACAGGGCGCTTCTTGCTGCGTGCCATTGAAAACGAACGCGTCTTCGTGCAGCTCGAGGCGGCAAAGAATGAGCAGGGCAAGCTCTATAGGGCGGCGGGGTTGTTAGCAGCCGCAACTACCGAAGGGCAAGTGGTCGAAGCCGGGGTTGGATGCGCGCGTGAATTTGCCGCATTTGACATCGCTGTCGTAACACTGTTCGATCGACAATCGCGTGAGCATGAGATCTGCGCGGCTAGTGGTGAAGACACGCAGCACCTGGTGGGCCGTCGGTTTGCTCACAACACTGGGCTCGTATCCATGGTGGTTGCCAATCGTCATCCGCTGCCGTATCGCGGCGACTACGACCCGATCCGCCAATTGGTCTTCGAACGTGGCATTGACGTTCCCGTGCTGCCAAGCCTGCTCGTGATACCCCTGTGCGTGCATGAGCGCGCCCTGGGTACCCTGATTTTGGGCTGCAAACGCAAAGGTGCTTTTGGGCAGTCTGTACGTCCCACCCTCGAGGTGTTGGCGAGTCACATGGCGGTTTCGCTCGCCAATGCGCGTATGCTCACGCGGCTCGAAGAACTGGCCACGACTGACGGTCTCACCGGGCTACTCAATCGACGCTCGTTGCTCGAGGTTGGGGCGCAGAAACTGATGGCGGCGCGTCGCTTCAACAAACCCGTAAGTGTTCTTCTCTGTGATATCGACTATTTCAAGCGGGTGAACGACACCTATGGTCACGATGTGGGCGACCAAGTCATCAAGGGCTTTGCCGACGCGCTGAAACGCATCAAACGTGACATCGACGTTGTCTCTCGCATTGGCGGGGAGGAATTCATTTGTCTTTGCGAAGAGACAACCGAACAAGGCGGCCTGCAGCTAGCCGAGCGCATTCGTGCTGAAATAGCATCTTTGCACTTTGTGACTGAAAAGGGCGAATTGCAAGTAACGGCTTCGGTGGGCGTTGCTACTTGTCCTGCAGCGGGGCAAGAGTGGGAATCGCTCTACAAGAGTGCTGATGAGGCGCTTTACGCTTCGAAACACAACGGGCGTAATCGTGTGACATTGTGGTCAACCAAGCTTGCTGGAGTGGCAGCGTAACTTGCCGACCAAGCACGCGATCGTCATCCATTTCTGCTCAAGCCTCCGCCACCTGAACCGTTCACGCGAATCAAGTGACTCGGGTTTTGGTATGTCGCGAATCGCTTGCGACGTTCCATTTGGCAAACCAGCAAATGCCCTATTCCGGCCCATCAGCTGCACTCGATTTGTTAGGCAATCAAGGCTAGTATCAGGACCCGCGTGACCGAAGAAGTGCAGCTTGCTCAATTGCGTGAAGCCATCGATTCGGTGGATGCTGAGATACTTCGCCTCGTTGCATCTCGCGTTGAACTGGTGCTCAGCATTTCCGAGTACAAGCGCGTACGACAGATGCCGGTCTATGATCCTGATCGAGAACGCGCCGTGATTGAACGGCTGCTGGGGTTGGCACCCGCGAACTTGGACCCCCAATTGGTGCGTCGCATCTTCGAGCGGATCATCGACGAGTCACGCCGCGTCGAGCAGCACCAGCCCAAATGATTACTCCCGAGTAGAAGTCGCTGACGTGGCAGTGCCAGGTCCCTAAGACGACCACCCATCGGGGTCGCAGTAGGTTTATGAGCTGGCTTCTAGTGTAGCGTGTGCCAGTGACCATCGTGCTCGACCAGAGGCACTTCACGGTCCGCTTCGTTACTGGCGCGCACCAGATTCTGCAGCGGTTGAGGCGGCTTGGTCACCACGATGTGCACTCGGTCGGCCAATGCCTGGCCATTCGAGCCCATATACGACAAGGCTTGCCTGTCCTGCTGCGCTTCTTCGCGTTTCCAGCGTTCTAGCGTTGCACGTTCGCTCGACTTCTTGCGTCGGTAGCCCCAGAAGAACAACACGGCAATTCCGCCCCAGACCACCGTCGTGCTGCATATCACCGGCCAAAACGTGTAGCGGCGACCGACGTTCTCGCGCCACTCGTACTCAAGTGCGTAGCGATCCAGCCCATACGATTCGAGCAACGCGGCGTTGAAGTCCTGACCCTGACCCATCCTTTCCACCAGGCCATTGAAACGGTGGTGGTCTTCCTTGCGCGCAAGATAGCGAACGACATCTGCGGCTTCCGCATATGCAATGGAGGCAGTCATTGCGTCTTCTGGGAACGATCGCTCGAGACGTTCCAAGGGCACCAGCGTGCCTGCCAGTGTTGCAGTCCACAGTGTCTGCAGCCGTGGCATCGAACTTTCGCCCGAGGCAAATATCGCGAACCCTTCGTTGAACCAGCGAGGAATGGGCAGGTCATTGACGGCCTGGCTCAGTGCAAGGTGAGCCAACTCATGCCGAAACGTTTCGGCGATGTCTAGCCGCTCATTGGGAGACTCAGGGGTAAGCGTGAGAAGCACCAGATTCAATTCTGGGTATGCGACCCCAGTGGCATACTTCGGGTAGGGCACTCCCACCGGGGCGAGTGACTTCATTTCATTCGAACTTCGGCCAATTCTCACGTTCACATTGTGAAGAACGAAGCGTCCCAGCCGTTCACTCAGTTGGTTTCTCACGTTGTCTGCATCGTCGAGCAGCTTCTGAATCTTCGATCGGGACTCGGGGGGATAATAGAACTGTATCCAACCCCCATCATGGGTGTGAAAACCGGGCGGGATCACCGGAATGTTGGGGCTGTCCGTATTGATGCGCGGCGCGTCTCCTGGAGGCAGATGGCCCTCGCTTGCCTCAGCGCATTGGCCACGCGCCGCGTACGATAAGGTGGCAAGGAGCGCGGCAGCCCAACTGAAACCACGCAGCCTATGGAACCAATAAGCAAAAAAACGCCCCAGGGCTGCGATCATCCCCCCAGCCTAAGAACGCTTTTGTCGGGCGTCAACGACCGAAGTCCCACTTCCATTTTCGTTTGAAATACAGCCTGTTCAGCCCCATGGCGACGACTGACCCGTGAGGCGGTCGTTCTTGCTAGACCGCAACGATTACACGAACTCGGTAACAACCGCGTTGACGCGACCTGGGGATAAGGTTGTAACTTGTTGGCCATGGTGCTTTTGCTCTCAGAGGACTCTGCGTTGCTCGACCGAGTCAGAAATGGTGACCGCATCGCACCAAACGCCATGATTGAACTAATCCGGCGCTCATACCCGGAGCTCTGGCGGCAAGTCGTGTCGCTGCTCGTGCGGCGCACGGAGGTGATGCACGTCGAGCCTGGGGATACAATCCTAGTGCGCAACGATGAGTGCGTGGTGTCGGGTACACCCGTCGTGCGGCGCACGCGAAGAGCTCGCGAAGAAGACCAAGACGAATCCCGCGCCAGTAGCCACAACGGAAAATCACACCGGACCGACAACTTGACCGCGGCTGCTGATGCACTGATGGAAGTCGAAGAGCACGAGCACTCTTGGGAAGTCGCGACCAAGGTTCACGGTACTGTCAGCCTCGAGAATCACATTCGTCCTTTCACGACGTGTGACCGCCCGACTCAGGTTGATATCGTAACGTTTGAGCCGCTTCCCGCGGCAACCAAAGAGGTGTCTCTCAAGTCTACCTCGGATACCGTGCGACGCGAAATCGCAGAGGCATTTGCAACCAGGTGTGTGCCGGTGGCTCTCAACGCATTCTTCAATATCCGTTTATTCCTGCTTGCACCCGATACGCTGTTGCTGGCGCGTCCTGAATTGCACGGCACCGACCGCCTTCAGGAGCATTTGCGCAACCCGCGTCAACTCGACTCGGAGCATTTGCTTACGGAATACAAGGACAAGAATCGTGAAGCCTACAAGTTCTTCGAGTTGCTACGTGATGAGGCATTCGCCAACGACGAGCGATGTTCCGAAGCAAGCCTTGCGGAACTTCCGCGCAATCTGACACTGGAGATCCTCACCGCCCTCGCTGTGCCGCAGATCTATGGCACCATCTGTACGGAACTTCGCATGCAGTACATGTTCGTCCAGCCGTCGATCGTTGTCGGTGCCGGTATCGTGAGCGCAAGTGCCGAACTTCAGCGAATTTGGGACCCAAACGTACAACTGATGACGATTGCGCGTGCCTTGGCGCATCAACCCGCGTGACGGTGATCTTGCGCACCTGTCCGATACTTCGTGGGCGTAGCAGTACCCACTTCTGCATTGGCTAGCGGCTCTCGAGCGTCGGTGAGCGAGCTTGCAGCGTTTAGCAGGACCGCCGATATTTCAACGACCGACGAACTCGGTGCGTCGAAAACGTAGCGCTGACCAATGCTCACTTAGTGACACTTGGGCAACCGTTTTCAGACCGAGAGCCACAATCGGTTCCCAGCCACGCTCTCGATTGATTTCATTGGTGCCCTTGGGGTAGGCGATCCACAGGCGCACGTCCCCTTCCAGTCGCGTGGCGAGTCTCTCTGCTAAGCGAGCAACAGCTTCACGATGTGAAACGAAGGCGAGTCCTACGTATTTTGCGCCGAGCTTTCTGGGCAAGGACAGCACAACAGCGTGCTCTGCACCTTCCAACGCGACAGGCGCAATATCTTTTGGTAGCCCGACGACGACCAACCTATCCCCGGGTCTTATCCCCAACTTGTCGGCAACAGGCTTCGTGCTCACCTCGAGGTTTTCCCCCTCGCCCTCAATCGGGCTTGTGGGTTCTCGAGTCTTTGCGCGGGGGGTCGCACGGCTAGCCATTACCCATTGCTTATAGCTCAGGAGCAACCAACCGCGTAAGGAACTGTGTTATATCCAAAACCGGGTATCCGACCCGTTGCCCATTCTTGGACTGTCGAATTTACGTTCGGATACTCCTTATGAATCTTCGAAGGTTGGTCGTACTGAAATCGGGACACCGAGGGCGCGCACGACACTGAGAAAGGCCGGACGTCATGCCATAGGGCCGACGTCCTTGGAACCGTTGCCGGCTCGTCGTTTTGCTGGTCACGATATTTCTTTGACGGCCTGATGTATATCTGCGCCCGCTGCAGACCTGGCGGCAACTACACCTGTGTCCTCAATTGCCGTGTGGCGAGGGGTGCTTGTGCCTCAACAGCAGGATGGATAATTTGCATAAATTATCCTGCAAATGTGGATATTTCCACTCGCTACTGAAAATGAACCGCAAATAGGGGAATTTAGCTCAGTTGTTTCCATAAAGTGGAAATCATGCTAAATTGCCCGAGAACTTGCCTGATTTAGATTCCTAGCAGGGTGTCGCTATGAAACAACGGGTAACGATTATCGAAGTTGCGAAAAAATCTGGTGTGGCTGTCAGTACGGTCTCGCGAGTGCTTAACGGCGGCTATGCGAGTCCTACTGTGCGCGCCCGCGTACAAGGTGTCGTTCGACAGTTGGGCTATGTCCCATCTACTAGTGCTCGCGGACTCAAACTGGGCCGTACCGGACTGATCGGTTTCGTCTCATGGAATGTATTCGGTACGTGGGCATCAGGACTGCTACGCGGTATCGAAGACGAACTCGTCGGACGTTCCACGAGTGTCGTCATCGCGAGTCTGGGGTTGCGCGGTACCTATGATCCGAGCGCTGTCAGGGCTTGGATTGGCGAGCGACGTGTCGATGGACTTATCATCGCACGGGCCAAAGAAGACAACGCCGACTTGGTCGCTGCACTAAAAGAATCCAATCTGCCCACTGTCATCGTAGGTGCCGACTGCGAGCTTGGGTACGGTGTTTCGATCACCTCGAGGAATCGGAAAGCCGGCGTCATGGCTGCGGAGCACTTGCTCCAATTGGGTCATGAACGCATCGCATGCCTGTCAGGTCCCAAGGAGTCTGCCGCAGCGCGTGAGCGGTTCGAAGGAGTCGAGCAAGCGTTGGCAGAAAGAGGGATGTCGCTGCAGAAGGAGTATTCGGGATTTGCGGCGAGTTTCCACTTCGATGCGAGCGTTGGTTATGCACGGCGATGGTTGGCATTACCGCGACAATCGCGACCCACCGGTCTCATTCTGCCCAATGACGAGCAGGCCATGACTTTTGCCAAGATGGCCCTCGACCGAGGCATATCCATTCCTGACGACGTCTCGGTGGTTGGGTTCGATGGCATTGAGCAAGGTGCTCGCTTCTGGCCTGGGATTACCACCGTAGCGCAGCCGCTCTATTCGATTGGATCCGCCAGCGCGAGACTCATTCTGCAAATGGTTGAAGGGACAGAGTCTCACTTTCCTGAGCAAGTCGAGTTCGATATGGAACTTATCGTGCGCGAGAGCACGGGCCCCGCGCCAGATCATATTGCGCAAAGTGAGCGGGAAGTGTCCCAGAGCTTCATCAGCAACAAGTCCCCACTGGAACTTGCCAACTCGGCGCAAGTTAGGTAGTTCCCCGACGAAAAGATTGCAAGCGGCAGAGATTGCTCAACGCTAGGCTGAGAAATAGGTGACGGCCGGTCGTGCTGCTGCCGCAGCCACAAGGACGCGCTGTTTCGTTCAAGTCATGCTATAGCGCCGCTCGTGCACGGCCAAAGCGCAAGGCGTTTGCTGGCAAGGTGGTTTCGCATCGTCTTGGGTGCCTTGGTAGCGGCCGGGGTTCTTCTTGCCCTCGGACACTTGAGCCGACGTTGGAATGGTAGAGAAGTCCACCTGAGTTGGGGACCGATTGTCCTTTCGCTAATCGTCCTGGTGGTGGCGAACGTCTTCCAGGGGCTCGGTTGGTTGCGTCTGTTGGAGCGGATGTCGGGCAAAACCCTCGATGCCCGTCCCGTGCTCTCAGTGTTCATGCTGGCCCAGTTGGCGCGATATGCTCCCGGCAAGATCGGTGTTCCAATCGTTCGCATCGCGGCGTCGGCAAAGATGGGTGTGCAGCCGCAGCTAGTCGCGGCGTCGGTCGGAATCGACGTTGGAACTTGGATGGGCCTCGGTGCCATTATCAGCTGCGTCACGTTGCTAAGTTCCACCGGTGAGAACGCGGGCTGGCTGCACGTGAGCCATGCGATGCTTTGGCTTGGTTTTGCCGTCTTGTTGCTCGGCCTTACTGCCGCGCTACTGGTTGATCGCCAGAAATTTCCGCGCCTTGTCCTAAGAATACTGCGCGCAGAAGGCACGGGTCCGTTTGTTTCATTGCAGATGGTATGGATGCAATTGTTGTCATGGGTGGGTTGGTGGCTGCTTGGTTTGCTGATGCCGCTGGCTGTAGGCAGTTCGCTCCCTGTTGCGGTGAGTCACGCCAGCATATTCATTGTCGCGCCGATAGTGGGGTTTCTTGCGCTCGTCGCTCCAGGCGGAATCGGGGTTCGTGAGACCGTGATATCTTATGCTCTGGCACCCAGCTTAGGTGCGTCGTCTGCCCTTGCGGCTGCCCTCTTGGCTCGCGGTGTGGCCATTGCCTCTGAGTTGCTCGGTTGGCTGCTCGCGTTATGCTGGGAGCGCTGCAAATGACAAGGACGTTACAGGGCAGTTGCGAGCACCTGTCCCGACTGCCCTGCGCGTGGCTTGACGTTACATTTGGTGGAATGTACCTTGGGACGCCCCGGCCGTAGCCAATGGCAATCCAATGACATCTGCAACGCCCACCTCGCCTCTGCCTTCTCTGCGCCATTGCAGGGCTCGCAGGGTTTTTCGCGCGCAAGCACCTGAGGCAATTGCCTCCTCTTGGGGTGTCTCTACTCGTGACGTTACCATCTGGGAATGTCCGGTGACCGGCATGCGCTTCCGGGAGCCCTTGCAGACCCCGTCGGTCGCCGATTTCTATGAGTCGTCGTATCACGAACGAATGACGGGTGGTGCAAACAACACCCTCCGCAACCTGGCGTACCGGAAAGAAAACGACATTCGCGTCGCTGATCTTCGCCGTTACGTTACCTGCGGCCAAGTCCTCGATGTGGGCTGTAGTCGGGGTGACTTTGCGCAGGCGCTCTCACTCGCTGGCCTCGATGCATACGGTCTTGACATTGCTCCCGACGCCTGTGGCGAAGCTCGAAAATTGCTCGGAGAAGGTAGAGTATTCTGTGAACCCATCGAGCAACTGGCACCCAGATTGTCAGAACGATTCGCAGCCGTGACGCTCATGGATGTCATCGAGCACTGTAGCGACATCGAGGCATTGCTAACTGCAATTCATCGCGTTTTGCTGCCGAATGGGATCCTATTTCTACGGACACCAACCCTCAGCTCACCGTTTCACCTCCTAGGTTCGCTCAGCTACCGCTTGAGCCTTGGCTTGTACAAGAATGCCCTCTTCCAATTGTACCATGCGGAGCACCTCTACTTCTTCAACGAACTTAGCATGCGTCGACTGCTCGACGATTGTGGGTACGAGGCGCTGGACATCATCCCTGACCCGCTGTGCTGGGACAACTTTCGCACGGCGGAAATGCATCAAGGCAGACTCGGCAACTGGGCGCTCGCGTTGACCTACTTTGCGGGTCGAGCCCTGCATCGAGGACACGGGATGAAAGTCATTGCCCGGCGCCGTTCGTGTTCCCGCGCAGTGGACGGTTCGACATGAACGCGACGAGCGGCGCAAACCATAGCGGTTTCGTGTCGCTGGTGGTGCCCTTTTTCGATGAGCAAGAGGTAGTCGATCTGCTGATGTCCGCGCTGGTAGAGCAAATGACACACACTGGCCACGCCTTCGAAATCATCTGCATTGATGATGGTTCGAAAGATGGCACGTTGAGTCGGCTCTATAGGCATGCTGATGTCGACCAACGGATAAAGGTAGTATCCTTGTCTCGCAACTTCGGCAAGGAGGCAGCTATGGCTGCCGGCTTGAATATTGCCCGCGGTGATGCAGTACTGTTCCTCGATGCCGATCTGCAACACCCGCCCGAACTGATTCCAAAGATGCTGGAGCTTTGGCAATCTGGATATGACGTTGTCAACGGGGTCAAGGAGCGGCGCGCCCGAGAGTCTATGGTGTACCGACTGTTTGCTGGTCTGTTCAATCAGTTGATGGGCGGTGCTGCCGATGCCGACTTTCATGGTGCGTCGGACTACAAATTACTCGACCAACAGGTGGCCAGTGTGCTGCGGGAGCTTCCCGAGACGCGTCGCTTCTTCCGCGGACTCGTCGCGTGGTCTGGGTTTCGGACGGTGCAAGTGCCATTCACGGTCCACCAACGCGCTGCGGGCAAGACCAAGTGGTCTTGGCTCAGCCTGCTGCGCTATTCGACGCGAAATCTGCTCGCATTCTCGGAGATGCCGCTACGCGCAATCGCCGCAGTGGGATTTGGTACGCTCATTTTTTCGGCACTGCTTGCACTGTGGCAGGTGTTCCGCTTCGTAACCGGCAATACCCTGAGTGGATTTACCACGGTAATCTTACTGCAACTGTTCCTTGACGGGCTGCTGCTGAGCGGGGTCGGAATCGTGGCCGTATACTTGGCGGAGATGTATGCCGAGATCAAACAGCGTCCCCTGTTCATCATCCGCAAACCTCGAGGTACCGAGCAGGAACTAACGACTAAGCCAACCAACACGAACGAACCATGATGAGTGGACCTTTAGCTGTCATTGCAGGGTGCTGGTGTCGAAAAAGTACTAAGACAGGTTGTGTACATCGAGCGCATCGTTCAACGGAGTCCTTGACTGCACTTCTTGCGATTGCAACTTGCCAGCAATGATGTTGCGGATGAAGTACGGGCGTCGGCCCTGAGCCTCGTGATACGTGCGCGCCACGATATCTGCCATCAGCCCGAACGAGAGCAATTGCACTCCGACCATGATTAGCAGGATGCCCAGCAGCAGCAGTGGCCGATCCGCGAGGTTTTTGTGGAACACGAGCTTTTCCACGGCCAGCCACACACTGATGAGCGTGCCTGCGCTGCTGAGTAGCAAGCCAAGTAGCCCAAAAACCTGCATCGGACGCGTGAGGTAGTTCTGAATGAAACGCACGGTGATTAGATCGAGTACGACCCGTAGCGTCCGTCCAATACCGTACTTAGAACTTCCGTGCAGGCGTGCCCGATGATTGACCGGCACTTCCGTAATCCGTGCGCCGATGAAAGCCGCGACTGCTGGAATGAAGCGGTGCATCTCGCCATAGAGGCGAAACTGCTTCGCCAGCTCGGCGTCGATGACCTTCAGCGTGCATCCGTAGTCATGCAACTTGACGCCCGTAGAATTGCCGATGATGCGGTTCGCGATCATTGAAGGTAATCGGCGATTGAGAAAGGCATCTTTGCGATCTGCTCGCCAACCCGCCACCAAGTCGTATCCCTCCTCGATCTTTGCAACCATGCGCGGAATGTCCGCTGGGTCATTTTGCAGATCCGCATCCATGGTCACGATCAGGCGACCTTGCGCTATGTCGATGCCCGCTTGCATTGACGGTGTTTGCCCAAAGTTGCGCCGGAAGCGTACGATGGTCAGCGTTGGATCGATCTGAGCTATACGCGCCAGCAGCGCGTAGCTGCCATCGGTGGAACCATCGTCAATGAAGATGACTTCGTAGCTCCGCCCCATAGGCGCAAGCGCGGCGTGCACCTGCTCGAGCATGGCAGCAAGATTCAATTCCTCGTTGTAGACAGGGATGATGACCGATAGGTCCAACACTCAATCCAATCGCTAGTGCAGCTCAATGACTTGCTCTCCGGGCATTGCAACCGATCAGTGACCGCCAAACGGCCGTCTTGGTTGGCCCGTGCCAACTAACCTCATATTGCCAAGCATCCGCCGAGTT
>Ga0265340_10002332_pt1 | contig 10844 bp, 9 predicted proteins | sample 4CB225metaG_FD_202082 | JGI IMG/M metagenome (GOLD analysis project Ga0265340, IMG submission 202082) | Rhizosphere microbial communities from Carex aquatilis grown in University of Washington, Seatle, WA, United States - 4-CB2-25 metaG | ecosystem: Host-associated > Plants > Roots > Rhizosphere...
GGCCAAAATACATCCCAAGTGGAGAAAATCGTTTACAGGGCACCCTTGCGCGTCGAGTTGTCAGGGCGAAGACGCCGAAAGAGTTTTCCAACAGCCACGCCTGTTATCGCCAGTTGACGTCTCCTATCACTGATTATCGCTCCTTTGAGCGGCGCTTCGTAGAAGTCGGGCACGGACCGCGGGCTGTAACGGATCGTTTGCCATGACCAAGGGTGATGCGGCACTGTTGCTATGCGACAATGAACAGTCTATTGCAGGGAAACTAGCACCTTCCTTGTCCGGCGGTCAGAGTAAATATCGCGACTGCGGTCAGGTTGGGGCGAAGGGGAGGACGGATGAACGAGCGGTCCGCCCGGCTGCAGCTCGAAGAAATCCTGCCGATCGACTATTCGCTTGATGACCTCGCGGACGTCGTAGGAGATCTTGGGGTCGGCCGGAACCACGTAGTTCAGTTCCGGATCGTCATAGACATTCCTCTCCCATTCACCGCAGCAACAAGCTCGCTCAACCGTAGACCAGGCGTCGGGCGATCCCGCGACTACATGTGATAGCCACCGTTCACATTCAGTTCTTGACCGGTGATGTAGTCGCCTTCCGCGGCAAGGAACGCGGCTGCCTTGGCGATTTCCTCCGGAGCGGCAAAACGTCCAAGTGGAATCTTGGCCTTGATTTGAGCTGCGACCTCTTCCGGAATCGCGTCGACCATTTCGGTCGAAGTAAATCCCGGCGCAATCGCATTGGCGGTAATGTTGAATTTCGCCATCTCCAGCGCCAGAGTCTTGGTGAAGGCGATGATGCCGCCTTTGCTGGCAGAATAATTGGCTTGTCCGAATGCGCCCATCTGTCCGACGACGGAGCTGATATTAATGATGCGGCCGTACCTCTGATTCACCATTGCCGGAACTGCCGCGCTGGTGCAATAAAAGGTGCCGTTCAGATTGACGTTGATCACCGCGCCCCAGTCGTCATCCGTCATCTTGCGCATGCTTCGGTCGCGAGTGATGCCGGCGTTATTCACCAGAATGTCGAGCCGCTGCCATTTCTCGAGTACCTCTTTAACGATGCGGGCAGCCTCGCCCTTCTTGGCTACATCGCCTTGAACCAGCAGGCACTCCCCGCCCATTGCGCGGATCTCATCGGCCGCGTTTTCCGCCTGCTTAGCGTCGGACCGGAAGTTCAGCGCGATGCTGGCGCCGCAGTGTGCCAGCTCAACGGCAATCGCCCGTCCGATTCCACGTGAAGCCCCAGTGACCAGCGCCACCCTGCCGGTCAGACTTCCTCGCCGATTTCCATTGCCGTTACCATTCCCATTTACGTTTACCATCGCGAAACTCCTATTCTCCGAACTGAGGCTGAGAACTGCGGGATCGACCCGCATGACGACGTACCCGCCGACTGCACCAGCTCCGAACCCCGGCGCGAATACCCTCATCGGTCGATCGATTCTTCCCTCCGCTACAGCGTCGTGGACGGCCAGGAGAATGCTCGCCGAGGAAGTATTGCCGACGTGCTCAATGTTGAAGAAAATCCGGTCGCCCGAAATTCCCGCGGCTTCCGCCAGGGTGAGAACCATGGTCTTGTTAGCCTGATGGGGAACTACCAGATCGATAGCGTCAATCAGAGATCCGCCGACACCATTCGGATTCGGCAGTTGCGCCAGCTCACCCATCATTTGCTTTAGATAGCGGGTGACCAGCGCCTTCACTTCGGGTCCGTAAACCGTGATGTTGTTGTCGAATTCCGGATTAGGCCAGATGATCGAATTCACTTCCGACCAGGGGCCGCTGGCATACGTCTGGAACACTTCGATGTCGGATGCCACTCCTTCAGGGGCGGGCGCGATGACCATGGCCGCCGCACCGTCGCCAAAAATCATGCGGGACGTGCGCACGGTTCCGATTTTGTCGGAGAACTTCTCGGCGCAGACTAGCAACACCGGACGATCAATTTCCTGCAGCAGGCGGGTAGCTTCGGCGATGCCATAGGGCATTCCCGCGCAGGCCGCGACAATGTCACACGAATTATGCGTCTGTACCAGCCCAAGCTCTCCGGACAGCCAGGTCGCAATCGAGGGAATTAGCTTAGTGCTGGTGCAACTGCAAAACAGCACGGCGCCGATTTCCGCCGGCATGCGTCCCGATTTCAACAGCGCCCTGGTCGCCGCATCCAGCGCCATCTCCTCCAGGGAAAGCTCGGTGTAGCACCGTTTCTCGATGCCGGTCTTTTCGGAGATTTCCGCAGCGCTCATGCGCGACCAGCAATATGCGTGATTGCGAATCAGGTCCGCATTGCTGCACGTGACCTCGCCCTCATAGACGGCGATGGCTTCGATTCGCGGCAAGACGGCGAAGCGCTTGCTAACTTCGACTGGAGGATACGGCCGGATGGGCTCGCTCAGGGCCAGCGTCTCAATTCCGGCGGGACGTCTTGGCTGCTCCCGAACTCGCGGCCCCCAGGATTCTTCCCGCTTCACGCGTTGTATAAAGTGGAATACTTCCGGAGTGCGCGGATAGAAGGCCACTACGTAATCGTCGTCTTTCAGTTTTCCGATTTCGGTTTGGGTGCTGGTTGCCGGATCCCAGGGATACTGGTTCTGCAGGATCATGCACTGCCGCAACAGCGCTTCCAGTTCAGGCACGGAATGCAGGCTGTCGATCACGTCGTCGTAGGTATAGCGCTGGAAGTCGGGGTTGTACGTGAGCAGATGGCGGGTACGATTGGCCGGGTCGGCAAGCGCCTCCAAGATGGTTGGTCGAACCGGACGAAGCTCGCCACCGGAACTTAGCTTGTTGCGAAGGACATGCAATAGCATGCCAAAACAGCGGTCTTCCCACTCTCCGTCCCACGACGGCGGCAATGCCTGGTAGCCTGCTTCAATCGCGTTGACCATCGCGGACGAGTCCCGCGACTTATATATCGGGAGAAACACGTCCTCTCGCTGCTTGGGAAGGTCGCCCCACCGGATAGGGCGCTTCTCGTACATGGTGAGCGTGTAACGATTCACCCAGAAGCGGTTCAGTACCAGGTCGCGGCACAGTTCATAGCGGCTCGAGTATTCGCCGGCTTTGAGGCGGTCGGCAATCTCGCCGTCCGTAGGCGCCTTCTCCCCAAAATCCCGGCGGATAACCGCTGCAAACTGCTTCAGGGTCTTGAAGACGGAAAAATCCAGCTCAGGAAAAAAGTTCCCAGGAAAGACGATTCGTCCATGAGAGTTAATAACAAAAGGCTTCAACGACATATACGACCTCTTACTTGTTGTGACGCCGGGTGCAACAAATGACTACTGAAGCTTGCTTGCGCGAAAGAACTTCTAGAAAAGCCCTGGGGTATCCGGCTGAGTGCCGGTTGATTATCAGTGTATTTTCGGTGAGCACATGGGCATGTGACACCTGACGCAGGGCGTTGTGACGTATGTCACGCGGCGGCCCCAAATGACGTTCAGACCGACCGGATCGCTTCCAAGCCGGTTTCGCGAAAATCCGCAGGCGCTTACACACTGGCCAAAACGAGAACGAAGCGCCGACTAGCATTCGTCTCTCGTTTTGATCGTCCTGCCGAGGTTTGACTTCTGCCCGCAAGAGTGATGCTGCTCCAAAGCTTCCAGATCAGCGTCATTACCAGACTCGGCGACCACAGAAAAGCAGTTGTTGCAGCTGGAGATGATGACCTCTTCCTTTTCAAAGAAGCGCCGGGTGTAGGAATAAGGATCGGTGATCATTTGCAGTACTCCTGGCAAGAATAAAATTCCATGTAGTTATCAGTTCGCAGATCCGGATGTTTGGATCACATCCGCAGGAGGATGAGCTATCGCAAAGGACTTACTTATATAAGTTGGATGACGGTGCGATGTAGGTTGGTGCAGAACCGGCGATGAATATTGGTTAAAAGATGAGAGTTTAGATGCAATTCGACGTTACTTAGTGAGTACTAAGCAGAGTGGGTTACGCACGCTGTCGATGGTTTTACAAGCGTCCAGAGCGCGGCGCCAGCCAGCCATTGATGTGCGGCCAGGTGTACTTGCTTGCCCCGCTTCCCGCCATGATTCCAATGTGCCCGCCGGCAATGCGGAACAGTTCTTTGTCGGTGCTGCTAACCTTTGACATGATTGGTTCAGACTGGCATGACGGAGTGATGTGGTCGCCCTCCGCAATCACGGTGAGAAGATTAGCGCGAATACGGCTAAGATCAACCCGCTGGCCGCGGATTACGAGTTCACCTTTCATCAGCTTGTCGTTCCGGTAAAGATCGACGATGAGCTGCCGGAACGCTCCTCCCGCGAGCGGCACGTTATCGGTCACCCAGGTGTTCATTGCGTGCCAGGCTTCCACTACGCGGGGATCATCGATGTTGTCCCAAAGCTTGAGATAGTTGCTGACGTAATTCTCCACCGGCTTGAGCGCCCGGGCGCCATAATCGATCATCTCTCCCGGCATATTGCCGAAGGCGCCCAGCACCTTATCGATATCGAAATAGCGCTCGTCAACCCAGCGAGCGAAGGTCAGCCCCTGTTTGTTGGAGAAGTCCAGCGGAGCCGTCAACAAAATCAGATTGCGCAAGCCATCGTCGGGGAGCAGCGCCGAATAAATCGAGGTGAGGATCGCCCCTATGCACCATCCCAGCAAACTGAACTCATCGGAACCGGAGATCGCCTTCATTTTGCGGATCGCTCGCGGCATGTAGTCCAGCGTGTAATCGTCGAACTTCAGGTTCTTGTCCTCAGGCCCCGGAACTCCCCAATCGAGCAGATACAGATCGTATCCCTGCTTCACCATGTACTCGACGAAGCTGTGCCCCGGACGAAGATCGAGAATGTAGGGCCGGTTCATCAGAGCGAAGACCAGCAATAGTGGCACAGGGTGACGCTGCTCGGCGGGCACAACGGGCGTATACCGATAGAGTTTCGCCTTATTGATTGCCCACACTAACTCTTTGGGGGTTTGGGCAATCGCCGCCTTGGTTGTCATTACCTTGGTCAGCGTCTGCAGCCGATCGGCTGCCTGGGTGTATGGGTCGGTCATCACCGGTGCCTGCGCCATCCTACTTCTTCCCCTTCTTCACGCGTTTGGACTGGCCGGCTTTCTTTGTTTGCCGCGGCGTTTTCTTTGCCGCCGGAGGAGCGCTTGCGGCGACGGACCGGGCACCTGGTTTCGTGATCACCTTATGCATCTCATCGAGCTTAGCGTCAATGTCGTCCAGTCGCATCTCAATGTGAGTCATGCGCTCGGCAATGGATACAATATCGGCGCGCGACGGCATAGCCAGTTGCTCCAGCGTCTTCAGCATGGCTTTTTCGACTGCTTCGCGGAACGGAGTGGAAACCGTCAGATAGGTATCGAGCATCGCCCCAGTGGCCTGGGCATAGGCTTCGGTGTTGACCATCTCGACCATGGACTTGGACCAGGTATCGAGATAGGCATCGCGCATTCCGCGCCACGGCTCCATGGGATCAAACGGTTTGCTGTTCTTGTTTGCTTCGTCAGCCATTCTTGCCCCTCTTGCTACGACGATACACCCGGAGACAGTCGCGAGGATACTCGCGCGGCTGGTCCCATAGGGAGCCAGTGTCGCGACTGCCTCACCCCAAAGCTGCATTGGACGTTACTGCACAAACGGCTTTGTCGTGGCATCCAGGATCGACTTCTGCGCTTCGATCAGCGTGTTAGCGCCACGCTCGAACGAATCGACAACGATCGCTACCGGACCGCCGCCGACCTGCTTCTTGGTGGCCTCGAAGAACGCCTTGCTCTGCGTGCCCGCGAATTCGAGGGCTTTCTTCTGCGCTTCCACTGAACGCGTAATCGTGTTCTGGAACGAAGCGGTCGCGGTCTCGGTGATCTTGGAATAGGCATCGGCCCGTAGCTTGGTAATCTCGGTTACTGCCTCGGTCTGCTCCACGACCAGGTCGATGGCGCTCTTCTGCGTTTCAACGGCGGTCTGGACAGCCTGATTGGCGATATCGAAAAAGAAGGTTGGCGGGTTCACCGGGAAAAAGCTGAATGCCTTCTTCCACGCGCCGATCCATTCGGAAGTCTGTTCGGCTACGACATCCAGGGAACTCTTCTGCAGCTCCGCAACGCGGGCAACGGTGTTCAGGTAGACAGGGGTAAAAACGTCGGTGATTTCGCTGGTGACGGCTGCGCCATTGGCCGGCGAAACCTTCTTGCTTGACTTCGAGCTATTCGGCATGATCTGCTCCTTTGGAAGACGATGACATGTTGCATAGTTTGCTGCACTGCAACATAATGTAGTTTCGCTCGTTCTCGCCCGGGATGTCAAGCAGAAATGAAAAATAAAATCCTCCAGCCCCTGATCGTCAAGAAGTACGAAAACCGGCGGCTGTATAACACATTGACCAGCCAGTACATCAACCAGGACCAGGTCGCTCAGTTGATCCGGGATGGCTACGACGTTCGAGTGATCGATGCCGGCAGCGGGGAGGACATCACCCGGCTGGTCCTGGCGCAGATTGTGCTGGACGATGTCAAAACCCCCGATTCGGTTTTTCCCCTGGACGTGTTGCGGCAGATGATTGTGGCGTCCGGCAAGGCTACACAGGAGAACGCGCTGCGCTACATGAAGATGATGATGGAGATGTACCAGAATGCGTACCGCGCGATGCCGTCGCCGCTGAACCCACTTGGCTTGATGCCTACCCTGTGGCCTCAGACAAGCGGCAAGGACGAGCCGGTCTCTGCGCCAGCCAGTGACAACGCGGGAGGAAAGGTGTCCAAGGTTAGCGCCGACAGCGAGAGCCCCCAGGTCGAAGAGCTTCGGCGACGGATTGAAGAATTGGAAGGCACCCTGTCCCGTCGCAAAATTAAAGCGAAGCCTCGCAAAACCAGGTCTCGCCGCAGGTCTTGACGCAGTGCGGCGAAGCAACTACGCTGTGGAGCGGCAATCTCACGGCACAATCCAGACGTGCAAACTTGATCTCGTTTCCAGCACTGCGCCTTCTCAGCACCCGAATCACCAGGAGCCTCGATGTCTCACTCTGACCGATCTGTGAGCAGCACCACAGCCGAAGCCGGCGAAGTCAAACCCACCCCTATCCCCCAGGCAACTGAAGACGCCCTTTCCAATTTTCCCAATGTTCGTGAGAAGCGAAAGCCCACACAAGAAAGCGGACTGCGCGGGAAAGTGGTTGTCATAACGGGAGCCGGCGCAGGCATCGGTCGTGCGACCGCCATGCGATTCGCTGAGGAAGGGGCAAAAATTGCAGCCTGGGATGTCTCTAGCAAGGCCGCGGCGCAGTTGGAGTCGGCGATCAAATGGGCTGGCGGTGAGGGTTGCTTTCAGGCAGTGAACGTTACCAGTTCCGACGACATCGCAACTGCTGTGCAAGCCGTACTTGACCGGTGGGAACGGGTCGACGTGCTCATCAATAACGCCGGCATCGTTCGCGACGCCCAGCTGGTGAAGTGGAATGGCGGAAGTCCGGAATCCATCATGTCGGAAGAGATGTGGGATTCGGTGATCAACGTCAATTTGAAAGGGGTTTTCCTCACCACGCGTGCGGTCGTTCCTCATATGATCAAGAACGGTGGCGGAGTAATTCTGTCTGCCGCTTCGGTGGTGGGTCTTCTGGGAAACTTCGGCCAGACGAACTACGTCGCTTCTAAAGCCGGCGTCATTGGAATGACGCGCACATGGGCACGCGAATTGGGCAGGTACCAGATTCGGGTAAACGCCGTGGCGCCCGGCTTTATTGCGACCGACATGGTGCGGGCCATGCCGGAAAAAGTGCTGCAAGCGATGATCGCACGTACCCCCCTGGGACGAGCGGGAACTCCTGAAGACGTAGCCAACACTTATGCCTGGCTCGCATCGGATCAAGCCAGCTTCATCCACGGGACGGTGATCTCCGTCGACGGTGGCGTGGTCATCGGGACCTAGCATTGACGTTTGGTTGTAACCCGCGGATCGCCCAATGTTAAGAAGGTCAAAGGGCGCACCAGCGGCTAAACCAGAGCGTCTGTAGCGCCATCTGAAAAGGGCATGTTCAGGCCACCACGGTTCTGTCCGCTAAGGCGAGCTGACGCAGCCAGAACTGTGCCCGTGGGTTATCCTTTCTAACATCACGAGGTGAGGGATAAAACATGACGCAGCGCACTGCACTGATTACGGGTGGCATGGGTGGGCTTGGGGAAACGATTAGCACGAAGATGCACGACGCTGGCTACCGTGTGGTCGTAACCTTTTCTCCAGCTAACAAGACCTCCGCGAAGTGGCTGGCTGATATGGAGGCGCGCAGTTATCACTTCTCGGCATTTCCGATCGATGTGGCCGATTACGATTCCTGCGAACGTGGCGTATCGCGCGTTCAACAAGAGGTCGGCCCGGTCGATATCCTCATCAACAACGCCGGCATCACGAAAGACCATACGTTCAAGAAGATGACGAAAGCTGACTGGGATGAGGTCATCCACACCAATCTCGATTCGGTGTTCAACATGACCAAGCAGGTTTGCGACGGCATGGTCGCGCGAGGATGGGGTCGCATCATTAACGTTTCCTCGGTGAACGGCCAGAAAGGCGCGTTCGGCCAGACCAATTATTCGGCGGCTAAGGCGGGGATGCACGGCTTCACCAAGGCACTGGCCCTCGAGGTGGCGAGGAAGGGTGTGACCGTCAACACCATCTCGCCCGGCTACATTGGAACCAAGATGGTGATGGCCATTCCAACGGACGTCCTTGATGGCAAAATCATTCCGCAGATCCCACTCAACCGGCTCGGCAGGCCGGACGAGGTTGCCGGCTTGATCGTCTACCTGTGCTCGGAGGAAGCAGCATTCCTCACTGGCGCCAACGTCTCCATAAACGGTGGCCAGCACATGCAATGAGAAAGGGAGTGCCCGCAGAGGGGCGGGTTCGAGTGACATCTTGTCTGCGGCGGCCCGCGTCAACTGTGCGCGCTCTGGTGCACCAACCGGCACCACGAGAGCAAAAGCTGTACGGCGTGGTCGGAGCGCCCGCCGGGGTGATCTTGAAGACGGTACCAAAACTGCCATAGGGGTGGCCCCACCGTCCCCCTAGTGAGTTGTTAGAGGGTACCGATCGGTGGCTTGCTTTCGAAGTTCGAGACATTTCTGGTCACCCGATTTCACCCGAACAAGCGACCAAAAAGAGTTTTTCAACAGCCACTGATGGTTGTGGGCAGCCCAGTGAGGCTCCGGCTGGCAGCGCAGAATCAGGAGCTTGCACGAAGCGATAAGGTAGGGCAAATGGGCAAGCCGTGCTAACGTGTCCCAACGGATGCCGGGACACTTCTCCGATTTTACGACAACCCGTCAAACTGGATTACTTCCGGGTGGCCGACAAGAGTTGCGCAATCACGTCCGGTTCCGGCAGGGCCTACTTTTGTTGACCCGCCCAGTTCACGATCACAGTGATGGGAGGCCGACTGGCGTCGCCGACAGGTGCGAGATAGAGAAAGCGCCGCCCGTCCGTCTGCGGTACGACCGGGCCTTTGACTTTGAAGAGCAGCTGCGGCAATCCGAACTCAAGAGCGCCTTTGCCCGACCCGCCCACCGAGACACTCATCAGTTGGCCGTCTGTCACGTAGTACAACTCCCTGCCATCGTGCCGCCAGAAGGGAGTCTGTCCGCCCTCTGTGGAAACGCGCACCGCCGGGCCTGGCCCGGAAAACGGACGCACGAAAATCTCGTTATGCCCGGTCTCATCCGATTCGTACGCCACCCACCTGCCATCGGGAGAGAAGCGGCCCTGCCTCTCCTCCGCTGCCGTCTGGACCACCGGAAATGGTTTCCGATCCGTCCCGTCCACCGGCAGGGCCCAGACATCGCGAGCGGTAGTGGGACTCTGGCTTGAGAACAGAATGAATTTGCCGTCGGGCGACCAGTCCGTGAGGTTCTTGGCCTCCTTTGAGGCAAACAGCACTTCATCCGGGCTGCCGCTACCCACAACCTTCCAGTAGAGGTCGAGGACACCAACACGTCCTGCACTGAAGGCGATCCGCTTCCCATCCGGCGACCAGCGCGCTGCACCGCTTGCATCCGTGGTGAGCCGAGTGACCGTGCCGCGAGACATGTCCATCAGCAGCACGTCTGGCGCACCGTCCTCCCCACGTCTGCTCGTGATAGCAATGGTGCGGCCGTCGGGTGAGAGTTCGCCGAACTCCACATCGGGCAACGGTTCACCCACCGTGCCAGCCGGCTTGCCGGAGCGATCGAACCAGGTGACTTGTCGGCGCGTGGTTTCATCCGGACGGTACGCGATCAGCCCAGTGTCTGAAGCTGTGACCCGCGGGAAATTGACCCGATAGGACGAGATGCCGGAAGCGACCGGAAACGGCTCCCCGGAGACTTCCATCTTGACCTGATCGAAACGTTGCGCATACAAGACGCGCTCCCGCACCAGCAAAATGTGGTTCGGCGGCACAAACGTAACGGGACCGTCGGCATCGCAGATGCGGCGGACGTCCTTGCTGTCCAGCGAGCCGACGTAATCGCCCTTCACGTCCGGCGGACCGATTATCCAGAACAAGAAGTGATGCCCGTCAGGTAGGAACGAAGGCTGGCGATGGCTGGCCTCCTGGGGGCTGCGCTGTTGAGTCACCTGTTCTGGCCGCCCGCCAGTCGCTGGAATCCTGTACAAGGGTCCGTTGCCTGCGGGAGCAAACAGAATCGTCCCGTCGCGATTCCACGTTCCGCCGCGCGGCGTGGGGGCTTCGGCCAGGGTTTGCACTACGCCACTCTCGATGTCGATTCGCTTCAGCGCCTGCTGGGAGAAGAACCCGACCGATTTGCTGTCGGCAGACCAGAAGGGTTCGAAGCCCGACTCGGTTCCCGCAAGTGGCTTGGCAACTTCAGAATCGAGGGGCCGGA
>Ga0265340_10002334_pt1 | contig 10841 bp, 7 predicted proteins | sample 4CB225metaG_FD_202082 | JGI IMG/M metagenome (GOLD analysis project Ga0265340, IMG submission 202082) | Rhizosphere microbial communities from Carex aquatilis grown in University of Washington, Seatle, WA, United States - 4-CB2-25 metaG | ecosystem: Host-associated > Plants > Roots > Rhizosphere...
CGCGCGACATCCAGCGGCTCGCTCCCTCTGTGGCGAAGGCTGCCGCCGAGCTTGGACGGCTGGCGGCGCTCACGGCGGGGCTTGGGCTGACCGATGGGCTGATGCTGCGTCAGGCGCGCGATCTCGCCGCTCTCCTCGCAATTGTCGAGGCGCGGCCGCCGGTGCCGCTGCCGGTCTACCGGGCGTTGGCGGCGACCGCCGATTTCAAGCGGGGCGAGGCGCTGATCGAGCAGGGGTTGGCGTTCATCGAAGCGCGGAAGGCGGTCGATGTCAGTTTTACGCCGGGCACGCTCGACCTCGATTTGAGCGCCGAGCGCGGCGCGCTGGCGGCGCACGGCGATTCGTTCTTCGGACGCCTTTCCGGCGATTACCGCCACGCCAATGCCGCGGTCGCCGCGCGCGAGCGCACGCCGGGTGTTCCGCTGCCGACGCGGCTGCTGGCGCTCGACGGGCTTGCCGCTGCGCGTGAGATGCGGGCCGCGCTTGCCGCCGAAAGCGCCTTTGCGGCGACCGCGTTCGGCCCGGCCTGGGTCGGGGTCGAACGCACCGACTATGCGCGGCTCGCGGCTGCGGTCGGCTGGATCAAGGCGCTGGCGACGGCACCGTTGGCGCTTGGCGCCGCTGGTTTCCGGGCCGTCATCGAGGGCGAATCGCTGCCCTCGACGGCTTACGAACTCACCCGCCAGCTGCAGGCGGCGGCCGCTGCGCTCGGCAAAATCGCGGAGGTGCTCCGCGTCGATTTCACCGCGCTGTTCGGGGTGGCCTCCGCCGAAGATGCCGGCATCGAGGAGCTGACACGGCGGGCAGGGTTGTGAGACGCCAACATCGCGCGGCTGGCGGAGTGGGTCGAGCTCAACGCCGCCGACGCCAGGGTGCGCGGTATGGGCCTTGGCGCGCTGGCCGACCGCATCGGCGAGGGCAGCCTGTCGACCGATGCGGCGGTTGCCGAGGTGCGCTTCGCGCGTGCCGAACAGATCTGGCAAAGCGCCATCGCTGCCGACCCATCGCTTTCGGGGCTGAACGGCAACGGGCGTGAGACGCTGATCCAGCGCTTCCGCGATCTCGAACGGCGCCGGCGGCAGCTCGCCGCGCGCGAGGTGCTCGCCAGCCACTCGGCCGAGATGCCGCGCGGCAGCGCCGGCGAAATGGCGGTGGTGCGCGGCGAGATCGCCCGCAAGCGCGGCCACCTGCCGATGCGCAAGCTGCTCGAGCGGGCCGGCGGGGTCGTCCAGCGCATCAAGCCGGTGATGCTGATGAGCCCCTTGTCGGTATCGCAGTTCATCCCGCCGGGCACGCTCGTCTTCGACCTTCTCGTCATCGACGAGGCGAGCCAGGTGCGGCCCGAAGATGCCATCGGCGCGGTCGCGCGGGCGCGGCAGCTCGTCGTGGTCGGCGACCGCCACCAGTTGCCGCCGACCAACTTCTTCGACCGCGCGGTCGCGGGGCTCGATGAGGACGAGGACGACGAGGGCGCGCTGCCGTCGGCGCCGCTCGGCGATCTGGAAAGCGTGCTCACGCTCTGCACCGCACGCGGCATGCCCGACCGCACGCTCTCCTGGCACTATCGCTCGCGTCACCCGTCGCTGATCGAGGTGTCGAACTACCAGTTCTACAAGGGCCGGCTGTTCCTGCCGCCGTCACCGATGTTCGAGGGCGGCGAATCCGGCTTCCGCGTCAGTTATGTGCGGGGCGCGTACGATCGCGGCAACACGCGCACCAACCGCATCGAGGCGGAAGCCGTGGTGAGCGCGATCGTCGCGCATGCGCAGCAGCGGAAAGACCAGAGCCTCGGCGTCGTCACCTTTTCGACGGCGCAGCGCAATCTCCTGCAGTCGCTGCTTGAAGCCGAGCGCCGCCGCGTGCCCGAGCTGGAGGCGCTGCTGCAGGGCGCCGGGCGCGAGCCGTTCTTCGTCAAGAACCTCGAGAACGTGCAGGGCGACGAGCGCGATGTCATCATGGTGTCGATTGGTTATGGCCCGCGCGCGCCGGGCGAGGCGCTGGACAGCATGGCGTTCGGCCCGGTGTCGGTCGATGGCGGCGAGCGGCGGCTCAACGTCCTGTTCACGCGTGCCAAGCGCCGCTGCGAGGTGTTCTGTTCCTTCCTTGCCGACGATATCGATCTCAGCCGCGCTTCGAAGGAAGGCGCGCGTGTCCTCAAGCGGTTCCTGAAGTTCGGCGAAACCGGCAAGCTCGATCTGCCGGCGCCGAGCGGCCTCGGTCCCGATTCCCCGTTTGAAGAGGCGGTGGCGCGCGAGATCAGGGCCATGGGCTACGCCGTCGATACGCAGGTCGGCTCGGCCGGTTTCCGCATCGATCTTGCCGTGCGCGATCCGCGCCGCGCCGGGCTTTACCTGCTCGCCATCGAGTGCGACGGGGCCGCCTACCATGCGGCATTCTGGGCGCGCGAGCGCGACCGGCTGCGCGACGAGATTCTCACGGAATTTGGCTGGGCCGTGCATCGCATCTGGAGCACGGACTGGTTCCGGCGCGGTGACGACGAGGTCGCCAAACTGAAGGCGCGCATCGAGCGGGAACTCGCGACCGATCTCGATGCGCCGGTGGCGAGTGCGCCAGAGCCGACACAGGAGCCAGTCGTGGCCCCGCCCACTACGGAGGCCCCGGCGGCATCCCCCGCAGCGCCTGTCGAGGCGCCCGTCGCCGGTACAGAACCGACGGCGCTCGCGGAGCCATCTCCGTCAGCGGGCGGAATCGTGGTCACCGCGCGCGATTCGCCAGTCGGCATCGAGACGTACCGGGAAGTCGCGCTCAGCGTCGAGACGGACCTTGCGCCGCACGAGGTTCCCGTCGCCGAGATGGCGAAGATCGTGCGCCAGATCGTCGAGGGCGAGGGGCCGATTCATCGTGACGAGATCAGCCGGCGCGTCGCGGCGACCTTCGGCAAGGACCGCGCCGGTCCGCGCATTGCGGCGGCGGTTATTCGCGCTCTGGCGGAAGTCGACGTCGATCCTGCCGCAAGCGACGAGGGCCTTGTCGAAAGCGACGGCTTCTGGGACATCGCCGGACGCGATGCGCGCATTCGCAGCCGGGCAGGAGCGGCGTCGTCGCTCCGCCGCGCGGACATGCTGCCCGCCACCGAGATTGCGGCGGCGATCGTGCCGCTCCTGCGCGACAACGGTGCGTTTGCGAAAGGCGAACTGGTGAGCGCGGTTGCACGCCTCTTCGGTTTCGACCGCGCGGGGGCCGATCTCAAGGCGCGGCTCGGCGCCGTCATCGACACGCTGGTCGAAGAGGGTGTCTTGAAGTTCGACGGCGAGCGCTACAGCAGCGCGTGACGATCAGGCGGCGGTCCAGCCGCCATCCATCGGCAACATGGCGCCGGTGATTGATCTCGCCGCATCGGAGGCCAGGAACAGCGCCAGCGCGGCAATCTCGTCGACGGTGACGAACTGCTTGGTCGGCTGCGCGGCAAGGATGACGTCGTTCTTCACCTGCTCCTCGGTCATATGACGTGCCTTCGCCGTGTCCGGGATCTGCTTCTCGACCAGCGGCGTCCACACGTAGCCTGGGCAGATGGCGTTGACGGTGATGCCCTGCGTCGCGACTTCCAGCGCCACCGTCTTGGTCAACCCGGCGATGCCGTGCTTGGCCGCGACATAGGCCGACTTGTACGGCGAGGCGACCAGCGCGTGCGCCGAGGCAGTCTGGATGATGCGGCCCCAGCCCTTTTTCTTCATCGCCGGCAGGGCGGCGCGGATGGTGTGGAACGAGGAGACGAGGTTGATCGCGATGATCTGGATCCACTTGTCGACCGGGAACTCGTCAATCGGCGCGACATGCTGGATGCCGGCGTTGTTGCAGAGGATGTCGACGGCGCCGAATTGCTTGACCGCATCGGCGACCATCGCGGCGATCTCGTCGCCCTTCGACATGTCGGCGGGCGCGTAGGTCACCGTCACGCCGTGGTCGCTGGCGAGACCGGCGCGCAGCTTTTCGATTGCTGCGGCGTCGCCAAAGCCGTTCAGCACGATGTTGCAGCCCTGGCCGGCGAAGGCCCGGGCGAGTGCCAGCCCGATGCCAGATGTCGAGCCGGTGACGAGCGCGGTCTTGCCCTTCAGCATGGTGCGATTTTCCTTCAGCGAATTGGGCCGTGACGCCCGCTTGCGAGCATGCGGGGCCGGACTGCGGTCAGTCTAACCGGATTTGACGCCGCGTGCGCGGCTCAGGCGACCGAGAGCGCGCCCAGCCGCTCGACCAGATCAGGCGAGGCCAGCGTGATCGCGCGCTCCTCCGGGCCGAGGTAGGAAACCGCCTCGTCCAGCGTGCGCGCCTGATTGATCTTGGCCATCGCGGTTGCCTCCACCGGGTCGACCTCGCCGCGGCGACGCTCGCCGATGCGGTCGACCAGCGCGAGGTGGCTGCGGCGGCGGCCGGCATCGCGGATGAGCCCGGGGAAGTCCGGGGTGTCGGCGACGGCCTTCTCGTTCAGGCGGCGAACGGCGAGCGCGGTGCGACCGATCGAGGGGCGAACGGCTTCCTGCGGCGTGCGCAGGAGGCCGTAGCGGCGCACTTCCATGCCGAACGCGGCTGAGGCGGTCAGCGCCGAGACCGGCAGCGCCAGCACCATGCCGGCAACGGCCGGCAGCAGCCAGGCCAGTGCCGCGGTCGAGATCGCGTAGGCAAGACTGCCGATGACGAGCCCGGCCGCGATGTGCCAGCCGTGGAAGCGCAGGAGATCGGCAAGCGGGATGCCGCCGTCGCCGCGACGCTGCGGCTTCCAGCCGGAATCGTGGCCGGCGAGAATCGACACGATCATGCGCGACTGGATCAGCATGGCGACCGGCGCGATCAGCGCCGAGAGCAATGTTTCGAACAGGGCGCTGGTGAGCAGCAGGATGAGCCCGCCGGCGCCGCTGCGCGCATCGCGGTCGAGCGCCAGCGCGAGGATGCCCATGATCTTCGGTCCGAACAGCACGGCACCGGTCAATGCCAGCACGGCGAGCGCGCGCGAGGGATCGACCGCCGGGAAGACCGGCAGACCCTGTCCCTGACCGGCGTCGACGAAATATTCCGGCCGGATGAACTGCACCTGCAGGGAGAGCGCCAGGCCGGCAACGATCAGCATGAACCAGAGGAGCGACGTCACATACGAGGCGATGCCGTTGGCGAGATGGAAGCGGCTCACCCAGTTCAGGCCGCGGGCGGTCAATACGCGGGCGTGCTGCAGGTTGCCCTGGCACCAGCGGCGGTCGCGGGTAGCGAGGTCGATCAGCGAGGTCGGGCCTTCCTCATAGGAGCCGCCGAGGTCGTCGGCGATCCTCACGCTCCAGCCGGCGCGGCGGATGAGCGCCGCCTCGACGAAGTCGTGGCTGAGGATGTGGCCGCCGAACGGCGGCGGGCCGGAGAGCAGCGGCAGACCGGCGCTCTCGGTGAAGGCGCGCCGGCGGATGATGGCGTTGTGGCCCCAGTAGTTGCCCTCCGACTGGCACCACCAGGCAAGGCCTGAGGCCAGCGCCGGGCCGTAGACGCGGTTGGCAAACTGCTGCAGGCGCCCGAGCACGGTGCGCGCGTTGATCAGGCGGGGCACGGTCTGGATGATGCCGGCATCGGGATCTGCCTCCATGCGGTGCGCCAGCTCGAGGATGGTATCGGCTTCCATCAGGCTGTCGGCATCGAGCACCAGCAGGTAGTCGTAGCCGCCGCCCCAGCGCCGGCAGAAGTCGGCGATGTTGCCGGCCTTGCGGTGGGTGTTGCGGCGGCGGCGGCGGTAATAGAGGTGGGTGCCCGTCGCGACGCGCTGGCGCAGGCTGAGGTAAGCCGATTCCTCGGCGAGCGCGACCGATGCATCGGTGGTGTCGCTGAGAATGAACCAGTCGAACGAAGCGCTCTGGCCAAGCTTGGAGACGCCGCGCGCCATCGCCTCGATGGCGGCGAACGTGCGATCGGGGCGCTCGTTGTAGATCGGCATCAGCATCGCGGTGCGGCCGGCAAGCGGGACGCGATTGGGCGGCACCTTGCGACGGAAAATGCGGCCGATGGTGATGGCGGTGCCGATGAGCGCGTTGACGAAGGCAAAGGCGATCCAGGCGAAGTTCAGGCTGAACAGCGCCAGCACCAGCAGGGTCAGGGGGGTGACCGCACCGGCGGACAGCGTCTCGGCCATCTCGAAACCGCCGAACGCGGCGAGCGCAGCGGCAAGGCCAAAGACCACCAGGCGCCGCCACACCCGCGACACCGACGCGGCGCGCACGAATTTGCGGGCGCTTCGGCGGTCGAAGGTGTCGAAGCTCTGCGCCGGCATCGGTACCGGCGTCTCCGGCGGCATGCCCGGCAGCGGCGATCCATCGCCGTCCGGCGCCGCGGCTATCGGGGCGAGGCCATCCATGGGTGCTAGGCCGTCCATCGGTACAACCATATGTCAGCCGGACGCTTGTCCGGATATTTAATCTCAACCCTGAGTTCGACCAAGGGGGCTTTTTGCGGATCAAGGTCAAACGACAAACGCCAACCACCGGTGACCGGGTTTGGTTCCATCCAGACGTTGCCGATCTGGCCGGCGCTGGCGTTCACCACGGGCCGCGGATCCTGCGCGGGGTCGGCCGAAGTCGGCGGATCTGCGGCGGTCGCGGGGGCAGCGCTGGGCTGCGTCGTGGCCGACGCCGGCGTTGCTGACGGCGTGGCGGGAGAGATGGGGACCGGCGCGGCGGCAGTCGGGGCGGGAACCGGCTGGTTCCCGTCGGTCACGCCGGTTGCGGTATAATCGATGACGAAGTGGCGAACCGTCGCCGGCTTCTTGGGATCGGCCTGGCCCTGGCGGGATGCGGTCACGATCATGCCGGGAAGGGCGGGGCCGTTTCCCCAGAACATGCGATAGGCGTACGAGAACTCGCTGCCCGCCTTGATCGCGTCGGCGGGCTGCCAGTAGGCGACGATGTTATCGTTCGATTCCGACGTGCTCGGAATTTCGACAAGCGCCACCGAGCCCTTACCCCAGTCGCCGACCGGCTCGATCCAGAGGCTTGGTCGGCGCTCGTAATCGGCGTCGAAATCCTGGTAGCTGGCAAAATCGCGGTCGCGCTGCATCAGCCCGAAGCCGCGCGGCCCGTTGTCGAGGAAGGCCGAAAACTGCAGGCTCTTGGGGTTGGTGAGCGGCCGCCAGAGGCGCTCGCCCAGCCCGTTCAGCATCAGGAGGCCATCCGAATCGTGCACCTCGGGCCGCCAGTCGTCGACGGCGCCGCGCCCGTTGGTGTCGAAGAAGAACATCGAGGTGCCGACGGCGAGCCCGGGGGCGGTAAGATCGAGGCGCGGGAAAAGCGTCGTCTCGACGTCCATCACGGTCGGCAGGCCGGGGCGAATGGTGAAGCGGTAGGCGCCGGTCACGCTCTTCGAATCGAGCAGCGCGTGCACGCTGATCGAGTCGGAGCCCTTCTCCGGCGTTTCCACCCAGAAGGCACGGAAGATCGGAAACTCTTCGCCGTCGGCTGCGCCGACCTTCAGCGCCAGTCCGCGGGCCGAGATGCCGTAGACCTGCCCCTTGCCGAGCGAACGGAAATAACTCGCGCCCTCGAAGACGGCGATCTCGTCCATGACGTCGGGGCTGTTGATGTGGCCGCTGATGCGGAATCCGGCAAAGCCGATGTCGTCGGCGGGCAGCGGCTTCGGCAGCGGCTGCGCGCTGGTGAACATGGTCGGCGAATAGGCGACGTGGTGGGCGTTGCTGTTCGGATCTACGACGGCAAGCTCGACCTTGTCGCGATAGAACGAGCCGCGGTGAAAGAACTGGAGCTCGAAGGGCAGCCCGTCGTTCGCCCAGATCGCCGCGTCCGGGCGATAATGGATGGCGTGGTACTGGTCTGGCGTCAGCGCGGCGACGCCGGCGGGCAGGTCCTGCGAGGGCGGCACGTACGCCGTCTTCGACAGCGCGCGGGCGATCTCGGTGACGGTGGAACGGGTGAACGGGCCGTCGGCGGTGAGCGGCGGCTGGTCGGCGGCTAGCGCAGATACAGGCCAGCCGAGCGCGGCGCTACCCAAGGCGGCAGCACCAGCGACGAGCACGAGGCGTCGGCTCGGCAAGGCAGAATTCGGCATGGATGTACCGGCAAACACTTCACGGGCCCAGTTCCTGCGGTGTGCGGACGCCGCACCAGATCAACCGACACCTCGCGCCTTCGCAATTGCGAGACGAAGCTATCAGCGTTCCATGTGCGTGCAATGACCGCGCATGCGCACATTTGTCGCACACTTCGGCATTTTCGCGGCAATGTCACAAACTTAACACCACCCACCCGGGGTTGCCGGGCTGCCAGCTGCGCACGCTCTTGTGCAATGCAACATAGCACGAGTATGGCCCTCGCGAACAAGGCCCGCGCACCTATATGGTTAGTGGCAGAGGTCGTTGCCATGGCGGCTCGAACGCCCTTTGGTAGCACCGCCTGCGGTGATAGAAAGCAGCGTCATGACCATCCGAACCGTCCTCGAGCACCGCGAGCACGACCATGCGCGCTGCGCCGCGGATGCGCTTGGCCATGCCGAGGCGATCTGCCAGCGCGAAGGGCTGCGCTTCACCGCGCAGCGGCGCCACGTCCTGCAGGCGCTGCTGGAAAGCCACGTTCCGGCATCGGCCTATGACGTGATCGATCGCATCGCCGGCGGCGGCGCGCCCCGGCCGGCGCCGATTTCGGTCTACCGCGCGCTCGAATTCCTGACCGACAACAACTTTGCGCACCGCATCGAATCGATGAACGCCTACGTCGCCTGCGACCGCGGCGACGACTGCGAGCCGGGCGCCACGCTCTTTCTCATCTGCGACACCTGCGGGGCGGCCGCCGAAGCGCCATCCGATGCCCTCGGCGCCCTCGTTTCGCGCGAGGCAAAGGCGCGCGGGTTCTTGCCACGCCAGTCGGTGCTGGAAGTCCGCGGGCTCTGCGCCCGGTGCCGTTCCGCCCGCCGCGGGGCGGGCGAGCCGGACCACTCGGCTCCCGGGCAAGACGCACGATGACCGTTCCCTACCTCTCCGCGGTCCGCGCCCGCCACGTCACGGTGCCGGTCAACGTCGGTGGCGTCCTGGTCGGTGGCGGCGCGCCGATCGCGGTCCAGTCGATGACCAACACCGATACCGCCGACATCGACGGGACGGTGAAGCAGGTCGCCGCACTCGCCCGCGCCGGTTCCGAGATCGTGCGCATTACCGTCGATCGCGCCGAGGCCGCCGCTGCGGTGCCGCGCATCCGCGACGGGCTGTCCAAACGCGGCGTCTTCGTGCCGCTGATCGGCGACTTCCACTACAACGGCCACACGCTGCTCACCGATTATCCGGCCGCGGCGGAAGCACTCGACAAGTACCGCATCAATCCCGGCAATGTCGGCTTCGGTGCCAAGCGCGATGTCCAGTTCGCGACGCTGATCGAGCTCGCGCTGCGCTACGACAAGCCGGTTCGAATCGGCGTCAACTGGGGCTCGCTCGACCAGGCGCTGCTGACGCGTCTCATGGACGACAACGCCCAGGCCGCCAATCCGATGTCGGCGGCGGAGGTCATGCGCGAGGCGATCGTGCAATCGGCGCTTTTGTCCGCAGCACAGGCGGAAGAGATCGGCCTGCCGCGATCGAAGATCATCCTGTCGGCTAAGGTCAGCCAGGTGCAGGACCTCATCGCCGTCTACACCATGCTCGCGGCGCGTTCCGATCACGCGCTTCACCTCGGCCTGACTGAAGCCGGCATGGGTTCCAAGGGCATTGTCGCTTCGTCGGCCGCGCTCGCCGTGCTGCTCGAGCAGGGCATCGGCGACACCATCCGCATTTCGCTCACGCCCGAGCCCGGCGGCGACCGCACGCGCGAGGTCACGGTGGCGCAGGAACTGCTCCAGACCATGGGCTTCCGCGCCTTCCTGCCGGTGGTGGCGGCGTGTCCCGGCTGCGGGCGCACGACATCCACCGTCTTTCAGGAACTGGCCAAGCGCATTGAAACCGACCTTGCCGAAGCAATGCCGGTGTGGCGCGAGAAATATCCGGGCGTGGAAGCGCTGAAAGTCGCGGTCATGGGCTGCATCGTCAACGGCCCGGGCGAATCCAAGCACGCCGACATCGGCATTTCGCTGCCCGGCACCGGCGAGCAGCCCGCCGCTCCCGTCTTTATCGACGGAAAGAAGGCCGCCACGCTGCGCGGTCCGACGCTTGCCGAAGACTTTCGCAAGATGGTCGGGGCCTACGTCGAGCGGCGATTCGGGCCGCGCACGCTGACCCCGGCCGAAGAGGGGCTGCCGGTGGAACAGCTTAACGCGGCGAACGACGAGTAAAGCCGTCGTTGGTGGCCGGCGGGCCGCCGTCGGCCCAATCGCACAAGTTGCAGTGGAGGATCGGGGCCCCGCCTCGCGCCGGCGCGGGTTTCGGCCTATGCTTGCCGGCGAGCCGGGGCACTCCCGCGGGAGCAGAACGCAAGGAGGCCGCCGATGGCGAGCAACGAAAAGAGAACCACTGCCGAGTCGCGCTTCGCGCGCACGCAGAAGCGCGCCGCCGAGGCTACCCAGGCGATGAAGGAAGCCGAGGCGGAATCGCGCCGGGTGACCGACAACACCGCCCGTCTGAAGGCGCTGCGGCTCGCGCGCGAGGCCGCAGACCTTGCAGAGGCCGCCGCCAACCCGCCGGTGAAGGCGAAACGGAAGTCGAGGGCCAAGGCGCCCGCGCGGTCGATCGCGGTCGAGAATCTCAACGCCAAGGATGACGTCTGAACGGCGCAGACCGGCGCTTCGAGGCGCAAGCGGCGTCGAGGGCATTGGAGCGAAGGCGGCGGGTTGCTGCACCGCAGAGCGGAAGTTCGCGGCGGTGGCCGGAACCGCGCTCGCCAATGTTGTCTTGATCGTGACAAGTTTATTGAGTTGAATGCGCG
>Ga0265340_10002337_pt1 | contig 10827 bp, 10 predicted proteins | sample 4CB225metaG_FD_202082 | JGI IMG/M metagenome (GOLD analysis project Ga0265340, IMG submission 202082) | Rhizosphere microbial communities from Carex aquatilis grown in University of Washington, Seatle, WA, United States - 4-CB2-25 metaG | ecosystem: Host-associated > Plants > Roots >...
CTAGCCCACCACGACTCGCGCTGGCAGCAGAACGCAGCGCTCTATGCGGCGCTTACTCCTGTTCAATATTTTCTTCAGGCTGACCCAATAACTACGATTGTCATCAACATCGTCGTCATACGAAAATTCGTCGCTATGCGGAAAATGGGGAACAGATGAAAGTCGCTCGACTCGTCAAGCAATGGACCATGCTAAAGCCAACCTTGAGCCTCGTCGTGGTATGGTCGTTGCTCAATGTATCGGCCAACCTTCGCTTTCCAGGACCAGAGCCGGATTATTGGTACTTGCTGCCATCAATCGACGTAACATTATTGTTATTGCTGTTTGCCTGCTTGGGCGCATGCCGCAGGACGCTACCGGTTCAGATCCGATGGGCAATCACAGGCCTTTTCGTGTTTTTGCGACTGTTGCGCTTGGGCGATGGATTCGAGACGCGGTATTTTTCCACCACGTTCAATCTATTCATGGACTTGCCGCTCTTGCCAGAGCTCGTTCGATTGTACTATTCTACAGCTCCGTATTGGCGATTTCTCCTAGCGTGTCTTTGTGTCACCGCCGGGATACTCGCGCTCGTATGGTTAACCCATTGGTGCATCAGTCAGGCGCAAATCGCGCTCCGTGAAAGTCGGGAAATCGTCCGGTTCTTATATATCCTCGGCATATTGGTCCTGGTTACACCCTTGGGAAAGAGCGACGAACGACAACTCGGTGTCTTTGCCAAGAGCGCCTCTCCGCGTCTGCTTCAGGAGGCCGATTTCCTAATCCACGGCAAACGTCATCGAGCGGCCGTGCTTCAGAGCGTCGCGCGCACACGTGAGACGCTCGAGAATCATCCGAACGATTTGGCGAAACTCGCGGGTGCCAATGTGTATCTATTCCTGATCGAATCGTACGGACAGACGGTGCTCGATCGGCCGATCTTTAGCTCGAGTGTGGTGCAGATCTACAAAAGCTTCGAGTCGGAGCTACAGCCGCTTGGATTCTTCATGGCTTCGGGGTTGCTCGATTCGCCAACGTATGGAGGTCATTCGTGGCTCGCACACGCGACATTGGGAACTGGTGTTCGTACCAATGATCAGTTCCGCTATCGGACAGTGTGCGAGAGCAGGCCGCTCACGCTGGCGCACCTATTTCGACAAGCTGGCTATCGCACTGTTCTGGCGCAACCAGCAACCACACGACCTTGGCCGCAGGGCGAATTCTACGGATTCGATCGGAAGTACTATGCGTGGAATTTCGACTACAAGGGCCCGGCATTTTCCTGGGCCCCGATGCCCGATCAGTATGTTCTCGACTTCATTCGACGCAAAGAAGTGGTACAGTCGCCGCGACGGCTGTTCATCCAATATGCGCTGGTCTCGAGCCACGCGCCGTGGAATCGACAGCCGCCGTTGATTCATGACGATTCCAAGATTGGTGACGGCAGCATCTATGCCAGCCGTCGAACCATTACATTTCCAACTGATTGGTCCGACATGTCACAGGCAACAGATGCCTACATTCATTCGATCCGTTATGACTTTAACGTGTTGCGACGCTACATGGCTACGCGCATCTCCGATGATTCTCTGGTCATTATCCTGGGCGACCATCAACCCAATGGAGACATCACGGAGAATAGTGTGGCGCGCGGTGTGCCGATTCACGTACTGAGCCGTAAGAAAGCATTCGTAGACGTTTTCTTGAACCGTGGCTATGTCAACGGTATGAAACCGGACTCGAGCCGCTTGCCTCGCAACATGGCCGATTTTCTTCCAGACATCATTCAGGATTTCTCGACCGAATACGCGTTGAGTCGAACGGCAACAGGCAATACGCAACTGGCATCATTGGGTCAGCGGCGGTAGGACGTGCAACGTGGCAGTAAGTGGGCCAAAACTGGTTTGCGGTGCTGAGTCCTGGTTCAGACATCGATTCATAGTACCCAATCTGAACGGTCCGAGTACCGGTGGTACCGTATTTAACGCTCAACTCTTGCACGCACTTTCTGAAGTGGGCCTAAATGCCTATAGACTCGACTGTGACAATCTGGCACACACTCTCGGCGAATCTTCACCCTGTTGTGTATGGGTTGACTCGTTATACCTGGACCACTTGCGGGCAATTCGTCGCTTAAGCAATGGTCGTCATACGGTAGGGTTGCTTGCTCATTATTTGCCTTCGTTGGTTCGCGAAGGCGCACTCGTCGAACGTGCCCGACTCAGTCTGGGCGAGCAATATGCAATCGATGCGTCCGATGCCTTTATTGTGACAAGCCCGTTCATGCGCCAAACATTGGAGCGCCTTGCGGAAATGCCGCGACGTTTCTTATTGATTGAACCGGGATGCTTTTCGCCCCGTTGCACCCACGTGGCTCTGTCGCGCAGTGACCTGAATGCAATTCTGGTTGCCAATCTGCTGCCAGGTAAAGGAATTGAGTTGTTTCTGCGCGAACTCGCTGATCACGTTAGGGCTCATGACCATTTTCAGTTAAGGATCATTGGAAGCAAGAACCTGGATCTGTCCTACGCGCTGGCTTGTGAAGACCTCATCAAGGAGCACCCGAAACTGTCGCAATGCGTGTTTCTGTGTGGGGCTCGGCATCCCTCGGATGTCGTCGAAGAGATGTCCTTGAGCAATCTTGTTGTCTCGGCATCAAATATGGAGACTTATGGAATGGCGCTTGCCGAAGCCAGGACGATTGGCGTGCCCATACTGGCGCATGCTGGTGGAAATGTGGGGGCGCACGTGGACGCGTGTTCGGGGGGTGAACTGGTAAGAACCCAGGGCGAACTCGCGCGAGCATTTCTGGAGTTGAGCAGAAACCCATCAGCACTAATGGCCCGCGTGCAGGCTGCTCGGCAGTTGGCGTCGCCGCCGCGCAGTTGGTTTGACGCCGCGCGAGACTTCGTGGCTCAAGCGTCGCTTTTGGCGGAGGTCATGCTGAGCCAAGTCCAATAAAATGAACGAGCGAAGGATATGCCCACTAGCAGTGTGCCCGCGCCAGCAGCAATGGCGCCCAATGGACCGGGGAAAGTGAAGGCCAGCACTATCCCGATGGCGAGCGCCGAGAATGCAGCGCGTCCGAATCGCGAAGGCGGCATGGGAAGAGCGCGCTTGGGTAGGAACACGCTGTAAAGCATATAAAGGTAGCGGAGTAGTCCAGAAGTGAGAATCCAAATGCCCAACTCGCCTCGTTGCCAAAGCTCCTGTGTAGCAATAAGCACGAGGAGCGCATCCGTTTCCATGTCGAAGTGCGCACCGAAGGGCGACGCGGATCCCGTGCGCCGAGCGAGCCATCCGTCCACACCATCGAGAACGAAAATGCTGAGAACCATTATGGCAATAGCCCGCCCGGGTTCCGCCCGCATGCAATATGCGATGAGAAGAACCAAGGCTAAGCGCAGTGCGGTAACGCCGTTAGCTAGACCAAAGCTGCCGTGCGGCGTCCAGTTTGCGCGGCAGTGCCAAATCAGATACAGAAATGAGGCAAGTGCCCATGCCCCAATCGGTCTGAGTGTCCAGAATACGTCGCCTATGCCGATAGCAGCAAGCACGCCGATTGCGTGCAAACGACTCCAAATATCGAGACGGGTATCCACGGAATCCCCAGCCACGAGCGGCTCCGATGCGCAGCTAGAGTTTGCGCTCATAGGCGGCGTAGGCCACGGGTGATTCTCTTACTGTTACTTGCACGGTGCCGCCCGGCAATGGTCTGTCGTCCATCGCGAGCTGCCCGACGCGCTCCACGACTTGATTTGCCACGTGCTCGGCGACCCGTTCGGTCGTGGACACGATGGCGACAAAATCAGGGTGTTCGTCGAGGTTGCAATAGTCAAATTCATCGAGCACAGAGCGCAATGTAGATCGAAGCTGACCAATGTCCATCACGACATTGTGCCGACCGAGCGCGGGTGCGCGAATTTGGAGATCGATAGCGTAGGTTGCGCCATGAAGACGTTGCGCCAATCCGAAGACCGGGTCGGCAATTCGGTGGGCAATCATGACATGGTCCGAGACGCCCAATGTAAACATACTTAGTTCCTCCTTTTCTTATGAACTGGGTCCGGTTTAGGTGCTGAAATGGAATTACATCAATATTTAAAGACCGTCTGAAGGTACCTTCCAGGTTCACGCTGCAGTCCTAAATATGCTTTAGGCGCATCATTGAATTCAACGATATTGTCTATCAGGTTGTCCAATTGCTGGTCGTCAAGCAGTCGTCGGACCAAAGTGAACCTCCTCTCCAAGGACCATCTTGACGCTCGTTCGGGCGGAATGCAGGACACTTGAGTAGATTTCATCGTGAGTCGTCGCCGGTGAAAATGGCTGCCCAAATCCACAGGGTATCTGCGCATGCCGTAATTGGATACGACGACGATCCGAGCCTCGTGCCCAGCATGCGCAATAGCTGAATCCAAAGTCGAGGGATTACCGCTTGCCTCGATCACGATGTCGGCGACCCCAATTGGACTGTCGTCCTGCGGACACGTTGCGTTCGAAACCCCAAGTTGACGTGCAATGGCGCGTCGTTTATCCGCAGGCTCAATGACTAGCACTTCTGCGCCAATCTTTACCAACAACCAAGCGATGAGAAGACCCACTACTCCGGCTCCCAGTACGACCACGTTATCGCCGATGGATACGCCGCTGTCCCATACACAGTTTATAGCGGTTTCCATGTTGGCTGCCAATACTCCGCGCGTTGCGGGAATTGTGCGGTCCACTCGGTGAACTTGATTTGGAGACAGTAAGTGCACGTCACCGTGAGGCGCCAGCGCAAATACGCGTTCTCCCGGGGCAAAGCCTGAAACATCGCTTGCACGGTCAATGACTTCTCCCACCCAGCAATAGCCGTATCGGCAAGGATAGGACGATGTTGCGCCATTTGCCAACGAGGGGTCAAAGGGTTCGGTGCCTTCGCCCCGAAACAGCAGCAACTCGGTGCCCTGACTTATTCCAGAGGCAAGCGCTTGAACGAGCAGGCGCCCGGGCTTCATCTGTGGAACTTCGCCAATGCGCAGTTCGACGCAGTCGGGCCTGGTAAACCAGAGTTCGCGAGTTTGCATTGGCTTCAGGTTGGTAGTGGTAGGCTTGAAACCTTGGTAAGGTAGACTTGAATGGTGTGCTTTGGGAACGTGAGCCGTTAGTGTTCGACCCGACCTCGTACAAGAATGCTTGAACCCAAATGGGTTACGTGAACGTCGACGAGTTTGGGTGCCTCTGCCAGCGTCCCGACACCAATATTCGCCAGCGTAGGTATCGCCGGGACGCCGAGCAGTATTGGAACGATTTCTAGGGCCACTTGATCGACCAATCGTTCCCGAAATAGAGTGGTAAGAACGCGAGCCCCTCCTTCGACGAGCAGCCGGCGAACGCCCCAGTCATAAACTGCTTCAAGAGCCGCCGAAATCGAGATCAGACCATCATCGGTGGCGCGAACAAGACATACCTGCGCCCCAGCGCGTCGCAAGAGGTCGACTCTTGTTTGCGAGGTGCGCCCAGTGGCACCTATTACCATTACTGCCGTGCCAGGTAATAGAACCCGGGCGGTCACGGGTATGTCAAGTGAACTGGCCAAGACAATGCGCTTGGGTTGCGAACCCGCACAATAGCGCACCGACAGCTGGGGATCGTCGATTTTGATTGTCGAGCTTCCAACCATTACTGCGTCGTGTTCTGTGCGTGCACGGTGGGCCACTTCAAGGCCTTCTGGCGAACTGAATACGGTCCGCGTTTCGGGCAGGGATATTTTTCCGTCGAGCGTTTGTGCCACGTGAATTGTGATGGAGGGGCGCTGAGCAGGGCGCGAATTCACGACTTTTCCTATCTAACTTCTCAAGCCCGTGGCCGGTCTTGCAGCATTGGAGTTTGGTACCCGCGGGACGCCAGACAAGCGACCAAAACGAACCTAGTGGTGTTGCCCGAACTTGCCAATGCAAGCCAATAAGCAGCCTTGTGACTTGCGAGTCATGGTCGAGGGCTACGGACCTCGCGCAAGGCGAAGGGCACCCACGTCGCCGCCATCCGGTTCCCTTAGGCGCTGAGCGCTCCGGCTTGTTTGAGTGACACGAACCCTTGAACGCAAACCAGGCCGACCATGACGAGAAACGTCCCACCGGAGCTGAGAGGTGTGGCCCAGACCAACGCGCTTGGGCAATGCTAGTCCCCTTCGAGTCTCGCTACGAGTTCTTGCAGCAGCCGAGCACCGTCGCGAAACACAGGCCAGCCGTCGCCGGTCAGTACTGCGACAATGTCCACAAGCTGGCTCAATTTCCGAATGGACTCGATGGCGCGGGCGGGCTCTTGTAGCTTGCTTGGCGGCAAACAATCGAGCTGCCCTCCCGCATGGGACCGGATCAGATCACCCGTAATCAGCGTGGTGTTTTGCACCAACAGCGCCAATTCACCAGGAGTTTTGGACCCTGCCATTTCGTAGACATGTAGACCGGGCACAGGCTCGTCCCCGGCCGAGATCCACTGGGCCACTGCAATGGGGAACTGTTCTTGCTCGGCTGCTGGAGCGAAGACCCTGGCTCCGGTTCGATCACGCAGAGCTCGTGTATCGCGCACGTGATCGGAGTTGGTCAAAATAACGTACCGCGCGCCGCCTAGTTTCTGAAGGTGTTCGAAGTCGTGCGCCGACATTGGCAGCGGGTCAATCACAACGTTGCCTTCGCTTCTGACCCACAGAACACTGTTGAAATCGATATTACGCGACGGATCGAATTGTGACCAGCCATATAGGTCGGGGCGGTGAAGTAGTTTCATGGTTGGACTCCAAATCGTTGCGACCCGCAGAGGGTAGCACCCGAGTGTGCACACTTGCCCCGCCGCTTTCAACTAATACGAGCGAGGCTCCCTTCGAGACATGCGCAACCATTAGGCTGTGAACAGGGGTGCGACCCTCGGGTGCGGAAATACTATCCTCGACCAGCTTGCCAAGGCAGCCTTGGTGTGGGAGCCGTATTGATTCGGGGCGCGCGCGCCCGGCATCTGGCAGGTTATGCTCGTTTCGACTCCACTACTGACAGGAATTCTCGTCGCCAGGTATAAGCGATTTCTCATGGATGTTCGCGTGGGCGACGAAATCGTCACCGTGCATTGTCCCAACTCGGGGAGCATGGAGGGGTGCTTGCCAGCGGGGGCCCCGGTGCTTGCATCGCCCAAAGTGGGTCTTGGCAAATTGCCGTACGTGGCCGAGTGGATCCGTGGCCCCGATGGTTGGATTGGCATCAACACGATTCGCAGCAACGCAATTGTGGCCGAAGCTTTACGGGAGCGGCGCATCACTGAGCTGGCCGCTTACTACACCGCAAAGGCGGAAGTTCGGTACGGCGAAAACAGCCGCGTGGATTTCATGCTTACCCAATGCGGCCTGCCCGATTGCTATGTGGAAGTGAAGAACACGACTTGGCCGGGCAATGACGACGCACTGGCGTTTCCCGACTCAGTAACCGCGCGCGGTCAGAAGCACCTGCGGGAGCTCGCCGAACGTGTAAGAAAGGGCGATCGAGCGGTGCTGCTTTTCCTCGCAAATCGCGCCCACGGTAGTTTCGTGCGCGCTTGTCACGAGCGCGACCCAGCGTACGCGAAGGCACTCGTTCAAGCTTCCCAAGCGGGTGTCGAAATTATTGCCTATCGGACACGCATCGAGCCGCCTGCAGTGACCATCGCCGAATCGCTTCCGGTGCGAATCACGCAGCGCGGCTGAAGCTATCGTTTGCGCAGGGGGGCCGCCCCGGTTCCGCGCACGGTTGCCGTTTGGGCGTCTTGCCCTAGACACAGGGGCATTCGCAACTGAGGTCAAGCCATGAAGAAATTTCTCGTTTTGTACAGAGCCCCAATATCCGGCTTCGAACAGATGAAAAGCGCCACGCCCGAACAACAGAAGGCGGGAATGGACGCTTGGATGGTTTGGGGCAAGAAGTCCGCGTCATCAATTGTGGACATGGGGGCACCCCTTGGCAAAGCAGTTCACGTGACCCCATCAGAAACCAAAGCCGTCGCCAATGATCTCGGCGGCTACTCGATTTTGCAGGCTGAATCCAAAGAAGCGCTGGCGGGCACGCTCGACGGGCACCCGCATTTCATGATGCCGGGTGGCTTCATTGAGATCGTCGAGATCATGCCGATTCCGGGCATGTAATTGCGCCGCTCAGGTTGCAACGAATGCTCAGCCTCGCCGTCTGTCAGGTGCGACCGGCGTAGACAGTCCGCAATGGCCTAGGACGGCGACATTGCGGCTAACGATGCGCCCGAAGAAGTCGGCAGCCGCGTGAAGCAAGAGCTCGGTCTCCGCTTTGCGGAGGGCGACACGGTTCTAGGTAGGGCAACCAATGCTAGTCACATAGGTTCCCAGCATAGAACATCGGGGTCCCCATAGGTTTTGGCCGACAATATCCCCCATTTCGGATTTCCAGTGACTTTTTCCTATGCTTTTCAGAGGCAGGCTGTTCAGAATCGTCGGGAGCAGCGTCCAGCAATGAACAGCTTAGGTGACGACAACAGCGCCATTCCAACTGGAGCAGGTTGGGCTTCCGGGGTCTCGGAGGTTGCGCGTGAGACTGCCAAGGACAACGCAGCGGAGCTGGCACTGAGAGCCAGCGAGACGAAGCTCGCGGCGGCCCTGGCGAGCATGACGGATGCGGTCCTTATCTCCGACATCCAGGGGAATTTCATCGACTTCAATGACGCCTTTGCCACGTTCCACAAGTTCAAGAACAAGACCGAGTGCGCCACCACGCTTGCCGAATACCCGGCATTCTTAGAGGTTCTCCATACCGATGGGACGGCAGCGCCCCTGGAGCAATGGGCCGTTCCTCGGGCTCTGCGGGGCGAGACAGCTACCAACGCCGAATACGAGCTGCGACGCAGAGACACCGGGGAGACCTGGGTTGGCAGCTACAGTTTCGGGCCGATACGCAATGAACAGGGTGAGATCGTGGGTTCGGTAGTGGTGGCGCGGGATGTCACCGAGAACAAGCGGACCGAGGCCGCGCTGCGTGCCAGCGAGGAGCGTTTTCGCGCCGTGGTCGATAGTGCGCCGGACGCTATCTTCATCCAGACCGGTGGGCGCTTTGCGTATGTCAACAGCGCCACTCAGCGACTGTTGGGCGCAAACTCCCCGCAAGCATTGCTCGGTGAATCGGTGATCGACCATTTTCACCCAGACTTTCGCGACCGGGTCAGCGAGCGCATTCGCAGGCTAAACGTAAATCGGGAGATCGTTGAAGCGGCCGACGAAGTCGTGCTGACGTTGGCTGGCGAAGCCCGGGATGTGAACGTCTCGGCGGTTCCCTTCACGTACAACAATCGGCCCGGCGCCTTGGTGTTTGCCCGCGACATCACTGCGCGTAAGGCTGCCGACGCCGAACGCGAGCAGGTCCAGTCGCAGCTGCGGCAGGCGCAGAAAATGGAGTCGGTGGGGCGACTCGCCGGGGGGATTGCGCATGACTTCAACAACCTGCTTTCCGTTATCTTGAACTACGTCAATTTCGTCATGGAAGATATGCCGACGAGTGGCCCACAATGCGACTTGCAAGAAGTGAAAGCTGCCGCAGAGCGAGCCGCGGCGCTTACGCGCCAGCTGCTGGCGTTCAGCCGCAAACAGGTTCTAAAGCCCGAGCTATTGCGGGTCAACGCAGTAACGAGCTCCCTCGCAAAGATGCTTCAGCGAATCATCGGTGAGGACATCAAACTTACGCTCTTGCTGGCCGACAATGACGATCCAGTCAAGATGGACCGGGGGCAGCTCGAGCAAGTTCTGATGAATCTAGCCACCAACGCTCGCGACGCCATGCCGCAAGGCGGTGAGCTACGGATCGAAATCAGCAATGCTGTTTCGAAAGTTGATCGGAGCGACGCTACTGGTTCGGCACAACCCGGCCACTATGTGCTGTTGTCCGTTACGGACAGCGGGTGCGGCATGGACAAGTCCACGCGCGAGCACATTTTCGATCCCTTCTTCACGACCAAGGCCATTGGCGAGGGGACTGGTCTCGGATTATCCACGGTGTACGGCATAGTCGAACAGAGCGGCGGTTTCATTGATGTCGTCAGCGAACCCGGACGCGGGGCTAGTTTCAATCTCTATCTGCCGAAGGTTACGGACGAGGTAGCTGCCAGCGTCGAGCAAGACTCGAAGTGCAAAGTGCTCACGGGTACCGAGACAATCCTCATTGTCGAAGACGAGGCCGGTGTGAGAAAAATGGTCAAACGCATCCTCACCGCAGGCGGTTACACGGTGCATATCGCAGCGAGTGGGAATGAAGCAGTGCGCTGGTGCGAACAGCATTCAGGCGAGATTCACTTACTGCTGACCGATGTGGTAATGCCCGACATGAACGGCCGACAACTGGCAGAGCGAGCCACCGCATTGCGACCCAATCTCAAGGTCCTCTTCATGTCTGGTTACAGCGGAGACACTATTGTGCAACACGGTATGCTTGGTCCGGGCACTGACTTCGTTGCCAAGCCGTTCAACGCCGTCGAACTCCAACATAAAGTTCGCGAAGTCCTCGACAAATAGTGGGACTCTGCCTGCGCTGGTTGATGTTCAGTGGGTCGGGGGCTAGGAGTTCTTTCCCTTCTCGGGCAATGCGATGGCCCTTTTGTTGGTCGATGGGAGCCTTGGGATGAGCACGGGCAGGACCCGCCCTCTTGCCTCTGATTGGATCAAGGGGTGCAGCTCCCATCGAAGGTCGGGCAGGGTGATGTTTCGTTTGATGTCGACCCGGCACGGAAAGGGCGGGACTGACTGAACTAGGCAAGATCATTAGGATTAGTTGGTGGCGCACTTGGGGGGATGTGGCGTGATTCCAATTGGTAGGATAATGCGCTACCTTG
>Ga0265340_10002340_pt1 | contig 10820 bp, 9 predicted proteins | sample 4CB225metaG_FD_202082 | JGI IMG/M metagenome (GOLD analysis project Ga0265340, IMG submission 202082) | Rhizosphere microbial communities from Carex aquatilis grown in University of Washington, Seatle, WA, United States - 4-CB2-25 metaG | ecosystem: Host-associated > Plants > Roots > Rhizosphere...
AAATCTGCGTACCCGACGCCATTTTCAAGCCCATCAAGCTCGCTGATTGTCCGTTCCTTTGCCGACACTATGCCAGCTGAGACTGTATGCGAAAGTCCAAATGGATTTCCAATCGCGAGAACCCAGTCACCCACGCGTATTTGCTCCGAGCTCCCCAACTTCAGAGCAGGCAGCCCAGCCCCATCCACCTGAAGAACAGCAACATCCGTTGGTGGGTCCGAACCAAGCACCTTTGCGGAGAGCTCGCGACCGTCCTTGAATGCCACAAGAATTTCCGTTGCATCAGCGACCACGTGATAGTTGGTCAACAGTTTGCCCGACGGATCGTAGACAAAAGCGCTACCCAACCCCTCGCCGGTAACCTGACGCCGCCCCGATCTTGACAGTTTTTTTTGCCGGGTGCGCACTTGCACGACCGCCTGATCCGCAGCGGCAGCCAAATCAGAGAAACTCATGGGAAGGCATTGCTTCGCCGGTAATACAAGCACCCCTGAATCCATCGCTGTCTCCAGGGCGGCCGCGCCCCCCGCAGCTAGATGTTGAGTCCCCCCTTTGCCGTGACATTGGCTGCAGCAAATGGCGCCAACAACGGCAAACAGAACGGCTCGCGTAGTGCTCACTTCTCCCGGCTTACCTCGACGTATCGTAAACGCAGATCGTATAGCGCTTGCTGCAAAACACGCTCCTCCTCGCCCGTCAGGTTGCCGTTGGTCTTCAGCTCCAACAGCGCTAACAAGTCTATTGTCTGCCTCGCCATCGGCAGATTTTCGTCCCGCCGTCCATCAACGGGGCTTGGCGCGTCTCCCAAGTTCACCAATGCAGAGTGACTTAGAGAAAGCACAAACGTTGAGAAATCTATGCTGGGTAGGTCTGCTTGCTCACCCGCGCCGCCAGCATTTCCTAGTTCGCCATCAAGCAGTTCGTCGTTCGACTCAGACGTCGTCGGACGATCATTCATGCTTCGGCCTCTTCGTCAGTTTGGCTTTCGTCCTCCTGTACCTCAGTCAGAGCGGGTGCCGGAGAGTACGCGGTCTGCCGTGTCGCCGCAGCCGCAGTTGCCGCAAGGTCAAGGGCGGGTTGAGGCAAAAGAACCTCTTCACATTCGCTCTCCACGTCAGGAAGCGCCTGTAGCAGGCTGCTGACTTCCTCCACCGTGATTCGCCCACCGCGGAGCATTCTCTCACGGACCCTCACATCGTATTTGAACATCTCAGGATCGCGCATGATGTTATCGAACTCCTAGGGTAGCTTCGCCCGCGGCGGGGCACAGGGCGGCGCGCGAGAGCGGAACGCGGGGCGTATTAGCGCCGGGGACGCCCTCCTAGCAAGCGGTTCAAGGGTAAAAGGGTGTCTTCAGGCTGCAAGCCGATGTTTTGTCGTGCGATGGTCGCCGCTTGAAGATCTTCCTTTCCGGCCGACCGAACCCCAAGAACTTCGAACTCTACTGTTACGCGCTTGCCTGCCAGCGGGTGGTTCATATCAACAAGCACGCAGTCGTCGTGCACCTCCAACACCGACAGTGGCGTAAAAGTGCCGTTATCGCCCTCCGCATCAAAGACGTCACCCTGAGCAACGTCCTCCGGAAAGTCGTCTCGATCGAACTCGACGACCTTAGCCTCGTCGCGCTCTCCGAATGCTTCAACCGGTTTGAGCTCGAGAACGCACTTCTCGCCTACTTCTAGGCCCAATATCGACTGCTCCACGTGAGGGAGGAGCTGACCAAATCCGGTCAAGACTTCGAGGCTTGTATTGTCAGTCGGTAGCGACTCGCCGTGATCATCACGCAACGTTACCGCAAGACGAACAACCTTGTGGACATCAACAACTAAGTTCGGTGTTCTGGCCATCGCACGTCGATTGTCACCCACCCGTCCAGAAGTCTAGTCGAAAACATGACTCGCGGAACCGAAATTGGCGAGATACTCTTGGCTGACCGTGCGCAAGGTCTGCTCAATCTCAGTCGTAGTGGTATGTCTCGCAATGGGTTGTAGTCGAGGCGAGTCCCGCCGCAGCTACACCGAACCGAGGCCAACTCCTCAGATAAAAACCGACTCGATTCCCGCAGCGGTTCGGGCACCACTCGCAGGGGAGCGAATAGAGATTCCAAGTGGTCAGTTGCAGGTAGGAAGCAAGCCAGGCACGCCCGGCAGACAACCCAGCTTGGAGCCTGCCTCCTATTCGATTGAACTCGGCAGCTTTGAGATTGACCGACTACCCTACCCTAATGATCCAGCGCGTCCGCCCCGCACAGCAGTCGGACGCGACGAGGCCCGAGCCCTCTGCGCGAGCTCAGGTTCGCGGCTGTGCACAGAGCTAGAGTGGGAGCGCGCCTGCAAAGGCCCCGACAACAACGTTTACTCGACCGGGGAGCACTTTGATGCACAGTGTCTTGCCCACGCGGACAAATGCAGGTCGGGTTTCGACGTTCTGGCCATGGGGATTGCCAACCGCGAGTGGACGGCGAGTGATCTGGGGTCTTCGGGAGAAGTGATGGGCATTGCCCGTGGCTCAACTGCTGACGCACCGGACGAGGCCCATCGTTGCGTAGCGCGTAGCGCGTGGCGTATCGCGACAACCGACAAGGCCCTGACCTTTCGCTGCTGCCGAGGTGCGCCCAATGCCGCACAAGTGAGGGAACCGACGCTTGGCAAGGCGTATCAGAAGGCAAGCACCAGTTCGCTGCAACTCGGTCGGTTGTTGCAATCCAGCAGCGTGACCCAACCTATTATCGATGGTTCGCAGTTCTTCCGTGAACCAGAAGCGGCCGACACGGTCGTCGAAAAGGGTCCAGGTGATAAGAAAGGCCTTACTTTCTCCGTAGCACCGATCATCTGGAATCCAAGCGTCGGGGTACAGATCCTGCTCGTCGTCGGGCACATGAAGGACACGAGTTTCGTCTTGGCATACAATATCGTTGCGAAAGATGACTATAGCTTGGCGGCTAGTTTCATCATGAAGAATGAACCTGGCCCCGTTGCACTGGCGTTCGACGACTCGATAAGAACTCGCCTGTTCTTTTCGACCTGCTGGGGCTGCCCGGGCGAGACGGGCAAGATCCTTTTTCGAGAGCCCGAAGCGGTTGCAATACTTCAACCATAAGACTTAGCGCTGGTTCCTAACCTAGTTCTCAGCGAACAATGCGTTCTCGCTAGAAGTTAGAAACCTTACGCTCACTTTGGGCGTTGGGAACTACCTAACAGCGCTCACTCGATCAGCGAGTGCCGCACAGGACAAACTCAGGAGCTTGAGAAAACACCGAAGAACTCGGTATTAGTCGAGTGGAGCAGAGAGCAGGAACATGTTGTGACCTTCCTCTTCCACTGCCTGAACGCGTGCCCCAGCCGCGTCGGCTGCAATGGTTGCCGCGAAAAGACCAAGTCCACGGCTGTATCGTCCCCCGCCGTTTGTCTTTGCCGCTAGCTGGCCCTCTGCGGTAAATGCAGTGTCTCGCAGCTCCCGAGTTACAGGAGCGCCTCCGTCGCAGATCGAGAAAATGCATTCGAGATCTTGTACTCGCAGATCAACGCGTACAGGCCCGCCCCCCCCATACTGTATTGAGTTCGAGACCAGGTTTCCCAATGCTCGAGACAGCATTTCGCGATTCGAACGAACGTAAACGTCATTCGAAGCTAGTTCTCGCGAGACCTGCAACCGGCCCCCATGACTTCGGGCGATCCGATCAAATCGACTGATGACTTCGCTGACAACGCCCGCCGCTGAAATGCGGATCCGCGAAGCTTGACGTCGCCCCAGCAAGAACTGACTGACGACGTCCAGGTTGTCGATGATATGAGCCAATGCTTCGCAAGATATACCTGCGTCATCCAGCGCTTCTTGTCGCTCGGGGTCGCTGATGTTTGAGGCGCAGGCAACAAAGCTCACGTTGCTTTGTAAAGCCGACAAGGGATTGCGTAAATCATGAGCAACCAACGCAATGAGTTGACCAGTTGTCTCTGGTTCAAGCCGCTCCACGAATTACCCTGTCCCTGTAGATGAAGGCACGATTCCCGTTTGGATCAAACGGGTTCCGTATCCTCATCGTCAGCTATGTCATTCACGCTTGGAATCTTCTTGACATCCAGGCGTGCGAGCTTCCACGCGCGCTGCACTACCCAGGACAAGGAGCGATCGAGACGAGCAGCCTCGTCTTTGATCTCCTGGAGCATGGCCTCGGGGAAGTACAAACTCTGTTTTCGCTTATCGCTACCAGCCTTGTTGGGTCCGTTTTCGGCCACGCTAAAAACCTCGCTTCGCAAAATTGGAGTGCCTAAGCACCCGTGTGAGAGTTCGGGATCATCTGTATCACCTTTGAGGCCAACCGATCAATCGAGGAGTCATAATAATTGAAGTATTTCCAGGTCGGCCAGTAGTCCACTGAACGTAAAATCTCCCTTTTACCCGTGCTAGGTATTGATAAGGGTGCTGCGTGCGACGACTAAGTACTGGCTTTTTCTGTTTAACGACGACTCTCGCGGGTCTTGCTAACGGGCAGATTCGAAGTGACCCGTATGAGTTGGTCGATCAGTTCGCAAGGGTGCTCAATCGAATCGAACAAGAGTACGTCGAACCCGCTCCAACGGAGAAACTGGTTCAAGGCGCGATCGAAGGCATGGTGAGCGCACTAGACCCCCATTCGGCGTACATGCCACCGGATGACTATGACGATTTCAAAGCCGACGCGTCGGGACAATTCGCCGGCATTGGTGTGGAAGTAGATCTTCGTCACGGTCAAGTTACTGTCATTGCTCCTATCGGCGGGTCCCCAGCTGAACTAGCCGGCATCCGCAGTGGCGATAGAATCGTCTCGGTGAACGGTGTCGTGCCCGACATGCTGCCTTTGACAGAGATCGTCCACAGCATGCGAGGCAAGAAGGGTAGTACCGTGCATCTCACGGTACGACGCCCGGGACGTTCATCATCTCTGGAGTTCAAGGTCGTGCGCGATGACGTGCACATGCCTAGCGTGTATGTTCGACGTTTCGACCATGATATAGCGTACGTCCGCATCGCCGCATTCCAAGAGGGCACGCACCACGAGCTGCTCGAGAAACTCGGCAATCTGCGGGCGGAGGCCAGTTTCAAGGGTCTACTGCTTGATTTGCGCCAGAATCCAGGTGGATTGGTAAGCGAATCGGTTGCGGTTGCCGATGAGTTCTTGGGCGGCGGGTTGTTGTTCTTCACTCGGCAGCGGGAAATGGTCATCGATCGCATCGACACGACGAACGAGGGATACTTCGAGAACGTGCCAATGGTAGCGCTCGTTGATGAAGGCACGGCCAGCGCCGCAGAGATCTTGGCGGGCGCCCTGAAAGACCGACGACGGTGCCCGCTCATCGGAACCAGAACGTTCGGCAAAGGCACAGTGCAAACCATCATGGACTTGCCAGGTGGCGCAGGTCTCCGATTGACCGCTATGCGCTACTACACACCTTCTGGAAACGGAATTCAGGCATCAGGTGTGCTGCCCGATGAGACGGTGTCCGATTCAGAATTCGACCAAGTTGATGTCACTCGCGAATCAGACCTGCCAAATCATCTGCCGAGTGAACAATCCGTTTCGCTCAGCAAAGCAACTCGCGCCAATCTGGATGAACTGCCTTCTGCACAACCCTGTGAAAGTCCGAAGCCGTTGGTAACCCTATTGGAACGAATTCGGCGATTGCCCGCAGCACCCACCGGTAAAGACAACAAAATCCTGGCAAGAGGATACCAATTGCTCTTATCGCACCTGTGAGTTGCAAGCACTGACTAGCGCTGACTACCGGCGAACATCAACTGCCGCAGCACGTAGTTAAGAATGCCACCATGCTTGTAGTACTCAAGCTCCATAAGGGTGTCGATACGCACTTTGACGGAGAATGCTCGTGACGCACCGTTACTTCCCCGAACTGAAACGTCTACGATTTTTCCTGGGTTCAGCGACTCCGAAAGTCCTCCAATATCTAGGACCTCATCACCGCGCAGACCTGAATACGATTGGTTCTGACCCGATAAGAACTCGAGTGGCAAAATACCCATCCCAATTAGATTGCTTCGATGAATCCGCTCGAAGCTCTCGGCAATGACCGCTCGGATACCTAACATGTAGGTCCCCTTGGCGGCCCAATCGCGAGAAGATCCGGAACCGTACTCCTTGCCGGCTATGATCACTAGCGGCACGCCTTGCTCCTTGTACCGTATTGACGCATCGAAGATACTCAGCACATCACCGCTCGGGAAATGCCGCGTCACTGGCCCTTCAGAGCCCTCCACCATGCGGTTCCGAAGCCGTATATTGGCGAATGTTCCACGCATCATGACTTCGTGGTTACCTCGGCGCGCACCGTAGGAATTAAAGTCTGCCGGCATAACGCCCTTTTCTATCAGATACTGTGCCGCAGCCGAGTCTTTCGCAATATTTCCCGCTGGAGAAATGTGATCGGTCGTCACGAAGTCACCCAACATTGCAAGCACCCGCGCAGAGCCAATATCGGCGGGAGCGCCGGGTTCTGGGGTCAGCCCCTCGAAAAACGTTGGTTTACGTACATAGGTACTGTTGGGATCCCAAACGAACTCCGCACCCCGCGGCACTGGCAGTGCCCGCCAACGCTCATCGCCGGCAATCTCATGCCCGTATTCGGCTTGAAATAGGTCTGCCGTTACGCTGCCTTCAAGAACCTCTGCGACTTCGGCTGGCGTTGGCCAAATGTCACGCAAGTAAACTTCCTTACCTTCCGAGTCTTTCCCCAGCGGCTCCTTATCAAAATCGACCCCGATGTGACCAGCAAGCGCGTAGGCAACCACCAACGGAGGACTTGCAAGGAAGTTGGCGCGAACTTCTGGGCTTATTCGCCCTTCAAAATTCCGATTGCCGCTAAGCACACTGGCTACTACCAAATGCGCATCCGCTATCCCGCGACTGACCGTCTCAGGTAGCGGACCACTGTTTCCAATGCAGGTCGTGCAACCGTAGCCAACCACGTGAAAACCGAGTCCCTGCAACGGCTCGATCAGTCCAGCCTTTTCAAGATAGCGAGTAACCACACGAGAACCCGGCGCGAGGCTAGTCTTGACCCATGGCTTGCTCTGAAGTCCTCGAGTTCGTGCTTTGCGCGCCAACAACCCCGCGCAAATCATGACGCTCGGATTCGAGGTATTGGTACATGACGTAATGGCAGCAATCACGACAGAACCATGCCTCAATTCTACCTCTGCCCCTTTGACCAACACACGAGCCGAGGCATCCACGTCGTTGGGACGTTGGTCTGCGCCTTTCATAGCGCTCAAGAGACTCGGCAAGGCGGCGCCCCAAGAGCTTTTGACGTCGGTTAACGCCACTCGATCATGGGGCCGTCTCGGACCCGCAATCGACGGGACCACTGCGCTCAGATCAATGGCAATCGTTTTGCTGAATCGGGGCGTGCCCGGAGCTTCGTCCATTAAACCCTGAGCGCGAGCATAGGCCTCCACCAGCCGCACTCGCGCAGCATCCCGCCCCGTCATGCGCAGGTACGCCAAGGTACATGCTCCGATTGGAAACAGGGCACAAGTCGAACCAAACTCGGGCGACATGTTCGCGATCGTTGCACGATCAGCAAGCGAGAGGCTGTCCAGACCCGAGCCAAAGAACTCGACGAATTTGCCGACCACTCCCTCTTCACGCAGGATTTTGGTTATCGTCAAGACAACGTCGGTGGCGGTTACGCCCGAGACTAACTTCCCCCTCAGGTTCACACCAAGCACAGGCGGAGCCAACAGGCTAATCGGCTGCCCCAACATCGCCGCTTCTGCTTCGATGCCGCCAACACCCCATCCGAGTACGCCGAGGCCATTGACCATTGTCGTGTGACTGTCAGTCCCGACCAAGGTATCAAAGTACGCCACGCCCGCGTCATCAAAGACTACCCGTGCAAGGTGCTCGATATTCACTTGGTGAACGATTCCCGTGGCTGGAGGGATGACTCGGAAATTCTGGAATTCCTGCTGCGCCCAGCGCAACAACGCATATCTTTCGCCATTGCGCGCGTACTCTTTGACCGCGTTCAAGGAGATTGAATCGACTGAGCCAAACGAATCGACTTGAATCGAGTGGTCAATTACCAGCTCCGCTGGATACAGAGGGTTGATTCGCTTCGCATCGCCACCCAGCGCTCGCACCGCATCTCGCATGGCTGCCAGGTCCACCACGGCGGGTACGCCCGTAAAGTCCTGCAGCACGACCCGCGCCGGATAGAATGATATCTCGGAATTTACGGGTGTCCCCGGATCCCAACTTGCAACAGCTTCAATGTCCGCACGCGTGACAGTGAGGCCGTCCTCATGCCGCAATAGGTTTTCGAGAAGAATCTTGTAGGCAAAGGGCAAGGTTTTAACATCCTTGCCGGTGGACTCCGCAAAAGCTGGCAATGAGAAATACTGCAAGTCCAATCCGTCTTGATTCAAGACCCTGCGGCATCCAAACGAATCCAACGATCGCGTGCTCATGTTGACTCCAGAGTTGTGGCGAGGTTACCGAACAAATGCCCCAATGATGCTGAGGATAACTCCGCACCTAGCGCAGGGTCACACCAACGGCAATAAGTGCAAACCGCATTTATGCAGAGATCAATTTCATTCTCCGCAAACGACTCGTCGCCGCCAATAAAGGTTCCAGCTAGGTTTGTCCGTCTCGTTTTTTAGCCCCGTTTGAAAACGACAGCTCTAAAAAAGGTTCATTTTACCCATGAGTTTCGAAGGACGTTTCTTCATGTCGGTGCGAGCGGACCCGACCCTGCGCACGGCTGACGGTGGGCGAATTGCATCACCCGGGCTTCAGAGCCGATTCAACAAGGCAGCTCACCTCGGCAATTTCGGCTTGGCAAGCCGGACCTCAGCCGTAAAATGAGCGGTAATGATGCTCCCGCCAAACCACGTTATCGAATCGCTCATTCGGCGCCTGGCTTCGTTCTATGATCGATTGGGTTGTGAGATTGGGGACAGGCCCCTGGTACTGCCTAATGGCACGTTCTTTCCTGACACTTTCACCGATGATGAAGGCTCCGTTGAGAAACTGATGCGTCGGATGCAGCGGCACGCCGGGCTTGAAGACATCCCCATTGAATTGCGAATCCTCTCACCGAAATGTGCTGACTGCGACGGCAATTGCAACTGCTCCAAGGGGGGCGACACCACGGGCGGCGCCCACAAATGCCAACACGAATCAGCACACTCACAGTCGTCTGGATGCAACGCGGGAGCCTGCGGGACGTGTGGTCCAGAGCCGGAACAAGATCCAGCCGACCCGAGGTTGGTCGATTTGGGTGACGGGTGGCGCGTGCAAATACCTGTCGCCGAGTTGCGCAACAGCATCGTACTTACTGCGAACTTGGCGAAGACGTTAGGCTTGATTTTCCTGCTAGACACGCGACTTCCCGGACACTCGCTGGACGCAGCCACCCTGGATGTGGCGTGCGAAACTGCAGGTGTCGCACTCGGCTTTGGTGGCTTGTTGCTCGCAGCTTCGTATCTATACACCAAGAGCTGCGGCGGGCCCCGCGTTGCGCAACTCACCAAGCTCAATTGCGGCGAACTTGCGTTACTGACGACGCTCTTCGCGGAACGCGGCGGACACAAGCTACGCGAGTTGAGAAAGCTCCTCGCCGTAACTCAGGTCTCTGCGCTCGACGAGGCCAGTGAGTTACTGCGGAACAATCCAGCAATCGTCGAGACTTTGCGCACTCGTCCCGTCGAACTCAGCGCCGGCAATTTCAAACTCAGTGATGGTAGGGGGCTCTGGCAACGCTGGTTCAAATCGAAGCCAGCGACTGCGAGTACCGGCAGTGCCCGCGAAGACTTCGACATCAATGAGCTTGAGGCAGCCCTTGCAACGGAAGGCCTTGCGAGTAAACCCAATCGTTCTCGGACGCGTAACCCCAAACACGACGATCTGCGCGATCTCGTTGACGAAGCGTTGGCAGAAGTGACGCACGACAACTAAAGCAGATTGTTGCACGAATTTCGTGATTCCAGACTCAATGGCCCGCTCTGCCGCCAGGATTGTTTTTTGGCACCGAAATCGGCCCAAGGGGGCTATCATGAAGAGCGATGCCTATTGCTCAAGGGGAGTGTCCGAATTGTGGCGCCACAATTCAATTCAACTTGGGGGCATCTCTTGCGTGCATTTGCGCCAGCTGCCGGTCTACGGTTTTGCGCACGGATCGCGGCCTTGAGGATTGTGGGCGCATTGCTGCACTTGCCGACACGCCGTCACCGAACTCCGTTTGGGATCGAGCTACTTTGGCAGGACGCGCATTCGAAGTCATCGGTAGAATTCAGTATGACTACGGACTCGGACCTTGGAATGAGTACTACGTAGCTTTCGAGAATGGCGGCCAATGGGGCTGGCTCGCCTATTCCGAGGGCCGCTGGTACGTGAAACAACTCGTTCCTAACCTGACTGCGCCACCCAGGGAACAGCTCACGGTTGACTCGGATCAATCGCTGCCAGTCGGCATTTTCTGCGTCACCGAAAGTCGCAGTGCCAGAATCGTATCCGCAGAGGGAGAGTTGCCGTCTGCGGTGACCACTGGTTTGGTGTACTACTACGCAGATGCTTATGGGCTCGACGGAAAATTCGCTACCTTCGACTATGGAAATGGCACTGAAACTTCGTCTATATTCGCAGGGCGTATCATTGCTGATGCCGAACTCTCGATAACCGCGCTCGGCCCTAGAACGGTCAAGCAGGTCAAGACTTCGCAGTTTACATGTCCGACCTGCGGAGGTGATGTACCCAAGCTGCACGCTGATCGCTCAGAACCACTTGGACGTCCTTACTGTGGTGCATTCAGCGACATTCCGGC
>Ga0265340_10002342_pt1 | contig 10811 bp, 5 predicted proteins | sample 4CB225metaG_FD_202082 | JGI IMG/M metagenome (GOLD analysis project Ga0265340, IMG submission 202082) | Rhizosphere microbial communities from Carex aquatilis grown in University of Washington, Seatle, WA, United States - 4-CB2-25 metaG | ecosystem: Host-associated > Plants > Roots > Rhizosphere...
GACATGTTGCGCTTGTTGCAATTCGGCATCCGTCTTGGCGAGACTCTCGTTCTCCGCTGAGGCGCGAGACTGCGCCGCCTTGCGGTCAGCTTCGGGTTGCGTCGCGTCAGTAGACATTGCCGCATCTTGTTCTGCCGCACGCTGCAAAGTTTTCTTCACGTCGGCGGACTCTTTCACTAATGTCTGTAATCGTCGGCGATTCTTCTCAACACCAACATATACGATAAATGAAGTTTCGCTAATCTTGTCAGCTTGCTCTTTTAGCTTGTCAGCTGCTTTCTCGCCGATTGCACCCTGGTGCCCCGCGATGTAGTCATGCGCCTCGTCCCGATCACGTAACCGATTTTGCAGCGACTTCTCTACGGCCTTATTTAGGCCATAAAGAGCCGAGCTGCCCACCTGATTAGGGTCTTTGCACGTGTTCTGCTTGGCCGCATACTGAGCAGAGCCCACAACGCCATTTTGGATTTCCTGTTTCTCTTCTGCGAAGAAGGTGGAAACGGCGTCGTTCTGCTCATATCGATCAGAGTAGTCTGAGCTGCGACCTGCCGCGTCAGCCAATTGATAGACGGTCCGAACGTGCCTCCAGTCTTTTGCCTCTATCGTGCTGGCAAATTGCGACATCTCCCCCATCGTCCGATTTGCTTTGTTTTCCTGTTGATCAATGGAACCCCGAGTCGCAGCAAGTGTCTCTGCATAGCGCGTCGCATACGCGGGTTTTGCTGTTGACGGCGTTGTTAACGGTGGCAACTCGTTCGATCGCGTGCACGCGACCGCAAGCAGCGTCGAGCAAACTAGGATTCCTGTAATAGTTCGTCGCATGATGGGTGCATATCAAGCCAGGATGCGCCGATAGTCAATGCTCGTTGAATCTTGTGCCGATTGCGCGAAGCTAGGTCGGCCGCACAGCCTTCCTGTACGGTACTTTCGCGATTGCCTCAGCAACGACGCGCGCACGCGTGTCGACGTCACCCTCCAGTTCTGGAGCCAAGATGAGTCGGTGCTCCAATACGGCTGGGGCCACTAGCCGTATGTCATCAGGCGTCAGGAAGGTTCTGCCATCGATCAAACTGCGAGATTTGGCAGTACGCAGCAAAGCTATGCACGCACGCGGCGATCCACCCAAGACAACATCACGATGATTTCGAGTGTATGAGACGAGCCTGACGATATATTCGTACAGATCGTCCTCGACGAAGACCTTTTCGGCAATCGACTGCAGCTGTGTTAGCTCATCGGCGGTGAGAACGGCGATCGCAGCGGGAGCGGCTATTCCATGTGATTTCAGCATCGCAGTTTCGTCGCGCAGTGTCGTATATGACATGCGCAGCCTCATGATAAAGCGATCCAACTGCGCCTCGGGAAGGGGATACGTGCCCTCCAAGTCAATGGGGTTCTGCGTCGCCAACACGAAAAAAGGCTCTGGGAGCTCAAACCGATTACCTTCAACAGTTACTTGTCGTTCCTGCATGGCTTCCAACAGCGCGGATTGTGTCTTTGCTGTGGCACGATTGATTTCATCCGCCAGAACGATATTGGCAAAAATGGGGCCTCCACGAAAACTAAACGAACCTTCGCGGGGATTGAGGACATACGTGCCCGTGATGTCCGCGGGCAGCAGATCAGGGGTGAATTGAATGCGCCTTACCGAACAACCAAGAACGGTCGCGAGCACCTTGACCAACGTCGTCTTCGCGATTCCCGGAACGCCCTCAACGAGCACGTGACCCTTGCCCAAAACGGCAACCAACAACAGATCCACAGTCGCCGGGTCGCCAAAATAAACTGCCATCGTGGCCCTTCGGACTTCATCCAGCTTCTTTCGAGCTGCCTCTACTTCTGTTGTAAAGCTCTGCGTCATGTCACTGTGTCCGACGATGATTGATGCGACCGGCAATGTCGAGTATAAGGCGATGGGCTCGGGTCAAATCAGTGTCGGTAACACGTGTTCGGTGGCCTGCCACGAGTGCCGACTGCACCTTCCTAACCAAGGCAGAGTACCACCCAACCTCTGTCTGATGTGACACGTCCAGCAGACCGGCAGCAGCTACCGCCTCGAACAACGCTTGCCTGTCGAGCGTGCCGTCCAGGTTGAGCTCCGCCAGAATGTAGCGCTGCATGCCAGAATCCAGTTCAAGTAGCGCCAACGCCCGAGGAGTCGTGGCGGCGGCAAGGACGGCAGCTCGTCCTGATTCGCCTGGCTTGCTCGTCAACGGCACGGGCACGGCAAAGCGTGGCGCCGCAGGTCGGAGAGAACGAATGACGTGCGACCAGGCCCAATGACCCACGTAGAGCGAGGCAAGCAGCCCCAGTATCCATTGTACTGACTCGGGCAAAGGTTGTCTCAAAAGTTCTCGGCATCGCAACCATAGGTTTTCTGCGGAACGTTGAGAGAATATGTCTCCTTCGGCTGAATTGGTCTGTGAGAACTCATTCGAGACCAAATATAGTTGGCCGCCTCGTCGTCCCCAGTCATCGTTCTCGACCAGGTACGACACGAGTCGGTCGGCAAATTGACGATTCTCTGGGTATCTCAGCATCAAATTGATGAGCACCGAAGGATCACCCATGGCGAAGAGGCGCCCGCGACGACCAATGACCCCGGCATACGCCAAGACCTGCTTCTCTCCTTGCTGTGAATGAATTTCCAACACGGGAGTCAATCTTGAACCGCTAAGGACAACGGGATGGTTGGTAAGGACACGCTGCAGTCCGTCAACCATCGGGTGTACCAGAGCCTCACTATTCGTGTCGACGCCGGTGCTGGGAAACGCCCAAGCCAAATTCACGTTGTCTCTCAGCATCACCGCGGGTTGAATGGGCGAGTTGAGACGACGAATTTCGTACTGTTCAAAGAACGAACCAGCACTTCCATAGTCGTCAATCACGGCGATTCTTCCGCCTTGACCCATGAATTCGTTCATCGACTCGTGACGCAGCGGAACAGTTGGGTGCAACACTAGTAATGCATCCCTAGGCGTCAGTCTCGCGTAGTCGATGCTGGCCGTCAGTTGTACTCGCGCCGCACCCAGCTTGGCGCGCACCAACTTCAGCAGTTCGCTTGTCCCCTCCCAACCTGAATCGTTGTAATCAAACGCGGCCGCGCTTGAGAGTCGGGTTTGGAACAGCAATGCGCCGGCAACGGCAATCGGCACCAAGGCTTTGAGTAGTCGGATTGACCACCGTCCGTAACTTACACCAGCGCAGCACGGGCGACCGACCAATGTCTTCATTCGATTGGACGCGGGTCCTCCTAAATAATTCTGGCAGTTCATGCTTTAGCCCGCGAAACGAAAGGCCGTTGCCTCACGTCAGATTCAGATTGATATGTCACGAACCGGTGACTCCAAAGAACGCAGTTCCGCTCCGCCTTCGGGATGCGCACTTTGTCTACACGCAAAGTGGCTGAACGAAAAGCCAATCCTCTTCTTGACCGGCAAGCGCACGGCACTAGAGTTAGAGTATCGTAAAGGCGGCCTAGAGAGAAATGAGCGCCCCATGTTACCTCCCTTCATAATTGAGCAGATCAGGAAGCGGGAAGAGGAAGAACGGCGCCGCCAAGGCAGGGACCAGCCGAGACTTGAGCTTCCACTCGACGTGCACCGGCCCGCAGCGCCAACGCCCCGCGACGAAGACAACGACCCCGATGTATCAGAGCGGGGAATCGTAATTCTGGACCTATTGGGTGAGGACAGTTGACTCGGTCCGGCTTCCAGGCATAGGGCTTCTAGATCCTTATCTTCCTCAGCTTGTGCATATGTCCAAATTGAAGTCGGAAGGTCTCGCCTTAGGGTGACTGAGTGGGGTTGTCGTCGCAGTAATGGCGGGCTCCAATGCTCAAGGTGTACTAGGCTCGCCCCGCCGATGCGACGCATCACCGCTCTAGTTCTGTTTTCTTCGGTCGCCTGCACGTCAGTCGGGGAAGGTATTGCTCCGCCACTCGAGACTATCTACTTCCCTACGGGACTTGCGCTAAGCAAAGACGCGCGTTTTCTTTACGTCGCCAATAGTGACTTCGACTTGCAATACAATGCCGGCACGCTTCAGTCGCTTGACATGGAGCATATTCGAACGCTGACTCCCCGCGGGTGTACCAGCGATGCGGACTGCCCCTCATCACAATACTGCGACGTACCTGCCGACACTTCTGACACGCTCGATCATAGTTTCTGGTGTGTGGACCGTAGTGGCATCAACGCTGGTTTGCCCTGCGGCAGTCTAGGCGAGAGGAGCAGCGCCGAACGCATCACCGAGCCAGGTCGATGCGAAGCGGTCCAATTGGCGCAACCTCCTGATGGCGGGGCCTCGCTGTTCACCGATGCGGTCGAGATTGGTGCTTTTGCCACCGACGCCATCGTTCGAGAGGGACCCGAGTCTTCGCAAGTTTCGGAGCGTCTGTTCATTCCCGTGCGCGGGGAGGCCAGCCTCAACTGGGCAGACGTTAGTGCCGACGGCAAGTTCGACTGCGGTCAAGGACCTTCAGTCACCTGCAATGACGCGCACCGGATAGGGCGGGATCCAACCAGCAACTCGCGCGCGCTAGTTTTGCCCCCAGAACCTTACGCTATCGATGCCACGGCGGATGCGTCAGTCATCGTTCTGACACACCAAACGCAGGGGGCCGTCTCCTTGTTGCACAACGACTGGCAGGCGGGACCCAATCTCGAATTCGTGTACACGGGTCTGCCGCCGATGCCAATTGCAATCAAGGCCGTCCCCGAGCCCGCAGTCGTATCGACAGGTCTCTACGCGATGGCGCCTGGGTTTCTCGTTGCGTACGAGACAACGGCTCGCATGGATCTGTTTCGCTATCTGTCCGATGCGCAGTCCTCACCGCAACGGCCGTATCTCGAACTAACAGCTAGCTCCCCGGTAACGATCAATTCAGGGGGCTATGACGTACGTGACCTAGCCATCGACAATTCAGAGCGTAGCAATTGCGAACAGTCGGTAGCAGCGACCGACACGGCCGCGCTACTGAAATGCGCCAACGTCCCACTCAAGGTGTACGCGTCCAGCAGATCCCCGGCCAGTTTGCTCATTGGGCAGACTTCTGCCAACGCGGCACTCACCCCGAACAATGACCTGCCTTACTTCAACGACGCATTTCCGCTGCCCACTGGGCCATCACGCGTCCAAATTGCGCACATCATCAATACCAACGACACGATCGAGACTCGCATCCTCATCGTTAGCTTTGATTCGCGTCGGATAGCGGTATTCGATCCGGTACGGAATAACATCGAGACCTGGATTACGACCGGTCGTGGACCGCAAGCCATTGTTGAAGACTTCGTAGCTCCCAGCGCGGACGACCCAGGACACGCTCTGGTTGTGGTTGGACATTTCACCGACTCCTATCTCGGTGTCATCGAACTCGATCGTAGACGCGGGCGTTCTTACGGCACTATCGTGCTCAGTTTGGGCGCCGCTATTCCACCAAGAACGTCGAAGTAATGAGAATTGCCACTCGAAGCATCCTTCCCGCCGTTGCGCTAGCCGTGGGCTGCGGACAATCGACCTCTGCTCAATCCTTGACTTCACTGGCGCAGAGCGGCGCGCTATCCGTCACTTGTCGGGATATGGATACAGGACGCGGCCTGGATATCACCGCATGCCCGGATCCAAACGCTACCAGCACTACGGGCAGACATACCTTGCTCATGGTCACGCAGACTGGCCGAGGCGAGGTCGCCGTAATTGATATGACGGCCCAAGCAGTGGTCGACGAAGACCCCGCAGCGCCGGGCAATGAATTCCTACCCGTTGGCGCGACGCCGGTGTCAATCGCTTCGACCCCAGGCGGAGCGGCCACATTCGTCGCAACTGCCGAACCGGGAAGAGAAGCCCTGTTCGTGCTTCCCACGTCTTGTGTAACACCACCCGAATTCGGCGAACCGTCGCGGGATCTTACTCAATGGAGCGCGTGCAGACTACCGGCCACACCCGGTGAGATGGTCATCATTCCTGATACGACCAATGACGCATCGGGCGGCTTCCGAAAGTCTTGTTACGCGGCCTCCGCTGCCGCAACCAACGAGACGAGCCGAGTGGATTGTCCCGCTGATTGGGATGCTGAGGAGCAGATTTCCCCCAGCGGCCGCAGGAAGATCCTGGTTACGCTGCCAACGAAGGGCGCCGTTGCGCTGCTCGATGCGCGACAATTGTACGGTCTGCAACCCGGCGCTTTTGATGCCTGCCCCATCGAGCGCTGGCTGCCATTGTCTACTCAAGTACCTGCGGGCATTGACCAGCCCCTCCCGGACGACTTAAAGACTACTTCCCCCAGTTCCACCGAGATTCACTATTTTGGACCGACACAGACAGCGTTCGTCTCAACTCCCGCTGGAATTTCCTTCAAGGATGGCCAGCTGTACGTAGCTGATGTCGGCGTCCCACTCGTGCATGTCTTGAACTGGTCGGACCCATGCGACCCGCGTGAGTTGGCACCGCTAACCCCAACTTCATTGGAAGAGCCCAATCGCTCGGTACTGACTTCGGACGTCGCTGTAAGCGACCTGACACGAGACAACAAGCGATTTGTCTACGCTGTTGATAAGGCACTGGGCACGCTGATGGCGTTCGACGTCAGCTCAAACAGCCTTACGCGCGCACCCCTGGTTTTCCCGGGTTCCCCGTATGAACCTTTCACACCACCGGATCGCATCAGGACCAATCTCAACAATGCCAGTGCGCAGGACGTCCTATTCATCACTCATGACGTTCCCTTCCTGAGTGACGGCACCGCTAGTGCTTCCACGCGCACGCTCTGCGACCCCACTCCCACAGCCACAGCCTCGACCGATTACCGGACCTCGAGTGACTACTCGACCGGAGCCGGTCCCTCCAAACTCCGTGGTATATTCGCGATGGTCGCCTTGTCCGACGGTCACGTGAGTGTTGTCGACGTGGAAGATTGGGATCAACCTTGCCGCCGTCCTGTCGAGGGCAATCTCTCTGCTGCAGCGGATTGGCGCGGCTGCAAAAATGACTCCTTCCTGTCGTACGCCATTGCTGACGTTCGGACCGCGTCTGATGAAGCAAGTTGCAACGTCATCGAACCCCATCACCCAAGAAGCGGCCGTTTCTTCGCCTCGAATTCAACCGTGGGCACCGGTGCGCCCACCCTGTCGTCATTTCCAACGCTGGCAACACCCAGCGGTGTCGCGGCAGCGGCAAACACTTCGCGTACCAACGGCACTCCGAAGCTGCTCGCCGTACCCTATCCCAAGGCTAATGGTGTCTCTGAAGTCCAAATCGGCTCCACGAACTACTACTTAGAGTCGTACCAGAATTGGGCTCAAGGGAAGCCTCAATGTCAGTCCTGGACCAACGCCCCGATCGAAACCACGTATCTCGACGTATCTCCTGACGTAACTGAACAGAACTCCCTACTTCTGCCGTTCGTTGAGCCCCGTGCCTATCTAACTAGCGAGAACTTCACTCTCACCTATGAAGGCAAGTTGTTTGACGACAGGCAATCCGGTCTTCTGGCTCCAGACACGCTAACTCTGAGCGACCCCGACGCACAGTTCTGCAATCAAGGGGTCCAAGACAGCGCCGTTACACGCGAGCTAGCAAGCGAATACATTAGCACCGGTGACAACGCCTCTTTTGCCACAAGCCATACCGATTTCGTCCAAATCACTGCTGACTTTACGGACAATGACCCTTATTGGGCAACGCCCATTGGGTCGGCATGTGCCGCCGACCCAGACACAGGAATCAGTGGCATCAATGGCTGCCGATCGTATTTTGGAACCAATCTTGGAAACGCCAACAACCTCAAACCCACGCGAGAACTGACGATTGTTGAGGCTTACCAAGACCATCTCATCTTGCAGCCCAGCGTCAACACGGCGCTCACCCAGGCCAATTTGCACTGCTGTTTTCCGGGCACCGCGCTGTACACGGTTAGAGCAGCAAAGCAATGGGTATTCCGGGGTCAGCAATCGCTATCACGCATCAGCCCTGATGCGAATAATCGATGTATCGTTGATGACAACCCGCGCAAGGCTCACTTGAGAAACCGGGCACTCGAGATAACGAGCAGCGATACAAGGTGTGACGACAAAACGAATACGTGTTCGTGCAGCTCCTCGTGCAGCTCTCCGAACAACTGCATTGTCGGCATTGGACCAAGCACCACGGCCGCCTCAGCATGCGTGGTGAGCAACAACGATCCGATCAATCCGAATGACCCATCACAGTCACTGCCACCCGGATGCGTATTCGATTCATTGAAGGCGCGCTTCGCCGTATACAGCGGTACGTTGCCCAGCATCAGAGACATGGTCTTTTCGTGGCAAGTCAACGGCGGGTTCGTGCCCTACCAGATCAGTCTCGCCAACAGAAACACCGGGTCATCGGTCATGCCACGGTCAATGACGTCGGCGCCGAATCTCAGTGCATTCTTCGTCGTTGATGGCGTATCCGGCGGAGTCTTCGAGTTTGTCCTCGATCCCTTCACGATCAACGGCAATCCGTACCTCTAGCCCCACGACCCCACAGACTCGATCACCTCGAGAGGGATTGACCACGATGAGCGCACGCGACACACCGGTCATGCGACAACATGCGGAGGTGAAGCTTGCCTATCCGGATGCACTCGTGTTCTTTCGGTTGGGTGACTTCTACGAGCTATTCGGCAACGATGCCCTTGTCGCAGCCAAGCTACTCGAACTAACGCTGACCAGTCGAAACAAGGGAGCGCGTGATGAGATCCCCATGTGCGGTGTCCCGCATCATTCCGCCCATGCATACGTTGGCAGACTCCTCGAGGCAGGACATAAAGTAGCGATCTGCGAACAAATGGCCGACCCCGCCAAGTGCAAAGGCATCGTGCCACGAGAGGTCGTCAGGGTCCTAACACCTGGCCTCGTTACGGACCAAGAACAACTGGATGCAAACTCCAATAACTGGCTTGTAAGCATCGAAGCATCACAGCACGACATAGCGCTCGCGTTGCTGGACATCTCGACGGGCGAGCTCTCATCAATGGTTTTGTCCGATGCCACGCTGCTGCTCGGCGAACTCGCGCGAATTGCGCCACGCGAGTGCCTTTACGACGAGAGCGCTTCAGGCGAGGTACTCGACGGCCTAAAAACCGTGATTCGACATCACTTGCCAAGGACATTGCTCCGCTGTGATCCACCAATCACCAGCGAAGAGGTCCGGTCCTTACTCAGCCCACTGCTTCGAGATGGCACCCAATTGCCCGACGCCGAGAGCCACGCGGTGGCACGCGTTCTGCGATTCGCTCAAAGTTGCACACTGGGTAAGGATCTTCCGTTCAACAGACTGACACGCATTAGCGCCACGGACTATCTAGTCATTGATGAGGTAACTCAATCTCACCTAGAGCTGCTGGTGTCGCTTCGCGGCGACAAGAACGGCACGTTGCTGTCGGTACTTGGCGTTACTCACACGCCGGGCGGCACTCGACTTCTGCGCAGACGGGTAGTCTCTCCGTTGCGCGACGCGACCAGAATTAGGCGTCGGCTCGATGCCGTTGAAGCTTTTGTCTTGAACCCTGCGGCTCGAGCAGAATTGCGTGAAGACCTTGCGTCGGTCGGCGATCTCGAACGGCTGGCTACGCGGGCCATGCTCGGAGAGGCAACTCCACGTGATCTGGGCGCCCTACGCAACGGACTGACTACCGCTGAGCGGATCGTGAAGCGATTGACCGTCGTAACTGACGCGAGCTTTAGAGACGCGCTCGGCCTCAGCACGCAACCACTAGACACCGTGGCGGACGTCGCCGATACATTGCGTGCCGCGCTCACCGAGCACCCGCCCGCCATAATGAAGGACGGTGCAGTTTTTCGCGCCGAATACGATGAGCAACTGCGTGCGATAGACGTTCTGCGCCGCAATGTCTCGGAGAAGATGTCGGAACTGGAGACGCAACTGCGCGACGTAAGTGGTATCTCGACGCTCAAGGTCCGCTTCACGCGCGTATTTGGTTGGTACATCGAGGTCTCACGCGCGCAGTCCTCCAAGACTCCGGACACCTGGCGAAGAAAGCAAACGATTGCAACGGGTGAACGATTTACCACTCCGGAACTGGATGATTTAGCAGACCGAATCAGTAATGCTGACGAGCAGTACCGCGAACGCGAACTTGAGCTATTTCGTCAACTCTCAGCCATCGTCGCGGCCGCTACACACAGAATTCAATTGCTCACCAGCCACATATCACGCTGGGACGTGTCAGCGGCTCTGGCTGAGCTCGCGCATCGCTACGATTACTGTCGGCCTTCGGTTGACGACGGCGTAGCCCTCGAGATCGTCGATGGCCGGCACCCGGTGGTGGAACGTTTCGTTGCTGAAGGGCGCTTCGTACCCAATGATTGCGTTCTCGACGTTGCCAAAGAGCGTCTCTGGCTGCTCACGGGGCCTAATATGGCCGGCAAGAGCACCTTTCTTCGCCAGGTTGCGTTGATTGTCTTGCTGGCACAAATGGGCTCGTACGTGCCGGCAAAACAGGCCCACGTCGGTATCGTTGATCGAATCTTGTCCAGGCTTGGCGCCAGCGACAACGTCGCACGCGGGGAAAGCACGTTCATGGTCGAAATGCGAGAGACGAGCCGCATTCTCCGCGACGCGACGCGACGCAGCCTAGTCATCTTGGACGAAATTGGACGCGGGACGAGTACCTACGACGGCCTAGCGATTGCGTGGTCAGTCGCTGAATACTTGGATGGCATTGGGTGTAGGACTATCTTCGCAACGCACTATCATGAGTTGACCCGACTGGAAGCCTCGCTCGAACATGTTGCCAACTACAACGTGACCGCGAAGGAAATTGG
>Ga0265340_10002344_pt1 | contig 10802 bp, 9 predicted proteins | sample 4CB225metaG_FD_202082 | JGI IMG/M metagenome (GOLD analysis project Ga0265340, IMG submission 202082) | Rhizosphere microbial communities from Carex aquatilis grown in University of Washington, Seatle, WA, United States - 4-CB2-25 metaG | ecosystem: Host-associated > Plants > Roots > Rhizosphere...
TGGATGTGCCCGATGCTTACTGGGCGGTATCCAAGTGCCTGTAAAAGGTATTTGCCGGGCCGATAGTGGGCCGACCGAACCGATCGGCAACGCAATCGCCGCTGAGCCCCGAGCGGCGGACCGGCGTGGGGCATCCGTTTCGCCACCCCGAGGCGGACCTCAATTCGGGTCGGTCACCCTGCGGGCCCGCCGGGGTCATTCCGGGGGAGGAGTAAGGCCGCGCAGGATCAGATCGACCAGAACGGGGAAATGCTCCGGTCCGATCCTTCCGCGCGAGGGTATCCAGCTTCCCAGCAGGACCGGGGCGATCATGGCTTCGGCGGCCAGGGCCAGGTCGGTGTCCGGGCGGATCACCCCTTCGCGGACACCGCGCCGGAAGACCTCGATGTAGCGTTCCCGGCGGGGAACCACCAGGCGCCGCATGTACTCCTCGTGCAGATCCGGATACCTGGTCACTTCGGTCAGCAGCCGGCGCAGCAACTGGCTGCTGGCATCGTCGGACTGGTCCGCCCAGATCCGGTTCAGCATGAAGATCAGGTCTTCGCGCACGGATTGACCGGCGGGCGGCTCCGGTACCGGGCCCCGTAACCGGGTCAAGACGTCGAGCGCCAGCTCCACTTTGCCCGGCCAGCGCCGGTAGATAGTGGTTTTCGCCACTCCGGCCCGGCGGGCCACACCCTCGATGGACAGTCCGCTCACGCCGTGCTGGATGAGCAACTCGACCGTGGCGTCCATGATCGCCTGATCGGCCTGCTTGCTCCGCGGACGTCCGCGCGTGGTTGCGGTCATCGCACTTTCTCGGGCTGTGGTCGGACGCCGGGGCGAAGCCGGGCCGGCAGGAACGCCACCACCACGGCCACCCCGACCAGGTCGACCAGCGCCGCTCCCAGCGACGTCACGTGCATCGCGTGCACGAAGGCGTCGACGGCGGCGGCATGCACCTGCGGCAGGGTGGCCAGGACCGAATGCGGGAACTGCCCGTCGGTCACGCCTTGCGCGGTGCGGCCGATCGCTTCCAGGGTGCCCCCGATCGACTCCGCCGCGTCATGGGTGCGGACCGGTGGGGGCAACACCGAGACGGCGTCGCCGAGCCGGGTGCGGTAACTCGCGGACAGGATCGACCCGAAGATCGCCACCCCGAGGGCTCCACCGACCTGGCGGATCGTATTGTTCACGGCGGCACCGGAACCGGCCTGCTCGGGCGGCACCGCACCCATCACCGCATTGGTAGCCGGGGCCATGATGTTGCCCATCCCGAAGCCCTGGAAGAACATCAGGATCTCCAGCAGGACCAGGGGAGTACCGGCGTTCACCTGGGTGTAGACGGCGAAGCAGAGCGAAACCGTGGCCAGTCCGCCGCCGACCACCGTCCGGGTGCCGATCCGCTGGGCCAGGGCCGTGCTTCGTGGGGCGGCGATGATCTGTCCGCCGGCCATGGCCAGCAGGCACAGACCGGTCTGCAGCGGACTGTAACCGCGTACCGCCTGCAGGTAGAACGACAGGTAGAAGGCGGCCCCCATCAGGGCGAAGAAGGTCAGGCCGATCGCGACGGTGGAGGCCGCGAACTGGGGATTGCGGAAAAGGGTGATGTCCAGCGACGGATGGGTGCTGTGCCGCTCGATGACGACGAAGACCCCCAGCAGCACGAGCCCGACCAGGATCGGTGCCCAGGTCTGGACCGCCGTCCAGTCGTTGGTCTCGCCGCCCTTGATGATCCCGTAGACCAGGCAGACCAGGCTGACGATCGACAGCAGCACGCCGGTGGCGTCGACCCGTCGCGGATGGGGGTCTTTCGACTCCGGCACCAGCACCGCGATCGCGATCACCCCGATCACCACGAATGGGACGTTGACCAGGAAGACCGAGCCCCACCAGAAGTGGTCCAGCAGGAAGCCCCCGGCCAGGGGCCCGACCGCCAGCGCCAGGCCGCTGAATCCGGCCCAGATACCGATCGCCTTGGCCCGCTCGTCCGGTTCGAAGACATTCGTGATGATCGACAGCGTCTGGGGCTGAACCGCGGCCCCGCCGATCCCCATCAGGGCCCGGGTCGCGATCAGCTCGGACGGGCTGTGGGCGAAGGCGCACACCGCCGAGAAGCCACCGAACAGCACCAGTCCGATCAGCAGTACTCGCTTGCGGCCGAACCGGTCACCGGTGACTCCCCAGGTGAACAACAGTCCCGCGAACACCAGCGAGTAGGCGTTGATCGCCCACTCCATATCGCTCTGAGAAGCGCCCAGATCCTGTTGAATGGTTTTCAGCGCCACGTTCAGGATGGTGTTGTCCACGATGACGACGAACAGGCAGATCACCAGGACGCCGAGGATCGACCAGCGCCGCTGCTGAACAGACTCTCTGCTGTTGCTCATGAGGCTCTTCACGGTCCGGGACGCTACGCCGGCGAATTCCAATACGCAACCGTAGCGGAATGCCCCTGGATTTGGGCGGATCTACTAGGCTCGGCCGAGTGGAATCGTTGCCCGAGTGGGCCCCCAGAGATGTTGATCTGAGCACGCCCTCGGCCGCCAGGATGTACGACTACTTCCTCGGCGGGGCCCACAACTTCGGCGTCGACCGGGAGCTGGCCCGGCGGGTGCTGGCGGTCGCCCCGGACACCCCCATGGTCGCTCAGGCCAATCGCGCGTTCCTGCACCGAGCGGTGAAACACCTGGTGGCCGCAGGTGTGCATCAGTTCATCGACATCGGCTCCGGGATCCCGACCGAGGGCAACGTGCACGAGACCGCCCAGGCCGAGGACCCGCACTCGCGGGTGCTGTACGTCGACCATGATCCGGTCGCGGTGGCGCACAGCGAACTCATTCTGAACGGCAACTCGGCCGCCCGGGTGCTCCAGGCCGACCTGCGCCGGCCCGGGGAGATCCTGGGCTCGCGGGAACTGGCCGAGGTGATCGACCTTTCCCGGCCGGTCGCCGTCCTGATGGTCGCGGTGCTGCACTTCATCCCGGACGACGATGATCCGGGGGAGTTGATCGGCCGGTTCCGGGAGGCCCTCGCGCCGGGAAGTCACCTGGTGCTATCGCACATCACGGATGAGGGTCGCGTCTCGGCAGGCCAGCAGGTCAAAGATCTGTACCGCTCGGCCGCCGACCCGATCACCCTGCGAACCCGCGGTGAGATCGCTGACTTGTTCGCCGGCTGGGAGGTGCTGCCTCCCGGCGTGGTCTGGGTGCCGCAGTGGCGGCCGAACTGGCCCGACGAGGTCGGCCCCGAGCCGTCCGCCAGCACCATCCTCGGTGGAGTCGGGCGCATCGCGATGTCGGATTCCCGCCAGACGTAGGCCCGGCCCCGAGGCAGACTGAGGCGATGTACAGGGAGACCGAGCGCTGCATCCGGGCCGTCCAGGCCCGGGACGACCGGTTCGACGGCTGGTTCTTCACCGCCGTCCTGACCACCCGCATCTACTGCCGCCCGGGTTGCCCGGCCACCCCGCCCCGGCCCGAGAACATGCGGTTCTACCCCAGCGCGGCCGCCGCCCAGGAGGCCGGTTTCCGGGCCTGCAAGCGGTGCCGCCCGAACGCCGTCCCCGGCTCTCCGGAATGGAATGTCCGGGCCGATCTGGTGTCCCGGGCGATGCGGCTGATCGCGGACGGCGTCGTTGATCGTGACGGCGTCCCCGGGCTCGCTTCCCGGCTGGGTTACAGCGTGCGGCAGGTCGAACGGCAGTTGCGGGCCGAACTCGGCGCCGGGCCGCTGGCCCTGGCCCGGGCCCAGCGAGCGCAAACGGCCCGGATCCTGCTCGAGACGACGGCCCTGCCGCTCGGGCAGGTCGCCACCGCCGCCGGTTTCGCCAGCCTCCGCTCGTTCAACGAGACCCTGCGCGACGTCTTCGCGCTGACTCCAGGTGAATTGCGGACCCGGGCGGCCGCGACGGTGCCGCCGGAAACGTCCGGGACGATCTCGCTGCGGCTGCCGTTCCGCCGTCCACTGTTCCCGGACAACCTGTTCGGGCATCTCGTCGCCACGGCCGTTCCCGGGGTGGAGGAGTGGCGCGACGGCGCCTACCGCTGTGCCCTGAGACTTCCGCACGGGCCCGGCATCGTGGCCTTGCGGCCCGGCCCCGAGTACATCGCCTGCCGGCTGTCCCTGACCGATCTGCGCGATCTGTCCACGGCCATCAGCCGCAGCCGCTGGCTGCTCGACCTGGACGCCGACCCGGTGGCTATCGATGAGCAGTTGAGCGGCGATTCCGTGCTGGCCCCGCTGGTGGCCAAGTCGCCGGGACGGCGGGTGCCGCGGACCACCGATCCGGAGCAGTTCGCCCTCCGGGCCGTGCTGGGCCAGCAGGTGTCCACGGCCGCGGCCCGGACCCATGCCGCCCGCCTGGTGGCGGCCCACGGTGATCCGATCGAGGACCGGGCCGGTGGGCTCACCCATCTCTTCCCCACCCCGGCCGCCCTGGCCGAACTCGACCCGGAGTCGCTGGCCATGCCCCGCAGCCGCCGGACCACCGTGATCGCGCTGGTCCGGGCCCTGAACCGGGGCGATCTGGAACTCGGCACCGGTGGCGACTGGGATCGATCCCGGGCCGAGCTGGCCGCGCTGCCCGGCATCGGTCCCTGGACCGTCGAGTCGGTGGCGATGCGCGCCCTCGGCGACCCGGACGCCTTCATCCCGGCCGATCTCGGGGTCCGGACGGCGGCCGAGAAACTGGGCCTCCCGTCGAAGCCGGCCGCCCTGATTGCCCGCGCGGAGCCGTGGCGTCCCTGGCGCGCCTACGCCGTGCAGCACCTGTGGGCGACCGGTGATCACGCCGTCAATCGGCTCCCGGCCTGACCACAGCCCTTCTCAGCCGACCGGGCCGCCGGGGCGGACCAGGCCGACCTCGTAAGCGCGCACCACGGCCTGGACCCGATCGCGCAGGCCGAGTTTGCCCAGGACCCGGGCCACATGGGTCTTGACCGTGGTCTCGGAAAGCACGAGCTGCTGGGCGATCTCGGCATTCGAGCGACCGTGGGCCAGGAGCAGGAAGACCTCGCGTTCGCGCCGGGTCAGGGTGGCCAGCGCCGGATCGGCCGGCGCGGGCGCCGCCCCGGCGAGCAGGGTTTCGACCAGCCGCCGGGTGGCCGATGGTGCGATCACCGAATCACCGGCGGCTACGGTACGAATCGCCGAGACCAGGTCCTGACCACGGACGTCCTTGAGCAGGAACCCGCTGGCCCCGGCGCGCAGGCCCGCCATCACGTACTCGTCCAGATCAAAGGTGGTCAGGATCAGGACCCGGGTGTCCGGCTGGGAGCCAATGATCCGCCGGGTGGCCTCGATCCCGTCGATGCCGGGCATCCGGACATCCATCAGGACGACGTGCGGGTGGTGCTCCGCGGCGGCGGTCACGGCGGTCAGCCCGTCCCCGGCCTCGGCGACGATCTCCAGGTCGGCCTGGGCCTCCAGCACCATCCGGTATCCGGCGCGGAGAAGTTCCTGGTCATCCGCGAGCAGCAGGCGCAGAGTCATGCGGCTGGCTCCGAGGTCGGCAGCACGGCCGAAACCCGCCAGCCCCCGCTGGGGGTCGGCCCGGCGGACAGGTCGCCGGCAAACATGGTGACCCGCTCGCGCATCCCGAACAGGCCATGGCCGGGCCCGGCAGCGGCCGGTTGCGGTCCGAGCGGGCCGGGGTGATCGGCGGCCCGCAGGTTGACCACCTCGACCTCCACCTGGTCCAGATTCCGCCGCAGCAGGACATCGGTCGGCACCTGAGGACCGCAGTGTTTGATGACGTTCGTCAGTGATTCCTGCACGATCCGGTAGACGGCGAGCTCGAGGCCCGGGTCCAGGGGTAACTGGTTGCCCTCACAGGTGAACCGGACCGGCAGCCCGGCCGTGCGCATCGAGGCGATCAGCGTGTCCAGGTCACCGGCGTCCGGTTGGGGTGCCGTTCGGGCTCCGGAGCCCTGCTCGCGCAGCACCCCCAGCATCCGGCGCAGCTCACCGAGGGCACTGCGGCCGGCCTCGGAGATCACCTCGAGGGCGGCCTCGGCCTGCTGGGGCTTGGCCCGCACGCTCACCGCGGCGCCCTCGGCCTGAGCGACCATCACCGCCACGGTGTGGGCGACCACATCGTGCATCTCGCGGGCGATCCGGGCGCGTTCCTCCGCGACTGCGGCCCGGGCCAGCGCGTCCTGCTCGCGTTCCAGCCGCGCCGCCCGCTGTTCCAGCTCGGCCAGGTAGCGCCGGCGGGCGTGCATGTTCATCCCGACGATCCAGACCGCCACCATGATCACGGTTGGCGCGACCAGGCCGTACGGGGGAACCCTCCGGTCCTGCCAGGCCGAGATCCAGGCCAGCAGGGTGCCGAGCAGGCCGATCCCCAGGGCTGGCACCGACCAGCGGCGCGAGCGATAGGCGGCCACCGTGTACAGCGCCACCATGAAACCCAGATCGCAGGTGCCCACCTTGAGCTGGACCAGCCACTGGACGAAGGCGGTCAGGCTGATCACCACGAAAACCTGGACCGGGTAGCGGCGGCGCACGGCCAGCGGCGCGATCAGGCCGATCACCAGCGGCACGGCCCGATGGTCCCGGGCGGCCCAGGTCGGCATCGCGATCACGAAGAAGAACACCGCCAGCGCCCCGTCCAGCAGGACGGGGCGCCAGCGCGGTGGCGGGCGCAGGCCCATGGCCACCAGGGTAATCACCCGGGCCCCGGATCGGGTGAATTCAGGCACCCGCCGAGCTGGGGCATCCCGGCGAGCTCAGGCATCCCGACGCAATAACACCGCGGCGCCCAGAACCAGGGCGATGACCGCGTAACCGAACAGCACCGCGAGCCCGGTCCAGGGCGCCAGCATGTTCGATTCCGGGTGCACTTGCATGACCGCGGACCCGGCGTTCAGGGGTGCCCACCTGCTGACGCGATCCTGCCAGTCGTTGGGCAGGAAGTTCAGGATCAGCGGCATTACCAGCATCAGCCCGAACAGCGTGCTGATGGCCGCGGCCGTGTGCCTGAGCAGGGCCGCCAGGCCGAGCCCGAGCAGGGCCACCGCGACCAGGAACAACCCGGCGCCGATGATCACGCGGGGAACTCCGGCGGCCGAGAAGCTGGTGCCGATGTGCTTGCCGGCCAGGATCGGCTGCGAGGTCACGAAGGCCACCGTGGTGGTCACGACCGCCACGGCCAGCGCGGTCACGGTGAACACGGCGATCTTGCTCAGGTACATCACCAGGCGCTGCGGGGTCGCCGAAAGAGTGGCCCGGATCGTCCCGGTCGAGTATTCGGCGCTCATCGCCAGCGCCCCCAGGGCCCCGATCACGAGTTGCCCGAACAGGACGCCACTGACGGCGAAGGTCGCCGGTTCGAAATTGGCCTGGCCCTGCGCCCCCATCCGGTCCCAGCGGTTGACCACCCCGAAGGCGAGCAGGTCGGCGAACCCGATGCACACGGCCGCCGTGGCCAGCAAGGAGATCATCGTCGAGCGGACGCTGCGGAGTTTGATCCATTCCGCCTCGAGGTTCCGGGCCAACTGGGTGGTCAGGCCGGGCTGGGGGCCCGGGCTGGGCCGGCCGGCCGGGTCCGGCCGGGTGCTCGGGTCCGGTTGGGTGCTCGGGTCCGGTTGGGTGCTCGGGTCCGGTTGGGTGATGTTCGTCGTCGACATGTCAGTGCCCCGTTCCCGCGCTCGCTGGTTCCGGCTGTGGTTGGGCCGGCTGTGGTTGGCTCTGGTTCTGCGGTTGTCCCTGGTAGTCAAGGCTGTCCGCGGTCAGTTCCATGAACGCTTGCTCCAGCGAGGCCCGCTGCGGAGTGAGCTCATGCAAGATCACCTGGCTGTCGGCGGCGACCCGGCCGACCAGCGGCGATTCCAGGCCTTCGATCAGCAGGCTGCCGTCCGGCTCGTCGGTGACCGTGGCCCCGGCGGCGATCAGGGCGGTCCGTAGTCGCGGCTGATCCGCCGAGCGGACGAGGATCTGTCCGCTGGAGGCCCGATGGATGAAGTCGGCGACCGAGGTGTCCGCGATCAGCTTGCCCCGGCCGACCACCACGAGCCGATCGGCGGTCAGGGCCATCTCGGCCATCAGGTGACTGGAGACCAGGACGGCCCGACCCTGAGCGGCGAACGACTTCAGCAGGGTGCGGACCCAGATGATGCCCTCCGGATCAAGGCCGTTGACCGGCTCATCGAAGATCATCGTGGCCGGGTCGCCGAGCAGGGCGGCGGCGATGCCCAGGCGCTGGCCCATGCCGAGGGAGAAACCGCCGGCTCGTTTACCGGCGACCGCCTCGAGCCCGACCAGCCCCAGCACCTCGCCGACCCGGCGGCGGGAGATCCCGTTGCTGCGGGCCAGGAACAGCAGGTGGTTGTACGCCGACCGGCCCGGGTGCACGGCCTTGGCCTCCAGCAGCGAGCCGACCTCGGTCAGCGGGGCCCGATCGTCCCGGTACCGGTGGCCGTTGACCCGCACGTGACCGTGGGTCGGGCGGTCCAGCCCGACGATGACTCGCATGGTGGTGGACTTACCGGCACCGTTCGGGCCGAGAAATCCGGTCACCTGGCCCGGGGGGACGTCGAACGACAGGTCGTCGACAGCCAGGGTGTCGCCGTAACGCCGGGTCAGCCCTCTGATCTCAATCATGATCTTCCCCTCCTGGGTGGACGTTCGGGTGGTGGGTGTCAGGTGGACGTCTGGGTGGATATCTGGGTCGATGTCGTCCTGATCGATGTCGTCGACGTTAGGTCGGGTGCGGTCCGCCCTTCGCCCCCCGTGGGAACGAACTCGCCGTCATCCCTGCGGAGGATGCCCGCGCCTTTCGCCTCTTGACGCCCTCAAGCCGGACATTCAAACTGCGAGGACACGCGCCAGAGAGCGCTCTCTGGCCTCGTCATCCATGATTGAAGAGGACGACATGACTGTTTTCCCGGCAAAGAGGCCGGTTAGACCACAAACGGTGCTTAGATCCCGAACCACCCGACGCCTGCGGACAGCCCTGGTCGCGGTGATGGCGGCGGCCACCGCGATGTCCGCTGCCATTCTCGTTCCCTCGCCGGCGCACGCGGCGGCCACCCTGCTGTCGCAGGGCAAGACGGCGACGGCGTCGTCCACCGAGAATGCCGGAACGCCGGCCTCGGCGGCGGTGGACGGCGATACCGGTACCCGCTGGTCGAGCGCGGCCTCGGATCCGCAGTGGCTGCAGGTGGATCTGGGCAGCAGCCAGTCGATCTGCCAGGTGGTGCTGAATTGGGAGACCGCCTCGGCCACCGCGTTCCAGATCCAGACCTCGGCCGATGCGACCAACTGGACCAGCATCTATTCGACCAGTACCGGTCCGGGCGGGACGCAGACTCTCGACGTCACCGGCACCGGCCGTTACGTGCGGATGTACGGCACGGCCCGGGCCACTCAGTACGGCTACTCGCTCTGGGAATTCGCCGTCCACGCCACCGGGACCAGTTCCGGGGGCGGTGGCACCGGAAGCGACGTCGAACTGTCCTACAAGAAGACGGCGACCGCCTCCACCTCTCAGGACGACGCGAACTGCAGTGCCTGCACCCCCGGGAAGGTGACCGACCAGGACGTGACCACCCGGTGGGCGACCAGCGACACGACCGGCTGGGTCGACCCGGGCTGGATCTACATCGACCTGGGCGCCACGGCGAAGATCCACCAGGTAGTGCTGCAATGGGATCCCGCCTACGCCACGGCCTACCAGATCCAGACCTCGACCGATGCGACCAACTGGACCAGCATCTACTCGACCACCAGCGGCAAGGGCTACAAGGAGACCCTGACCGGGCTGGACGGAACCGGCCGTTACGTGCGGATGTACGGCACCGCCCGGTCCAACGGTTACGGCTACTCGCTCTGGGAATTCCAGGTCTTCGGCACCGGAGGCGACCCCACCACGCCACCGGCACCACCGGCGAACGTGACCCTGCCGGCCACCAAACTGGTGTTCTCCGACGAGTTCAACGGCGCCTCCGGCACCACCCCGGACGCCAGCAAGTGGACGGCGGACACCGGCACCGGCCAGAACGGTGAACTGGAGTACTACACCAACAACAAGAACGCCACCATGGACGGCAACGGTGATCTGTCGATCGAGGTCCGCAAGGAGAGCCCGGCCGAGAACCCTTCCAGTCAGTACACTTCCGGCCGGATCAACACGCTGAACAAGTTCTCCTTCACCTACGGCCACGCCGAGGCCCGGATCAAGGTCTCCGGCACCCAGGGGCTATGGCCGGCCTTCTGGATGCTGGGCGCCAACTTCCCGACCGCCGGCTGGCCGAACTGCGGCGAGATCGACATCATGGAACACGTCGGCAAGGTTCCGGACTCGGTGTACTCCACCCTGCACGCGCCGGCCTACAACGGCGGCAACGGGGACGGTTCGCCGTACACGGTGGCCGGTTCCGACTTCGCCAGTGCGTTCCACACCTACGGCGTGGACTGGGACGCCTCGCACATGACGTTCTCCGTCGACGGCAACGCCTTCTTCACCCTGAACAAGGCCGACGTCGAGGCCACCCGCGGACCCTGGGTGTTCGACCACCCGTTCTACCTGATCCTGAACAACGCGATCGGCGGTGACTGGCCCGGAGCTCCCGACGCCACCACCGTGCTCCCGCAGAAGATGCTCATCGACTACGTCCACGTCTACCAGTAACCCCAACTCCCCCCGTGATCATGCACTTTTGCACGCTCGCCCAGCGCCTGTGAGGTTGGTATCGAGCGTGCAAACTTGCATGATCACGGGAGGTTTCATGGGAGAAGTGGGGACCAGCCCGCCGGGTCGGTGCCGCCGGGGATCGGGGCGGCCGGGTCGTACGGGGTTCGGGCGAAGATGAACGAGCCGA
>Ga0265340_10002345_pt1 | contig 10802 bp, 9 predicted proteins | sample 4CB225metaG_FD_202082 | JGI IMG/M metagenome (GOLD analysis project Ga0265340, IMG submission 202082) | Rhizosphere microbial communities from Carex aquatilis grown in University of Washington, Seatle, WA, United States - 4-CB2-25 metaG | ecosystem: Host-associated > Plants > Roots > Rhizosphere...
GACATGGTTTTGAAAATCGGATTTCAGGCCGGTTATATTGACGGATATGGCGGTCAGCATGTTCGATTGAACGAACGCTTTTTTGAGGGCGGTGATTCTTTTCGCGGTTTTGCTCTAGCCGGTATCGGGCCTCGTGAGCTACACGCCGGTCGAGACAGTGCGATCGGCGGTGAAGCCTATGCAATCGGCACCGCGGAATTGCGACTTCCCAATTTCTTGCCGGCCGACTACGGCATCAATCTTTCTCTTTTCACTGATTTTGGCACTTTGGGTCATGTTTCTGGTTACTCGGGCATTCCGAGTTGTGGGACCGCAACGCTGGGGGAATCCTGTATTAAGGACAATATGGGATTTAGAGCCTCGGGAGGTCTTGCAATCGGCTGGAAATCCCCGTTTGGTCCTATAGAAATCGATGTGGGCTTGCCGTTCGTTAGGCAGAGCTACGACAAATCTCAAATCATTCGTTTCAGCGCAGGAACAGGACTGTAATCCAATGAGAAAATCCAAATTCACCGCGCGCGCCTTGGCGGCCATTGCGGCTCTTTCAATTGGTGCCGCAATTGTTGCGGATGCGAGCGCCGCCGCACAGAACGCTCCCAAGCCGGGTGGTGCTCCATCTGGCGGCACGCCCGCGCCGGTTATTCTCGTGATCGACCGTAACGCGATCCTTCGCGCGTCGAAAGTGGGACAGAGCATCGTGCAGCAGGTGAATGCTTATACGCAGGCGGCCGAGAAGGAATTCAAGGGAACGGCGGCGTCACTCCGGTCTCAGCAGTCCCAATTGCAGCAGCAGGTCGCAATCCTGGCGCCGGACGTGAAGGCCAAAAAGATCAAGGCTTTCGAAGGTCAGCAACAGGCGTTCCAGCAGAAGGTGCAGATGCGCCAAGCGCAGATCCAGGGCGGCGTGGCGCAAGCCCGCCAGCAGGTTGAAGCAGCGCTGGGGCCGATCTTGCAGCAGCTTATGGCTGAGCGTCATGCCAATCTGTTGCTGGACCGTCAGGCCATCGTGCTTGGCACTGTGAACGTGGACATTACGGGCGCGGCCGTCCAGCGCCTTGACCAGAAGCTTCCGAGCGTGAAAGTTCAGCTCGTAACGCCATCGGCGCAGATGCTGCAGCAAATGCAAGCACAACAGCAACCTCAATAAAGACGAGCGCGCGCATCGTGTGATGACGGTGCGTGCCCTTTCTAATGGCCGATCCGCGCTTTTTCAAAAATCACGGGCCATTTGCTCTTCGTGACGTTTGCCACTTGGCGGGTGTGGCAATTCCTGCCATCGCGGATGGGAATCTTACCATCAGTGACGTTGCGACGCTGGATACGGCGGGCCGGGGCGACATTGCGTTCTGTGCCGGCAGAGAAGGTGCTTGTTTGTTGACCGCAACCAGGGCCGCCGCTTGTTTCATCGGTAAAGACGCGGGACGGGTTGTGCCGCCATCGGGCACATTGGCAATACCTTGCGAGTCCGCCACTCAGGCGATCGCCAGTGTTCTTGAAGCCTTCTATCCCCAAAATGGATTGGGAGTGCGGGCGCAAGCCACGCACATCGATCCATCTGCTTCGATTGGGAAAGATGTGACGCTCGCTCCCGGCGTCGTCGTTGGCGAGGGCGCCGAAGTTGGCCCGGGGACCAAGATCGGTGTCAATACGTTCATCGGACATGGCGTTGCGATCGGTCGGGATTGCGAAATAGGCGCGAACGTCGCGATCCAATGCGCGCTGGTCGGTGACAATGTTTGGATCTTGTCGGGCGCTCAGATCGGTTCGCCTGGATTCGGCTTCGCATCGTCGCGCGGCGGTCACCTAAAGATTCCACAGGTCGGGCGCGTCATCATTCAGGATAAGGTCGAAATTGGCGCTTGCACGACAATCGACCGCGGAATGTTGGGCGATACCATCATCGGGGAAGGCACAAAGATCGACAACTTGGTTCAAGTCGGCCACAACACGCGCATAGGCCGCCACTGCATCATTGTCTCTCAGGTCGGCATTTCCGGCAGCTGTGAAATCGGCGACTTTGTTATTTTCGGTGGTCAAGCAGGGGTCGCGGATCATGTCAAGATCGGAGACGGCGCCCGATTCGCCGGCCGAAGCGGAGTCTATCCGGGCACATTGGCGGGCAATCAGGATTATGGCGGAGTCCCCGCGCGTCCCGTAAAACAATGGCTGCGAGAAGTCGCCATGATCAACAAGCTTGGTAAGGCGAGAAAGAAAGATTTCGATGGCTGAGGCCGAAAAGCTTGTTTTGAATGTGGAGCAGATCAAGAAGCTGTTGCCGCACCGCGCGCCATTCCTGTTTATCGAGCGTCTGACCGATATCGTGCCGAATGAGAGTGCAACCGCTTATAAGGCGGTTTCTTACAACGAGCCGCATTTTCTCGGGCACTTCCCCAACTATTCGGTCATGCCCGGGGTGCTCATCGTGGAAGCCATGGCGCAGGCATCCGGCGCGCTCGTGATGCATTCGCTGGGACAAAGCGCCGAAAACAAGCTCGTCTATTTCATGACGATCGACAATGCGCGCTTCCGCAAGCCTGTGACGCCGGGAGACATGCTTCGCATAGCGGTCAAGGCGATCCGCCGCCGTGGCCCCGTGTGGAAATTCGGCGGCCAGGCTTACGTCGAAGACGTGCTTTGTGCGGAAGCAGAATTCAGCGCGATGATCGCGGACGACAATCGGGATTCGAATGGCGGTTCATCCGACGGCGATCGTTGAAGACGGCGCCAAGCTCGGCGCTGGCGTAGAGATCGGACCTTATTGCGGTGTTGGACGTGATGTTACGCTAGGCGAGGGCGTGCGACTTTTTGCGCACGCGGTTATATCCGGAAAAACCCGCATCGGTGCTGGTACCATCATCCACTCGCACGCCGTCATCGGCGGCGAAGCGCAGATCTACAACAATGATGCGCCCAATGCTCAACTCGAAATCGGCAGCGGCTGCACTTTTCGCGAAGCGGTGACAATCAATCTCGGCAGCGCGAAAGGCCGTGGCATAACGAAAATCGGCAATGATTGTTTCTTCATGGCGGGCTCGCATGTTGGTCACGATTGCCATGTCGGCAACAGTGTGACGCTCGCCAATGGCGCGATGCTGGGCGGACATTTCGACGTCGGCGACGGCGTGATCATGGGCGGGCTCGCAGCCGCACAGCAGTTCGGCCGCGTAGGGCGCTACGCTTTTATCAGCGGATTGTCGGGCATTAGCACAGACGTCATCCCTTACGGCATCGCTATCGGCCTGCATGTCCGGCTTGGCGGACTAAATCTGATCGGCCTTCGTCGCCGCAAAGTCCCCCGTCCCAATATTCACGCTTTACGGGCCGCATATCGCGCTATCTTTCTGGAGGGCAAGAATTCGATTCAGGATAACGCGCGAGCGGTACAAGCCGCTGGAACCTGGAATGACGTTTCTGAAGTGCAAGAAGTCATCGACTTCATTCTCGCGGACGCCAAACGTCCGATCACGCCGGCGCGCAGGCGCGGCGAAGAACTCGAAGACGAAGAATAGATGGGCGTGCTCGGTATCATAGCAGGCGGCGGCGAACTGCCTGTCGCTATTGCCCAGAGCGCGCGCGACGCGGGTCGCGACGTGCTGGTTTTGGCCATGTCCGGCGCGGACGATGAACTTTCGAGCTTTCCGCGCGAAGATGTCGGCATCGGCGAACTTGGTAAGACGCTTGCGCTGCTAAAGAAACACGGTTGCGACGAGATCACGCTCGCCGGACGTGTCCCTCGCCCTGATTGGAGCGCGATCCGTCTCGATGCGCGCGGCGCAATGGCGTTGCCGAAAGTTTTGGCAGCGGCGCTCAAGGGCGACGATGCCATTATGCGCGCGATGATCGCCATTTTCGAGAAAGAGGGTATCCGGGTCGTGGGGACAGCCTACGCCGCGCCCGATCTTATCGCGTCAGTCGGTGTCTATGGCCGCCATAAGCCCGGCGAACAGGCTCTGGAAGACATCAAGCTCGCCCGCGAGGTGGTCCGCCGCATGGGCAAACTCGACATCGGTCAGGCGACGGCAGTCTGCGAAGGTCTCGTCCTGGCGGTCGAAGCGGCCGAGGGCACCGACGCGATGTTGGAGCGCATTCCTTTGCTGTCCAAGAACCAGCGCGGCACGTCGGAGAAACGCCGAGGCGTGTTGGTAAAGGCGCCGAAACCCAATCAGGAGCGCCGCATAGATTTGCCCGTTGTCGGCACGCGAACGGTGGAGCTCGCCGCGGCAGGCGGCCTCGTGGGCATCGCGGTGGAAGCGGGTGGGGCGTTGATCCTGCGCAAGGAAAAGCTCGTCTCCAGGGCAGACGAACTAGGCATGTTCGTCATGGCATTCGAACCAGGCCAATGACTGCTCCAGAGAAACCTCTGACGATTATGCTCGTCGCCGGGGAACCGTCTGGCGATCAACTTGGTGCAGACCTGATGCGAGGACTGCGCGAGGTGGCAGGCGCCAGCATTCGCATTGTCGGCGTCGGCGGCGCTGCGATGGCGGCTCAGGGCCTCAAGACTCTTTTTCCACTCGACGCTACTGCCGTCATGGGATTGCGCGAGGTCGTGCCGCGCATTCCGGCAATCTTGCGTCGCGTTCGTGAAGCTTCGGACTATGCGTTGATCACCGAACCCGACGCGCTGGTGTGTATCGACAGCCCGGACTTCACCCATCGCATCGCACGTCGGGTGAAGCAGTCCAATTCATCGATTCGCACCGTCAACTATGTGGCGCCGCAAGTGTGGGCGTCGCGGCAATATCGTGCCCGCGCGATGGCGCGCTATTTCGATCTGGTGCTGGCGCTACTTCCGTTTGAGGTTCCGTTCTTTCGCAAGCATGGCCTTCACGCCGTGTTCGCGGGGCATCCGGTTATAGAGCGTGCAAAGCTGATGATCGGTGGCCCGGCTTTGCGCACGCGGCTGGGTATCGCGCCTGAGTTTCCGATTTTGCTGGTTTTGCCCGGCAGTCGGATGAGCGAAGTGCGTATGTTGCTGGAACCGTTTCGCGATGCCGTTGCGTTGTTGAAACAGGACATTCCCGATCTTGTTTGCGTGTTGCCGACGGTTCCGAACGTGTCCGCCTATGTGCGGGGCAGCACCGCCGATTGGCCTGTGCCGCTCCATATCGTGGAGGGCGATGCAGACAAATTCGCAGCGTTGGATGCTGCCGATGTCGCGCTTGCGACGTCCGGCACGGTCACAACGGAGTTAGCGATCTCCAAAACACCAATGGTGGTCGCCTACAAGCTCGGTTGGTTGACTTATGGTCTGGCGCGCCCATTCATCTCGGCGAAATATGCAACGCTTGTGAACATTCTGCTCGACCGGGAAGCCGTACCGGAGCGCATCCAATCTCGCGGCACACCAGAGGCTTTGGCCATCGAATTAAAGACTCTATTTCTGAGCCCTGTGGCACGTGCCAAACAAATCGCCGACCTCGACGAGGCCGACCATCTGCTGGGCGTGGATGGCGAAGCGCCGTCGTTGCGCGCGGCGCGTGCGCTGATCGACTTCATTCGCGGTTAGCGCTTGGAAATCGGTGTGTAATCGCGTTGCGGCGAACCGGTATAGAGCTGCCGCGGACGCCCGATCTTCTGGTGCGGATCCTCGATCATCTCTTTCCACTGCGCGATCCAGCCGACAGTGCGCGCGAGCGCAAACAGGGCTGTGAACATGCTCGTGGGGAAGCCCAGCGCCTTCAGCGTGATGCCCGAATAGAAATCGATATTCGGATAGAGCTTCTTCTCGATGAAATATTCATCGTTTAGCGCGATTCGCTCCAGTTCCATCGCGACCTTCAGAATCGGATCGTCGCCGTGGCCAACTTCCTCAAGCACCAGATGGGTCTGGCGCTGCATCGCTTTCGCACGCGGATCATAGTTTTTGTATACGCGATGGCCGAAACCGGAAAGACGGAAATTGTCGTTTTTATCCTTCGCCTTCTTGATGTATTCTGGAATGCGGTCGACTGTTCCGATCTCTTCCAGCATTTTCAGCGCCGCTTCGTTCGCACCGCCATGCGCCGGGCCCCAGAGACACGCTATGCCGGCTGCGATACACGCGAACGGATTGGCGCCGGAAGAACCTGCCAAACGCACGGTCGAAGTTGACGCATTCTGCTCGTGATCGGCGTGCAGAATGAAGATCGTGTCGAGCGCCTTCGCCAAAATCGGATTGACCTTGTATTCCTCCGCCGGAACCGAGAACGTCATGCGCAGGAAGTTTTCCGTGTAGCCGAGATTGTTCAGCGGATAAACGAAAGGCTGGCCGACTGCATATTTGAACGCCATCGCCGCAATGGTCGGCATCTTGGCAATCAAACGGTGGCTCGCGATTTCGCGCTGGCGTGGATCGTTGATATCCGTCGAGTCGTGATAGAACGCCGACAGTGCGCCGACCACCCCGCACATCACTGCCATCGGGTGCGCGTCGCGCCGGAAGCCGCGATAGAACGTCGACATCTGGTCATGCACCATCGTGTGCATGGTGATGGAGCGATCAAACGTCTGCATCTGCTGCTTGTTCGGCAATTCGCCGTGCAGAAGCAAATAACAGACCTCCAAGAAAGAGGAGTGCTCCGCGAGCTGGTCGATCGAATACCCGCGATAAAGCAGAATTCCCTTATCTCCATCGATAAAAGTGATGTCGCTTTCGCAGCTCGCGGTTGAAGTGAAGCCGGGATCGTAAGTGAAGATATCGGCGTCGCCGTATAGCTTGCGAATGTCCACCACATTGGGACCGACCGTGCCGCTGAACACCGGCAATTCATACTGCTTGTTCATGTAAGTGAGCGTGGCGGAGCCGTCAGCCTTGGCTTTGCTTTCTCTCATCGGATGACCCTCATGGGCGGCAGGACGCCGCGGGATTTTGCGCTGCAGCAATCATAGCCTGTGAGCGTTAACGCCGTCACCTGTTTCGAGACGGCGTTACGGCACATTCAGGAGGCGAAAGTCCGCAACCGGACAAGGGATTCTTCTCGTCCAAGGACGGCCAGCACATCGAAGATTGGCGGCGAACTTGTCTTGCCTGTCAGCGCAGCGCGCATGGGCTGGGCGACCTGGCCGAGCTTGAGGCCGGATGATTCCGCCAACGCACGGGCTTCCTCTTCAAGGGCCGGCGCCGACCATTCGCTGTTGTCGAATGCCGCAATGAGTTTGCCCAGTGTGGCGCGAGCCTCGCCGGACATAAGTTTCTCGGCGGCTGCGTCAAGGTCGCGTGGGCCGTCTGTGTAGAGAAATTCCGCGGACTGGGCGAGTTCGACGAGGGTCTTCGCGCGCTCCTTCAATCCGGGCATGGCAGCGACCAGGCGTGTTTTTGCTTTCGCATCGAGTTTCACCGGCGGCTCCTGCCGACCGAGCAGCTCCTCGACATATTTCGCCAGAATATCGTCGGCGGCGAGGCGAATGTAATGGCCGTTGAGATTGTCGAGCTTTTTATAATCCATGCGCGATGGGCTCCGGCCGATGTTCTCCAGATTGAACCATTCGATCGCTTGTTCGGTGGAAATAGTCTCGTCATTGCCGTGACTCCAGCCGAGCCGCAGCAGGTAGTTGCGCATCGTCTCGGGCAAGTAACCCATATCGCGATAAGCTTCGACCGCGAGCGCTCCGTGACGTTTGGAGAGTTTGGCGCCGTCTGGACCGTGGATGAGCGGAACATGCCCGTATGTCGGCTCCGGCCAGCACATCGCCTGAATGATTTGAAGCTGCCGCGCGGCATTATTCAGATGATCGTCACCGCGAATGACATGCGTGACGCCCATATCGTGATCATCGACGACGACCGCGAGCATGTAGGTGGGCGTGCCGTCGGATCGCAGCAACACCATGTCGTCGAGATTTTCGTTCGCGAAGGTCACATCGCCCTGAACCAGGTCATGAACAATCGTCTCGCCTGTTTGTGGTGCGCGCAGACGGATAACGAACGGTTTGCCGTCTTCCGCCGGTCCCGGCGCGCGATCGCGCCATCGGCCGTCATAGCGGATGGGCTTTCCTTCAGCGCGCTGCTTGGCGCGCATCTCCTCGAGTTCTTCGGCCGTCGCATAGCAGCGATAGGCTTTGCCATCGGCAAGAAGCTGTTCGGCGACTTGGCGATGCCGGCCGGCGCGCGCGAATTGATAGACGGTCTCGCCATCCCAGTTCAGGCCCATCCATTCCAGCCCCTTCAGGATGGCGTCGACAGCCTCTGGCGTCGAGCGTTCGCGATCGGTGTCTTCGATGCGCAGCAAAAACGTGCCGCCTGTGTGGCGGGCGTAGAGCCAGTTAAAAAGCGCCGTGCGCGCGCCACCTATATGCAGGAATCCGGTGGGCGAGGGTGCAAAACGCAGGACGGGTTTCTTATTTTCGGTCATACTCGGAAGGTCTGTTCGGGGCCAGCCGGCGTCTTTCCGGCTGATGTGACGCGAGGCTTCTAGCAAACAAGGTCCCGTGGGGGTAGCACCGTTTCCATATCCGGCATCGACGCAATGGCGCGGCAAAACGCGCGTCGTTTCCTTGCGTGCGCTTGGGAGTTGGCTGAAGGCAAACGCTATCACCGAAGTTGAGCGCTGGGCGCTCTGGCTTCCGGTGGCGATGGGTGCGGGCATCGCGCTTTATTTTGCGTTGCCATTCGAGCCGTCCACCGTCATCGCATGGCCGTTCTTTGCGTCTGCGATTCTGATCGGACTGTTCGGAGTGACATCGGAGACAATGTTTCCGCGCGTCGCTGCCGGATTCATCGCGGCGCTTCTGTTCGGATTTTCTCTGGCCCAATTGCGTACCGAACATGTTGCGGCCCCGGCTCTGACGCACCGGTTGGGACCAGTGCCGATTGAAGGGCGTGTCGAAAGCGTCGAACAGCATGGGCAGAGTATACGGCTTGAGCTATCGCCGTCGTCGATAGGCCGCTTAAACGCGATGAATATGCCTGCGCTGATCCGTATATCGGTGCGCAGCGGTGCCGAAGATCTGAAACCTGGCGACACGATCTCATTGCGTGCCGTGCTGATGCCACCACCGGCGCCCGCAGAACCCGGAGACTACGACTTCGGACGGTCGGCCTACTATCTGAGGCTTGGCGCTGTCGGGTATTCGTTCGGTGGACCGGAGGTCATCCCTGCGCAGCCACAAAGGGGGTGGCGCGCACACACCAACACCGCTGTTGAAAATTTGCGCTGGCGAATGACACAGCGCATTGAAAGCGAACTGCCGGGAAGCACCGGCGGCGTCGCCGCAGCGCTCATCACGGGGGGTCGCGGTGCGATCAATGACGACGATGAGCAGGCGCTGCGCGACGCCGGTCTGGCGCATGTGCTCGCCATTGCTGGTTTGCACATGGCGCTTGTGGGGTTGGGATTGTTCTGGGTCGTCCGAGCGTTGTTCGCGGCCATCCCAACGCTTGCACTCAACTGTCCGATCAAAAAATGGGCGGCGGTAGCAGCGCTCTGCGGTGCGACGTTCTACCTGATCGTAAGTGGCGCGGCCATACCGGCGACACGCGCTTATGTGATGCTGGCGATGATGCTGGTGGCGGTTGTCTTCGATCGCCCGGCGCTGTCGATGCGCTCCGTTGCGTTGGCGGCCGCAATCATTCTCGTTCTCCGCCCCGAGAGCGTCATTCAGCCAGGCTTTCAGATGTCGTTTGCTGCAGTCGTGTCGCTGGTGGCAGTGGCGGAGTGGGAGCGGGCCCGGCCGCAACTCGAGATAGGGCGGGGACGTTTCACCGGCGTGCGCCGCTACATGCGCGGCATCGCGATGACGAGCCTTGTCGGCAGTCTCGCGACAGCGCCATTCGCGGCCTTCCATTTCGAGCGCGCGACGCACTATGCGGTGCTGGGAAATCTGCTTGCCATGCCGATCATGGGTTTCGTGGCTATGCCGGCAGCGGCGATCTCAGTCCTGCTGATGCCGCTGCATTTCGATCACGTGCCGTTGCAGATCATGGGCTGGGGCATCGAGGCGATGCTTTCGGTCGGCCGGTGGGTGTCGGCGCTCCCTGGATCGGTGTCGGTGGTTTCGGCATGGCCGTTAAGCGCAATGGTCTGCATTTCGCTGGGCGGGCTCTGGACTGCGCTGTGGCGACGCAACTGGCGCTGGCTAGGTCTTATGCCGATGGTTGCTGGCGCAGCACTAATCTTCACCGCGCGACAGCCCGACATTCTCGTCTCACGCGATGGCGCGACAGTTGCGATCCGTGGCGAAGATGGTTTGCTGCGCCTGATGCAACAACCTTCAGACGAGTACTCAGCGCAAGAATGGCTCAAACGGGACGGCGATCGGCGCGACGCCTCGGATGTAACCGCAACCAGAACCGATGGGGTTCGCTGTGATTGGAATGGTTGCATCGGGCGTCTGCTAAATGGATCTCTGATCGCAGTTGCCTCGCGGCCATCGACACTCACTGAAGACTGTGCTAGCGCCGCTATCGTTGTCAGCGCATCGCCCGTGCGCGGAATATGCGAAGGGCCGAAGCTTGTCATCGACCGCTTTGCCGTGGCCGATAACGGCGCATATGCCATTTGGCTCGATGGCGATAACATGCGCGTGGAAACGGTGAGGCAGGATCGCGGCGACAGACCATGGAGCCCGCCGCCGCGAAAATCTCAGTACCGGCGGATCAATCCGACCAGCTTGCCCTGAACCTTCACGCGATCCGCACCATAGAGACGCGTCGCGTAAGCGGGGTTCGCAGCTTCGAGCGCGATGGAGTCACCACGGCGGCGGAAGCGCTTCAGAGTTGCTTCCTCGTTGTCCACCAGCGCCACGACGATCTCACCAGGCGTCGCTGTGTCGGATTCCTGGATAATAACCGTGTCGCCATCGAGAATACCCGCGTTGATCAT
>Ga0265340_10002346_pt1 | contig 10801 bp, 10 predicted proteins | sample 4CB225metaG_FD_202082 | JGI IMG/M metagenome (GOLD analysis project Ga0265340, IMG submission 202082) | Rhizosphere microbial communities from Carex aquatilis grown in University of Washington, Seatle, WA, United States - 4-CB2-25 metaG | ecosystem: Host-associated > Plants > Roots >...
CACCGCGACACCTTTCGGTTCCAGAAGTTCTTGCAAAAGGTCGGCTATTTGCCGCGTCAAACGTTCCTGAACTTGCATACGGCGGGCAAACATATCGACGATACGAGGGATTTTTGATAGCCCGATTACTTTTCCTGCGGGCAGGTATGCGACATGGGCGCGTCCAATGAATGGAAGTAAATGATGCTCGCATAAACTATAGAATTCAATATCCCTGATTATAACCATTTCGTCATAGGTGATATTGAACAAGGCGCCATTTACTATCTTTTGTGGGTCAGCATGATAACCACTGAGCAGCTCAGTATACATGCGAGCGACGCGTTTGGGCGTGTTCTTTAATCCCTCTCGCTCCGGCTTTTCCCCTAGGGCACTCAGCAAAAGGGACAAAGCCTCTTCCGTTGACTTTATGTCAACGCCACTTTCTGCAAGGTGTTGATCGGTTAAATCGTCATCAAAATCAAGAATGCCCATGTTGAATTTTAATCCTATTGACAGGGTTTTTATGGAGAAGCGTGTGAAATGGACTCGCACACACTATTTCCTATTGAGCTTAGCCCCTTTCTACTTCGATCAAGCCGTACGAATCATCGCGGCGTCTATAAAGAACATTTATTTTATTAGTTACCGCGTTATAATAAATAAAGAAATTATCGTGACCTAACAGGTTCATCTGTTCGATGGCTTCCAACTCATTCATAGGCAAAACTTGAAAATGTTTCTTGCGGGCGATGACCGGTGGCAATGGAGCCGTATCATCCTTTGATGAGGGCTCATCGTTCAATTCGGCAGCGGATTGTCCATCACCACGTCCATGATAATGTTTTCCCTTGTAACGGTCGATCTGATGTTGAAGTTTATCCAGGGCGGTGTCAAATGCTGTCAGTATTTCATTAGAACGTTCTTCAGTCCTAAGGATTAATCCCTTTCCTCTCACGGTGATCTGCGCCACATTGCGGTCATTTATATTTCGTGCAGATTTGTGATAAGTAAGCTCAATATAGACTTCCTCTATTATTGGCAGGTAATGGTCAAGTTTACCGGCTCTTTGTTCTATATGTTTCCTGATACGTTCCGGTAAACCAACATTACGTCCCTGAACGTCCACCTTGGTTGCCATCGGGCCTCCTTTTAACCTGATTTGTTATAAGGTGTTAACCTGAGATCTCATACAGTCTTCAAGCCATGACGAGTTAACGCGCGAGCCACGGTCAAACCAAAAACGTCCCGCGCACCCGCAGCATAAAGCGCCTCGGCGCAGGACGAAAGAGTGGATCCTGTAGTGGCAACATCATCTATTAATAAAATTACGCGGCCATTCACACGCTTTGCCTCGGCGGTAAATACTCCGCGCACATTAAGATGCCGTTCCTGTTTGGTCAACCCCACTTGAGATCGGGTTTCGTGATCGCGAGATAATGCCCAAGGGGCATACGAAATGTTCATCGCCAAGGATAGTGGACGACTAATCAAACCAACTTGATTATAACCCCGTTCAACCAGTCGTTTTTTGCCCAACGGCACCGGTATGATGATGTCAATCGGCCAATGTAAATTAGCGACAAAATTTATTAGTTGGGAGGCTAATGCCTCCCCCAAGCCTAGATCGCGACGATATTTTAATCGGTGGAGAGCAGTCTTTACCGGGTCGTCGAATGCAGACCAGGATCTGAGCATCCGATAACAAGGCCGTTCTATTTTACACCCAAGACAAATTCCATTTTTATTGTAGAGTGGGATTCCGCATATTTCGCAAAAAGGTTCCCCGATATTAATTACCTTAGTTCGGCAATCATCGCACCACCGACTACCTTGCTTGCCGCATCCTCCGCAAGTGGGCGGCAAGAGTAAGTCTAACGCTGCCCAAATCAAACGATAGATATGATAATTACTGGAAGATCCAGTCATCCTTATCCCCAGCTTGGGATCGTCTTATTTTAAGTTTCCAAAGGATTTCGAAAGTTGTATGCCAGCTGGCGTCAATAAGATAATAAAAATGGATGGAAAAATAAGAAAAACCAGCGGGATAACCATTTTTACTGGTGCTTGATGTGCTTGTTCTTCTGCTCGCTGACGCCGCTTGACGCGCATCTGATCGGATTGGATCCGCAGTACTTTTGCAAGGCTAACACCTAGAATTTCACTTTGTATAATTGCGGCAACGAAACTGGTCATTTCCGGAATCCCAATTCGATCAGCCATATCTCGCATCGCATCCCGACGAGATTTTCCAAGCTGGATTTCTCGAATCGCGCGCAATAAAGCTAAAGAGAGTTCGTTCTCCCATTTTTCACTCACTTTGGACATGGCAGCTTCAAAACCCAATCCTGCCTCCACGCAAATGGTTAATAGATCCAGGGCATCTGGCATGGCTTTTCGGACATCTTTCTGTCGGGCGTTGATTCGGGTTTGAAGCCATAACTGTGGAAAGAAAAATCCTAAAACGGTAAAAATTGTAACAACCAGAAAAGTCTGGCCAAGCGGCCACTTAACGGGTGCAAGTAGGCTTACCATGAACAATAAGCCACCGAAAACTACCGCCACAACGAAGCGTGAAGCTAGAAAAGTGGAAGCATCAATCCGGCCAGGGTTCCCCGCAATTTCAAGCTTTGTCGTGGTATCTTGTAAAACCTTTTGCGGCGTTATTGAGGTAGACATTTCGCCAATACGTTGTAATAACGGTACAATAACGCGTTGGCTAAAAGGCTGCTGCATTTCAATTTGCTCTAACGAGGAAATAACATCTCCGCGCTGTGTGGCCTCTTCAAGTCGGGCCATTAACGGATCACTCTCGTCTTTTGAACGGGTGGCACGCAAGCCGGCAATAATCAACATAGTTGCTCCGCCTATCACAACTACACCGACGACTATTCCAATCAATATTGCCATGTCATACCTCGATATCCGCGATTTTCATCATAATCGTAAATCCCACGCTAATTAAGGTGATCACCACAACAGCTGCTATAACTGCGCAAAACGGACCGGCATCCATGAAGGACATTAAATATTTAGGGTTTAGGAACCATAACACCACTGTTAGAAATATAGGCAACAAGGAAATTACGGTTCCAGACATGCGGACCTGGGAGGTGATCACACGAATATCTCCCTTGATCTTTACCCTTTCACGGATTGTGAATGATATAGTTTCAAGGATTTCAGAAAGGTTGCCACCCACTTCACGCTGAACGTTTATTGCTGTCACAACAAAATCCAAGTCATCACTTGGGATCCTGCGTAAAAGATTTGCAAGTGCGGCTTCCATGGAGATGCCAATTTGCATTTCCTGCACAACCCGGCGAAATTCTTCGGAAATTGGAGCCGGCAACTCTTTGCTAATCGCTTCCATTGCTTGAAGAGTCGAATAACCGGCACGCAGGCCATTAACCATTAAGTTTAACATGTCTGCTAGCTGTTCATTGAATTTTGTGAGTCGTCTTGCTTTTTGGCGATTAACGTAAAAACCCGGTGCTAAAAACCCAACAACACCCCCGATCATAAATGAAATGATATTTCTTCCACCGATTAACCAAGCGAGTCCACCGATGAGTATGATCGCTATCACAATGAGGGCAAAATATTCGCTGACTTTCAATTTCATATCAGCCCGGGCAAGGTTTTGGCTGATCCTGTCACCGATTGATGTGCGCTCAACCCGCTTGGATACCCAATCGGTAATCGCAGTGCGCTGGGCTTCGTGTTCTACGGATGTGGCTTGATCACCAAGATATTGGTTCAGACGCTCATCAACCAGGGTCTGCTCTCTTGATGTGGTTACAACCATCCCGATAATTAACAGGATGATCACAACGACCCCACCGATAATTATGATCCATGCCATTTAGTTACCGAAATCCTTTTTTAATATTCATATACAATTAGTATCGGCGTCGTTCTCCGATACCAAATATCGATGGTGGTAAATGAATACCGGCTGCTTCGATCTTATCCATGAATTTAGGGCGCAGGCCGGTGGGTCGCAATCGGCCGATGATTTGTCCATTCTCCATACCTGTTTGTTCGAAAATAAATATATCCGTCATGGTTATGACATCCCCTTCCATACCGCTAACTTCTGTAATATTTACTACTTTACGCGTTCCATCCCGCATGCGAGACTGATGGACAACCACATCGATGGCAGAGGAGACTTGTTCGCGGATTGCACGTGCGGGCAGATCCATACCGGCCATAAGAGTCATTGTCTCAAGACGGGACATGCTATCACGTGGACCATTGGAGTGAAGTGTGGTCATTGAACCATCGTGGCCTGTGTTCATCGCCTGCAACATATCCAGTGCTGCTTCATCACGGACTTCGCCAACGATAATTCTATCTGGTCTCATTCGAAGTGCGTTGCTAACGAGCTGGCGGATGGTAACTTCACCCCGACCTTCAATATTTGGTGGACGAGATTCGAGTGTAACCACATGTTCCTGCCGCAATTGCAACTCAGCTGCGTTTTCTATGGTTACAATCCTTTCATCATCTGGAATAAACCCAGAGATAATATTCAAAAAAGTTGTCTTACCAGATCCCGTGCCGCCAGAGATAATGATATTGAGCCGTGACTCCACACAAGCCTTCAGGAACTGCAGGGATTCTTGGGTAATGGATCCAAATTGAACTAACTGGTCGACGGTTATTGGGTTACGGGAAAATTTTCGGATGGTGAGAACAGGTCCAACCAGAGAAATCGGGGAAATTACTGCATTAACGCGCGATCCATCGGGTAACCGGGCGTCAACATATGGACTGGCCTCATCAATACGTCGTCCAAGGGGGGCAACGATACGGTCGATTATACGTAGTACATGTTCGTTATTCTCAAAAGTCACTGGTACTCGATGAAGCTTGCCTTTACGTTCGATATAAATATTTTTCGAACCGTTGACCATGATTTCTGTGATGGTTTCATCTTCCAATAAAGGTTGCAAGGGGCCGAACCCCAAGATTTCAGCAGCGATTTGTTCAAACAAGCGTGCCCGCTCAGGTCGTGAGAGTACAATATTTTCTTCCGTTAAAATTTGTTCAAATAAATCCTGGATTGTTCGACGGACTTCTTCTGTCCTTGTAACATCCGTCGAAGGGTCAAGTTCCGCAAGCAATTTGTTCTGCACGCGTGTTTTTAGATCGAAATAAGAACCAGCTTGCGGGGAAGTTATGGGAGCACTTACACGCCTGGCTTGCATTGAAGAAAGACGTGAATTATCTCCTCCCCCCTGTCCTCCTGATCCTGGGGATTGGGAAGGGGTTGCGCCTTGCCCTCCTTGTCCTTGTTCAATACGTTTAAGCAACGACATAATCTAACTCCTCAACGCCTTCCAGCAGGCGCTTCATTAACATCTAATGTTGCAAGTTGTGCCCGAACAGCCTCTGCGAGAGCAAAAACACCTTTGGCTACCGGCTGGGCTTTATTATCCAACATAAAAGGTGATCCGCGGTTAACGGCCGGAATTACGATTCGCTCATCTAATGGTATTACTACACTTATTTTCTGTTTAAGATTTTCACTTATTCGATCCGGCGTGATACCGATGCGCTTATCAAATCTATTCATAACAAAAACAATATGTTCGCGATCTACACCCATGGTTTGCAAAAGGTCTAGAAAAAGACGGGCGTTCTTGATGGCCGGGATATCTTGGGTCGTAATCAATATGATCGCATCGCTTATATCGATCGCCGAGAGAACGACATCTGTCAGTATTGAGGAAGTGTCGACCACAATATAAGCATATAACTGCCGTAGATAATTTAAAACTTTGGAGAATTGGTCTGCCGATATCTTCTCCGCCAACTCCGGTCGTTGCGGAGCAGCTAATATATGAATGCCGGACTGTTCATGTTTTATCATGATCTCTTCGACAACATCCGGATCTAATTCGTCGACGCGCGGGGCGATATCGAGAATTGTATTCTTGCCCTGTTCATTGAAAAACATGGCAACATCGCCATATTGTAAATTTGCATCAACCAGTACAACGCGCGTTTCTTCGTTATGGAGCGCAATCGCCATGTTGACTGCCAGAGTAGTACAGCCTGTTCCACCTTTCGGGCTATAGACCGTAACGATTTTGCCTTGTACGAAACCAGGCATACCCGCCATCGGAGACATCCCTCTACCAGGAGATCCGGAACTCACGGGCAGTTGTTTATTCTTGCTTCGCTCAATGTGCGACATTTCTCCGCCCCGCCGGACAGCTGAAACCAGATCGTCGCCCATAGGAGGTTTTGTGAGGAAATCACGGGCACCGGCCAGCATGGCACGGCGCATATAGTTTTGATCACCTTGGACAGATAATATAACAACCTGCGTATGGGGCGATTTTTGACGGATGGTTTCAGTAGCCGTAATACCGTCAATGTCCGGCATATTGATGTCCATCAATACAACATCGGGATCAAGCTCCAGGGATAGTTGAATACCTTCCTTCCCTGAACGAGCCGCACCCACTACGTCAATATCGGCCTCAAATTGTAATAGCTTCCGTACATTCTCCCGAGTGTCTGCCACATCATCCACGATCAAAACTCGGATCTTATCACTCGAAGCCATGTCGCTCCTTTACCAGCAAATTATTATCTCTCAACATCCTCGCTATTGGGCAGGTGCATTATCATTAGGAAGGGTTGGTTTAGCTAATGAGTCGATCTTCGGTTGTAACGCATAAGGCAACTTGGCGGGGACAGGAATATTGTATTGGCTGAGTAGGAATTGAAGAGTTGCCGCTTCTGTAGCAAGGCGGGATTGATCGCTCGGGTTGCGTAAAGTCATCATGATCTGTGCATTAGTATAAACCATATAAGACAAGGTATCGGCATCCTGGGGCGACACTATAAGGGTAATGATATCTGGCGCCGTCGGTGCGGCAGCTTGCTGTTGAGTCTGCTGTTGACCCGCCTGAGGGGTAACAGGTGTCAACGCGAAGTTACCAAGCTTCATAACCACAACATCTTGCAGTATCGTTTGGCAAACAACGCGGGGACGCTGCGGTTCTGAGGGGACCAGGTAAAAGGGTTGTTGCAAGGAGGAATCTAATTCGAGGCGCCCTTGAGGGCCGCCCGTTGCTCCTACACCTAATGACAAAATTGGTAAAGCACCGGCCGGAAAACCCGTCGCCGTGAGTGTTGCCGTATTATCAGGTGTGATACTTTGAAAACTTGGGTCAACGTCCACAAAAAGGAAACAAGCATTGAGATTTATATGTGCGCCATCGGCCACACCGTACGAAACCGTTGAGAGACGTGATGCTGGGATCGAGATTGCAGTCATACCCGGTGGAATAAGTGCAGCCCACTCCGGCCCTGCTATAGATACGGCTTGAGATGAATCAGCGACCATGGAACTGGTGATAACGACACCCTGATCCAATGGGTATTTTGCCACTTTATTATTTAATAGGTCTGCCTTTTTGTCCACTGTATATTCAACACCAGTCACCTTGTCCTGGGGCAAGGTGATGGTTGTTAGCTCATCTTCTGTTATCTTTCCACCTTGAGGGATATTTTGCCCCGCCACGAACACATCGACGTTAATTGGCACCTGTTGTTGAGGGGTACGGGTTTGGAGCAGCATACGGATCGCCACAAATGCTACTGCCAGACCGACGACTACGATCAATAGTAGAAAAATTACGATTCGCCCTCGACGCATACAATTCTCCTCTTGTTCTTATACTTGGAACAATTTTATGACAGGATTATACAAGAAAAATGGCAAAAACATATTGATAAAAAACGGGACTCTGTCGGATTGACAGAGTCCCGTAGCTCGCCAGAATCTTAGTGAATTTATACGCTATTGAGGCTTTTATTGATTGTGCTGAATGTATTGCCAATGACCGGGCCGAGGATCATTAGGGCCGCGATAACAACAATGGCTACTAAAACAAGAATAAGCGCATACTCAACTAAACCTTGGCCTTTTTCTTTCGGAGCGAATAACATGGTTAAATATACTCCTTTCATAAGGATTTGCTCTGAACATTCAAAGCTAAATCTTATTATATATACTCTTCATAAAATGGCAAGATATCTGCTTAACACTTATGTTAGCTTAACAATTCTGCAATTCTGTTAACATTTCCGCAAGAAGTCACCAAGCTCACCAGAATATCAGAGAAATTATGCAGTATTAAAGTTTTTTTTATTCTTGAAAAAAGGCTAGGGTGCCTGAAGGGTCTCGAACCCTCAACATCGTGATCCACAGTCACGCGCTCTGCCATTGAGCTACAGGCACCATGTTTCGAGCGGGCGGATTATAACATTAGGCACTTTCACTTTCAAGGATTTTAATTATTACCTGGATCGTATCTTGTCGGCTTACAGTTTGCTGGTCCCCATTCGAAAGATCCTTTATCGTTGTCTGATTTTTAACTACTTCGTCCGGGCCTAGAACAATCGTAACCCGTGCTTTTATCTTATCTGCATATTTGAATTGCTTCGGTAATTTTGCTGGTTCTGGATAAATCGCCACCTTTAAGCCGGCCCGTCGCAATTCAGCAGCAAGCTTAAATGAATCCAGCAATCTTTCCTGGTCGAAAACTGTAACCAACACAGATGCTGGTTGGACGGACAGGTTTTTAGGTAAAAGGTCATATTTTTGGAGCAACAATGTAATTACCACGTCACCCATTGCAAAGCCAACGGCAGGCAAACGTTCACCTCCGACTTCGGCCAGTAAATTATCATAACGACCACCGCCCAGTATGGAGCGCTTAATCTCTCCCCCGACCTCCCAGGCTTCAAAAACTGTGCCGGTGTAATACTGTAGCCCACGTACAATTGAAGGATCGAACTGGACATATTCGCTTAAACCAAGTGCCTCGACAGCAGAAAAGAAACGCTTTAATTCCTCGGATTGTTTCCAAAGTTCTTTGTTATCCAATATGGATTTTAAACTTGTCAGTTGCTCGGGAGAAAGACCAATTTCCCGGCCATTAATTTCCCAGGCTTCAAGCGCCAGTTTTCCTCGGCGGTCGATCCAGTTGGAGACGGCAGCTCTGATATCATTTTCAATGGCTAATGCGTCGAGCTGCGACTCCATCAAACGCCGATTATTGACCAGGATTAACACCTGAGATGGGTTTAAGCCAACGCGTTGAAAGAATGTGGCAAGCACGGCCACATTTTCGGCGTCCGCTTCAGGCGAATTAGCACCCAACATATCTACATTCCATTGAAAAAATTCCCGTGTTCTTCCTTTTTGGGGACGTTCGTACCGCCAAAAAGGACCAAATGACCACCATCGAACCGGAAAAGTCAATTCGTCTTGTTTTTGAGCGATCATTCTTGCTAGGCTTGGCGTAAGTTCAGGTCGCAAAGTAATTTGAGATCCGCCTCGGTCAGGAAAGACATAAGACTGTTCTTTAACCAATTCCTCCCCAGATTTTGCGGCGTACAACTCTAGGCTTTCGAGCATCGGTGCTTCATATTCCTGATAACCAAAGGATTCAGCAACCGACCTTACTGTTTCATATAACCAGTTGCGGATCGCCATTTGTTCAGGATAAAAATCGCGTGTGCCTTTAATAGCTTGAATAATGCTTTTCATTAATTTAATACTCCAAGGGGTGGTGGCATTTTAGCATATTTCTATATTTAAAACCGTGACATGCGGCATACGGAAATAGGAAAGAACGCACTACTGATTATTTGTGATAAATAATACAAACTATGGTATCATAGTTTACGAAATAATTATTTTGTCGAAGGAGACCAAAATGGGCAATGTAGAAGATGTAAGTAAAGAGCTACAAAAAATCCCCTGGTTCCACGAACTAAATAAGGAGCATATTCAGAAGATAGCTGAAATTACAGACGTGTCCCATGTAAAATCCGGCGAAGTATTATTTCGTGAAGGGGATAAGCAGGAGTGCATCTATGTTGTCATCGAGGGCCGCATAGCCCTTGATATGTTCATACCTCATAGGGGCAAGATCCGATTCTACACTGCAGAACCAGGGGAAGTTTTTGGATGGTCGAGCGTTACACCCACAATACGTCAACGCACTGCCGGTGCGACTGCTGTTGTAGATGGTCTGATCGTTTGCATCAATGCTGAAAAATTGCGTCAGGTCTGCGACGAGGATCACGATCTCGGTTATTTGGTCATGCGTCGCATGGCAAATGTGGTTGCTGGGCGCCTGTTGGTCACCCGCCTGCAGCTATTGGATATGTTCGCTAACCCGGAGACAAAAAATGTCTAGTAATCACCGTCCAGAGATCGGAAGCACCATATCGATCCAAAAACATGCTTTCGATACTTTATTGATCCGCTTAAGGGAGGCTGGGTATCAAACAATTGGCCCCCGCGTTAAAAACGATACTCTTGTATACGAGGCCTTTGAGAGCCTCGATCAACTTCCAAAAGGGTATATTACCGAACAGGACGCTGGTCGTTTCCGCCTAACCTTTACTGGTCATAGCCGGTATTTCGACCTTATTCCAGGTGCGCAATCTTGGAAGCAATTTCTATTTCCTCCTCGACTCGACCTGTTTACCCTACAGAAAAACGGAAAAAACTGGGAAATGGCCACGCCACCTCAGGATATACCAAGTTATGCTTTTATCGGTGTGCGCGCCTGCGAATTGGCAGCCATTCAGATTCAGGATAAAGCATTTTTACGGGAAGACTTCACCGATCCGGTTTACCGCGCTCGCCGGGAAAAGGCCTTCATTCTCGCTGTGAACTGTTTGCATCCGGCAGGTACGTGTTTTTGCGTATCGATGGAGACTGGACCGCGAGTAAAAGAAGGTTTCGACCTTTCCCTTACCGAACTCGATGATGTTTTCT
>Ga0265340_10002349_pt1 | contig 10791 bp, 11 predicted proteins | sample 4CB225metaG_FD_202082 | JGI IMG/M metagenome (GOLD analysis project Ga0265340, IMG submission 202082) | Rhizosphere microbial communities from Carex aquatilis grown in University of Washington, Seatle, WA, United States - 4-CB2-25 metaG | ecosystem: Host-associated > Plants > Roots >...
GCGATGATCGGCTTTGAGTAGAGCGATAGCGTCGATATTGTTGGGGGCGGTCATGGCGATCCTTTTATGCGGTCGTGTACAACGGAACAGATCGACGGTTGTTCCTCGGTGCGGGGCGCTATCGAGCGCGACGAGTGATTTTCCAAAGCCGCACCAGCGGACCGTATTTGCCGTAGACCGGGTCTTTGGCCGGTGCCGGAACTTTCGCGATCGCGCGGACAGCCTTGTCGTGAGTGACTTCGCTCGGCTGGGGTTCATCGTATTTTCCGGAAGCGGGGTACGCTCCGACGACGAGCAGATCGCGGCTGGCGGAGAGCCGTTTATGGCCCGTGCCCGCGGGTAGGATGGCGACGTCGCCAGCCTTTAGCGTCACCGTTTTGCCTCGTGTTCCTCCGAATTGCACACGCACTTTGCCGCGGGCAATTCCGAGAACCTCGTGGGTGCCGGTATGGAAATGCAGAAAGTCATATATCCCGTCGCGCCACGAATCCTTCCAGCCATTGGATGCAAAAAGCTCTTCGAACACGGCCGCGGGATCGAGGCCTTCCCTCAGCCGCACGGGCGTCCGATAAAGCACAAGTGGAAGCGTGGGGTTGTTCGGCGTTTTGCCGTCGTCCTTTAAGTAGAAGAGATGGGGCGTTCGCGGCCGCGTCGACTGCAGCACGTCCTCCTCGCGAGGCCGCCCGAGTCCTGTTGCTCGTTCAAGCACCCGCTTTGCATCTTCCAGGATCGGCATCTCGTAATTCCTTTGCATGGCAACTTCTATCTGCTCAGCCGGTTCCCTTTTGCGCTACCGCGCCGGAACTCAGTTGCCGAAATCGCGTTGCTAACGGACCACTGCAAAAGGGAATCTCATGAACAAGGATCGGGTAAAAGGTATCGCCGACCAGGCGAAAGGCGCTGTCAAAGAAGGCGTCGGCAAGGCCGTCGGTGACGCGAAGCTCCAAGCCGAAGGCAAGGGCGACAAGATGAAGGGCAAAATCGAAAATGCCGTGGGCGGCGTGAAGGACGCGGTAAACAAAGGCCGCAGCCGCACCTAAACGACAATTCTCGGACGCCAAAAATGAGCAAAGCCCGGCGATGCCGGGCTTTGTCGTATTTGGCGAATACGGCCCGTCAACGCGGTCCGGCCGCGGATAGGCGTATCATCGGTCCCCAAATGCAGCATTGACTCATTAAACTCTGCAAAATAGAGTAATCTGTAACAATTATGTTCACTTACATTTTCGTAGCAAAAAGACGCGGAGAGCTCTGGCAATTCGCCTTCGGGGGATCCATAGCGAACAAAAATTTACGCTGTATATTGACAGGTTAATTTTACAACGTATATTAAACCACTATGTCGCAGGGAACTGTCCTACACAGAAAAGGACAAATTTCAGCCGGTAGCTTGATTTTGTTCCGCCGGGAACTTGAAGGGGAAACGCGATGGCGAATGAAAAAGATGGCGGGCCGATCGTCCGCCTCAGCAATGTCGTCAAAACTTATGACGACGATGGCTTGAAGGTGTCGGCCGTCAACGGCATCAGTTTCGACATTCGCCGTCAGCGTTTCACCATGATTGTCGGACCGTCGGGCAGCGGCAAGACGACCTTGCTCAATCTGATAGGCTGCATCGACGTGCCGACGGGCGGGCACATCGAGGTCTGCGGCGAAGAGGTCGCAAAGCTCTCCGACAACAAGATTACCGATTTTCGGGCGCGCAACATCGCGTTCGTGTTTCAGAACTTCAACCTGTATCCGGTGTTGTCGGCTTACGAAAACGTCGAATATCCGCTGCTGCTGATCGGTATGCCGCCAAAGCAGCGCCAGGAGCGTACACTCGCCATGCTGGAGGCCGTCGGCTTGGCAGACCAGCGGCGTCAACGCCCGAACCAACTCTCCGGCGGCCAGAAGCAGCGCGTCGCCATCGCCCGCGCCCTGGTCAAGCATCCCGAGATCGTGCTGGCCGACGAACCCACCGCCAACCTCGACAGTCACACCGGCGAGCAGATCATCGCCCTGATGCATAATGTCCAGCGCGAGCAGAAGGTCAGCTTCATCTTTTCCTCGCACGATCCGCAGCTCATCTCGCGCGCCGAGGATACCTTCGTCATCCGCGACGGCCAGTTGGTCGAACAGCGCATAGGAGAAGGCTGATGATGCTCTTCAAGATCGCCTTCCGGAATATCCTGCGCAACGGCCGCCGCACGTTGATGACAGCATCGGCCATCGCCGTCGGCGCGATCGCCATGATCCTGTTCGGCGAATACATCGCTTTCATCATGGTCGGTCTGGAGACCAGCGCTGTGGCCAACGGCGGACATCTCACCGTGTATCACAAGGGCTATTTCGATTTCGGTTCGGGAAACCCGTCCGCCTACAGCATCGACAATTACCAGTCCGTCGTCCGACTGATCGAGAACGACCCGGAACTCAAACCCAAGATCACGGTCGTCACACCTACCGTGTCGCTGTTCGGCATTGCGGGCAATTTCGCCATCGATTCGTCCAAGACCTTTTTCGGTACCGGCTTTGTCGCGGCGGATCGCTTGAAGATGCGGCATTGGAACGAATACGGCATCGGCCGCCTGGGTAGAGTGGACGACGTCGGCGTCCGCGACGACGACGAGACACATGGCGTCGTCGGTATCGGAATGGCCCGCGTTCTCGGTCTCTGCAAGCCGCTCAAGGTCTCCAATTGTCCTACGCCGCCGAAGGCAGCGGAGACGCCTGCCGCGAATGCGCCTGCCGCGGACGTCAACCTCGCGGAGCTTGCGGCACGCGACCGCGTGGAAATTCAGGCACAGCCTGTCGACAAAGCCCCGCGCATCGATTTGCTTGGTGCCACCTCCGGAGGCGCACCGAACGTCGTCAGCTTTTACGTCAATGAAGCCCATAATATGGGCTTCAAGGAATTGGACGACGCCTATGTCGGGATGAATTTCAAGTTGGCGCAGCAGCTCCTTTACGGGCGCGGCGAGCACAAGGCGGTCAGCATCGAGATTCAGCTCAAGCGCACCGAAGACATGGCCGGCGCCCGGGATCGTGTCAACACGTTGTTCGCGAAGAACCATCTCGACCTTGAGGTCCACGACTTCAAGGAATTGACGCCCCAGTACACGCAGATCGTCAGCTTCATGGGCGCGATTTTCTCATTCATCTCCGTAATCATGGGCGTGATCGTGCTGTTCACCATCGTCAACACGATGAGCATGAGCGTCATGGAACGCACCAATGAGATCGGTACGGCGCGCGCCATGGGCGTGCGGCGCAGCGGCATCCGCCGTCAATTCCTGATCGAAGGCTGGATGCTGGGGGCCATCGGGGCTACTGCGGGCGTGATTCTTGCGACCCTGCTCGCGAACTGGTTCAACCATGCCGGCGTCATGTACACGCCGCCGGGGCAAGCCTCTCCCGTGCCGCTTCTGCTGCTCACGGTCGGCGTCGGGAAACTGCTGTTCTCCGTCTGGTTCGGCCTTATGCTGATGGCGACGATTGCCGCGATCATTCCCGCCAGCCGCGCTGCGCGTATGCTCGTGGTCGACGCGTTGCGCCATGTTTGAGGGTGTCATGAAAAAAAAGGTCTTCCTTAATATCGCGGCGGTCTTGCTGGCAGCCCTGACGATCTTGCCCGCGCACGCGCAAACCGCGCAGGAGATCCTCTCGGCCTCCGACAAAACACGCAATCCCGGGCAGCCTTTCCGGCTGACCAACACGCTGGTGGAATACATCGGTGGCCAGCCGCGCGATCGCGTGGTGCTGGTCGTCTATGCGCGCGAGGACAAGCAAACGCATCAGTTCAGCAACCTCGTGCGCTACGTCGAACCTTCGCGCGACTCCGGCAAAATGGTGTTGCTGAACGGCAGCAACATGTGGTTCTACGATCCGTCGTCGAAGGCCAGCGTCCGTATTTCGCCGCAGCAGCGGCTGATGGGGCAGGCGTCCGACGGCGATGTGGTCACGGCCAATCTCAGCCGCGATTACACGTCAAAGCTCGCCGGCACCGATAAGATTCTGGATGTCGACAGGCAGACTCGCGATTGCTGGCATTTGGATATGGCCGCTGCGTCGCCCGAGGCGATCTACAGCCGCGTGGAATACTGGGTCGAGAAGGGCACCAACCGTCCGGTTAAGGGAAAATTCTATTCCGATAGTGGCCGACTGCTGAAGATCGCTTATTACCACAAATACAGCGAACAACTCGGCGGCCAGCGGCCGGGCGAAACCATCATCATCGATGCGGTCGATCAGAATTTGGTGACGACGATGACGAATTCGGACTGGCGCCCCGCGGAGATTCCAGAAGCCTGGTTCCAGCGCGATTACTTGCCGCGCCTCAAGGTGGACTGATGCGAGTGCGTGCAGCCGTCTTTGCGGTTGCGCTGTGCGCAGCCACGTTTGGCGCCGCCACCGCGCAGCAAGACAGCGATCTCGACCGTATTCCAACGATGGTGCAGAACGGCGAGACGCCGCAGTTGCCCGCGGACCAAAGCACTGCGCCGACGCACGGCAAGTATTATCTCGAAGACGACCTGTCCTTGTCGGCCTCGCGCGGCACGTTGGCGGTTCCGTTGACTTCGTCGTCGTCATCCGATTGGGCGAACGCGACCGCCCTCGATGCAGTCGATCAATGGACGTTGGCGAAGGATCTGACGGTCAATCTCAGCGACCGGCTCGCCATCGGCGAATCCGAAGGCGTCGGGTTTCCCTCGCAAGCGGCGCGCAACGATCTGCGCGAGGCTTATATTTCCTGGGAGCCCGCGGAACGCTTCTATCTCGAAGCCGGACGCATCAATCTGCGTAACGGTATCGCGCTGGGCTTCAATCCCACCGATTTCTTCAAGGCACGATCTGCCGTCAGCCAGGCGTCGCTCGATCCCTCTGCGATGCGCGGCAACCGGCTCGGCACGCTGATGCTGCGCGGCCAGCGCATCTGGGACGGCGGTTCGCTCACCATCGCCTATGCGCCCAAGCTCTACGATCCCGCGCCGCTGGCGGGTTCGTCGGGTTTCAGCCTGAACTTCGACCACACCAACGCCGCCGACCGGGTACTGGTGGCGCTCAATATCGATGTCGAAGAATTCAGCCCTCAGTTTCTGGTCCACCACGAGAGCGGCCGCACCCATTTCGGTTTCAATGTCAGCCATCCCATCGGCCAGAGCATCATTGCCTACGCCGAATGGGCGGGAGGCGTACAGCCCAACGCGATCACGGACGCGATTGCGTTCGGCAAGTCGGTCGGCACATTGCCGTCGTTCATTCCGATCTTGCGGCCCGCAAATCCCGCGCGCGGTTTCCGCAACGATTTCGCCGCCGGAGCGTCGTGGACCAGCATCGAGAAGATCACGGTCAATCTCGAATACCATTTTCACCAAGCGGGAATGTCGAAGCAGGATTGGCGCAATTGGTTCGACGTCGGCGCGCTGGGACCCAATCAAGCGTCGGAGGTTTGGTATGTGCGTGGTTACGTCAGCGATCAGCAGATGCCGATTACCCAGCACCAATTGTTCGTGCGCGCCGATGCCATGGACGCCTTTGTCGAACATCTCGAGCTCGGCGGCTTCTCGCTGATCGATCTCGAGGATGGCTCGGCGCTCGCCCAGCTCTATGCCAACTACAACGTTTCGGACAATTGGACGGTCGGGACCTATGTCAGTGCCTATCTCGGCGGCGCCCGCAGCGAATGGGGCAGCTACTCCCGCACCGGCAGCGTGATTTTTCAGGCTGCAAGGTACTTCTGACGGCCATCGCAAAGCCCTTTGGTGTCCCCGAAAAATATCCACATTGCGGGTGCAGTTATGCTAAACCGCGGACAGCATCACACCCGGACCCTACCGCCGTGAAAATTAAGCTCCATAAGAACGATCTGCCCTCCGACCTTGTGCTCGGCCCCATCGTGGCCATCGACAGCGAGACCCTCGGACTCAATCCGCAGCGCGACAGGCTCTGTTTGGTGCAGCTTTCCGCGGGCGACGGCATCTGCCACGCGGTGCAGTTCGAGGCCGGCGCCTACGCCGCGCCGAATCTCAAGCGGATGCTGGCCAATCCCAAGGTGCTCAAACTCTTCCACTACGCGCGCTTCGACGTCGGTATGTTCAAGCGCTGGCTGGGCGTCGACACCGCGCCGATCTATTGCACCAAGATTGCCTCGAAACTGGTTCGTACCTACACCGACAAACACGGCTTGAAGGATCTGGTGAAGGAACTTCTGTCCGTCGATGTGTCGAAGGAGCAGCAGTGCTCCGACTGGGGCGCGGCCGAGCTGACCGAGCGTCAACTCGCCTACGCGGCCAACGACGTGGCCTATCTGCATCGGCTGAAGGACGCGCTCGACGCCATGCTGGCCCGGGAGGGACGGACCGAGCTGGCGAAGGCGTGTTTTGATTTTCTCCCGGCGCGCGTGGCGTTGGACCTCTGCGGCTGGCCGGAGACGGACATTTTCGAGCACTAGGGATAGTGCCGCAACACGCCGCATCTGAGCGCCGGAGAAACCCAGCGCCGAACTGGGTTTTGCGCTGAACAACACCCTGTTTACTGCATTTCTCTAAGGTTGCTTGAACCGCGCCCGGGTTCGGGCCACATTTGGCACGAATTTCGCTTAGGGGCCGGTCGCCCGGGGGTTTACCCCAGGCTGCCCGCCGATTAAGCACCTGCCGAGCCTTGGAGGGCGAGGGCCGGCAGGTATCACAACGGGTGTCTTATGCGTCCCACGAACATGAAGGTGGTCTCCACCGCACCGGCGAACCTGAGCGGCGATCTTGCTGCGGCGCGGCACGTCTTCGATTCGGCGGGCGAGGCGATCAAAGAGCTCGGCCGGGCGCTCGATGGTGGGTTCAGCCGTGCCGTGGACACGCTGCTGGCGGTTAAAGGGCGCGTCATCGTCAGCGGCGTCGGCAAGAGCGGCCACATCGGACGCAAGATAGCCGCCACGCTGGCCTCTACTGGCACGCCGGCGCATTTCGTCCATCCGACCGAGGCAAGCCACGGCGACTTGGGAGAGATCACGCGCCAGGACGCGCTGCTGTTGCTCTCGTGGCGCGGCGAGACAGCCGAACTGTCCGATCTCATCACCTACGCCAAGCGCTTCCATATTCCGCTGATCGGTATGGCGAGCAAGCCGCAGTCCACGCTGATGCAGGCGGCCGACGTGATGTTGGCGATGCCGCCGGTGCGCGAGGCCTGTCCGATGGGACTGGCGCCCACCACATCGACAACCTTGATGCTGGTATTGGGAGATGCTCTGGCGGTGGCGTTGATGGAACGGCGCAGCTTCTCCGCCGATCAATATCGCAATTTCCACCCCGGCGGGTCGCTGGGCCGCGCATTGATCCGCGTCTCCGATCTCATGCATGCCGCAGGCGAGTTACCGCTCGCCGACGAGACCGCTTCGATGCGCCAGGCGTTGGCGGCGATGGAAAAGCACCATTTCGGCTGCGTCGGCCTGGTCGACCGAAAGGGCGCCTTGACCGGCATCATCACCGACGGCGATCTGCGCCGCCATTGGGATCGCGATCTGCGTGCCGTCAAGGCCATCGAGGTGATGACGCGCAATCCGAAGACCGCGCGTTCGGACCAGCTCGCCGCCGAAGCGCTCGCCTTCATGAACGAGAACAAGATCACCCAGCTTTTCGTACTCGATCCGAAGGCCAAGACCAGGAAGCCGGTCGGCATCCTTCACATCCACGATTGCCTGCGGGCGGTGCACTAGATGGCCCGCCGACGTATTGGACGTGAGGCCGTGGCACAGCCGCTTGTGAAGCCGTCGCTGGCGGCGCCCGCCGACGACCGAATGCACAATTGGACGGAACGGACGCGCGACACCGCGCTGCAGACGGTTCGCTACAGCCGCTTCGTCACGGTGATGAAACGTGCGCTGCCTATTGCAGCAGGCGCGATCGTCGCCTCGGTAATCGCTTATTCGGTCATTCCGCGCCATCAAGATCGCATTTCGCTGAGTTACGAGAAGATCGGTTCGATCCGCAACGATTTGGCGATGATCAAGCCGCGGCTTACGGGAACGGACGCGAAGGGCAACCCGTTTGTCATCACCGCTGCCGAAGCCATCCAGGATGCCAAGAACCGCCATCGCGCCACGCTCGTAGAGGTCCAGGCCGACATGCAGTTCGAGAATCAGTCTTGGATGAACGCCTCGGCGAAAAGCGGGTTCTTCGATATGGACGCAGGCACGCTCAAGCTTAGCGGCGGCATCGCGCTGTTCACCGACAGCGGCTATGAGCTTCATACGGCCGGTGCCGACGTCGACCTCAAGCGCAACATCTTCGACGGCAAGAGCGCCGTCACAGGCCATGGCCCAATGGGATCGCTGCGCGCAGACACATTCCACGTCGAACGCTTCAAACGGATGCTATGGCTCCGCGGACATGTGCACACCATAATGTATCCGAAAAAGGTGTCGCGATGAGGTTGACGGTTACAATTCTCGCGCTTGGGATTGCAGCGCTGACTGCCGCGCATGCTCAGCAGAAAAGCCTGGGCATGAAGGATCCGAACGCGCCGATCGAAGTGTCGGCGGACAATCTCGTTGCCGATGCCAACGCCAAGACGGTGACCTACACCGGAAACGTGATGATCCGCCAAGGCGAAGTGCGGATGCGCGCCAACACGGTGCGCATCAACGCGGTGGACGGCAAGGCGGAACGAGTTGTCGCGCAAGGCGGCGTGGTGATCGATGCACCGTCGGGTACTGCCACAGGGGACAACGGGGTTTACGAGGTTACGCCGCGGATCGTGACGCTTACGGGGCGCGTGGTGCTGATAAAAGAGAATAACGTCACGCGCTGTACGAAATTGACCGTGAATTTGATCACCGGGGTCGCGACATTGGTCGGCGGCCAGGAAACGGGTGGCCGCGTTCAGGGGTTGTTTACGCCTAAGACGAAATCGGACGAAAAAAACTAGACTTCACAGTTCCTTAAGCACGGGTAGGCACAGTTCTTGCCATGACAGAGAAGAAGGCCGAAAGCGGCGAAACGCAGCAAGTGCGCCCCCGAGTTGTGGAGGGTGGAAAAGGGCTTGTCGTGACGCGTATCGCCAAGAGCTTCAACAAGCGCCCGGTCGTGCGCTCGGTCAGCATGTCGCTGAAGCGCGGCGAAGTGGTTGGGTTGCTCGGTCCCAACGGCGCGGGCAAGACAACCTGTTTTTACATGATCACCGGTCTTATCCCCGTCGATGCGGGTACTATCGAAGTCGATGGCTATGACGTGACCCGGTTGCCGATGTACCGGCGTGCGCGTCTTGGTATCGGCTATTTGCCGCAGGAGGCGTCCATCTTCCGCGGCCTGACGGCCGAGGAGAACATTCGCGCCGCGGCCGAATTGGTCGAGCCCGATCCGGGTCGCCTCGAAGCCGCCGTGGAAGAGCTGCTGGCGGAGTTCGGCATCACCCATGTGCGCAACACGCCCGCCATCGCATTGTCCGGCGGCGAGCGCCGTCGCGTGGAAATCGCGCGTTCTCTGGCCACGCATCCGTCCTATATCCTGCTCGACGAGCCGCTGGCCGGCATCGATCCGATCGCGGTGAATGAAATCCGCGAGTTGGTGAAGCATTTGAAGAACCGCGGGGTCGGCGTACTGATCACCGACCACAACGTCCGCGACGCGCTCGACATCATCGACCGCGCCTACATCTTGCACGACGGTATCGTGATGAAAGAAGGTACGCCCGCGGAAATCGTGAGCGACCGTGACGTGCGCCGCGTCTATCTCGGCGAACGGTTTTCGTTGTAAGCGCCGGGGGGCGGATCATGGCGCTAGGTCAGAGATTGGAGATGCGCCAGGGGCAATCCCTGGTGATGACCCCGCAGCTGCAGCAGGCGATCAAGCTGCTGCAATTGTCCAATGTCGAGTTGGCCGAGTATTGCGAGCAAGAGCTGGAAAAAAATCCGCTCCTCGAGCGCGACGAGAACGCCGTCGCAGCCGAACGCGAAGCCCCCAAGGTGGAAACCACCGACGAACCGCTCGAGGCGGCGCTGGCGCGGGACGATCCGGGCAAGTGCGAGGATCTGGACACGGCGCGCGACGACTTTCGCGAAGGCGAAGAGGCGTTGCCGGCCTCCATGCCGAGCTCGCCGCTGGCGGATTATTCGACCGTCAAATCGAGTCAGCGCTTCGAGGGGGACGAGGACCTTCTGGAATCGACCGTCGCCGACGGCGGCACGCTGAAGGATTATCTGCTCGACCAGCTCGCGATTGCGGCGCTCAATGGCGAGAGGCGGCTGATCTGCGTCTCGCTGATCGATGCCGTCGACGAGGCCGGCTATCTTCGCGCAGACCTCGATGAGGTTGCGGCGCGGCTGGGGACGGAACGTGCCATTGTCGAAGAGGTGCTGATCGTGCTGCAGGGGTTCGATCCCGTCGGCATCGGCGCGCGCGACCTGGCCGAATGCCTGTCGATCCAACTCAAGGAAAAAGATCGCTTCGACCCCGCGATGGCGACGATGATCGGCCGTCTCGATCTCGTGGCCAAACGCGATACGGCGCAGCTTGCCCATCTTTGCGGTGTCGATGCCGCCGACGTCGCCGACATGATTGCGGAAATCCGCGATCTGTCGCCCAAGCCCGGATTGTCGTTCGGCAGCGAACCGGTGCAGCCCGTCGTCCCCGACGTGATCGTGCGCGAAGGAACCGACGGCAGCTGGCTCATCGAACTGAACTCCGACACCTTGCCGCGGCTGCTCGTGAACTCGCGCTATTTCGCCAAAGTGTCGGCTCATGCTCGCGACAAGGATTCGAAGAACTATCTCACCGAGTGTCTGAACAACGCCAACTGGTTGGTGAAGAGCCTGGACCA
>Ga0265340_10002350_pt1 | contig 10786 bp, 6 predicted proteins | sample 4CB225metaG_FD_202082 | JGI IMG/M metagenome (GOLD analysis project Ga0265340, IMG submission 202082) | Rhizosphere microbial communities from Carex aquatilis grown in University of Washington, Seatle, WA, United States - 4-CB2-25 metaG | ecosystem: Host-associated > Plants > Roots > Rhizosphere...
CCATGCGTCGCAAAGCTGCGGTGACAGCCTGGCCAGCTCGAATCGAGGTGTCGCGCTCGACTGAAAGACCGCCAAGCAGAACACCAATCTTACGGCTAGAGCTCATGCTCCACGGGTACCGTTCATTCGGGTCAGCGTCAAAAAAAGCATGTATTTGTCGCTTCTGCTGCTGCTTGCCCCACGGAGCCATGGTTTGTGGTAAAGAAACAGGCTCCATGACATTCCTTGAAGCGGCGCTGGAGATCCTGAAGCGCGAGCGGAAGCCCCTGCATTATAAGGAGCTGACCGAAAAAGCTATTGAGCGAAAGCTCCTGACCTTCGTTGGACGCACCCCGGAGGTCACCATGCAAACCCAGCTCACCACCGCGGTGAAGAAGGCTCCGGGTGCGCCCTTCGTTCGGATCAAGCCAGGCATATTCGGCCTTTTGCGCTACCCGGAATACGTTCCGGAGCCGGCGGCGCCCGAGAAGGTTCCTTCGGCCGAGGAGAAGCCAGCGGAGTCGAGCGAGGGCCGCAGCAGCAGTCGGCGGCGACGTCGGGGGGGGCGAGGGCGACGCAAGGATCGGCACGGAAACGACGAGAATCGGCTCGACGCCAGCACCGACGCGCCTGCGCAGGATGGCGCCGCCGCCGGAGCTGCTCATGAGGTGCGCGACGCTGATCAAGCCGCGGCACTGGACGATCAGGACGGCGGCGAGGAGCCCAACGTCGGGTCGCTTTCCGCCGAGGATCGGGCTGCGGCGCTGGCCGAGACCGGCGTGCTTGAAGGTGACCTCGAGGAGGAGGACGGTGAGGCTGGGACGGACGTCGGCGCCACCGAGACGGCCGACGACGATCAAGCCGGAGACGAGGACGACGACGAGGACTCGGATGCCGAAGTTGAGGGCGAGGTGCAGGCTGCGCCACCGTCGTCCGAGCCCGAAGGGATGCCGACGCCAGCTCCCGCGGCGGAGGGAACGCCGGTTCCGACCGCGACCGGATCGGCTGCTCATGGCGGCGGTGCCTCCAGCGATTCGCAGGGGCAGGGTAGCGGTGGCCGTCGGGTCATGTCCCCGGTGGACGCGGCCATCGAGATCTTGCGTGGGCAATCGCCCGGACGAGGTGTCCACGTCAGGCAAATCGCGGACAGCGCGGTTCGGCGGCGACTGATCCACGGCGAACCCAACGAAGCCTGGCGGGTGATGCGAGCAGCCCTTGCGTCGGAGGCGAAGGAGCGCCTGCGGGCAGGCGTTCGGCCGCGCATCAAGTCGGCCGGCAGCGGCCTTTACGCCTTATCGAGGCGGGTGGCTGACGCTGACCTGGAGAAGGCCGAATTCGTGTTTGGCGAAGCCCGCCGCGCTTTGCGCGAGCGAACCCTGGCCGCCGTGGAACAGCGGTTGGGCGACCTGGCGCCGGCCGCTTTCGAGGCGCTGGCGCGTGTGGTTCTGCAACGTGAGGGATTTGGGCCGGCGACCTTCGTGAAGCGGGTCGAAGGCACGATCTATGTCGAGGCGCTACGAGGTCGGGGCTTCCGGCCCTCGAAGTGCTTGATTGCGCTGCGACCCGGGATGGCTGCGGCGGGTCGGCGTGCGCTGGGGGAGCTTCGGGCCGGTATCCGCGCGCGCGGCCAGGACGAGGGGCTCCTCATTCTTTCGGGGCGACTGGCCGACGATGCCATCTCGGAATGGAAGCAGTCCGGACAGCCGGTCGAGGTGGTCGACGGGCCTGGGTTGGCCGAAACCTGCGTGCGACACGGTATCGGCGTCATCAGCGCCCAATTGACGGTCGATCTGATCGACGCCGACTTCTTCGCCGAGCTTTCCGAAGGCTAGCACCTCTCGGCGGATTGGGCGTTTCCGGTGCATTCGGCGGGCACCAGTGGCATCGATTCGGGGTGCGGACCCGGTTCCGGATCGAGCCGCCCGCGCGTGGTGAGCTGGGCGTGGTTGGGGCGAGCGCCTTACGCCGAGGTGCTGGGCCTGCAGGAGCGACTTCGTGACGGCCTTATCCGGGGTGATGACTGCGAGACCCTACTCTTGGTGGAGCATCCAAAGGTCATCACGCTTGGCCGCAACGCCAATCCGGCAAACGTGCTCGCTTCGCCGCAAACACTGGAGCAGGCCGACATCCCCGTGCTGCGCGTCTCTCGCGGTGGCGACGTGACCTTTCACGGCCCTGGTCAACTGATTGGGTACCCAGTGTTTCGACTGCCGAGCGGGGTCCGTGCCCACGTGGTCGCGATGGGCATGGCGATCGTCGCGGTGCTTGCCGAGTTGGGAATATCGGCGCTATGGCGCGACTCGCATCCGGGCGTTTGGCTTGGCGGCGAAAAGATCTGCGCCGTGGGCGTGCACGTCCGTCGGGGCGTGGCCATCCACGGCTTTGCCCTCAACGTGACGGTCGACCTCCACGGCTATTCCGCCATCGTTCCTTGCGGCTTGCGCGAGTTCGGCGTGACGTCGATTGCGAAGGTGTTGGGCTCTGCCCCGAGCATGGACGAGATGGCGGCAAGGACGGCGCGCGCGTTCGAACGAGCTTTTGGAATCGAGCTGCGTTCGCGATCACGATTGCAAATCGCAAACGGGAATCTGTAAGATAGCCTTACTATCGTGAAGGTACGGAGCAGGCCGCGCATCGTCGTCATCTACAATCGCGACTTTGAGGGAGCCGAAGCGGATCCCGAGAACAAGGCGCGAGAGGACGTCAAAGACGTCGCCAACGATATCTTGCGTATCTTGAGCGGAGGCGGATTCGAAACGACTGGCCTCGGCGTCACCAATGACGTCGCCGCGGCCATGGCGACGCTGAACGAGATCAGGCCGAATGCAGTGTTCAACCTTTGCGAATCGATCCACGGGGACAATCGCTTCGAATCGCTGATGCCGCTGCTCATGGACCTGGCCAACATTCCCTACACAGGGTCGTGTCCCTTCGGTTTGTCCCTCGCGCTGCGAAAGGAAGTGGTCAAGGATGTGTTGCGCAGCCGCAACGTTCCGGTTCCACGGGGCAGGCTAATAGGCGCTGTGGAGGAATGTGCGGCCCTAGAGCAGACGTTTCCCTTGATCGTGAAGCCGGCCCGCGAAGACGCTTCGGTTGGGATCAGCAGCGGGTCGGTGGTCTCCGATGTCCCGGCGCTTGAGAAGCGGGTTGCCCACGTGCTTGCGAACTATCGCCAGCCAGCGCTGGTCGAGGAATTCATTGCCGGCAGGGAGATCTACGTTTCGGTGCTCGAACGGATTGACCAAGAGCCGCAGACCTTCCCGTTCTTCGAGATCGATTTCTCGGACATGCCGGACGATCGGCCCAAGATTGTTTCTTTCGAAGGTAAGTGGGTCGAGGATTCGATCGAATACAAGGGCACGCGCCCAGTGCGTTGCGAGAAGCTTGCGCCTGAGTTACGTGCACGGGTGGCCAAGACCGCGCTTGACGCCTTCAGGGCCGTCGGTCTGCGTGACTACGCTCGAATGGATATCCGGCTTTCGCCCGATGGCGTTCCCTACGTCATCGACGTCAATCCCAATTGCGACCTCTCGGACTTGGCGGGCGGCTTTTCCAAGGCGGCGAAGGCAGCCGGCCTGTCGTACCGCGAGCTGATCGTACGCATCATCGGACTCGCGCTGGCCCGACAGCCCAGCGATAGCACCATTGCGACGTTGGCGTCGCCCATCGGTCCCTCTACGACGAATGGGCGTAGAGACGAGGTTCGGGCCAGCGTGGAGGTGCCGAGCCGACGCGGCGGCGCCGGTTCTGCCTAATTCGCGGGCGAAGCGGGTGCAGGCGTGCGCGACAACGCGAGCCATTGGTTGCGTAGGGGCGCGCAGGGAGCGCCCGATGTCCGCGCGGGCATCTTGGCGCTCTGTTTGATTATGGTCGGGCTGCCGTCATGCAAGGGCTGCCGCCCGCGGCACGATGTGAACGAACGTCCGGCGCTCAGCGACGTCGTGGAGGTGCGTGCGGCGGGGGCGCTTGTTGGCGACGTCCGGGTCGCCCTCGACGCGTCAAGCATTGCAGCCCTGTCGAAGTCGGTGCTGGCAACCAGTGGCGTCTTTGCTCCGCCCCCCAGCAAGGCAGGCACCGTGCAGGCAAGCCTCACCCTCGACGTGCTCGGTGAGGGCAGCTCGAAGGAGCCGGAAATCGGGATCAAAGTCCACCTCAAGATCGAGGTGCATCCCGCCGCTCCAGCCACGGCGAGGTACACGGAAGACACTGCGGCGATCGGACAGGTTCCTCTCGACAAGGCATCGTCCGGGGATGTCGGTGTCGCCTTTCAGCGGCTGGCAGAGCGGACCACCAAAGATCTGCTGCTGGCGTACGTGGCGCGCCAGAAGCTCTGGTCATCCGACGAGGACGAGATTGCCAAGACCCTGGCCTCGGAGGACAGCGATCTTCGTCTCGAGGCGATTCGGATTGCCGGGGTCCGCAAGATTAGACGTGTGCTACCGGCCATCCTTCGATTGTTGACGGACGACGACGAGGCCACCAGGGACGCTGCGCTCGGGGCAGTGGTCGGCATGGGGGAAAGGAGCGCCGTCAAGGCGTTGGCCGATTCGCGTCAGATGCGCGACAGCTACGAAATGGGGAAAGTGCTGGACGCCGTTGCCAGCCTCGGGGGCCAGGAGGCCAGGGACTATCTGTCCTTCGTCGCGGAAACCCACGACGATCCCGACATTCGTGCGATGGCAAAGGAAGCCCTTGACCGTCTTAAGAAACGCGAGATCAACCGCGCGCCAACAAGATAGTCTTATTGAAAATAACCGAATAAAATCCTAGTATACCGTTGTTGGATACGGTCAATAAGGTTGGCACATCGGGCATCCGTTCCGCGCAAGTCGAGATCCTTGCAGGACGCTATCGCACGGTTCGTCGCCTGGCACTGGGGGCGAGCGGCGACGTCTTCCTGGTGGAGGACAAGACGAGAAAGACCCGCGCGGTGCTGAAGCTCTTGCCGGCGCGGAGGGCCGCCAGGGAGCTGGGCGCCGAGTTCGCCAGGCTGACCGCGCTTGCTCATCCCAACATCGTTCGCGTGCGCGATGCCGGAATCTTGAGGGATGCCGGGGGGCTTGAACGCGCCTTCCTGGTGATGGACTACGTCCCAGGCAAACCATTGGCGGAGCTCCTCGCGGGCAAGGACGAGCGGAGTCGATTCGCAATCTTTGCGAACGCTGCCGAGGCGCTCGCCGACGCGGTGGCATATCTACATGGGCAGGGGGTACTTCACGGAGACATCAGTCCGGCCAATGTGCGCTGCGACCAGGCGGATAACCCGATCCTCATTGATTTCGGGCTCTCGCTTGCCAGCGAGGGGCCTGCCGCGCTCGCGACGTCTTCGGTATCTGGAACGCTGGGATTCGTCGGCCCGGAAGCCCTGCTCGGAGAAAGAAGACCTTCGGGGGATCTTTTCGCGCTGGGGGCGACTCTCTATCACGCGTGGACCGCTACCGCCCCGTTTGGGGTGGGGTTGGACGCGGTTAAACGCGCTTGGCAGGGACCACCACCCGCACCGTCGACGCTACGGGCGGGGTTGCCCGAAGCGTGGGACCGCGTTCTTTTACGCCTGCTGGCCGCCGGGGTGGAAGGAAGGCCAAGTTCGGCGCGCGAGCTGCTGCAGGAGATGCGAAGGGCAACGCCAGGACGGGAGATTCCAGCGGAGGCGGATCTGGGCGTTCCCCATCCCGCAGGCGATCCCTTGGCGGGGATCCTGGCTGGCCGCTCGGACGAGGCGGCGTGCCTTGCCGGGCATCTTGAGCGGCTGGCCGACGGCGCGGCGACGGCGAGCGTGGTCTGGGTTGCGGGACCGGCAGGCTCGGGCCGTCGTACCCTCATCCGACATGCTCTGCGCGAGGCTCGCCTCGCCATCTTGGCGCAAACCCTGCCGGCGTTCGACATTGAAGAGGGTGAATGTGTCGAGCTCCTTGACCAAAACCAAGCAGCGGTGCCGGCCGCCCCTGTCTCGTCCGAAACGCTCGGGCGCTCGCAGGCCGAGATCGTTGGACTGCTTGCGAGCCTGGAGGCACGAGCCGCGACTCGACCGCTGTGTGTGGCGCTCGTCGGTTCGGCCGAGGACCATGCCTTGGCCGCCGCGTGGGCTGGCAATCCGCCCACCGGGCGTTTGCTGTTTGTGCTTCCCTGCGAACAGCCAGCTTCCCGCTCGGGCTGCGCCGTGATCGAGCTGCGCGGGCTTTCTTCCGAGGCCATCGCCGAGCTGGCCCGACGTGGGGCCGGCGCGGAGCCACCGGTTGATGTCGCCGAGCAGATAGCGTCAGTGTCTGGCGGGCTCGCCGGCGCGGCGGCGCTTCTGGTTCGGGCCTGGATCAAGAATGCCCGCGAAGGGAAGCCTTCTGCGCTTGAGCTGGGTGATTCGGCGCACGACTTGAACAGCCTACTCGACAGGGGTTTCGCGTCATTGGCGCAATCAACCAAGGCGTTCCTGGTGGCGGCTGCTCTGGACGCGGAGCCGACGGGAGACAGGTCGGCGGACGACGAGCGTCAGGCGCGAAGCGCGGGCTGGCTTCTGCCCGATGCGCGCCGGCTCACGAGCCCGGTGCACACCGCCGCAGTTTGGCGTGCGGTTCCCGGCGACGCCCATCTGCGACAAGTCGCTCGGATGGCTGCTGGTCGGCTTCCTCCCGGAGACGGCCGGCTGGCCGAGGCAGAGCTGGCCCTCGGGGAGCGCGACGCCGCCGCAGCGAGCTTCTGGGCGGGGATGCGCCTGGCGCAAGCCAGGAACGCATGGGGGCGAATGGCGCAGCTTGGAATGCGCGCCATCGAGGCGCGGGCCGCGAGTGGAGCTTGTGAGGACAGGCTTGGCCTGGCAGGCGCACTCGGCATCATCGGTCGCTACGACGACGCCATCGCCATTCTTGACGGCTGCGGGCGCGTGGCAGACGCGGACATAGCGGCGAATCTGGTCGAACGGAAGGCATGGCTTCTCGGTCGACAGGGAAAGGCCAACCAAGCAGTGTACCTGGTCGAGAGCGCGCTCGCCGAGCTTCCTCAGCAGACTGACGGGGCACTCTTGCTCAGGGCTCGTCTTGGGCGTCTGCTGGTGGCGCGCGGTCAGTTTGCCGAAGCGCTCGCAGTAGCCTCACCGGCGCTTCAGAAAGATAGCTCGGCGGCCGACCCGGCCCGCGAGGTCGCGGTGCTGGCCCTGGCTTACGAAGGGAAGCTGCGGGAAGCGCGTGAGCTGGTAGCCGACCTCGCTCGCCGTGCGACTGATCCGCTGTCCTGCGCGCGCTTCGCTTCGCTGGACGGATTGGTCAGCCAACTGGCTGGAGAGCCCCTGCAGGCTGCCGAAGCCTATCAGCGGGCGGTGGGCGGCTATGAGCAATCCCGTGATCCGCACGGAGCGGCCGCTGCGACTTTCAACCTGGGCTGCGTTCTCGCGGAGGTAGGAAACTACGCTGCCGCGGTCGAGACCCTGGAGCGTGCGATACGCGACCTCGGGCGCCTGCGGGCGCTTACCGATCACGCGCTGGCGGTGTTCAACGTCGGGCAACTCTTCCTCCAACTCGGCGATCTGGAGGCCGCGAGCCGATCCGTGGTCAGGCTTTCGGAGGCGACCTCCGATTCCGGAGTTGAGGCTTTCAAGGGCTATACCTTCCTGCTTTCTGCCGAGGTGGCCCAAAAGCGTGGGATGCTTCGGGAGTCGGCTGCGAGCTATCGAGAGGCCGCCGAAGTCCTGGCCAAGATGGGGATGCAATCCACGGCCGTCATCGCCGAGCTGGGCCGCGCCGAAGTCCTGGCTGGGCTGGACGAAGTTGGCCAGGCAAAAGAGGCATTGCGATCGGTTGTTGCGCGGACCGCGGGCGAAGCTGCGGCGCCGGACGCCTCCGTGGCCGAGGCAACTGCGATGGCGCGGGCACGGATCGCCCTGGCAGACAAGTCGATCGGCTCGGCCGAGGCGGTCGAGATCGCGGAGAGCCTCACCGCCGGGTGTGAGCGAGCGAAGCGGGTGGGGCGACTGCCCGCCGCCTGGCGACTGGCGGCTCTGGCATCCCAGCTTTTCGCCCGTGTAAACGATGAACGCCAGACGCGCTGTAAGGACTTGGCGACGACCCTATTTGGAGAGGTGGCGATGAAGACCCCGGCAAGGTATGCGTCAGCAATGCAAGCCGACCCCGACGCGAAGGTGATCGCGTTGCGGCCTGAGAGCTCTAACGCGGGCGCCGAGGCCGCCACTCGCATGGCCTTGTTGGAAGGCCGCCTGCGGCGGCTCTTGCGCATCAACAAGCGGCTCAACAGCGAGTTGCGGCTTTCGCGAGTGCTCGAGACCATCATCGACACGGTCATCGAGCTGACCGACGCTGAGCGCGGCTTTCTCCTTCTCAAGGATGGAACGGGCGAGCTGACGGTGAGGGTCGCGCGCAATATCGACCAGACAAGCCTGGAAGGGCCGGCACTTGCGCTGTCTCGATCGATCGCAAGGCAGGCCGCCGAGACAGGGCAGCCCGTGATCGCGGTCGATGCCGCTGGCGATACGCGCTTCAGCGAGCTTCTGTCGGTGAGCGATCTTCACCTGCGTTCGGTCCTGGCGGTGCCGCTGGTGGTGAAGGGCAACGTGGTCGGAACCATCTATGTTGACCATCGCCTGCGCAAGGGCGTATTCGGGGAAGACGAGCTGGCGCTGGTCCTCGACTTTGCAGAGCAGGGCGCGATCGCGATCGAGAACGCTCGCGTGGTTGCGGAGCTGCGCCGGCGCGAGCAGCAAGTCGACTCGCTCAATCGTCGGCTGGAGCACGAGCTGCGGGTCAAAGAGGCTGCGCTAGACGACGCCCGCGTCGAACTGAAAGAAAGCCGACAGGTGGCTGCCCTTCGCTATGACTACAGGCAAATCGTCGGTCAATCGCCCGGCATGCTTGAGGTCTTCCGCCTTCTCGACCGCGTCACGGACACCAACCTGCCCGTGGTGGTGGAAGGCGAAAGCGGAACCGGGAAGGAGCTGGTGGCGCGTGCGATTCACTTCCATGGACCCCGAAAGGATCGAGCGTTCGTGTCGGAGAACTGTGCCGCGATCCCGGAAACCCTGCTTGAATCGACGTTGTTCGGACACGTCCGCGGAGCATTTACCGGCGCGGATCGCGATGCGCGCGGGCTATTCGCGGTGGCCAACGGGGGCACGTTGTTCCTCGACGAGGTTGCGGAGATGTCGCCGGCGATGCAGGGAAAGCTCCTGCGCGTGCTTCAAGATGGTGAGTACCACCGTGTGGGCGGAGAGAAGCCAGAGAAGGCAGACGTTCGTATCGTCGTCGCGACCAACAAGAACCTCACGCAGCTGGTGGAGGAGGGGAAGTTCCGCAAGGATTTGTACTATCGCCTGAGTGTGGTGCGTATCCACCTTCCGCCTCTGCGCGATCGGCGCGAGGACATCCCCCTTTTGCTTCGTCACTTTCTCGACAAGGCTGCGCAGCTCGCCGGCGGTACGCCGAGGCACATCGAGGCCCCTGCCATCGAACGGCTGTGCAACTATGCGTGGCCAGGCAATGTGCGCGAGTTGGAGAACGAGATTGCCAGGGCAGGGGCGTTCGCGAGCGGAAGCATCTCAGTCGCGGATTTGTCGGCGCACATCCAGGCCGGGCAGGACGCCATCGAGAATATTCGCGGAGATTTCGACAACTTGAGATTGCGGCAGCGGGTCGAGCGCTTGGAGAGGCAGCTTATCCGCGAGGCCATGAGCAGGTCTCAGGCAAACCAGACCAAGGCGGCCGTTCTTCTCGGACTTTCGCGATTCGGTTTGCAAAAGAAGCTGCGTCGTTACAGCATCAACCCTTAGCCAACTAGGTTGGCATTGCCTGCATCTTCGTTGACAAGCGAGCTCCTAAGTAGCCGAATCCTCTTGGCGAAAAGTCGGCCCCACAATTGCTTCACCAAAATAGGATCCAGATGAGCCCTCGCAAGAAGAGCACGTTCCCGTGGAAATGGCTTGCCGTCGCTGCGGCGAGCCTTGCCTTTGTCTTCGTTCTCTCGTGCAACAGCCCCTTCATTCCGATTCCTCCGCCGAACCCGAGTTTCTCGCAGGATTCCTCGTCAGGTGATTGGTCAGTTTCCACACCGGCGGATGAGCGAGCTGTTGGCGCCACGTATTTCGTGCTGAACGCAGGCCTTGGCAGTGGGATTATCCAAAGGGCTTCGGCGGATGGCTCTATGTACGCGACCCATCTGCAAGGCCAGACCGGCGACAGCATCTTCATCCACTGGGAGAAGCCTGGAAATGAGCAGAGCTCGACCATTTGCCGGCCGCTAGGCGAGGGCCTAAGCCAGATGGGCTGCCAGTAGTCCGGCAGAGTCGGGCACGCTCGCGGAGCGCCTCATCGGCCGCGCAGACACGCGCTCTCAGGCTGGTGTGCGCGTATCTTCCGCCGGAAGCAAAGACAGGGGCCCGGTATCGTCTGGAATCTCGGGATCGGCCGCATGAAGGGCAAGCCCCGTCCCCGGCATCTTCTTCACTTCATCTCTCGCGATTCGCCAGGCCGCCTGGATGATCCACGAGACGGATCGATCCTGCCGGATTGCCTCTTTCTGCGTTTCCGCCAGCATGGCGGAATTGAAGTAGAGGGTAACCTTGCGTTTCTGAGACACGTGGTGTCCTCGCGGGGAGCGCAGAATGCAGTCGAGAGCTACCGACTGATCTTGGGCTTGGTTGGGAGGAAGAATTGGAAGTTGAGGCTGAAGACGTAGTTGTTCGTCCACTCGGTGTCACGATCGGTGGTAGCTGGAACCAAATGTCCGTCGCTGGTGGTCTGCTGATTCCCAAGCACCGTGCGTCCGGATGCGTTGTTCTTGTAGACGAGGTCGTGCAACTCGAAATTCA
>Ga0265340_10002353_pt1 | contig 10770 bp, 5 predicted proteins | sample 4CB225metaG_FD_202082 | JGI IMG/M metagenome (GOLD analysis project Ga0265340, IMG submission 202082) | Rhizosphere microbial communities from Carex aquatilis grown in University of Washington, Seatle, WA, United States - 4-CB2-25 metaG | ecosystem: Host-associated > Plants > Roots > Rhizosphere...
TGCCCTATCCGTCGCAGCGGCCGTCAATGTCCCACTACTTGGTCATCCCTACCGCGTTTCAATACGACAGCTTGAACGCGGGTGACTGGCGTGAACACCTGCGTCGCACGACTCAGGTTACGCAGGGGTGTCGTCCAGCGGGCAAAGGGCATGTGGACTATGCCCTTTGGTTCTGCCCGAATAAACCTAGGTAGAGCACAGCTGGCTATTGCCGACGGCGGTCTTTGGACCGTTACATAAATGGTACGCAATTGCGGAACCCTCAAAGACACGCCTGTGCTCCAAAGTGCGATTGGGCCGATGGATTGGTGCGGGGGGGGCCCTCACCCGATTTGATTTGAATGTCTGATTTGTCTAACCCAAAGATTCACGAGTGACGACTGCGCTCGCTCTCATGGCAACGAGCGCGGTCGAAAGGTTAGCCTGTGTCCACAGCAGCGGCGTTTGTGGATTGGGCACGTATTCGCCGTGCTTCAGATAGTAGAGTTCCGGGCAACGCCAATCCACTGTGATTTGGGCAAGGGAGCGCTCGAAGTGGTGGACCTGTCGGTCGAGGTCCCCCTGTGCCCGGGTCTCGCTGTAACGACGACCGTAGTAGGCCGATAGAACTGGATCGAAGATGCACCACTGAGCCTCGTCACCAATGCGTCCAAGCAGGGTATCCCGTGTTGCTACGTCGTTGCTATAGTCGCGGGTGAGTTCCTGTTCGGGCATTCGCTGGTCGTAGTCGGGTGCCCAGTACGAATCACCGAGATAACGGCGGATTCCTTTCGGTCCGCTGAGAAAGCGATCCACGTCGGCAAGGATCAGGTCCGAGAGCGGCCCCGTAACTACATTCAACGGGTGAATTAGGAACAACAGCGCCGCGTCATAGCGTCGATTCTTTTGCGGTGAGAGTTGCCCACACTCACTTGGCAAAATCCTATGGAGTGCCATTCGCCCCTGCTGCACGAGACGTGACACTAGTTCGATAACGCTTGGATCAAATCCTGCCGCCAAAAGTGCACAGCTGGGGTCAAGCGCGAGCGCCGCTAAAGCTTCGAGCCCAGCAACCACGGTTCCGATGCTTGATGCCGAGCACTTACGGGTCTCTTCCCAGTGTCCGCTGTCCTCGTCTTCCCAGTAGCGAATCGCGGCGAAGTAGCGAGGGAACAGGGCCAGCATCTCTACCACCGTATTATCGAGTCTTAGCGCACCATCACGTACCAGTTGGCAGCCGAGCCACAATGCGTAACCTAGTGCATCATTCTGGGCGTGCGGCCACTGCTCATGCGCGAGTTCGGTCAAGAACTGGCCGTCAAAGCGAATGTGTGGTCGCTGCATGACGTCATTCGGGTCGGTCTCACCCGTGATGATCGCATCAAAGCGTTGCCTATGCTTCCAGAAGAACTCGAAGATGGCTCGCACTGTTCGACCAGCAACATGAGACTGTCCTTGCAAGTGGTGCGCATAGGCAACGTGCACGTTGTCACGGACCCACACATTACCGTAGCCCGAGGTTGACTGCGCCGTGGCAGCGGCGGGAAACAGGCCGGAGGCCAATGGGTGCATTGTGAGCGTGTCCTGTCTCTGCAATTGATTTTCAATCTGATCAACGTCTTCGCGCTCATAAGGCCGATCCGCAAACAGCCCTGAGATACCCGGATTTTGGCAGATTGGATGCATGACGACCCGCGCAGCATACCAGAGCAACTACTTTCCGAAAGGGACTTGGTCAGGCTGTGGCGAAAACCGCACGGCGACTATCCGAACGTCGGCACGACCGTCCAAGGTGAAATGGACCAACGACTCTTGCTCGTTCAGTTGCCTACCGTTGCCGCGCGCTGCGCCGCGGACCATAGGTAGTGCCGGGGACGGGCAGAGCCAATGACCAAAGCTCTGCCCGTCGTTGGCAACCTGACTTAGCTATGCTGACTGACCTCCGCGACTTGACCGGAGAGGTCGGCAACGTCCACTACGATTTTGACTGATGTGGAAGGGGCGGCACTGGTGGTCGTGTAGAGCCACTGATTGGTGTCCGGCGTTGCTACGGCCGAACCCTTCTCGACCAAAGTGCCGTCATCGGCAACAATCATCACGCCAACGGTCTTGACCTTGACGTTATCGACCGCGGTAATCGTGATGGGTTCGTTGGGCGCGCCCTTGTATGAAGAGAGATCGATGTGTTGGATCTCTGGCGGATGCAGAAAATCGGCGACCGCCACGTTGTACGCGGATTGCCCGCGAGCTTTTGCAACGTCTTTGTACTCGGGCGTGGTTTGGGCGGACTTGGCGTAGAGAATCGCTTGGCGAAACTTCTCGCGTTGTTGCTTCTGCGCGTCCGTAATGTCGTGCGATGAATTGTTGGGTGCTGCAGAAAGAATGTACTGACCATTTCTGCCTTTCCGCACGACGACTTGTTTGCCGAGCATGCCCGACAGCCCATGAATAATCAGGTTATTTTGAACCTTGGCCACGAGGGCCTCCCTTGTTATGTGTGTGATAATGACCAACCCAATCAGCCCTGACCCGGACCATTCCGACCCACTGCTGTTTGAATCAATCAGCCCTCATATCGGTCGATGACCAACTTTCGTCTCTAAGAAAATGTCACCGACGGTCTTTTTTTTGTAGCGGCACGAAGCCCGCGGGATGCGTCGCGAGACAATGGTCCGAGCGGCGTCACACAAACGCTCGTGATTGCTCAGCGAATTTGCATTGGAGCAGCGATCACAACGCTGAAGTACCCGGTCGATTCACACAGGGTCAGCCTCTAGACTCCGCCGTCCACGGGCTATACGGGAATTGCACTGCGTATGCGCAATGCGGAACCGGGCAATCCCCGGGGGGGTAGGGATGAGTGAAGGATCAGTGAACGATGAGCGAACTCACTCTGGAGCCGGAGTGGACCTGAAGCGGGCGATTTGAAAGGTCAGAACCGGGATTTCCCGGGTGGCCTGGATTGGTCATATGGGGAGAACGCAGGAGGGCGGTACGACCACCGAAGGCCTCCTCGACCCCTGCCAAAACCCAAGTAAACTGTGGCATCGGTTGCGGTTCGTTCCTCGATGCTTCGATGTGCTTGCGTCGCTCGCCTGTTTGCTTTGCCAGCTTGACCTATCGGCTTCGAGCGAGACGGAAACCGATGAAGTTGAAGCGGAGGCCAGGCACGCACCTGTCACGGTCCGCCGAGCGAACAGTCACGGCGTTGCTACCCCAGCAACCACCGCGCAGAACGCGCTCGCCTCCCTTGTCGGGTCCGATTGGATTTGCAGCTAGCCCGGGTTCGTACGGCGCGTGCCAATCTTCGCACCATTCCCACACATTGCCGTGCATCTCGTCGAGGCCCCATGGGTTGGCGGGTAAGGACCCGACTGGCACCGTCCTCCTTCGGCCGCGTTCGGCTCTTCCGGCGTAGATCTTGCCGTCGCGGCCTTCGGCGCGGGTATGAATTCCGCCATCGTAGTTCACCGCCATTATCGTGATGTAATCTCCAAAAGAGTACGACGTTTGCGTGCCAGCACGGCAAGAGTATTCCCATTCGGCCTCTGTGGGCAGACGCCCCCCGCGCCATATGCAATAGAGCCTAGCTTCCCACCAGTTCACATTCACCACCGGGTGATTTGCAGTTTGGTTCTCTGCCAATCTTCCGCTGAACGTCTCAGCGTTGTGGCCTCGGTCGAACCTATGGTATTCGCCATTCGTCACAGCAGTCGCCGAGAGCTCAAACGCGCTAAGCTGCACGCGATGTTGCGTTTCGTCGTCGACGCAATCCTTCTCATTTTTTGGTGAGCCCATCACGAATGCACCGGCTGGAATTGGCACCAGCGTCGGCAGCTCAGGAGCCGGCCAGCGTTCGCATTGTCGAAAGAACGACTCTCGATCAACGGTCCTATGGAACTCTTCCAGCCCATAGTGAAGGTATGACAGTTGCTCGACGCTGCGTTTGGGTGTTACCTGCCGCCAGAGCCATTCACAAATAGCCTCATCGTTGATACTGTTACGCGTGCGCCAGCGCGCAATGAGGCTTCGGAGAAAGTCGCCGTCCCAGTTGCTCTTAGCCTCGTCCGACCGGTTATGTGTATTTGCCAGCACATCGAGTGCATCCACTGGGTCCAAGCTTTCGACTTCAGGCAGCACGCGCAGCGCCAGTTGTAAGTCAATTCTCGCCAGCCGCTGCAGTAGCGCCAGCGGCTCCAGCCCGATCTCGCAGACGAAACCGAGCACTTCTGCCCAGTGCGCAACCTCATCCGGCTTGTCTTTGACTCTCTTTGCGCGATCCAAAACGGCGTCTTCGCCAGCATCATGCAGCGCCTCAGCGGCCAATAATTCACCCAGTTGCCGATGCAGGAACTTCCACGGCTGTTGATCACCGTCATAGGCGCCAAATAGGCCCGAGCGCTGACTGACTTCCTTCAAGAAATCACTGGTGCCAGGCCAAACGTGGTTCTGCCAATGGCGAGCAACGCGCGAATTTGGATTGGAGCGCAATCCGTGCAACAGCTGCAGCAGCTCCTTCTCGGCGCAGACTTCGCGCGCACCCTCGTGCAAAGCAAGACTCAGTTCTGCGACAATGACGCGCGCAAAGTCTGGTTCGCGCACTCCCTGTTCACCCTCGGCGTTGCGCTGACCTGAGCGCAGCAATGCGTCGATGCTTTGGTGATACAGGTCACGGCGCGTGGTGGGCAAGGGGTGCTGTCGCTTTTGCTGGCGTTCAATTAGGCACGCGAGCAACGTGAGCGTCAGTGGCGTGTTGCAAACCTCTCTGACATGTGGGCTCAAGACAAAAGATAGGTCGTTACCCAGCCAACGCCCTAGCAGCTCGTCTTGCTTGCGGGCGTCGAGTGCGCGCACGCGCGCTAATCGCCAATTCGCTGCGCCAAATGACCTGAAACCAATCGGTCGCGTAAGCACCACGATGACGACGTTCGGGTAGCGCTCAGCCCAGCTTACTAGCTGGCTGCGTAGTGCTTCGCGCCGATGCGCCGGCACTTCGTCGAGGCCGTCGAGCAGCCACGCCATCCGCCCGTATTGCGCCGCGAGCTCACGCAGCGCTGGGCCGAGCTGCTGTCCTTGGTCGCGGCCAGCTTGATTGCAGAAGTTTTGCTGTGCCTGGTCGAACGGATCGCCACCTTCTTCCGCCAGCCGCGGCAATGAAGCGTAGATGGCCAAAGTTTCTTGGTTATCGTTGGGGCCCTCGGCCGTAGCGTACTCCCAGGTCAAATGCCGCGCGAGGGTGGTCTTTCCAGCACCGGGATCGCCGAAAACAATCCAGCGCGGCGCTACGCCATCTTCACTTGGCCATTCCACAAGTTCGCGCAGCGTGAGGGCGCGATGCCAGTCCTGCAACTCGAACTCACGTTCGAAGCGCGGGGCGTCGGGCTTCTCTTCCAGAGCCAGCTCCACGTACACGCTGTCGACATCGCGCAGGAATTCCGAGAAAAGGCCCCAGAGTCGCTTGTGAGCGAGTGCGAGCACGCCTCGATAACCGCCAATAAGTTGACTTGAACCGCCACTCAACGATGCGTCGGATCGGTTGGTGGTAGTTATCTTAGTCGCACGCCGTAGCTCCACAAGCAAACGAAGGGAAATCACAGCGCGGCGCTTGCGCTCGTCAGTATCATCGTTGTTCGACTTACGACCGGTAATGCCCCAGATGAGTCGCTCGAAGGGATCAGGTCTCGTGCGGCGCAAGTCCACGTGGGTCATGTCGGAGAGCGAGGCGTCTTTGAGCGATTCGGGAAGTCGAGGTGTGCCTTGGCAGCCGGGTAGAATCACCGGAATGACTGGACACTTGCGACGGAGGAACTCGCCGAGCAGCTCTTCTACCTCTGCGAGCTGCCAAGGACCTAGGCCATCGGGTCCAACGATTACCGCCGCAGCCCTGATGTCTGCCAGCCTCACGCGGAGTTCCGGCTTCCAGGGAATGCCGGGCGGAAGCTCCCGTTCGTCGAGCCACGGGCGCAGGCCTGCTTCATCGAGCGCCTCGGCGATTAGCCGGATCGAGGGTTTGTCCACGCTGTTGTGGCAAAGGAAGACGTCGTAGCCGGCGCTCTCTGGATCGGACATGCCCGAGTGAGGCAAGCCTATCACAACTGGGGAGTTTTTCGGCCATGACTTCTGAGGTGCAACAGGGTGGGCAGTAAGAGTGCCACGAACAGGCATGATTCCCGCTGAAACAGCGACCCGCATTGATTTGAACGCGTGATCCGTGGTTCTCTTTGCTCCAACTCCTTTGGAATCGACCCCACTATGCTAACCGGTGAGCTCCGTAGTCAAATTGACGCAATCTGGAATGCGTTCTGGTCCGGCGGGATCTCGAACCCGCTGGAGGTGATTGAGCAGATCACGTACTTGATGTTTCTGCGGAGGTTGGATGATTTGCACATGCTGGAGGAGAACAAGGCGAACCGGCTCAAGGCGCCGATGGAGCGGCGGATATTTCCCAAGGGCAAGGACGAGCAAGGGTTTCGCTATGAGGACATGCGCTGGTCGAAGTTCAAGAACGAAGAACCTGGGGAGATGTTCAAGATCGTGGACAAGCATGTCTTTCCCTTCCTGCGGGAGATGAAGGGGGAGGACTCCACGTACACGCATCACATGAAGGACGCGCGGTTTACGATTCCGACGCCAGCGTTGCTTTCCAAGGTCGTGGACTTGCTGGACAAGGTGCCGATGGCCGATCGGGACACCAAGGGGGATCTGTACGAGTACATGCTGGGCAAGATTGCCAGCGCCGGGCAAAACGGGCAGTTTCGCACACCGCGGCACATCATTCAGCTGATGGTGGAGATGGTGGCGCCGGGTCCAAAGGATCTGATTTGCGACCCAGCCTGCGGCACGGCGGGGTTCCTAGTGGTTGCGGGCGAGTATCTGCGCAGAAACCACCCGGAGGCGCTGCGTGACAGCAAGCTCCGCAAGCACTTTCACGAGAAGGCGTTTCACGGTTTTGACTTCGACAACACAATGCTCCGCATCGGCAGCATGAATATGCTGCTGCACGGCGTGGAGAATCCGGATATCCGGTATCAGGATTCGCTGGCGCAGGACCACGCGGGCGACGAGGAGAGTTACACGCTGGTACTGGCCAATCCGCCGTTTGCCGGATCGCTGGACTACGACAACACAGCCAAGGATCTGCAGCAGATCGTCAAGACCAAGAAAACCGACCTGCTGTTCTTGGCGCTGTTCATTCGCCTGCTGAAACCCGGCGGCCGCGCAGCAGTGATTGTGCCCGATAGCGTGCTGTTTGGCTCGAGCAACGCGCACAAGACCTTGCGCAAGCTGCTGGTGGAAGACCAAAAGCTAGACGGCGTGGTCTCTCTGCCCGGCGGCGTGTTCAAACCCTATGCCGGCGTGTCCACGGCCATTCTGCTCTTCACCAAAACCAACTCCGGCGGCACCGACAAAGTCTGGTTCTACGACAGCCTAGCCGACGGTCGATCCCTGGACGATAAGCGCACCGAACTGCTTCCCGAAGACAAGCTGGGCCCAGTTCCCACCAAGGCGCTCAGCAAAGATGAGCACGCCAAGAACAACCTTCCCGATATCCTGAGCCGCTGGCAACAACGGGAAGCCAAAGAACGCAAACGGCCGCGTACAGCTCAGAGCTTCTGTGTTGCCAAGGGGGACATTGTGGCGCAGGGGTATGACCTGTCGATCAATCGGTACAAGGAAGTCGTGCATGAAGAGGTTGAGCATCGGTCGCCCAAGGAGATTCTCGATGAGTTGGCGAAGATTGAGACCGAGATTCAACGCGGGATGAAGGAGTTGGGGGGGATGGTGAAGTGACATATCCTTCCCAAAGCGTGCCCAATGGTTGGGAGGTAACCAGACTCGGCGATGTGCTGGCTAGTATTGATGCCGGCGTCAGTCCTCAGGCACTAGCACGACCCGCACAGCAGAATGAACTCGGCGTCCTGAAGGTAAGCGCTGTTACTTGGAATGAATTTCGTCCATTCGAAAACAAGGCGCTTACCGAAGACTTTGACGCGACGGACTGTCCTCGTGTGCAACGAGGTGATCTTCTCTTGTCTCGTGCAAACACAGTAGAGCTAATCGCCGCTCCGGTCATTGCTGATAACGATTACCCGAACCTGCTATTGTCCGACAAAACACTGCGGCTTGTTCCAAAGAGCAACATTGGGTACGCCCCTTATCTGCTTCGTGTTCTGCGAACGAAGGCGGCGCGCCAATATTCTGAGTCGCATGCGACTGGCACTAGTGGGTCGATGCGCAACGTGTCGCAGGAGACGATTCGCGGCTGCCCGATAATGCTCCCGCCCTTGCCAGAGCAACGTCGAATCGCGGATATACTGGACCGGGCGGAATCATTGCGGTCCAAGCGCCGCGCCGCGATTGCGCGGTTGGATGAGCTTACGCAAGAGTTCTTCTTCGATACTTTTGGGGATCCTGTCGCCAATCCGTATGGCTTTTCAATGTCGCCGCTGGAGAGCGTTGTCTCGCTACCGTTTCAGAACGGCGCGTACTTCCCTAAGGAAGCATACTCTGGCGAAGACGGTACCGAAATGGTGCATATGAGTGACGCATTCGAAGGCATCGTGAGGCGAGGGGACCTCAAGCGAGTGCGCTGCACCTGCGCAGATATCGAAAAGCATGGACTATCCGAGTCCGATATCCTCGTCGCAAGACGTTCGCTGAACTATGAGGGTTCGGTGAAGCCGTGTCAGATTCCCCGTAGCGACCAGCCGCTGCTTTTTGAGTCTTCTCTGATCCGACTGACACCTGACACGTCAGTTGTCAGCCAGCACTACCTGTTCCACTACTTGTCCAATGAGCGAGTCAGACAAAGGTTCGTATTCCCCTATGTTACGAGGTCCACAATCTCCGGAATCAACCAGGAGAACTTGGCCCGCGTACCTGTCATGTTGGCACCAAAGAAGCTGCAATCAGACTTCTCCCGACGCATTGCCGCCCTGGACAAACTGAAATCTACGCACCGAGCCTCACTGTCGGAACTTGACGCGTTGTTTGGTTCGTTGCAGCACCGAGCATTTAGAGGAGAACTGTAAGATGAGAGCTTCTGAAGCCAAACTGCTCGACTTTCTGAAGAAATCGCCGCAGTTCGTGATTCCAATCTATCAGCGCACATACTCCTGGACTGAAAAGGAATGCCGACAGCTGTGGGATGACGTCATTCGAACCGGAAGCGATGACAATATCGTCGTTCATTTCGTAGGGTCTTTGGTCTACATCGAGGCCGGCCTTTCCCAAGTGACACACCAAGCACCACTGCTTGTTATCGACGGGCAGCAGAGATTAACGACCGTGACGTTGCTGATTGCTGCCCTGGCCAATGCCATCGGTGACACCGAGCCGGCTGAAGGGTTCTCGGCTCGCAAACTGCGCAACTACTATCTCCTCAATCCGGAGGAATCGGGCGACCGCCATTTCAAGCTGCTGCTGTCACAGACGGACAAGGCGACGCTCACCGCAATTGTCAGTCAAACAGGGCTGCCGAAAGAGCAGTCACTGCGGGTTACGAAGAACTTCGAACTATTCGAAGAGCTCATCAAGAAATGCGGTGGCGACTTGGTTGCTATCTGCAAGGGCCTCGCCAAGTTGGTCGTAGTGGATATCGCACTCACGCGCGATCAGGACAACCCACAGCTCATCTTCGAGAGCATGAATTCGACGGGTCGCGAGCTGAGTCAGGCTGACTTGATCCGTAACTACATTCTGATGGGTCTGGAACCTACGCCGCAAACCAAACTCTACGAGCAGTATTGGCGGCCCATGGAGGTGGACTTCGAGCAGGAAGCCTACGGTACTCAGTTCGACGGCTTCATGCGGCACTACCTGACTGTGAAGACAGGCGAAATACCGCGTTTGGACGAAGTGTACGAAGCGTTCAAGTCGCATGCCCGACCGTTGGTAGCCGGTGAGCAGGGTGTCGAGGCTCTGGTGAAGGACATTCGAGCGTTCGCCGGTCACTTTTGCGCCATGGCGCTTGACGCCGAGACAGATCCAGAGCTGAAGCTCGCATTCCATGATCTGCGTGAGCTCAAGGTAGACGTCGCCTACCCATTCCTGCTCGAGCTGTACAATGACTACGCTAACGGCATGTCGCCGGCGGCGGACCTGGTCGTAGCAGTGCGATTGATTGAAGCCTACGTGTTCCGTCGAGCTGTCTGCAACATTCCGGCGAACTCGATGAACAAGACTTTTGCCACTTTCGCAAAGGCCGTAAAGAAAGACCGATATCTGGAGAGTATCCGGGCTCACTTTCTTAGCTTGCCGTCGTACCGACGCTACCCGACGGATGCTGAGTTCCATCGCGACCTGCAAACGCGTGATCTCTACAACTTCCGGAGCCGCAGCTATTGGCTACGCAGACTTGAGAATCAGGGGCGCAAAGAACGTGTTCCTGTGGAGGAATACACCATTGAACACATTCTTTTGCAATCCAAGGACCTACCACAGGCCTGGAAGTCAGCGCTCGGGGATGAATGGGACCGCATTAGGCAAACCTGGCTGCACACGCTCGGTAATCTGACGCTGACTGGATACAACTCAGAGTACAGCGACCACGTGTTCACCAAGAAACGCGACATGGCCGGCGGATTCAAGGAGAGTCCACTGAGGCTGAACAACGGCATAGGCCAGCTCGACCATTGGAATGAAGATTCCATCAAGGACCGGGCGAACAAATTGGCCGACATAGCCATTGACGTTTGGAGAGCGCCCAAGCTGTCGGCAGACGTATTGGCCGCGTATCAACGTCGAGAGCCCGTCGCTGCAGGCTATACGATGAGCAATCACCCGAACATT
>Ga0265340_10002354_pt1 | contig 10770 bp, 12 predicted proteins | sample 4CB225metaG_FD_202082 | JGI IMG/M metagenome (GOLD analysis project Ga0265340, IMG submission 202082) | Rhizosphere microbial communities from Carex aquatilis grown in University of Washington, Seatle, WA, United States - 4-CB2-25 metaG | ecosystem: Host-associated > Plants > Roots >...
GAATCTCGGCAATACCGTCTGTGATAAGCGCCACGCTTCCGGGCGCATTCAGTTGCTGGATGCCAGATGTCGTGCCCGAAGAGCTGCTACTCGCTGCGACGGTAACGGTCGTCGTCGCAAAGATCATCATGTTAGGGCAGTTACAGATACCATTCGCAGGGCAAGCACACATACCACTCGTAAGGGTTGCTGTGTACGTACCGGGCGCAGTATAGGTGTGCGAAACGGTGGCCATCAAATTGCAGCTCGAACAGACCGGAGCAAAAGCAACTGTTCCACTCGTGCCGTCACCAAAATTCACCGAATTCCCCACCGTGCTTCCTTGTGGTGCCGTCTCAATAAATTGCACGGCGAGCGGCGCGATGCCCGAGGACGGAGTAGCGGAGAAATTCACATTGCTTTGTGTCGTTCCACTACACGAGCGCGAAAAGTATGCGCGTGAAAGTGGTCCGAAAATACCGCTCCCGCTAACTCCTAATGTGACCACCCCTCCTTTTGCCTGCCATCGGGCTACGGCTGACTGCGTTAAGGGGCCAAAATATCCCGTCGGGCCCACGCTCAAATATCCTTGCGCATTGAGATATGTCTGGAGCGCGGTAACGTCACTGCCGCTTATCCCCACTGCGAGCGATCGGCCAAATATGGGACATAGTGGTGCGGTAACAGCAATAGGGCTCACGACGACAACGCTTGAGGAGACGGCGCTGGACGCGTTTACTACAGCTGAAAAAGCGATAAATGAGATAGCGGCAAGCGCCGCAACCGAACCGATGAGTAAAAGTTTTTTAATCATATATCATATATAACGCTCCAGTGCCTAAAACGTAACATCAAAAACCCGCCTTGCGGCGGGTTCTCGGCTGGCAATCCGTAAGCCGGATTCTGTCGACTTCGCTTGCGCGAAATGGACGGTCATTTATCTGTGCCCTTAATCGCTCGCGGGCTAATGCGGCACTCTTTCGTGCCATCTTGCGATGGCTCGAAAGCACGACCTTGCACCCAGTAAGGATTTTGCCGTTTCACTTCCGCTTTTCTCTCCCTATGGCGGAATTGGACCATCTAGCTCGGGATGGGGTCCTCCAAGTCGTTTCCAGCCTGGACGTCACTGCTCGCACCTCTATTCTTGCGAACGGCGGCTGTTAGCCGCTACTTCTACGGGTGTCCGGACTTTCCTCTATATGATTTACACCATACAGCGACCGTCTGAATTACCAGCCCATGCATTATAACACATTTATGATTGACATACAAAATGCGTGACTCTATGATGGAAACCAGTACGACCATCACGACAGAGAGGATCATCATGGCCGACGCCACAGATGTCTTTGCTATTCCCAAAATAAAGATCCAATCGATTCCCCGCCACAAAAGGAGCGAATACCGTATGTGGTTCGGTCAGGAGATCCAGGCGCATTACGACGGACTCTACGATCGACGCATTGCCGGCAGCCTAGATATGCTCGCCATGGATGCCAGAATATCCCGTTCCCTTTTGGGAGACCTGATTGCAGGACGGGACACCCGCGACCGCGTGAAGGTTGAGAACCTCATCGATCTCGCTACCGCACTTCGTTGTGATCTGATCCTCGAAGGAGATTCGGGAGAGACCGGGCACGGTGCGACCACCACGCTTGAAGAGCTCTTCAACCTCGGCATCCGACCGACATTTATGCCGATATCCCCTCCCGCACGATAGCCGCCGCATCCCTCCGCGTCGGTTTTTTTATTGACGTAGAGAAAAAATATGATTAAGATAAAATCTGTTTTTTATTTTCATCAAGGAGAACGAGTTGAACACAGCCACAGCACCCGACGCGGGCATACCTCCCGATGAGCATCCCAACGCACAACCGATAGTTCGCGAGCCTCGGCCGAAAAGCCAACGCCAGCTCTTCTGGGAAAAGCTTGGAGAGAACATCGGAATGCGCATGAAGAAAAAGGGTCTCACAAAAAAACAGCTTGCCAGTAAGGCAGGCATCAGCCGGAGCGCTCTTGAACGCATACTGGAAGGGAAAACGATCCCGACGGTTCCCACCATTGAGGGATTGACGCGTGCGCTACGCTTCTCATTCACGATATCGGGGCGCCACAGCCGGCACACCATCGCCGAACACAAGCAGTGAGCGAATCTCAGCTCTTCCCGTGAACCCGTCCGGCGACCGCATTCTTTATGATGCGTTCGCCGGCTTTTTTTATCTGTGAAAACCCAGATCGGCGGGATTAAAGTCGCCGGAGATGCGTTCTACGGTGCCCCCTTTCGCCTCAAATGCCTCGCGCGCGCGCGACACGTCGTCCGCGAGCGTCACGGTCTCCTCCGGCAGATCTTTACGCTTGATCCGCCACTGCGACCAGAACTCGATGACGAGCTTGCTGTCGCCGAACACTTTTTTAACACGTGTCGCACGCGCGATCTCAAGCGCGTAGCTAAGTGCGAGTAGCTCGCCATAATTGTTCGTGGCATCTTCGTTATCCAAAAGATGCTTTCCGAACTTGTTCAGATCCTTCGCGGCGATCACTTTATGAAGAAGATTCTTGCCGCGCTCGTCGGTGACGCTGATCTCCACGCCCGCTCCGCGGCCGGTCCCCGCGTCAAAATAAATCCCGGGCACGAGCGCCGGCCGCGGCTTCGCGGCCCTTGTCTCGTACATCGCGCCGTGCACCAGCCACGCCTCGGCGTCGCCTTTGCTCTCAAACGCTTTGAATCGCGCACCGGTCTTACCCGACACGAATTTCTCGCACACCGCCCAACTGTCGGTCACGCCGTGTTTCGGGTTGGCCGGTTTCGATCCGGCTATCATTTTCGTGCCGAAGGCGGGAACGAAATACGCGTAGAATTTTTTCTTTTTCACGTTATGAAATGCGCTCTTTGCTGAACGCTTCCGGCAAAAGTTTCCATGGTGTTTTCTTTCCGACGGGGAATGAGAATCCGGACGAAAGCCGGTGACCGCCGCCGCCGTATTTCTTGGCGATCTTTGAAACATCTACTTTTCCCGCGGACCGGAGAGAGACCCTGATCCTTCCGCCCGACTCATTCCACAACAACCCAAATGACCGGGTCTTCAACGCAAGTTCATGGCCGAGATCGTCGGCAAAATAGTACGGGCAGTTGAGCGCATATATCCTATGACCGGCGAATTTGACGAGTTCCGCGTTCGGCAAAAGTTTTTGGTAAAGCGAACGATAGTGGAAATCCAAGAGCGTGCCTTTTTTAAGATACGTCACGCGGGTCTTCGGATCATCAATATCTTTCGCAAGCGCGCTCCACGCCTTGAAATCAAACTCGGCAAGGTCGATCAACATCAGCATCTCGCGCGAATGCGGAACGCTCCACTTCCAAATATCGCGATCCTCCACATAACGTAGGAGCATCGGCATCGGTTTGCCCGGATGGAAGTACTGCCACGCAAGCGTCGCCCCCGAACGTTTTACGTCGAACGAATATTTTTCCGTGAGCATGGCGGGTTCCCTCTGGCTGACATGATGGTCGATCGCCGTCACGCGGATATTGTCTTTGATCAGCTTTTTGATGATCGGTGCGTCATAGGTGTAATCGATGATATACACGATCTTGTTCTTGAGCGGTACCGGCGGCGCGCTGCGATCGCGTGCGGGAAGATACGCGGCCTTGGCGCCGAACTTCTTCCACGCGGCCCACGCGCCACCGAACCCGTCCGGGCATTTGCCGTGATAGATGACGACGATCTTCTGCTTTGGGATCTTCGGTGATATTTTTTTCATACTATCGCAATGCTTCTATTCCCGGAAGTTTCTTGCCGGCCAAAAAATCCACCATCGCGCCGCCGCCGGTGGAGATAAAGCTGAACTTTTTGTCCAACTTATATTGTTTTAGGAACATCACCGTTTCTCCCCCGCCGGAGACGGAAAAGGCACTCCGGTTGCGCGCGATCGCGCGGGCAATGGCGATGCTTCCTTTGGTATATTTCTTTTTTTCGATGAGACCAAGTGGTCCGCTCCAGATAATTGTCCTCGCTGCCGCGATCTTCTTGCCGAACGCGCGAACCGTATCGGGACCGACATCAAGAATGGCGCTCTTCGCGCCGGCGCTGCCTTCGCCCCACACAAAATCGCTCGGCAAAACGACGCTCTTATATCCCGCGATCTTTTTCAACGCCGGGAGTTCTTTCGGGTCGTTATCTTTGATGGAACTTTTCGTATCCATTCCCTTTAACCACAAGATCGTATTGGCACTTCCACCGCCGAGCAGGAACCAATCCGCCTTCTTCTTAAAATACGCGATGACACCCAGCTTATCAGACGCCTTTGCGCCGCCAAGCACGAGCACTACCGGACGCCTGGGTTTTAGAATCGCTTTGGAAAGCGATCTGATCTCATTCTCCATTTCAATGCCCGCATAGCTCGGCAAGAACTTCGTGACGGCAACGACCGATGCATTCGCCCGATGCGAGACCGCAAAGGCATCGTTCACATAGAAATCGGCGAGTGATGCAAGCTGTTTGCCGAGCTTTGGATCATTATTTTCTTCGCCGGGCATAAATCGCAAATTCTCCAGGAGGAATATCGAACCACGCGGCGCGGCCGCCACCTGCGCCTTTATCTCCGCGAACCGGAAGTGACTGATGAATGTCACCTCCTTACCGCCAAGGAGTTTCTCAAGCTTTGCCGCATCGCTCTTAAGACTGAATTTTTTATCAATGCCCATCGGCCTGCCCCAATGGCTCACGATCACGATACGCCCGGATGTCCTTAATAATAATGTAATAGTCGGTAATACGGCGCGCATCCGCCAGTCATCTTTAGTATTGAAGTCGAGACGGAGCAATGCCGTTCCCGCGAGCGCCTTTGGGCTCGCATCGCTTACATATTTGATCATCCTTCTATTTTATCAGAATTTCATGATATTTCATAAACTGCGGGTAAAAAAATACGGCGTCCTTCCGGGTGGATGGATGGGCGCCGTTTTCGGATCGATTGTCATACGCTATGCATAGTTGAGAGCCGTGATCCTCGCCTGCTCCAAAGCGAGCGCTTCGATCTGCCCATGGACCGTCAGATACCGTTGCGCGGCAACGTCGATCTTAATGTACCGGCTCCGGCTGTAGGCAGCCAGATCGCCGATCGCATGCTGGACGGCGTGTCGCATCTCGCAAAGCTCCTCCGAGGCTTTGATACTTTGCAAACGCGCATAGAAATGCACTTTGCAGTTCTTGAAGAAAGCGGTGAGGACTCTCGTAAGCAAGTTCCGGACATCCATGAAGAGATAGACAGCGCGGCGAATGATGCCACCATGCGGACGCTTGCAGGAATCACTCCTAAGCCGCTTGAAATATTCGAGAGCGTCCTTGTACTTCTTGAGAACCAGTTCCGGCGTTTCAAAGCCCGGGAAGCCGATCTTTACCTTTCTGAGGATCTCCTCGGTGGTTTGCTTCTCTTGGCACAGCGTGTGAAAGTTGACAACATTCGATCTCGACATAGTTACTCTACCCCTGAGTGCGCCTGTGCGCGAATTGTATTCCACACTGATACTATTTATATTCCCATCGCTTACGAGTGTCAAACTTATGTCCGCAAGCGCTTGAAGATATCATCCTCGATACCCTGCCGATCCTGTCCGTACTTCATACGCGAGTACTCTTTGAGCTTTTCCGCAAGCTCTTTATTCCCTCCGCCCCATGAAGTGGTCCCGACTTTCAGGTTGAACGGTTTCGAGGTCTGACCGTTGATCAGTATCTTCGCATACGCGTTGAGGTTATCGATGTTGATAAGGTCGTTCTGGTTGAATGCAGGTTCGAATTGTTTTACGAGGAACTCCGCATCCTGCACGCCCACGCGCATCACGAGCTCGGAGCCGACGTTACCGAAAACGGCGTCGCGGATCTTCTCGTCAAGCTGGGCAATGAACTGGTGCGCCATCGTCAAATTCAGCCGGTACTTTCGCGCCTCGGACAAAATGGTTGCGATGGAGTCGGTGGTGAAGTTCTGGAACTCGTCGATATAAAGGTTGAAGTCCGGCCGCTTCTCTGCATCCGCAATATCCACGCGCGAGAGTGCGGCCATCAGGATTTTTCCGGTGAAGACCATGCCGAGCAAGCCGGCGTTGATATCCCCTATTTTTCCTTTTGAAAGATTGATGAGCAATATCTTTTTGCTGTCCATCACCTAGCGAAAATTGAACGACGACTTTGACTGGCCGATGATGGGCCGCATGTAGTCGTTGGAAATAAAGTTGTTGAATTTGGAAGTGATGTACGGCGTCATATTGGCAAGCGACGCTTCTCCACCGGCCTTCACGGCCTCCTTCTCCCAGAAGTCTATAACGACGGGGTTATGGATACGCGCGAGCTTGCGGGCGCGGTAGGCGCTGTCGGTGAAGATGCGCGGAACCTCCACAAGAGTGGCTGGCTCGTTCGGCATGTCCTCCATCATGAGCAGGAGCGCGTTGCGCATATATTGCTCGAACATCGGGCCCATCGTTTCCTGCGAGAACAGCTTATTGAAGATACTCTGCATCTCGTTCACGATAAACGTCTTTTCCTCCGGACGGTCATGGTTGAAATCCAACATATTGAGACCGAGCGGACGCGCAAGGTCACCAGGGTTGAAATAGATGACATCGTCCAGCCGCTCCTTCGGCACAAATCCGAGGGCGTTCTCCACGAGGTCGCCATGCGGGTCGATGATCGCCACGCCCTTGCCGGACTGGATATCCTCGATCATCATGTTGCCAAGCAATGTGGATTTACCGGTACCGGTCTGTCCGATCACATAGATATGGCGGCGGCGATCCTCATCGGTGATATAGACGGGTTTCGCAACACCGCGAAACATGGCGTCGCCGATAAGCACGCCCGCCGTGGGAAGATTTTCCGGCGGTGCGGCCTCTTTGGACTTGAGCCACTTCACGCGTGGCGTCTCGGTGGATGAGATCGGCAAATGATAGATGCTCGCGATCTCCTCCGCGGAGAGAAGCATCTTCTCGCCGCTGTCGAACATGCGATAAATGAAATCATGCACGATGTTCTTTGGATTACGCGGCTTTACGATCTTGAAATCATTGCGCATCGGGCTGCCGAACTGGCTGAATCCCGCCGTGAGTCCGTCCAGGATATCGTTCGCCTGAAATGGCGAACCGGCGGACGCCACAAGCCTGATATTCACCTCAAAAAGCGGCTTTGCGACCTTCATTTGCAAAGCCTTCACCGCTTCGTCGTCCACCACACGATTGCTCTTGGCTTCCGCCTGCTGCTCTTTTGTTTTTGGATTAAAGACGTCCACCACGTCGGCCGGGTTCACTGAACCTATTCCGTGCCCGAACACTTTTTTGAGCGGCACGCCCTTTTTTAATTCCTCGATGTGATGATAGATCTCTTTCTTGTGTCCACTCGATGCCGGGACCACAATGAGCTGGAGGGATGCCCCTTCGCCAATCTCGTTGATCTTCGCGAACGAGCCCACGATGGATTCAAAAGAATCCAAGCCCAACTCCGCGTACGTCCGTACCGGCAACGACCAATGTTCCTTCTGTGAGACATACGCCGCCGCGGTGGCACCGTTCGCATTGAAGATATTAAAATCGTCCTGCATAAGCTCTACGCTCGCGCCATTCCACAATCCCTGGATCTGCTTCATGGCAACCTCGGCGGATAATTTCGGCACGCCGATATAAAAGTGTATCTCTTCGCCGATATGCGGTACCGCTACCTCGAACACAATCGGCCGCTTGATGGCCGTGAGAGATCCCAAAAGCTGTTCAAAATGCGCGATCTCGGTCTTGAAGTCACCTCCCTCACCGCCACCCTTGGACTGGTCTCCCGACGCCGTCTTCGGAACTTTTATTAAAAAAAGCGATGTTTGCAGCGAATCAAAGATCCTTCGGCGCGCGATCATACGAATGATGAAAAAAATCGCGACCACGACGATGGCACCGACCACAATCCCGAGCAATAAATAAAATGTCGGCATTATTGTTTCGCTACTTTATCAGGCCGCGCTTCTGCATCTCCGGATATAATTTCCCCGCAAGCGCGTCATGAAACGCGTCTTGTACGAAGTATGGAGACTTTGCGGATTCGGCAAGCGCGGTGCCGATCCCTTTTTGGAATGCGAGATCGAGCAAATACTCTATTTCAAGTTTTATCTCCGGTGCGGCGGTCTGCGCGTACGCTGGCAGCGGACTATTCGCCTGAACCGCAGCTGCCGGGATCGGGACAGGCACGCCATTCTGCGATGCGGCGCCATCGAGCTGGGGAAAGGCGCGAATGGCCTCCTTAATAACGCTCAGTCCCTCGGCATTATTCATATCTTTTGTTTCCTGCGTGCGCTGGACTTCCGCGGCGAGGGTTTTTATATCCGCCTCCAATGCCTGCTCGAACGATGATGATGAATCCATTTTTGATATAATTAAAGGAATGTCTAAAACTCAGCGAAGCATTCTGCTGACCGGTATCTTGATTATAGCAATCTTCCTTCGGTTCTACCATTTTACCACCACCCCGCCCGGACTTTATCCCGACGAAGCAATGGATGGAAACAATGCCGCTGAGGTTGCGGAGACAAGTCACTTTCAAGTATTCTATCCCGAAGATAACGGCCGCGAAGGGCTCTATGTGAACATCATCGCGGTATTCCTTAAGGTCTGGCCAATCTACGAACCGTGGGTCGTCCGCCTGCCCGCAGCGGTCGCGGGCGTGCTGACGGTATGGGGTCTCTACCTCCTCGTCGCCGAACTATTCGGCAACGGCCCTGGACTCCTCGCCGCATTTCTGCTCGCTACAAGCTTTTGGGGCATCATCTTCTCGCGCATCGGGTTTCGGGCGATCCTGGCACCGCTCGCACTTATATTCACGCTATGGCTCATGCTCAAAGCCTTCCGATCGGCCAATAAACGCATGGCCCTTCTTTTTGCCGCGCTCGCGGGCATTATCTATGGCCTTGGCTTCTATACGTATATCGCTTACCGCGTCACGCCGATCTTATTCCTGCTCTTCATCCCATTCTTCAGAAAACTCCCCGATTTCTGGAAGCGCACTTCCTTATTTATCGTCGCCACTTTCATCGTTGCCGCACCGCTCGGATGGTATTTTGCCACCACGCCGGGAAGCTTCTTTGGACGTACCGCGGAGATCTCCGTTACGAGTGCTTCAAATCCAGTCCACGACCTGGCGGTGAACGTCGCAAAGGAACTTCTGATGTTCAACTACCACGGTGATTACAACTGGCGGCAAAACGTGAGCGGCGGGCCCGAATTATTCTGGCCTGTCGGTATCTTGTTCCTGCTCGGCATCGTACTCTCCGCGTATTACGCGATCCGTCGTTGGCGCAAGAAATATATCACCGCGGAGGACGAAAAATTATTCCCGGAGTTCGGCATTTTCCTCGCCTTTGCGTGGTTCATTTTCGGCATACTTCCCGCCGCAGCGTCGGATGAAGGCATCCCCCACGCGCTCCGCTCCATCCTCGGGCTCGCGCCGGCACTCATCTTTGCCACGCTCGGCGGCATATGGCTTTACCGCATCATTGAAAAACACTGGAGCGCGGCTCTCGCGAAATCACTTATAGCCGTATTCATCATCATCCTCGCCGGATGGGGTTATTATGATTATTTTGTCGTCTGGGCACAAAATCCGAATGTTCAAGGCGCGTTCAGCACCAACTACGTTGACATCGGACGACAGATCAATGCGCTTCCGACCAGCACACCGAAATATGTGGTCGTGAATGCCGGTGGCGTTCCCGTGCGAGGCATCCCCACTCCGGCAGAAACAACGATGTTCATCACGCATTCCTTCACCGACGCCGATGCGGCGGCCGCGAACATCCACTATGTCTTGCCCGATCAAACGAGCAGCATACCCGCGGGCACACCGAGCGCTGATATCTTTTATATAGACTAAGAGACCCTTTTGGTTTTCTTAGTTTTTACTTCTTGAACAGCTCCGAGAACTTCAGTTTGAGTACCACAAAAAGATAGATGATTTCCAGGATCCCGATGGTATTCAACACAAGCATGGCAACAAACCACCATGCCTGCCCCCGTCTTCCTGAATGCCACAACGCAAGCCCCTTCCAGAACAAGCTCCAGACGATGATAACGAGCAGCAACGGTCCAACCGCGCCGACCGTCGATCCCAACCCCGAGTTTAATATGTTCATATGATTATTATACCACAAGAAGAAAGGGCCTCGTTTTCGAAGCCCCTTCTTCTTAAAATCATGGAATTTGCTGCTATATCTTTATAATCTCCAACTCCGTATATTCCTGTTTGTGACCCTTCTTCTTGCGTCCGCGGGTCTTCGGGTGATACTTGAAAACGATTGCTTTCTTTCCCCGGCCATCGCCGAGCACCCTTGCTTCCGTCTTTGCCCCGGTGACGTATGGCACCCCCACCTTGACTGCGTCGCCGACAGACGTCAAGAGGACGGTTTCAAAAACCACATTATCGCCTGCTTTTACATCCAGCTTTTCCACTTTGAGCTTGGTGCCGGCGGAGACCCGATACTGTTTGCCGCCCGTTTCGATCACTGCGAAGTCGTTTGCCATGGTTTTAATACGTTTAATTGACATTGATTATAGCCGCAAACGTCAGAAATAGCAAGACGGCCATCACGAGCGTCAATACGGCGACGATCTTCCCCAAAACATTGTCCCGCGCCTCAAGGTCAAGGGCAATAAAAAAATCCACGAGCACAATGGCGATTCCCACGATCCCCATGAGCACGACATCGCCAAAGGTCCCGATATGGGTGATCCCGTGCATATCGTTGAAATGAAGGATAATCGGTCCGGAA
>Ga0265340_10002356_pt1 | contig 10762 bp, 11 predicted proteins | sample 4CB225metaG_FD_202082 | JGI IMG/M metagenome (GOLD analysis project Ga0265340, IMG submission 202082) | Rhizosphere microbial communities from Carex aquatilis grown in University of Washington, Seatle, WA, United States - 4-CB2-25 metaG | ecosystem: Host-associated > Plants > Roots >...
GACTCTTCCTGGCCGAGAAGACGGTGAAGAACTACGTGTCCGGATTGCTGGCGAAGCTCGGAATGCAGCGCCGCACCCAGGCCGCCGTTTTCGGCTCCCAGACTCGCGACTCGTGAGTCACCGGCCGGTTTCCCGCGGCAGCGACACTTCGGCCCGCAACCCCGGTCCGGCGTCGCTCAGCCGGATCGTCCCGCCGTGCCGGAGCAGAAGTTCGGCGACGATGGCCAGCCCGAGTCCGGCCCCGCCGTCATCAATGGCCCGGGCATCGTCGAGCCGGGTGAACCGAGCGAAGACACGTTCGGTGTCGGCCGCCGGAATGCCCGGACCGTCGTCCGTGACCGTGATCCAAACCTGTTGCCCGGGTGCTTCTTCGCGCGGGCCGGCGGCCACCCGCACCCCGGACCGGGCGTGGCGGACCGCGTTATCGATCAGGTTGGTCAGGATTCGGTGCAGGCCTTCGGGATCGGCGTGGATCCACAGTCCGTCGAGGCCGGGCCCGTCCGGCACCTGGACCGGCACCCTGGCCCCCCGATAGCGCTCGGCCAGGGCGGCCAGGGTTGCGCCGATCGGCACTGCCGTGGGCTCCGCGGGCCGGGCCGTCTCCCCTTCGTCCAGACCGGCCAGGAAGAGCAGATCATCGGCCAGCCGGCCCAGTTGCCGGGTGTCGATCAGCAGGTCCTCGGTCAGCTCGCGCAGGTCCGTGCCTTCCGGGTGCCGCTGCGCCACCTCGAGCTGAGCGCGCATCCCGGCCAGCGGGTTGCGCAGTTCGTGCGCGGCGTCGGCCACGAACTGCCGCTGCCGGCGACGCCCGGCGGCGAGCCGGTCGAGCATTCCGTTCAGGGTGACGGCCAGCCGATGGATCTCGTCGGCACCGGCCGGTACCGGCAGCCGGTCGGTGGCTCCGCCGCTGCTCTGGCCGGTGATCTCCTCCGCGCCGGCCCGTAACGCCTCCACCGGTCGCAGGGTTCGGCCGATCACCCACCAGGCGATCGCGGCCAGTCCCGCCACCAGCGGGAGGAACAGGCCGAGCAGGGCCAACCGCAGCGATCGCAGGGCTCGGTCGGCATCGTCCAGCGGAACCGCGACCACGATCGACAGCCGGTCGGAGGCCGGCCCGGCCGCCGTCGCGGACACCAGGAGGGATCCGTTCAGGCCGACCCGCTCACCACTGATCCGCAGCCGGCGTCCGGACAGCGCCCGGGTCAGCTCGCGGGGTTCCAGAATCGCCACCAGCCGGTCGACGCCGGGCGATCCGGCCCGGACCCGGTTCTGCCGGTCGAGGACCTGAACTAGCTGGATCCCGGCCACCGGAACCGGCTCGGGCAGTTGACCGGTCGAGATCAGGCTGGACACCTCGTCGGCCGTCCGGTCGGCGCTGGCGTCCACACTTCGGTCAAATGTCCAGGTCAGGGCGGCCAGCAGCAGCCAGCCGCCGAGCAGCAGCCCGACCGACAAACCGCTCACGCCGACCACCATCAGCCGCCAGCGCAAACTCAGCATCCGGTCACGACCGGCCGTCGCCGACCAGTCGATATCCGGCCCCACGGACGGTTTCCACCTTGTCGCGACCGATCTTGCGGCGCAGATAACCGACATAAACCTCAACCACATTGGTCTCGGTGTCCTCGCCGGCGTCCCAGACCTGATCCAGCAGATCCGTCTTGGACACCACCTGACCGGGCCGGCGCATCAGGTACTCCAGCAGGCTGAGCTCCCGATGGGTCATGGTGACCGGTTCACCCGCGACCGTGACCCGGCGGCTGGCCGGATCGAAACACAGGTCGTCCACGGTCAGCACCGTGGGCCGCTCGACCACTCCGCGCCGGACCAGCGCCCGCAACCGGGCCAGCAGCACGACGTAGGAGAACGGCTTGGTCAGGTAGTCGTCGGCACCGGCGTCGAGCCCGTCGGCCTGGTCGTACTCCCCGTCCTTGGCCGACAGCATCAGAATGGGGACCCAGTTGTCCTCGGCCCGTAGGGCCTGAACTATCCGGTAACCCGACAGAAGCGGAAGCATCACGTCCAGGATGAGCGCGTCGTACTGACCGTGGCGCGCCGTCTCCAGACCGGCCGCCCCGTCCAGTTCCAGATCTACGATGAACCCCTCAGCCTGCAGACCGCGGCGCAGCGCGCGGGCCAGCCGCGCCTGATCCTCCACCACGAGTAACCGCACTCGTCCAGCGTGCCATGCCGACCCCGAACCGGCCCCGGCATCTCAGCTCAGTCTTACCCGCACTTGCCAGACTGTGAGACGACGTAACGAGGCAGCGGTAAGGAGAGGCAGCGGTAACTCGGTAAAGATCGGTAACTCGGGAAAGATCGGTAGATCTAGCGAACGGTGACTCAGGAGAGGCAGGTCGCGCGATGGAGGTTTTGTCCAGGCATCCATGGGCTCGGTGGAGCGTTCCGGTCGCCGTGGCCGCGCTCGCGGTTGGGGGAACCACCCTGGTCACCCGGGTCACCGCCAACGCCCAGTCAGCGCTGCCGAGTCGTAGCGCCGCCCAATTGCTGGTCGATCTGCAAACCGCGAAGCTGACCACGGGCTCGGGCACGATCGTGCAGAAGGCCGACCTCGGCCTGCCCGCGTTACCGACGATCGGCGGCGCCGGTAGTTCGGACCTGAGCTCGCTGATTTCCGGGAACCACACGCTCCGGGTGTGGTTCGCCGGCCCGGCCAAGGCCCGGCTGGCCCTGATGGGGACGCTGGGGGAGTCGGACGTCATCCGCAACAGCCAGGACCTGTGGATCTGGTCCAGCAAGGGAAACTCGGCCACCCACCGGGTGCTGTCACCCGAGAGCGCCGGCAAGGCGGCGGACTCACCGGACCGGCTGACCGAACTGGCCCGGGGCGGGCTCACCCCGCAGCAGGCCGCCGACCAGGCGCTGGCCGCGATCGATCCGACCACTGTCGTGACCACCGATGGCACGGCCCAGGTGGCCGGGCGGTCGGCCTACGAGTTGCTGCTCGCCCCGAAGGACACCTCCTCCCTGGTCGGGCAGGTGGAGATCGCGGTCGACGCCGTCCGGCACGTGCCGCTGCGGGTCCAGGTCTTCGCCAAGAACGCCACCACACCGGCGGTCGAGGTGGCCTTCACCCAGGTCAGTTTCGCCCGCCCGGCCGATTCGCAATTCCGGTTCACCCCGCCGCCCGGAGCCAAGATCACGCAGGAGAAGGCGTCGCCGTCCGGCCGGGGAACCGGGAAACTGGCACCGGGCCAGGCCAAGCTGAGTGGAGCCAAGCCGGGCAGTGCCAAGCCGGGCAGTGTCAAGCCGGGCAGTGCCAAGCCGGACGGTACGGAACCGGTCTTCTCGGGCACCGGCTGGACGACGGTGTTGCAGGCGAAGCTGCCGGCCGAGCCCGCCCCGATGACGAAGGGTGCGGCGAGGGCCGCGGCGAAGAATGGGCCGGCCCGCTCGCAGAAGGCATCCCCGGCAGCGCCGAACCGGCTCGAGCGGATTCTGGGGGTGTTTCCCCGGGTGTCCGGAAGCTGGGGCTCGGGCCGGTTGCTGCATTCGAGTCTCTTCACCGTGCTGCTGACCGATGACGGCCGGATCCTGGCCGGAGCGGTGCCCGCGCAGCGTCTGTATCAACTGGCCGCACAGCCGCTGCCCACCGCGACCAAATGAGCGACGCCGCGCCGGCGGTCCGGACCGAGGATTCAGCGGTCCGGACCGAGGATTCAGCGGTCCGGACCGAAGGGCTGACCAAACGCTTCCGCTCCGGGCAGGTGGCGGTCGACGCCATCAGCCTCGACGTCCCGCAGGGCTCGGTGTTCGGTTTCCTCGGGCCGAACGGATCAGGCAAGACCACCAGCATCCGGATGCTGCTCGGGTTGATCAAACCCACCGCCGGGTACAGTGAACTGCTCGGGTACCGGATGCCCGACGGTGCTGCCCGGGCTCTGCCCGAGGTCGGCGCCCTGGTCGAGGGGCCGGCTTTTCACCCCTATCTGTCCGGACGGGCGAACCTGCGGCGGCTGGACGCCGCCGACCTCACCGTGGACCCTCGGACCTCGCGGCGACGGATCGACGAGGCCTTCGATCGGGTCGGGTTGCTGGCCGCGGCGGGCAAGCGCTACCGCTTCTACTCCCTCGGCATGCGACAGCGCCTGGCCCTGGCGGCGGCCCTGCTCCGGCCGCGGTCACTGCTGGTGCTCGACGAGCCGACGAACGGACTGGACCCGCAGGGCACCCGGGAGGTGCGATCGTTGATCACAGAACTGGCCGCGACCGGGGTCACCGTCCTGCTGTCCACCCATCTGCTCAGCGAGGTCGAGCAGATCTGCACGCACGTCGGGGTGATGCAGACCGGCAAGCTGGTGGCCCAGGGACCACTGCCGGAACTACGGGCCGGGATTGCGCCCCGGGTTTCGGTCAGCACCCATGAACCGGGCAAGGCGGCGACGGTCCTTCGTGAGCATGGTCTCGCGGACGTCCAGGTGACCCCGGCCGGAGCGAGCGCCCTGCTGGGATCGGCGACGCCGGAGGAACTCGTGACCGCACTCGTGCACGCGGACATCCCGGTGCGGGGTTTCGCCGTCCAGGAGGCCGATCTGGAAGATGTGTTCCTGGGCCTGACCGGGGAGGGATTCAATGTCTCTGGCTGAATCACCGTCGGGAACAGTGCCGTCGGGAACAGTGCCGTCGGGAACAGCGCTGTCGGGAACAGTGCCGTCGGGAACCAGACCGGCCTGGTCGTGGCCGGTCCGGCCGAGCGGCCGGCTGTTGCGCTCCGAGTTGTTACTGATTTTCGGCCGACGCCGGAACTGGGCCGGAATGCTGGTGCTGGCGGCCGTCCCGACCCTCATCGCTATCGCGGTCAAATTCTGGGCCGGCCCCGGCGACAACAATGGCGGCGGTGGCCCCGATTTCGCCAGCCAGATCACCAACAACGGCCTGTTCGTGGCCCTCACCGCCTTGACCCTCGAGCTTCCGCTGTTCCTTCCCCTCGCCGTGGCCGCAATCGCCGCCGATGCCGTTGCCGGAGAGGCAAATCTCGGAACGCTGCGCTACCTGCTCACGGTTCCGGTCCAGCGGACCCGGCTGCTCGCGATCAAGTACGCGGCCATTGTCATCTTCGCGACCGTGGCCACCCTGATCGTGGCCGGGACCGGAATCGTTCTCGGGCTGGCGATGTTCGGTGGGGGCAACCTGACCCTGCTGTCGGGAAGCCAGATCCCGTTCGGGGCCGGGCTCTGGCGGGTGATCCTTATCTGCGGATACATCAGCGTTGCCCTGGCCGGACTCGGTGCCGTCGGGCTTTTCGTCTCGACGCTCACCGAGCAGCCGATCGGTGGCACCATCGCCATTCTGATCCTCTGCGTAGGCAGCCAGATCGCCGACTCCATCTCGCAGCTCAGCGCCATCCATCCGTACCTCCTGACCCACTACTGGCTGGGTTTCGGCGACCTGCTCCGAGACCCGATCGCCACCACACAGGTGAATCATGGGCTGGCGGTCACGGCCGTCTACGGGGCGATCTTCTGGACGGCGGCCTGGGCCCGGTTCGCCGGCAAGGACGTCTCGGGCTGATTCGAGCTCCGGCCGGTGGTCCCGGCCGGAGATGCGCTGGCAGATTCGCTGAAAGGCCAGATCGTGGCGGCGGCCGGCCGTCCGGACCCAGTCCGGAACCCCGCCGCGGGCCCGTTCCGGTGCACTGTCCGGATCTGACACGTTGTCCGTAACGGATGCGATGTCAGCGCCGCCGATGCTTGTGTTTTATTTTGACGTCAAGATAAATTAGCGCGATGAAATGGGACCCGGAGCAGTACGGCAGGTTCGCCGGCGAGCGGTCGCGGCCGTTCGCCGATCTGGTCGGCCGGATCGGAGCCGAGGCTCCCCGGCGGGTGGTTGACCTCGGCTGTGGGCCCGGCCCGCTGACCGTGGAGCTGGGCCGCCGCTGGCCCTCGGCGCTGGTGGAGGGCATCGATTCCTCTCCGGAGATGATCGATCGGGCGGTGGCGCTGGGATCGTCGGTGGTCTTCTCGCGGGGAGATCTCGCGGCCTGGGTCCCGGCTCCCGACACCGATGTGATCGTGTCCAACGCGGCGCTGCAATGGGTGCCTGACGGGCTGGGTGTGGTCGCTCGCTGGGCCGCCGCGGTGCCGGTCGGTGGCTGGCTGGCGTTCCAGGTGCCCGGGAACTTCGACGCGCCCTCGCATTCCCTGCTGCACGAACTGGCGACGTCGCCGCGCTGGGCGCCGGCCCTGCAGGGTCGGTTGCGGCGACTGCCGGTGAGCGAGCCGGCCGACTACGCCCTCCGGCTGCTGGCGGCCGGTCTGCAGGTCGATGTCTGGGAGACGACCTATCTGCACGTGCTGTCCGGGCCGGATCCGGTACTGGAATGGATGCGCGGCACTGCGCTCCGGCCCGTGCTCTCGGCGCTGTCACCGGCCGAGGGCGATCAGTTCTGCGCCGCCCTGGCCGAGCGCCTGCGGGTGGCCTACCCGGCGACAGAGCACGGCACGTTGCTGCCGTTCCGCCGGATCTTCGCCGTCGCGCATCGCTGATCCGCTCGCCGCCGCTCGCCCGGGCTCAGTGGGGTGAGGCGTCCGAGCGGGGGCGTTGCAGAGTGAAGGTGTCGAAGGCGTTCAGCGCGCCGTCCGGGCCGAGCACGTCGTAGTAGGTCACCGCGAGCCGGGTCAGCCCCTCCCGGCGGGTGCCGGGATCGACGGTGAACGCGGCGAAACCATAGGCGTGGGCGGGATTACGGACGGCGGACCAGGGTGCGGCCTCGGTGAGGTAAATCGGCGGACGTTTTCCGGTACCCGGGTCCGGCGCGCCGACCGCCGTGATGACCCGGCACTGTGGTGGGTTGAAGAACAGCTCGTTGGACGGCACCGAGGTACCGCCGCCGCCGATCACCATGTGCACGGTACCTTTGCTCGTGTCGATCACGTCGGTACCCGTTGCCGCCGGTGTCGGGGTGAGGGTCGGGTTCGACTGCCGTCCGTGCAGTGGATGCGAGCGCTCGTAGTGATGCTCGTGGCCGCAGACGACCAGATCGACGCCGTGGGCCTCGAACAGCGGCAGCCACTCCTGCCGGATGGCGAGGTCGGCTCCGTTGAAGCGGTCCGCGGTGCTGATCGCCACCTGATGCATGCAGACGACCACCCAGTCCACCTCCGGATGATTCCGGGCGGAGGCCAGTTCCTTGGTGAGCCAGGCTTTCTGGGCGCCGTTGCTGTAGCCGCGAACGTAACTGTTACCGCCGTCCTGGTAGCAGACATCGTCGTTGGCGAGGCTGATGACCTTCACCGATCCGACCGTGAACGAGTACCACAGTCCGTGCGTGACGTCGGTCTGGCCGGCGGCGGGGGGCACGGAGAAATAGGTCTGGTACGCGGCGTAGCCGATCGGCCCGTTGCCCAGTTCGTTCTCGTGGTTGCCGGCCGCCGGCATCCACGGCCGGTGCCGGGCGCTGCGGGTGTTGTTGCGCCAGAAGTCCCACCAGGTGCGGACCCGGTCCTGGGCCAGGTTGGCGTAGCAGAGGTCGCCGTTGAACAGATGGAACAGCGGCTGGATGCGCTCGATCCCGGCGACGGTGTCCGCGGCCGCGGGCGAGCCGAGGTTGTCGTTGACGAAGGCGGGTGGGTTCGGCAAAGTCACCCCGGCCGGGACGGTGTACGCGCGGCCCAGCGTGGGCGTGCCCTGATCCCCGAAACTGGTAAAGGTGAACCGGGCCCGGCCTTCCGGGGCGGTGCGGAACGAACCCGCCTCGGGCTCGGCGTCCGCATGCACGGCGAGGTAGAGGTAGTCCCGGTCGGGCTCGAGTTCTTCAAGCTGGGCATGGTGGGCGAAGACGACCTGGCCCGACGCGGCGTCGGTGTAGGACGTCGCCGTGGCCGGGTAGGACCGCTGGTAGCCGCCGGCGCGGGTGCCCAGCAGGACGCGGGCCGCCGTGACCGGCCGCAGGGTGTGCCAGGACACGACCACGGTACGGGCGGCCGCGGCCCCGAACTGCAAGTGCAACCCCTCCACCGGCGGTGTTTCGGCCCGGGACCGAGCCTGCGGGGTGACCGCCCCGGCGGGACCGATCGCGGCGGCGGCCCCGGCATTGGCGGGCCTGGCATTGGCGGGCGCGGCATTGGCGGCGACGGGCCCGGCGGCCGCGATCACCGCCCCGGCCGCCGCCGTCAGCAGCCCCCGGCGCGAGAGCGCTGACGTGAAGATGGACGCATCATCGGTCATGGCGGCAGCCTGATCAGGTCAGGCGGACGGGAGGCCAATACCCGGTGAACCTGACCTTACGATTTTGGCATGATGTTCATGGTGATAGAACGGTTTCGGGACGGAGATGCCCGGCCGGTGTACGAGCGCGCCGATGAGCGCGGCCGGATCCTCCCCGAGGGGCTGACCTACGTCGATAGCTGGGTCGAGGCGAATCTCAGCCGCTGTTTTCAGCTGATGGAGTGCGACGACCTCACCCTGCTGGTGACCTGGATCTCGCACTGGGTGGATCTGGTCGATTTCGAGGTCGTGCCGGTCGTCGGCAGCAGCCAGGCCGCCGCCGTGGTTCAGAGGACCGGGACCTGAGCTTCGGCTACCGGGCCGGTGTTCTCAGTGACGGACCGGTCGCGAACCGGGCGAAGCTGCTCGACAGGGTGATCAGCCGGCTCACCACCGGCCGGGTGCGTAGTTGGAGCAGGGCGACGTTGAGATCCGGCCGGCCGAGCACGGCGAGGACGGCACTGTCCCCGACGGCGTAGACCGCGAGATACCCGGAGGTGCCGCGGATCGCGGCCTCGAGCAAGGCCCCCCGGCCGGTGATCTGGACGGACTGGCGGGCCACCGCCACCAGGGTGGCGATCAGAGCGGCGACCTGGCTCTGTTCCTCCTCGGGCAGGATATGGGCGACCAGAAGACCATCGCTGGTGGCCACCACGCACCCCTCCACCCCGCTGACGGCCGAGCGCAACTCGCTCAACTCGGCCAGCACTTGGTCCTCGACGTTCACACAAGATCCTTTCCCGTGATCGCCGCCGGATCAGGGTGAGTGGCGGCTCGCAGAAATGACAGGACATGACGGGCCGGAACAGCGGGCCGGGAATGGCGTTCGGCCAGATCGATATTGCTGGATTCGGGGTTGCTGCCGTCGAGCTCTTTGGGGTCGCTGGCGTCGAGATCAGTACTGATGACGCCGAGGCGGGCGAGCTGATGGACCGCCAAAGTGGTGGCGAAGACGCCATGGCCGAGCATCCAGGCGATGTCGAGCGGAGTGCTGCGGCCGTCCGCGAGCCGGGCGATGTTCCACTGCGTGGCCGTCAGCCGGATCCGTTCGAAGGGCAACTCGGCTACCCGCTGCACCACCCGGTCGGGCTGAATCCCCAGGGTCAGGTGGGCGAGCAGGCTCTCGCGCCGATCCACCTCGGCCAGCATCTCGGCCACGCTGAAAGTCCTTGCCGGTGGGTACCAGTGCCCGATCCCGGGCCGGAACCGGACCCGGGCCGGCGTGGTGTCGGGAGCGGTGGAGCCGAGTGTCGCCAGGGCGGCATCGGCCAGCGCCGTTCGCCGCAGGATCTCGGTGTCGAACGACCGATTCGTCTGCCGGAGCAGCGCTGCCGCCGCCGACACGGCGTCCTTACGCTCGCCCCGGCGCAGAGGCTGCACCACCTGGGCCCAGCCTTGCTCATTGGTGCCCTGCTCATCGGTGTACGTGGGCCGCAGCAGCAGTGCCTCGAGACCGGGAGTGAGCACCGATTCCACATAGCCGATGCGGCCCCGGACCAGATACACGGCTCCGTTCCAGGGCCCATTCGTGTACAGCGCCCCGGTGGCCTGCTCGGCGGCGAGCTCGAGGAGCGGTCCGGGCCCGGTCTGGGCCTGATCCGAGCCTTTGGATCCGGTCGGTCCGGTGGCGGCCTCGGAGGGGTGGACCGGCCCGTCCGGAACCCGGATGCGCCCGGCCCGGCGCCAGGGCCTAGGAGCCACGGCTGGGTTCGATCGCGGGCGCCAGCAACGGCCCGAGCGCGCGTAACTGCTGCCGGGCCAGGGCCAGATTGGTGTGGGCCCGGTCGAGTGTGATCACGATCAGCAGCCCGTCGGCGCCGGCCTGGGCCAGCGGGGTGATCAGGTGGTAACGGCGCCCGAGGGTGATGATCACGTCCTCCAGTTCGTCCGGGTCGCCCAGGCTCGACGTCATCAGCCCGATCACCTGGGCGATGTCGCTGGCCCCGGCGGCTACGGTCAGGCCGATCGAATCCGGCGCGGCCGGTGGATCGGTCGAGGGACCGGCATCGCCGATCACGGTATCGAGCACGTAGGCCGAATCCGGCTCGACCAGACAGGCCACGACCAGTCCATCGATCGAGCGGAGCCGGGCGAGAGCTTCATGGACGGCATCGGTTCCGGCCCGAATGCTCTCAGCGGTATCAGTGATCACAGAAATCGAACCCGATTCTCTTTCGTCATCTTGACGGTCTGCCTGGATCAGGTGCATTGTCCTGCCATCGCAAATTCGGGACAAGGTTTCGGCTGATCGGATTCGGTTCTCGATCGACCGTATCCGATCGGATCAGTGTACGAGAAGTATTGCGAACCGGGGACTCTACACCAATTCACGCCCGCGCCATATGGAGACGGAGAGAATTCTGTGGACATCGACACCGCTCTCAAGGAAGCGATGGAGATCGATGGAGCACTGGGCGTCAGCCTGGTGGATTACAGCAGTGGGATGGCGCTGGGCGCTCTCGGGGGCGGCAAGTACCTGAACCTCGAGGTGGCCTCGGCCGGAAATACCGAAGTGGTGCGGGCGAAGATGCGC
>Ga0265340_10002362_pt1 | contig 10740 bp, 6 predicted proteins | sample 4CB225metaG_FD_202082 | JGI IMG/M metagenome (GOLD analysis project Ga0265340, IMG submission 202082) | Rhizosphere microbial communities from Carex aquatilis grown in University of Washington, Seatle, WA, United States - 4-CB2-25 metaG | ecosystem: Host-associated > Plants > Roots > Rhizosphere...
CAGGCTTCAACCGAACCGTCGGTCTTCTGCAGCAGAATGTCGCTCTTGCCGTCGCCGTTAATGTCGGCGGCGCCGACGACTCTCCATGCCAGGCCGGGATTGCCGACCAGATTGGCGGAGAGAATGGCCGAGCCGTTCATCAGCCACATCCCCACCGAGCCGTCGGTGTTCTGGAACAGGATGTCGCTCTTGGCGTCGGCGTTGAAGTCGCCGGTGCCCATCAACCTCCACGCCGAACCCGGATTGCTGCCGACCGGGTTGGCGCCCAACACGGTCGCGCCGTTCATCTGCCACATCCCCACCGAGCCGTCCGTGTTCTGGAACAGAATGTCGCTCTTGCCGTCACCGTTGAAGTCGGAACTTGCGTGTGGAGCAGTCTGGATCGTAACAGTCCGATCGGAAAACGCTAGTTGCTGAATGTGCGTGAGCGTGTCGGTAGCGCCAGACCCGGATACTGTCATACTCCCGTCCGAGTTATGAGTAATCGTGTAGGCAGAGTAGTTACCCGAGTACACGACCTTGTTCAGACCGCCGCCGCCATCAATCGTCTCATTTCCGGTACCAACAGTAATGACGTCGTTGCCGGCGCCACCGTTAATAATGAGTCCTGGGGTGGTCAGGGTGGAAGCGTCAACAGTCAGGCTGTCTCCTGCTCCAAGCGCCGAACCGTCCACGATCGAGTTCCCGTACATACCCCCAACCACTGAGTAGCTGATGAAACCGTTTTGGGCCGTGAACGCATAGCTGTGCCCGGCCGTTAGGATGAGATCAGCATCACTGACGTTGGAGGTCAGCACGACGCCCTTCGAGTAGTCTCCGTTCAGCACCATCGCAGCGCCGTGCACTTTGTCGGATGCGTCCAAGCTGGCACCCATGTAAATCTGGCTGTTCCAACTTGCTGTAATCGTCACGCTCGCAGAGCGGCTCGCGTCGATATAAATGCCGGAGCACAAACTACAGTCGATGACATCGTTACCGCTGCCGGTAATGATCGTCCCATTGCTCCCAGGGGAGCCGGTCGGGATGCCGTTGTTAGCTTCGGGGTAATTGACTTCGCACTGAATGTTAAACGACCCGTTCGTTACGGCCGAACCGTCGAAATAGAAGTAAGAGAGGTTTTCGCGTCCGAGGTTGGGCGAGATAATGTTCAAGGTCTGTCCGGCCGCGAGCAGGTCCGGCGCCGCCGTGAATTTGTAGGCATAATTTGTCTGGTCAATTCCCTGATATCCGTTCGTCATGCCATGCAATACCAGCTTCTCGATCCCCGAGAAGTCCGAAGCGCTCAAGGTGACGCCCGATGAGTAATCGCCGCTCAGAATGGCGGTATCCGATCCCGGCCCGCCTTGCAGCCGGTCGGCCGCGGTGAATGATCCGCCCATCAGGAACGTCGCGTTCCCGGTCCCGGCGATGAACGTGTCGGCGCCGCCGCTGCCCGTAAACGTGTTGGCGTCTGCATCGCCGGTGTAGGTGCCGCCGTACGGTGAAGCGACGATGTTCTGGACGTGGGTCAGCGTGTAAGTGCCCTGTGCATTGCCGACATTCTGCGCCCCCGTCGCAGCGAGGTTGATCGTCACGACCGCAGCCGCATTCGCGAAATTGATCGTGTTACTGCCGCCGCCGCCGTCGAAATAGTTTGTCCCCGTGCCGCCCCAGAACGTGTCGTTGCCCGCCCCGCCGATGAACGTATTGTTTCCCGAGCCACCTTTCATTCCATAATTCTGGAAGTTCACGACCCGCGTTCCGTCGGGAAGCGTGATGGGCGTCGTGGTATCGGCCGGGGCGGTAAAGGATAGATTGCCCGTGACATTCGAACAGTTGAAAACGACGGTGTTGCTCCCGTCACCTCCGTCGACCAGGCCGGTGACCGTTCCGCGCTCGTTGTCGAAGCTGTCGTCGTTTGCTCCGAGCGCGACATTGCCTATCAGCGAACCGTAATTGACGATCTCGGCGACGGAGTAATCGGTGCCGCCGGAGACCCTGTTCGAGTCCCAAATGGAATAGTAGCCTTGGATCGTGCCGTAATTAGTGATCTGGAAGGGCGTGCTGTCCGATTCCGCTAAAAAGCTCAAGCCGTAAGAATAATTCGTGCCCGTCGATGTAGCGGTGATCGTCCCGGTATTGACGAAGGTGCGCGGGGCATACCACGTACGCCCAATGTAATAGTCGTTCAATGAAACGCCGTAGGCGCAATAGTCGCTCGAGGCGGTGATGGTCCCCGAATTCTCGCCGGACGCCATGTAAGCGCCGAGCGCAACTGTATTCTGTCCGCTGTGCGCCGCCGTGGCCGAGATCGTTCCGGCATTGGTCAGCGTATTGGCTAACAAACCGAGCGCATTTATATCGCCCTTCGCGATGATCTGCCCCGTCACCGTGTTAGTGACATTGATGCTCCAACCTCCGCCGTAGTTCGAAATTGCGATCCCCTGTGTCCCGCTGACGGCACTCGCATCGGCCTCGATCAAACCCGTGTTCGTAATGGTGTAATGGTTCCAGAAGACGCCGGACTCGTACCCGATTGCGATCGCCCCCCAGCCCGACGACGTGGCGATATTATCGATCTGACCGTTGTTGGTCAGATTGCACCCGCCGTTGCTTGGCGAGAGGCTGACCAGGTAGTTGATGAGAGTGCCGGTCGGAATCGTCGTGTCGGACGTCAGTACACTGTAATCCGTCATAACGACCTCCTACCGAACAGCGTTGGCCGGGAACGGCATAATTTGCCTCAACGTACTCCGCGGGCTACGGACGTCGAGCGTCATCGCGTCCTTCGCTGCGGTCGTTCGTCAGAGAACATCGTTGGGTAGCTGGCCGGCTCACATGCGCTTGCCTGCATGGCGCGTGGCTTGCGGTCGGCGCAGATTCCCCCTACGAGCCGACGTTCAACTTTCGCGAGAGCATCCCATCCTGTCGTGGTGTTGTCGATGAGGTCATATCAGCGCAGCGAATAATCGCGCGTGGCGGCCCTGCGTGATGCAATGTTGGAAGTAGAAAAGTTCTATGTCATTGCCGGATTTGTCGTCCGGTGAGACGTTGCGCTCGAGCGCCGGCTTACCTGCCTGTCGAGGTCATGATGTTCCAACTGGTTCCTGGGTTTTCTCCGGCCAGGCCCGAGCCGGATAGGACGGCGGTTCCGCTCTTCAACCAAATGGACGCCGAGCCGTTGGTGTTGTGGCAGAGAATGTCGGCCCTGCCGTCTTTGGTGTAATCGCCGACGCCAAGGACGTTCCAGCCGGAGCAGAGGTTTTGCCTCGTCAACCCTGCGCCAGCAAACACCGTCGTTCCGTTCAAGAACTAGGTCGCGGGCTTGCCGATCGACGCGCTCTGCCACGGGATGTTGGCATCGCCGAAGAGAGCGGGATTCGGCGGCTGAGCGAACGACCACTGTTGGCGCTTCTTAGCCGTCAGACAAACGTCTGGAATCGGTCCAACTTCGGACACAGGCCGTTGGGCCGATTAGCGCCACATCCGGACATTTCCACTGGGCCTAAAGCCTCGCGGGCGGTTACAGTCTCGACTTCACAAAAGATAATCCGGCAAAGGCAATTGCTGTGGCGATAGAAATCAAACCGCCACGCCACCACTCAGAGTAACCGATGTGCAGTGTGTCCCCCTTTGCCAGATGGTGTGAGAGAAAGAGGAACATCGGCAGCGAAAAGCCCAAGAGGCCGATCTTTAGGTACTTCATTCGCTCCCCCAGAACCGCATCACTATCTGAATCGAGTGTTCGCATACCCGTCGACGTGCTCCCCCTTAAATGTCCCCGATCTGAAGCAGAGTCAGTATGTCGGTTCCCGCGGAAGCGAATATGGAAACAGCACTGCGTGGTACATTTATCCGGTCTAGTTGACGTTCGACCAGTCAATACTGAGTTCGGTGTTGCCGCTGATGCTCGTTCGTTACCGTTCTTGGCATCGCTGTTCGATTTGGCGATATGTGTGTGTTCGGGTAAGGTAGTTTGGTCGGCTTGGCACGTCGTTCAATGTTGCGGACACCGGAGCGATATGAAGGCTAGACATTCGCCCGGAGGCTGGGACGAGCGTTTCCATAGAAACGTCTTGTACGAGTGCCGAAGTGACGTCTAGCTAGGCCTTGGCTATGAGATCTGCCGCTGCTTCACAACTGATGACCGCGTTGCTGGGCGTCACAGGCCTAGCGCTTTGCGTCGGAATGATGGGATATGCTTTTGAGCGTGGGCTGGTGGTGGCCGACGGCGCCTTCGACTTCTATCGTCTGACACACCCCTTAACGGCATTCCCTTATATGGACCAGTTCTTCTGGGGCCAGATCGTAAGCGTGGCTCATCTGAATTATTCCGGAGTTCGCTGGACGGCCATGATCCTGGTCTTGCTGACAGGGTTGGCTCTCGGAGTGTCCTGCTTAAATTCCATGCGACCGATCGGTCAGACCGCACCAGATGCGAGACTGATTTGGATCTTCGCGCTTTCGCTTTGTGCGCTGGGTGCGTTTTTCGGCGGATCGATCACCAGGCCGAATCTGAATTACACGTATTCGTTGGTGATCGGCTATTACATCTTTGTCGCTGCAATGATCGCAAGCCGGAGCGCGCGCGGGCCGTGGTATGCCCTTCTTCTCATCACGATGGGCGCGGCGCTTGCATTGATCTTCATGGCGCGCGCGCCCAGTGCGATTCTGGCGCTTATCTATTACGCAGCCTACTGTTGGTATTTCGGAACAGGTCAGCGGTTCACGAAGTTCTTAATGTCATTGCTTCTAATTTCGACAATCGCCGCGCTCCTTATCCTGATGGCGATATATTTTGGATACGACATTCTGAATCAGTTCCGCCTTCTTGGCGTCGCGTTCGCATCAGACCACGGCATCATCGATTTGATCGGCCCTAACTTCAAGTCAACGATTCTTATTGCATCGGTCGCCCTGGCGGGTGCGGCAGCGTATTTTTCCCTTGTGAACGTGGTCGGCACCGATGAGCGGGGACTTCTCGGCTGCTTTGTCATTGGTGCGACGACATTGGCCGTATTGGCTATCGTCTGCGGTATGGCCGCGATCGGCGAATTCTCCGATCTGCTCTCGAGTCAAAATCCCCTATACGTCAACATCACGCCCAGGCGAATCTTGGGGCCCGCCATTCATGCCGGCGCGATATGCCTGCTTCTGCTCCTGGCGTTACCATTTCTGAGCGCTAAATTTACTTTTTTGCAAAAGTGGGTCCGCCCCGGCAACGACTCGCGTACTGCGAGCACGCTGCAATTTTCGTTGTTCCTCTATGCTATGTCCATCCTGCCTGTCGCCGGCACCAACAATGTGCTCTGGAGTCAGAGCAGTGTCAGTATCGTGCCAGTCTTTCTGGTGGAAGCACTTTTGGTTTCGGACTTGCTTCGCAGGACGCAGTTCGCACATTGGATGGTTCCGGTTCTGGCCGGCCTCACGGGTATCCTAGTCTTGGCCGGTCTATATTCCGGACTCCTGGCCCAACCCGATTTTGAGAACGGGAGCACATGGCACCAAACTGCTGTTCTTGATCATCCCGTTTTTCTTCGTGGACTGCTCGTGGTTCCCCCGATTAAGAAATTCCAGCATGACTTGGAAATGAGGTTGGCCGCACAAGGCTATGATGCAACTCGCGACACCTTGGTCACAGATTCCAGCGATATAGGTGTCATTCCACTTCTAGGCGCTACCGCGTTGGGTGGGGGATATCTCGTTGCGCGCCCTGAAAAATATCAGCTTTGGAATTGTACTGTTGCGGGCCTTGGATTGCGCGGCGCGCCAAGGCGTCTCTATGGGATCGACATATCGCGGTTCACGCGCGATTTCGTTTCGTGCTTGCCTGGTTATTCGCAAGGCCGCTCTATGCGTGTCGACGACACCGTCACGATTACTGTGTTTAATGGACGCGAATAGGCGTGCATCTCAAGGGCGTCTTCACAGAATTGAAGTGTACCGCGTCGCACGCAAAGAAGCGCGCTTGGACAAATCAATCAGGCAAGCTATCGCGTGCTATCTTGCATAAATTTTCCGGATTCTAAGAGGTCCTGGCCTTTGCTGATCATATCGCGGCGCCGCTCCCGAATGGGCTTTGCCGGTACACCGCCATAAATGGTCCAGGGCTCCGTTGACTTGGCGATCATGCTCAGAGCGCCCAGGACCGATCCCTCAGCCAGCGTCACCCCAGGTAGGACTACAGCGCCAGCACCTACGTCCGCGTACTCTTGCATCGACACAGCTGCGGATTTGAGGCCGCGAAGTTCGGCTGGGATCGTCGGGCCCATCAGATACCCACCCGAATGATCGTCGTTTATCGTGTAGATGCGCGCTCCATGCGAGATATTTGCAAAATTCTTCATTTCGAATCCGGCCTTGGCGGCAATAAAAACACCGACCGCGATATGTGTGTAGCATCCGATGGTCAGCGGCCCGGTCGCAAGCAGAATGACATCTGGATCAATCCGTACATGCGAACCAATCGAAATGTTTTCTATTCCAACAAGTGTTACACGTTCGTGGATCATCACGTCGTGACCCAGCGATTTGAAGGGCATGCTAGAGAGTGCTTCAGGGGTTAGATAATCAGCGCGATAGTTTGTCATCTAGCTCTCTGCCGTGGTTTAACGACAAAAATGTCTTGTGACGGCGAAAGCCGCAACCAAATAATCGAATGCCGGCCAATCTGGGTCATTTCGAATCCTCGTCGCGCCCTAGACTCAATTTTGTCTCGACAATGAAGGGAGGAAATCCCTTTAGGTCGTCGTATATGCGCCAGACGTATTCACCGATCACGCCGAGCATGATCATAAGTATGCCGCCAATGAACATCAGAACGATCATTAGTGGCGCCCATCCTGGAAACGGCGTCTGGTGCACCAGCCATGCGTACCCGATAAGGACGGAGTAGATGGCGCCGGACAACGATATGAAGGCGCCAACGCACGACATGAATCTGATTGGCAGGTAGGACGAATCGACCACATAATCGATCGCCAAATGCAATTTTTTGCCGAATGAGTATCCCGATTTTCCGACTGCTCTTCGCATGCGGGTGTAGGGAATGAAAGCCTTACTGAAGCCGACTGAGAGCAGATTTCCCTGCAGGAAATTGTGGCGACCCTTCAGTGAGCACAGCAGCTCGCAGACCTTTCTGCTCATCAGCCAGTAGTCAAATCCACCCCTTGGCAGTTCCGAGTAGGAAACTCTCGCTATCGAGTAGACGATCTTAGAAAGCACCTGAGAAAAGGGTTCATCAGTTCTGTTTTCCCGATAGCAAACCACGATTTCGGTGTCGTTCCTCCAGTACGCAACCATTTTTGCCATGAGGGAAATCGGGTCTTGCAGATCAGCCGAGATGCAGATCACGGCATCCCCCCTTATGTGATTGAACGCAGCGAACAAAGCCGCCAACTGCCCGAAGTTGCGCGAGAGATTCAGTAGAGTGATTTGCTCCTCATAAGTATCCTTCAGGCGCAGGAGCTCCTCCCAGGATTTATCCGTGGATCCATCATTCACGAACATCACTTCAAGCTCTAAGTCTTTGAAGCTCTTATCATGAACTTCCATTATCTGGCGGCATGTTTCCGCCAAGGTGGGCTGGTTGTTGTACACTGGGACAACCACGGATATGATCTTAGGCATACTTCCCCCAGAAGGCTTTGGCCGTGCACAAGAGTTTTCACCGGGAAAAAGCGACCGCTGCCACTACTGGAGCAAATATAGCCGCGGTGAAAGTGGCGTTCACCGAAAAAATGCTGACGATTATGTCCCTTTCTATCATATCTTTAGCCGGGCCGACGACGCTGAGAGTTTCTTAGTATTTCGGCGGCAAAAGCCTATATGTCGTGCCAAGTGGGGCTTCAGGGCGAACACGAAAGTTTCCTGCAGGGATCAGCAGCGCTTCGAAATGTCGAAAATATCCATCATGTGGCCGAAGTTGCCACCGGCGGAACGGATCGCCCCATATCTCAAGGCGATCGATTCGTCCCGGATATATTCTAATTTCGGTCCGCTCGTCCTGTCGTTTGAGGAACGTCTTGCGGCGCATTTTGGCGTCCGAGAAGAAATGATCGGCACGGTCGCGAACGCAACGCAGGGTCTGACTTTGGCGCTCGCTGCTTTGGACGTCCGACCGGGGACTCTATGCGTGCTGCCGGCCTGGACTTTTGTCGCGTCGGTGCACGCGGCAGTTTCGGCAGGCCTAACGCCATATTTCGTTGACGTCGATCCGAAGATGTGGGCACTCGATCCAGATAAGATGGACGACATGATCGCTTGTGCACCGGCGCCGGTCGGGGCGATCATGCCGGTTGCACCATTCGGCCGGCCCATCGACGTTGCGGCCTGGGATCATTACCGCGCACGGACCGGAATACCCGTCGTGATCGACGCTGCGGCCGGGTTCGATTCAGCCGTTCCTGGTCATACGCCGTTGGTTGTCAGTCTGCACGCCACCAAGATTATCGGTGTTGGTGAGGGTGGTTTTGTCTTGACGACGGACGAAGCCGTTATCAGGGGCGTTCGCGCGCGCGCCAATTTTGGTTTTCTCGGCGCGCGCGCGTCGATCGCTGCATCTACGAATGCCAAGCTCAGCGAATACCATGCGGCTGTGGGACATGCTTCGCTTGACGAGTGGGCCGATGCGCGTGCCGAATGGATTACCGTCGCCGCCGCCTACAAAAAACTGCTGCCGGAATCAAGCCGCATCCAATATCAGGCTGGGTTCGGTGCAGAATGGATAGCCAGCACCTGTGTCTTGTCGTTCCCGGGATCCGATACCCGCAAAATAGCGTGCGCGCTCAGCGATGCCGGCATCGAAACGCGTCGATGGTGGGGTGAAGGGGCCCATCTTCATCCATCGAGCGCCGAGTTTCCGCGCAACGCGCTGCCTGTAACTGAGACCCTAGTCAAGTCAACGCTCTCGATACCGTTCTATCGAGATCTGGGTTTGGCACACGTTAAACTCGTGACTGACACTATTCGGGCTGCGATGGCGACATGACATGAGCCATGTCCGAGACTCAGACTTAGCCCCGGCGGGGGACGATTGAAATATCCATCGAGCAACCGGGCTCTCGCGATAAAGGATAGAATTCGCGCCTATAGCAAGAAGAGCTTTGTTAGGTACGTTATATTTGGATGCTTTAACACCGGACTCAGTTTCGCGGTTTACACCGCTGGCATCCTGCTCGGTCTTCACTATGTGGTGGCAAACTGCATTGCGTGGGCTTTCAGTGTGATCATGGCGTTTATGCTTACCTCCCGCTATGTGTTCCAAAAACCCGGCATGCTCAGAAAATTCCCGATTTTCGCACTGTCGAACCTATTCAGCCTGATCGTCAGCATGGCGATTCTGTCTGTATTGATCGGCATCTTATCCATGAACCCCATCTTTGCTTCGGTTCTTTCTATCCCGGCGGTGGTAACCATGAACTTCTGCGCGCTCAAATATATCGTGTTCCGCTAAATGATCGGAAAATCGCGTTTCCGTGGCCATTTGCTTACGGGAAAACTAGGTATCGATTGATGCGTGAAGCGTCACGATGCTGTCGACCAGTCGGTCAGGGAAATCGACGCGTCATCCAACCGACCCGAGGACATGGCACTGAAAAACGTTGTCCGCTATCGTACGCTGGCAAGCACGGTCAACGCCGACCGCGCGTCCGATCACCTTCCAAGTCATTGCCCTTCCCCCGAAGACGTCCTCTACGATTGTAATGCACTCTCCGCACAGGCGTGATCGGCTCGAATGTCCGTTGTTGACGCAAAGCGACCCAACGGCCTGTGTCCGAAGTTGGACCGATTCCAGACGTTTGTCCGACGGCTAAGGAGCGCCACATCCGGTCATTCCGACGCATTAGTTCTTCCTGATAAGCTCCTGGTAAAGTGCCAACGACCGAATATGCCCGTCGCCTCTCTTCAATGCGCCAGATGAACGAAGTCTCTGGGGCGCATCAGATTTTCCAGGTAGCGGGATTTCATTTGCTTGCTGGCCATAATTTGCTTGACGGGAGGGAGCTTGAGAATCACGCCCAGAATGGCGGCCATGGCGCGGTAATTCCAGTGGGCTTGATTGTCGAAGATCAGGTTCTGCAGTTTGCCCCGCTCGATGGCCATCAGCACGGCGCGGTGCGCGGTCGTGACGGGGGTGAGCACGCGCTTTGGGCGGGCGTGGAGCTTGATTGATCCTTTGGCGCAGGCGCGGACGCAGACGCCGCAGCCCAGGCAGAGGGATTCGTCGAGGCGGGCTTTTTTGCGCTTGTGCTTATGCGGATCGCCGGCTGAGACGAGCGCCATGGCCTCGACGGGACAGACGTTAACGCATTTGCCGCAGCCGTTGCAGGTGTCGATGTCGAGTTCGGGGAGGAAATTGGTGGTGGCGATGGGGTTGAGAACGGCAAAGCGCTTGGCGGCGAGCATGGCCTCACAACAGCAGCCGCAGCAATTGCAGATGAAGGCAACCTGATGTTGGACGTTCTCGCCGCATTGGACCAAATTGCACGCGATGGCTTGATCGAGCAGGGCAAGGCCTTCGCTGACATCAACGGGCCGGGCGATGCCGTGCTTGATGAGCGACTGGGCGGTGCCGCTGAAGGTCATGCAGATGTCCATGGGCGCGGCGCAGGCCTTGCCCAGGTGTTGCATCTTGTGGCGGCAGTAGCAGGCGCCGATGGCGCGATGCGAGGCGGTACGGATGACTTCGCTGGCGCGTTCGTAGTCGAGCACGGAGAGTGTGTTGTCGCCGCCCAGGGCGTTCTCGTTGACAAATACGCG
>Ga0265340_10002363_pt1 | contig 10739 bp, 13 predicted proteins | sample 4CB225metaG_FD_202082 | JGI IMG/M metagenome (GOLD analysis project Ga0265340, IMG submission 202082) | Rhizosphere microbial communities from Carex aquatilis grown in University of Washington, Seatle, WA, United States - 4-CB2-25 metaG | ecosystem: Host-associated > Plants > Roots >...
CGAACTGTTTTCGTGAGGCACGTCGCCTTTCCAGTGGGGCGATCATGCAGCATTTTTCAGTCCCATTCCAGTCTTATGTTTCAACTGTGATAGTTACTGCAGGGTCTCACATTTCTGTGGGTCGGATAGCGTGTTGAACACCTCTCCTTGCACGGCAGTTGCGTCGCGTCGCCGTCAATCGCTGGCGTGTCTGAGCACAACGGTGCGCGTTGGTGCCTTGACAAGTTCGGGGCAACGGGTTTGCATTCAGCAATGCGCGCAACTGCCGCTTGGGCGGCTTCGGTACTTGTCTTGGCTTTAGGTTGTGGTTCGTCTTCCGTGCCGGTGGCACGTGAAGGGTTGGTGATGAAAACGCGTGCACGCGACGCGCCGCCGCCAGAAGCACACGAGACAGCGCAGAAAGCGCCGCCGCCGGTTGCGTCCGCGTCGGCAGAGTTACCGCTTGCCTGTTCCGGCCCCGGCAAAGATTGCTACCCACCCACCAGTTTCGTACGCACGCTGTGCAAGAAGCGCTATCCGGGCGTCGCTGTTGTGATGTTCAACCGATCGGCTCCATGGCACCACGCGTATGTGCGAGTCAAAGACGTAATGCCGTTCAATTCTTTGGGGGGTCCGAGTGCACATATGCGACTTGAGTTCTTGGAAGAGGTGCTGCTGTTACGGGAGCGCCAACCCAAAAAGCAACAACAACAGATGACGATCCTCGATGTACCCGTCAGTTACGACGTACTGCGCTTCGACGGCACGTGCGCCACACTAGCGGAGGATGAGTTCATCACGAAAAAGCCGGTGGTTCATCCGCATTATGCACCAGTCATCTGGCAACAGATCGACACTCGCGTACGTCTGGCTCTCGCGGAAAACCCAAAAATCTCCGAGGCGGCCGAGGCACAAAACGCCGCGTGCCAGGGCACCTTTTTGGCGGGCAACGGGGAGACCTGCCGCGACGCGACACAACGGCTGACCCGCGCGATCATGACGGTGCTAAGCGAAGGCGTTGCTCTACCACTGCCCTCGAAGCTCCCGGACTGGAGGACTGGCGTGACGACCGCCAATCAGCAGCAAGCGTCCGGTTGCCCCGGCAATCCGCCCTGCTGACCACCTGTTCCTTTGCTCTACGTTTGCATCGCATGTGGGTAACGTCGTCACATCACCGCAGTACGGATGAGACCTAAGACGAGAGCCGTGCGTGCGCGGCATATTAACCATTGTCGAAACGTAGCGTGTTACTATCGATGATAATGCTTCGCCGGCTCCACGCATTTGCGCTCGCTCTCTCAGTGGCGCTTACAGTGGCCCCGGCGTTTACCGCAGGCTCGGACACCAAAGGGCTCATTCGCTCGCTTGAGAAAAGCGATGACTTTCGCGTGCGCACACAAGCGGCACTGGCGCTTGGCGGCTGCAAGTCAAAAGACGCGTTGCATCCGCTTTGTGGTGCGCTCAGCGACGAGAACGCGACAGTGCGGGCAGCAGCTGCTGCTGGCATCGGTCGACTTCACTTGGGCGGAGAAGCCTGTCTCGAGCAACAGCGCAAACTCGAAAAGAGCACGGTGGTGCAGTCAGCCATCAAAAAGGCCATTGTCGAGTTGCGTACTGAACCGGAACCAGAGTTCACCCGTCAAACTCAGTACTATGTTGCGGTTGGCAAGATCACGGACACCACCGGGCGAACCGGCACTGAAGTCGTGGACCTTGTACGCAAGGTCATGCATGACGCCGCAGACTCCAACGGCACGATCGTGCTCGCGCCTTCGACCGAGACCGCAGCACAGGCAACCAAGCGACTGGCGGCACACAAGGGAGTGAAAGGTCTGTACCTAATGCCTCGGGTCGGACCTCCGCAGTACACTGACAAGGGCGTGAAGTTGAAGGTCGAAGTGGCCTACCTGACTTACCCGGGCAAAGCACTACTGGGCATGATGGGGATCCCGCTCAGTGCCACGGGCGTCCGTGGAAAAGATCGCGACATTGAGGACCAGCTGATTACCGCAGCGGCTCAACGTGCGATCGAAAAAGTCGCTTCATTTGGCGCGGATTCGCACTAGCCACCCCTTGATGAGAGCCCGTGATCGCGGTTCGGCAAGTGCCGCGGACCGTAGTGGCGTACATTGTGGGACTTGCGGCATTGTCTGCGTTCTTAGGGTCAAGCGTAAGGTGAACCGAATTACGACCGATACCGCTTGCCGTGACCACGCATTCGACTCTATCGTACAAGAATCGCAAACGAATCCCTGAACCCAACGTCCCGAGGCAATCGTCGACTCCGGAACTACCTGCTGGATGCGCGCTTTCAGCTAAAGTATAGCGCCTATCTTGCGGGTATCGCGCTGTTGCTTAGTTTGAGCTTGGGCCTTTTGCTCTGGCGAACCAGCAATGCCGTTCTTGCGCAGAGTTACCAGACCGTTGCGCAGGGCGAACAAGTCGTATCGCGTGGCCGTGACGTACTCAAAGAGAGTCAGAAGGTCAGCGAAGTCGTCCAGATGAGCATAGTGAAGGATCCGGCGTATAGCGACAACCCGGCCCTTCTTGAAGCTTTCAAAGACGACTCCGCAAAACAGACCGAGAAACTCAACCAACAGCAACGCACACTCGAACAACAAGCGACGGACCTCAAGCAACGTTCGAATGAAATCGCGCATCAGCAGAGTGCAATGCTGTGGACCCTAACCTCGGCTCTGTCCTTGTTGGTGGTTCTGATCGCGCTTTCCGGCATTGTCGTTACCCACAAGATTGCTGGGCCCATCTACAAGATGAAGCGACAGATCAGGGAGGTCGGCAAAGGCAAGCTGCAAATTCCAGCACCGCTGCGCAAGGGCGACGACCTGGTGGAGTTCTTCGAGGCGTTCGAGACCATGGTCCGAAGCCTGCGACAACGACAGCAGGTTGAAAACGAGCGCTTGGAGCGAGCATTGGGCACGTTGGAAGCAAGCGTTGCAGCCGAGCAGCTGCAACCCATGCGCGACCTGTTGCGCGACATGAAAGCCACGCTCGACGAATGAATTCGCTGGTTCCCCCCACAAGTCCACCAGACGGGGCCTCCTAACTAACAGCTTCGTTGTCGACGGAATATCCCTGTTAGTTCCGATCTAAAATCGGCCCGCAAGGGCCGCGGTGGGCTGCTGGCTTGTTACGACCAAACATTGCGGTATGTGACGTCAATGAGTTCGGTCTTTGAGAAGGTGCGGATCATTCGTTGTTGCGTCACTTTGCCGCTAGTGATTGTGCCGGCGAGCTGCGACTTTGGGGACGAGGGCGCGGACGCCGGAACGAATACCAATACCGGTGGCAGCACGCAGAATTCCACCGTGTGCACGTCGGGTTTCACCGCCTGCGGTGGCGACCTGACCGGAACCTGGGCAATACAGGCCACCTGCGGTGTGACCAACCCAGCAAGCACGGTCAACGCGAACTTTGCCCAGTACTCGGATTGTAGTGGCGCCTGTACAGGAGCAGCGGAGACCACTACGGGAACCAAGACCTACGACTCGTCGGGTGCGCTCACAAGCACGGAAAGCTTTACGCTGGTTGAAACGCTAGACCTAACGCCTGCGTGTTTCGGCGACGTCACCCAAACAACGCTCACCGACAGCACTTGCCCGGCGCAGGCTGGCCAGTTCGACCCTAATACTTCTTCTGCTTCGTGCGGCTTCACAGCGACCGGGTGCGGTTGCCAGATCACCCAGACAACGAACAACAATGCTACAAGCTACCAAGTTTCCGGTACTTCGCTGACTGAATTGGGTGCCGGAAGTCTACCGGGGAGTATTGATTACTGCGTGGAGGGAAACACAATGACTCAGCGCCGCACCCTGCCGCCGGGCGGTAGTTTCGTAGTCACCTATGTTCGACACTGATCGAGCTAGACTTTACTTCTTGCGCAATCCCCGTGCGCGTTAGTCACCTGGTGGCTCCACGATTTCGAAAAAATGTCGTTCAGGCATCATGCCAATGGCGAGCCCGGTTTCGCTGCCCGAATTTGTGGCGGGACCCCAAAACACCGTTCCTCCCTGCTGTCGCAATCGGACGGCGGTTTGCTCGACGTTGCTCTCGAGACCAAGCCCCACATCACCCGCATGCGTGGTGTGACCGTCGCACTCGTAGAGTGCTAGGGCCAGATCACCCAATTGAAAGACGACGGGACCCTTGGTAGCAAACGGGTGAGGACTCGGTGCACCGCCCGTCGCTTCACTGGGTGCCATTTGCAGCAACGAGGCGTAGCGGGACGTTGCCTCAGCGAGATTGGGCACGAATAGACTGATGAATCGAACGCGTGGCAAAGTGGACCTCGGTGCCTGGGTGAGCTTTGGGGTTACTTCAGCGGCCACGCGAGTTGCCCCATAGCAGCAAGTGCAGTCGCGTGGAAAAGCGAAAGCCGCGCTCAATGGCAGCTTGAGCAACCCAAGCGGAGCGGGTTGCGAGCTCGGTTGCGTCAAGCGCTTGCGGCATGAGTATTACGCGATGGTTCGGCCACTGCACGGCCGCAACGACTTCGATCACTTCCGTCACGTGTTCGGGCTCTGTCACCACGAACTTGAGCCAGGCTTTTTGCGTCTCGCGCAGCGTCGCGAGCACGTCGGGCTTGATTCGTGTGTACTGCCGGACGCCGCTATTGGACAGTTTGGGTGAGACATTCCATTGGTCAACGCGACCGGCGAGCATCGCCCCCGGCAATAGGGTGCCGTTGGTCTCGACCTCGACAAAGTAGCCGTCGAGTTCCCCGAGCAAGTCCTCGACGCTGGCTTGCTGAAGTAGCGGCTCACCCCCAGTGATCACCAATCGTTGCGGACCACAGCCGCGGATACGTCGAGCCACATCGACGACCTCTTCCTCGGTGAGCTCATCGCGCCGGCGGTAGTGCTCCCAATCCCAACTGTACCGAGTATCGCAGTAGGTGCAGCTCAGGTTGCAGTCCCCAAGCCTGAGAAAGACTGCGGGCTCGCCCGCACTTGCACCTTCGCCCTGAAGGCTGGTGAAGAACTCGGAGACCCGAAGCAGCGACACGCAGGAAGGTTGGTGCGGATTGCGCGTTCGCGCAACGGTTTGCGTGCTATAGGCCGGCACGTATGTCACGTAAACGCGGCACTCGCCCGCTTGACTCGCTTCGCTCGATAGAAATCATTCCCGGCTTTCATCGCCTCTCAGAGGGCTCGGTCTTGTACCGTGCCGAAGGGACGGTGGTACTGGCAACCGCTTCGGTGGACGACCAGGTTCCCGAGTTCATGAAGGGCAAGGGTGAGGGCTGGGTGACTGCAGAGTACCAGATGCACCCGCGTTCGAACCCGGTGCGCCGCGAGCGCCGCGATGGTCGTGAAAAGCCGCTCGGCGGTCGCAGCAAAGAGATCGAACGCCTGATCGGCAGAGCGCTGCGCGCGGCCGTGCACCGTAACTACCTTGGCGAGCGACAGATAGTGATCGACTGCGACGTGCTGGAGGCTGACGGTGGCACACGCACTGCAGCTGTGACTGCAGGGTGGCTTGCTCTCGCGTTGGCCATCAATTCGCTACGCCGGCGGCAAGTCTTGGAAGTGCCGGTGCTCCGCGACCAAGTTGCGGCAGTCTCCGTAGGCTACATCGACGACTCGCCCGCACTCGACCTCTGTTACGCGGAAGATAGTACCGCCCGCGTTGATATGAACGTGGTTGCAACCGCCAAGGGCGCAATCATCGAGCTGCAAGCAACGGCCGAGAAAGAAGCACTACCGCGCGCACAAATGGATCAGCTGATCGATTTGGGCCTGCGCGGCACTGAAGAGCTGTGTGCGCTGCAACGTACTACCCTAGAAAAGGCGGGCGTTTCGCTCGATCGGGTACTGCGCGGTTAGCTGACAACCACAGACAGCGCGTTCGGAATGCCTGTCCTTCACCACGCCAGTTGGTGTAGGATGACCTGGCTGTACCGCGATGAGCAAGAAAACCAGAAAACCACGCACCCCAGCTAATCAAGCCGCCACGCCGCAAAAATCGAGTCAGGCTGTCAAGCCCGATGAGGTGGACAATTCGAAATCCGCGGGGTCAGCGGATGGGACCGAGATTGCTTCTCATCCAGCGGAAGGCGAGCAAGCTGCGATTTTGAGCTCAGACGAGACTGATTTGCCGCTGGCAGTGAAGAAAAGTGACGCGCTGGATGGGGTGACAGCGTCGTCATCGCTCGATGCAGAGCCCGCGCGTACCGAATCGGCGACGTCGAACACCTTCGTCGACACGATTCGGACGCCAGGAACGAGCATTAGTCCCCCCTCGTCAAGTCACTATCAGTCAATGGTCCCGCCGACAGATTACATCGACGAAGCCTGGGGAAGTGACGACGAGGATGAGACAGTCATCACTGCGCCGCCAGCTTTTCCGCCGAGCACGCCTGCACCCAAGCAACCAGCGCAGGAACCGAACAAACCGGCAGAATCTGCAGACTCGGTTCAATCACCTGTCCTTGAGAGTGAGCCAACGGCGAGTGTCACATCCGCTCGGTCCAGTGCCGCACCAACCCCATCAACATCAACTGAGCCGAATTTGCCGGTCTCGAGTGGGCAAACGCCGAGTAGAACGGAGAGCGTAGCGGACTCAGGCGAGCCGGTGCGGATCAGCGCGCCAACAAGTAGCGCACCACCCCGTTTTTCTGCGCCCGCGAGTCACACCGTTTCCCTGCGCTCGAGCACAGCTACACCCTTGGGTGCACGCACAAACGTCCCGCTATCGCAGAGATCGGGATCAGGCTCCATCCACTCAAGGCCACCCATTCCCTCTGCAGCAAACCCTGCTTCCGAGGGCCGCCCCAGCCGTGTGCCGGGTTCATCGCGATCGAGTTCAGTGCCGCAGAGTTCTTCAACGGCAAGCGTCACCCCTTTCGAGCCTCCGCCCGTGCTGCTGCAGCAAAAGACGGCGGTGCCGGATCCAACACTTACTTCCCAGTCACCTGAAGTGGCCAGCAGCGCCGCCACATCGACGCCACTCGTGAGCGAGCCGCCGCGGGTGACCGCGGTCAGCCCAAGCTACGAAACCAAGTCACCCGCGCAGGCGCGCACTGAAGGGCGCGTTGCCTTAGCAGCGCCGACTGTGCCGACTAGCCCGATTGCTTCGTCTATTCCAACTCCCCGTCCGCGCAGGCAGCCGCTCTGGGCGGTCCTGTGGATTGCAAGCATGGCGGCATCGGGAGCTGTGGGGTGGTTTGCCAAGCCCACACCAAGGCCCGTTCACCGCGATCACAACGATTGGGGACGCGGACCAGAAAGACATGCGACACGCGACGCAGTGGAGCCGCTGATGCACAAGCCACCAGAGCCTGCGGCGGTTGCCTTACCGCCGGCGCAAGCCGGCCAAGCTACGACTGAGCCATCCAATACGGCCGCTGAGCAAGCCAGCAACGGGGGCGCACCTGCAACGTCTTCCAGCTCCACGCTGCCAGTGGTCGTTGAAACCGAGTCGAGCGATCGCATCGACGTTCTGGTGAAGTCGAACCCAAGCAAAGTCAGAGTGTGGAAACGCGGTAAGGAGATTGGTCGCACGCCGCTCGTGATTCAAGTTGGTCGCGGCGAGCACCGGATCTTCGAGGTGGGCACTCCCGCGTTTGGCGTGCGCCGACTATCGATCAACGGCGACAAGACCGAGATCACCGTGAACCTGGCCGTGCCAGCAGGAAAGTAAGACCAATAGCTGGGAGCTCGGTTCGCGTAGGCCGTACGCGACTGGGTTGGTTGAACTACATAAATATTGAATGTATGCGGCATCCCATTCTCAGCAGGAGCTGGTCATCGGAAGTCATCATTGCGCACGTGCAGGCGCACAATTGGATGAGGGTCGGCGCCATTGGGTCATCGAAGTACCATCCGCCGATAACGCTGCTGCAACCGCTCCACGATCCCGCCTGCGGTAGCTCGCGCGTGCCCCCCGCATTCGGCAGATAAAAGAGCTGTGTCAGGTCCGGGTCGATTGCCGAACCATCAGGCGGCGCGGGCAAGGGCCAAGTGCACGGGTTCACGGCGAGAGCGTTGGCTACGACGGTCAGAACCGTGCTCACGCAGACTCCCAGGACACTTGCGTCGACTGTGGTCGCACTCACGTCGTAGCCCTCGCAGGTCGCCTCTGCTGAGCTGCCGCCGGATGCTGACGCATCCACATAAACCGGGCTGCCGCCGGCACCTGCATCCGCGGGTGCAGCACACGTTCGGTGCGTGCAGAACACTTCACCAGCACTGGTACAATTGCAGGTATTGCACGCGTCCGGCGAAAAACTGGAACCTGCCGGGTACTGACGATCATCGTAGGCACAGGAGGCAACGGCCACGCGGTCTTCAGGCTGGACCTTGCCGCCACACGCGCCAAGCGCTGCAATCAATGAACCGCCGAATAATGTAATAGCGCCACGCACCCGCCAAGCATACTCGATCCGTCGGGGCACCGCACGAGTCATCGGCTCCGCGCTCCCCTGGTGTCAAGCATTTGAATTCACATTGAGAATTGAAGGGGCAAACTAACCCTGCGAATTCGATTGGCATCCGCTTGGTGTGTGTAGCACATTTCACGCACCATGGCTTATTTGGGAACACAGTTTCATCGGTTTTGGGTTTCGGCGGTTTCGATTGGTTTTGCCGTGGGCTGCGGTGGACGAGCGCAAACCGACACGCAATCACAGAACACTGGAGGTGGCGGCAGTTCTGGCTTGGCAATGACGACACTCGGCGCAAGCCCAGGCATGGGTGGGAGCTCACCCAGTTCACTGACGGGTGGCACTCAGTCGTTAGTCACTACTGCGATCTTTAGCGGCGGAACGAGCAGTACTCAACCGCTCAGTGGCGGCACAAGGAGTACCGGCGGCAAAGCTGCAACCGGCGGCAAGCCCGCTGCGGGTGGTACGACTGCAGAGGGCGGGAAGGCTGCAACCGGCGGAATGAGCTTGACGGGTGGCGCAACCATGGGTGGCGCAACGAATACGGGTGGCAAAGTTGCTGCTGGCGGGGCAAACGCCGGGGGCAAATCAGCAACGGGCGGGACAACGAGCACCGGTGGAACCGCAACTGCGGGCGGAACCAGAAACACCGGCGGAACCTCTGCCGTGGGTGGCTCCAATTCGAGTCAAGGCGGTTCATCCGCAGGCAACACCGCTCTAGCAGCGTTTTGCACGGGCAGTGACGCCAAGGTCAACTATCAGGGGCAGACGGTGAAAGCACCGGCAACCAACTACACGTCGAACTTGGCTATGGATTGCTGCATGTCGTCTGGGGTGAATCTTCATTCCAAACCTTCACTTGGTTTTGATTTTGCCGTCGAAGTGATCGAGTCGGCGGTCTCTAATATCACACCCGGTGTCTACGACCTAGGCGGGTCGGTTCAGCCATTCCGTTTAGCGGTGCGCAAATCCACCGAGACCTTGGGCTACGGTGCAGGGACCACTGGCACGCTTGAGCTCATCACTACGTTCTCGTATGACAAGAGCGCGCAACTCGCCTTCTGCGTTGAAGTAACAGACTCTGCTTCAGAGCTGTTCGGCACACAACTCTACGTGCCGGAAGTCACAATAGCGGCGGGTCATGACGCCAATCGCTGGAAAATGTACTTACTGAGCGATTCGACCATTACGCCCTCGACCGCTGCTGCGCAGCCGTTAGACGCGCTGACACTTGCTGACAATCCTCTGCTCACGCTAAGCCAGCTTGCCTATGTGGACCAAGCAAGTAGCGAGTTTGGATTCACGCCGGGGCAACCTTACGGGACCTCTTTCAAAACGAACATCGGCAAGGTAGGTGTGCCAGGGCTGCCGTTCGTTGTGGTAGCGGACGATGTCCGCATCTATCTCGGAAGTTTCTACACCATCCTATCGTCATATCGTCCAGAGGGACCCACAGTGACCATAGAGGACATTGGCACCGACAGTTTCACTATTAGTCCGCCGGCAACGAGCAGTGCTGATCCGCGTTTCGACCCACGCATCGTCAAGGTACTCACCGAGACGGGCCGACTCATTCCTTGACGTCTTATGATGTCGTTGCGACACGCAGCCGTGCGGCCCCATCCTTTTCGCGCCGCAACGACAGAAAGAAGCGCTCGATCGCTCCGGCCCCGGTTCCAGCAGGGCGTGATTGGCGACAATTGTCACAGTATCGCAGCCTGTGCGGATCACCTTTGACCAACCGAGTTGCGCAGGCTAGTTCGCCTGCTTCGCCGCGTTTGGAGCACGAGGCTGCCAGACGCCGCTGCGCACTGAGTGAGTATTTAGGACGGGTGAACAGCCATGACCGACAATGAGTCCCTCTCCAAAACGAAGCTATCCCTTGGCGCACTGCTCACCGAAGGAAAGACCAAGTGGGTCTACCAGCGTTCGGGCAACAATGAGCAGGTGATCGTCGTGTCCAAAGACGATATCACTGCAGGTGACGGGGCCAAGCACGACATCATTCCGAACAAGGGTCGCATCGCAAACCAGACGACTTGCAACAATTTTCGGCTATTGCGCGCCTGCGGGCTAGCGGTTGGATTCATCGAACAGCTCGACGAGCTGTCGTTCGCGGCACCCAATTGCCGGATGCTGCCATACGAAGTAGTTGTCCGGCGTGAAGCCCATGGTTCGTTTCTCAAGCGATGCCCCCACCTGAGCAAGGGGCAGCTGTTTCCGCGACTCATTGTGGAGTTCTTCCTGAAAACCAAGGATCGGCGCTGGAAGCAACATGAATTGGTTTGCGACGACCCATTGATGACCTACAGCGACGGAGCCGAAGCGCTGCTGCTGTTTCACCCGGGGACTCCGCATG
>Ga0265340_10002365_pt1 | contig 10733 bp, 11 predicted proteins | sample 4CB225metaG_FD_202082 | JGI IMG/M metagenome (GOLD analysis project Ga0265340, IMG submission 202082) | Rhizosphere microbial communities from Carex aquatilis grown in University of Washington, Seatle, WA, United States - 4-CB2-25 metaG | ecosystem: Host-associated > Plants > Roots >...
ATAGGCGCAATGCATCGACGGCATCGAGCCGAAGATGTCGGAGGCGCGGGCGTAGAAGTGCTGGAAGTAGGGGATGCCGACCAGGTCGTCCCAGCGGAGGAGCGCCGCCGCGCTGGCCGGTGTCGCCGGATCGACCGGCCCGAACCCGCGGCTGGCGGCGTACCAGGGCGGAGCGACCGGGAAGAGGAGGTAGGTCAGAGAGGCCGCCACGTTGACGCCGAAGAAGGTCCATCCGAGCGCCCGGATGCGGCGCGCTCCGGCCACCGTCCGGTCCACCAGCGCCACGAACAGCGCGAACCCGAGGACGGCGTAGATGTAAGAGAAGTAGGCCAGCCCGGTGATGAAGTCGACGACGGGCCAGTGGTGGCGAACGAAGAGCTCGTTGAGCGTCAGGCGTTCGTGCGGGGGGCCGACACCAAACACGATCAGGTCGAACCAGTAAGGTCGCCAGACCTCCACCCCTTGCGCCACCACGAAGTGTCGCGCGATCCGTAAAATGTCGTAGGCCGCGCCGAAGAGAGCGAAGGGGAGCGCGTCGAAGAGCGCGCTGCGGACGCGCGCCGGCGAGATCCAGCTGGCGACGTAGATCGCCGCCAGGACCCAGTGGAGGGGGCCGTTCAAACCGAAGCGGGCCAGCACCAGCAGGTAGGCGGCGGCGATCGCGACGTGAGGCCCGACCCCGCGCAGGCGACCCTCGAAGACTCGGACGGGCGTCCGACCTTCGAATCGAGCCCCTGCCGGGTCCGCTTCGAGCATTTGCCCATCTTTGTACACGGTTTCGATCGGGCCGCGCGCAAACTGATCGTGCCGTTGCCGCAACGAGAACGGCGCGAAATCGATGGCAATCAACGGTTCAATGACAATTGATCAATGAAGCTCGTTGCCCGAAGGGACTCGGCGCCCTCTGGAGAGGAACAGCGTCGTTCCGGTGGCGATCCAGAACGCCTCCTTGGCGCGCTTCACCAGAACCAGGGCCGTCCCGGCCGCGACGGCGTTGGGGACTCCCAGGGCGCCAAGAAGCAGGATGAGCGAGGCGTCCTGCACGCCGAGACCGGCAGGGACGAAGAAGACCACCACGCGGAGGAGCGAGCCGAGCGCATCCATGGCCAGGATGGGGCCGAGCGGCAGCGGGAGACCGAGGAAGCGAATGATGAGGAAGGTCTCGGCCCCCTCCACCAGCCACTCCAGAAGGAACGCGACGAACACGGCGCTCCTGGTGCGCCGTCGCGAACGGAAGAAGGCGGCGGCGGAGGCGTCGATCTCCTGGAAGCTCTGCTCCCGCCGCACGACCCAACGGCGAAGCCGCGCGGAGGGGACGCGTTGGAGCGTCCGCGCCAGCCGGCTCGCCAGGGACGCCTGGCGCAAGAGCGCGAAGATCCCCAGCCCTGCCAGGAGCATCGCCAGGGCCGAAATGCCGGCCACCCGCGCCGGCAGCGGAGTGGCGTGCTCTCGGCTGAGCAGGACGTCGGCCGACGCCCAGGCCGCGGCGATGGCCAGATAGACGCCGTCGGTCAGGACCAGATAGGCCTTCGTCAAAGCCAGGCTGGAGACGGCGTGCGGCAGCGAGGCCTCGGTTCGACGGGTGAGGAGCGCCGCCTTGGCTGGTTCGCCAGCGACCGAGCCGCCCGGCAAGAGGAGCACGAGCGCCTCGACGGAGAGCCGCAGCTCGAACAGCGATCGCCAGCGGACCGACGCGCCGAGCGCCCCGAGAATGAGCTGCCAGCCGGTGACGTCGAGGCCCATCGCCACGACCGTCGGCAAGAGAACCAGCGCCAGCGGCCAGCCCACCTGGCGGATGAGGCCGAGCGCCGCGGTGAGGTCGTGCCCGTGGATGAGACGCGAGAGGGCGAAGAGCGCGGCGCCCAGGAGGAGCAGCCGGGCGAGAGTCGGGAGGAGGCCCCGGAGGGATCGACGGGAGGTCACGGGGGCTATGATCGCCGTTGGCGGTGCGAGGTCGAGCGTCGCCTCCCGGGGCGGCGTCATTCAGGTCGTGGGTCGAAGATCGGCGGCCGTCGCTTCGTCCGTCATGTCGTTCGTTCTGGGGAGAAACAGATGTAGCTGCTGGCGCAGGTAGCCCTTTGGGAAGGGTTCGCTGATCCCGTAACCACGGGGTTTGCCCGGCGGCAGGTGGGCGGTGCGAAAAAGCCAGTCCCAGACGGCGAATTTGGTCGAGAAGTTCACGCCGTCCCGGATCTCCAGCGCATGGTGCCAACGGTGCATCTCGGGGCCGTTGAGGAGGCGCTGCAGCCGCCCGCTGCGGACGTCGACGTTGGCGTGGATGTACATCCCCCACAGGGCGTCGATGGTCACCTTGATGAGCGCCACCTCGGGCGCGCCGCCCAGGAGCGCGATGGGGATGAACTCGATCGACTGGTTGATCAGGATCTCCAGGGCGTGCGAGCGCGATCCCGACAGCCAATCGACGTCGGTGGTGGCGTGGTGCGCCTCGTGCAGCCGCCAGAGCGTGGGCGAGCGGTGCTGCAGGCGGTGGAAGAGATAGATGTAGAGATCGTGCGTCACCACGAAGAAGAGGACCTGCAGCCAGATCGGCCAGGCGCCGAGCAGATGCAGCCGCGGCAACCCCGTCGCGCTGCCGACAAAGGCCGACAGCCGGGTGATGACGAAGCCGAGGGCGTAGCTCTGGAAGAACGTGTAGCCGAGCAGATCGGTCCAGAACCCCCGGCGCAAGAAGCGCTGCCGGGGCTCGTAGGGGCGCCATCGTTCGAGCGCGACGAGGAGCAGCGCTCCGGCGACAATCAGTGTCGGCGAGAGCACCCGCCAGACGGCGACGGCGTGCGGGGTCTGCAAGCGGCGCCCGTCAGTTCGTGGAGGGGGCGGCGGCGTCAACCACGCGGCGGAGCTTCTTGCGCGCGGCGAGCTCGCCCTCATAGATCCGCTTGACCCCGTCGCCCAGCGAACGCTCGATGTCGCGGATGTTGGCCACCAGGCGCAGGAGGCCGCCGATCTCGACGGAGCCGGCCTGATCGCTCCCCCACATCGCGCGGTCGAGCGTGATGTGGCGTTCGACGAACGTGGCGCCCAGCGTGACCGCCGCCCAGGTGGGGGCGAGGCCGACCTCGTGGCCCGAGTAGCCGATGGGGCAGTCGGGATATTGCGCCTTCAGGGTGTTGATCATGTTCAGGTTCAGGTGCTCGGGCGGGCAGGGGTAGGAGGAGGTGGCGTGGGCGATCAGCAGATCCTTGCGCCCCACCGCCTCGACCCCCGCCGCGATCTCCTCGGTGGTCGACATGCCGGTCGAGACGATGAGCGGCCGCCCGGTGGCCCGCATCTTCTTGAGCAGCGGGAGGTCGGTCAGCGACGCCGAGGCGACCTTGTAGCAAGGGGGCTGGAACGACTCCATGAAGTCGACCGACTCCTCGTCCCAGCAGGAGGCGAACCAGAGGATGCGCCGCTCGGCGCAGTGGCGGTCGATCTCGGCGTACTCGCGCGGCCCGAACTCCATCTTGCGGCGGTAGTCGATGTAGGTCAGGCGCCCCCAGGGGGTGTCACGCTCGATGTTCCATTGGTCGCGCGGGACGCACTTTTCGGGCGTCCGCTTCTGGAACTTCACCGCGTCGGCGCCCGCCAAAATCGCCCCGTCGATGAGCCGCTTGGCGACGTCGAGCGAGCCGTTGTGGTTGATGCCGATCTCGGCGATGACGAAGACGGGCGCCGAGGTGCCGATCCACTTGTCGGCGATCCGGACGCGCGCATTGTCTTCAACGGAATCCGTCACGACTGTTGATCGAGGCATTAGCGGACCTCCTTCTGGCGAGCGGTGCTTGGTTGCTGGACCTGAGATTGGGTCTTCAGGTCGAGAATCCATTCTGCGAAGTCACGAAAGGCGCCGCAGCCCCCGGGCAGGGCGCACCGGTAGTGGGCGCGGCGCAACACGGAGGGGACGGCGTCGAGGGGCGCTCCGATGAGGCCCCGCTCCGCCACCGTCCCCATGATCTCCTCGTCGTTGACGTCGTCGCCGATGTAGGCGATCTCGTCGTCGTCCACGCCTGCCTCCTCGAGGAGGCGCGGCAAGAACGCCTTCTTGTCGGCCACGCCCAGGTGGCAGTGACGGATGGCCAGCTTCTCGGCCCGTCGCGCCACGATCGCCGAGCTCTCGCGGGTGAGGAAGGCGGTCTCGATCCCTTGCTGGCGCAGGCGCTCGACCCCCATCCCGTCGCGCACCGAGAACCGCTTGAGCGCCTCGCCGGTCTCGGAGAAGAAGATCCCGCCGTCGGTCAGGACGCCGTCCACGTCGGTGATCACCAGCCGCAGCCGCGCGATCCGCCGGAGCAGCTCGTCGCCCAAGAGCGGCGCCCAGAGACCCTTGCCATTCATGCTCACCATGCGGTCCACCCTCCGTCGACGGTCAGATCGGAGCCCGTCATGTAGCTGGAGGCGTCGCTCGCCAGAAAGACGATCGCGCCCCGGTACTCGTTCGGCTGCGACATCCGCCCGAGCGGTGTCCGATTGCTGTAGGCCTCGACGAATTGGGGATCCTGCCCGGCATGGCCGACCCCACCCGGCGAGAGGCTGTTGACCCGCACGCCGCGGTCGGCCCAGTAGGTCGCCAGGAAGCGCGTGAAGGCCAGGACGGCCCCCTTGCTGGCGGGATATCCGGCGCTCTTCCAGAAGGTCTGGCTGCCGTCGGGTCGACGATAGATCCGCTGATCGGGCGCGACGTGCCCGTAGGTCGAGGCGATGTTGATGATGCTGCCGGTGCGCCGCCGTGACATCTCGGCGCCCAGGATCTGGCAGGCCAGGAAGGTCCCGGTGACGTTGACCTCCAGCATCTGGCGGAAGCGCTCGACCGGGAAGGTCTCGAAGCGGGTGTCGGCGACGGCGCCGTCGGGGGCTTCGACGCGCTCGTTGAGCGCGGCGTTGTTCACCAGCACGTCGAGCCGGTCTTCAGTTCGCAGGATCGCGTCGCGCAGCCGCGTGAGCGAGGCCGCGTCGGTGATGTCGGCGGCGAGCGCCCGCACCGCGAGGCGCCCCTCCTGTTTCATCTGCTGTTCGAGGTCGGCGCAGGCCGCCTCGTCGAGATCGGTGGCCACCACGGTGGCGCCGGCGTCGGCGAGCGCCCGGCAGTGCTCGCGTCCCAGCAGGCCTGCCGCGCCGGTCACCACCGCGACCCGCCCTGCCAGCGAGAATCCCGCCGCCGCCCGGTCGTTAGAGATTGGCACCGGTCGGCTCCTTGCTGGGCGCTGGAGGCGCGGGGGGCCTCGGACGAAGATTGAAGTTGGTCGTTTGACGGAAGGTCGGCTCCACCGGCGTTCCCCGCAGCGACGCGACCAGAGTCCCCCCCTCGACCACCAGCTTCAGCTCCGCCAGCGCGTCCTGGTAGACCTTGAGCAGGTACGACACATCGTCGTCGGTGTGGGCGGCCGAGAGGTTGTGAAAACCGCCCCAGAGAACGCCCTGCCGGATCAGCTCCTGCTGCAGGAACGACTTCATGAAGCGCGGCTCGAGGTTCTTGGCCGCGCCTTGCGCGGTGAAGGTCACCAGCGTCCGGCAGCCGTACCCGATGCAACGGGTGAAGGGGATCTCGAGAGCGTCGGCCAGCAGGTTGAACCCCTCGCGCAGGCGTGAGCCGAGGGCCTCGAGATAGGCGGGGACCTTCCGCAGGCGCAGCTCGCGCAACGTTGCGTGCGCGGCCGCCAGGGAGAGCGCCTCGCCGCCGAAGGTGGAGAAGAAGAAGACGTCCTTCTCGAAGAGGCGCATGACGTCGGCCCGGCCGGTCAAGACGGAGAGCGGCATGCCGTTGGCGACCGCCTTCGAGAAGCAGGCGAGATCGGCGGTGACACCGAACCGTTCCTGCGCGCCGCCGAGCGCCAGCCGGAAGCCGGTCCACATCTCGTCGAAGATCAGCAGCGCGCCGCGCGCCGCGCAGAGCTCCTTCAGCCCCTGGAGAAAATCGGCGCGGGGCGCCTCGAACGTCGTCGGCTCCAGGATCACGCAGGCGACGTCGTCGTCGAGCGCCGCTTCGAGCGCCGCGAGATCGTTGTAGGCGAAGGTGTAAGTGAGCGCGGCGACCTCGGGCGGGATCCCCAGGCGGCGGTCGGTCACCGAGATGTACCAGTCGTGCCAGCCGTGGTAGCCGCAGCAGAGGACCTTGGAGCGCCCGGTGTGGGCGCGGGCCAGCCGGACGGCCGCGGAGGTCACGTCGGCGCCATTCTTGGCGAAGCGGATGTTCTCCGCGCCGGGCACCATTTGATTGATCTGCTCGGCGACCTCCACCTCCAGCACGTGGGGCAGCGAGAAGGTGATTCCGTCGGCCAGCTGCGCGCGGATGGCCGCGTCGACCACCGGATCGGCGTAGCCGAGGATCAGCGGGCCGACCCCCATCGTCATGTCGAGGTACTCGTTGCCGTCGACGTCGACCACATGGGCCCCTCGACCGGAGCGGAGAAACTTGGGCGCCACGCCGCGCACGTGCTGTCCCGCCCCCTTGGCCAGCGTCTGCGTGGCGCCGGGGATGAGGCGCCGGGCCCGCGCGTAGAGCGCGTCCGACGCGACGATCGACGGATCCTCCAGGTTGTAGGTCACATGGTTGGCGGTCATGGGGTGCTCCTCCCGTTCGAGACCGAAGACAGAGGCTCGAAGTGAACGTCGACCACCTCGGACGATCGCAGCCCGGTGCGGCTCCGGTGGGCCCGGCGCAGGCGTTCGATGAGCTTCGCGACGCTGAATCCCTCGTGGTCGAGAACGTCCGCCAGGAGAGCCGGCCGAAACCAACGCCCGTCCAGCCCGAAGGGCAACACGGGGACGGAGAGCCCGCGCCGAACCAGAACCTCGCAGACGAGCTGGTAGACGCCGCCCACCAGCAGGTGGTCCTCGACGACCACCACCACACGACAGCGCCTGGCGGTCTCGACGATCGCCTCTTCATCGATGGGCGCGATCATCCGCAGGTTGACCAGGCGCGAGCTGATCCCTTCGTCGCGCAAGCGGTCGCAGGCCTCCTTGACGTACGGGACCAACAGACCGGCCGCCAGGACGCCCAGGTCATGACCCTCGGAGAGGAGCTCGGCCTGGCCGAGCGCAAACGGCGCGTGCTGAAGGCGGCTCTGCGAGGCGTTGAAGCGGACGTAGGTCGGCGCGGGGCTGGTGAGGATGGCCGGCAGGCCGGCCAAAAGATCGCTCTCGTCCGCCGGGCAGAAGATCTGCATCCCCGGGATGGCGCGCATCACCGCCAGATCGTCGATCGCCTGGTGGGTCGGCCCGTTTGCCTCCGAGAGAAACCCAGGAACGCCGCCGATCAGCTTCACCGGCAGGCCGGCGATCCCGACGTCGTCCCGGATGAATTCGAATGCCCGCAGGGTCAGGAAGGTAGCCAGCGCGTGGACCACCGGAATCCGCCCGCGCAGCGCGAAGCCGGCGGCCATGCCGATCATCGTCTGCTCGCAGATCCCGACGTCGATGAAGCGATCCCCGAGCTTGTCCGGCAGATCGCGAATCGCGGCGCGGTTCTCGGCGGTGAGCACGACGAACCGCGGATCGGCCAGCGCCAGCTCCGCGAGGAGGCGCGAATAGGTCCTGTCGTTGGGGAGGGTGACGGCGCCGGCGACGGTCATCTGACCACCAGCGGTTCCGAGGTGAGCGTCGCGGCCGACGACCCTTCCAGCTCCTGCAGCAGCATTTGCACCTCCGCGGGGGACAGATTCACGAACCAGCGCTCCGCGCGCCCCTCGATGCTCGGCAGCCCCTTGTTCCGCACTGTCTGAGCCACGATGGCGGTGGGGCTCCCGGAGCGGCGAGGGACCACGGCGAAGGCCTCCTCGAGGGACGGAAAATGATGCCCGTCGATCTCCGCGACCGCGAAGCCAAAGGCGGCCAGCTTGTCGGCCAGCGGCTCGAGCGGGATCAAGGACTCGGTCGCGACGTTGGCCTGAAATCCGTTCCGGTCGACGATCAGCACCAGGTTGTCGAGGCGCTTCGCCGAGGCCACCAGCGCCGCCTCCCAGACCGACCCCTCGTTGAGCTCGCCGTCGCCGACCACCACGAACACCCGGGAGGGGCCGCCGGAGATCTTCGCCTCGAGGGCGATGCCCATCCCCACCGACAGCAGGTGCCCGAGCGATCCAGAATGGAACTCGACGCCGGGGATCGCCCGGTTGGGATGCCAGTACAGGTGGTCGTCGGTCGACAGATGATTCGAGAGGCGCGCCGGCGGGAAGTAGCCCAGCTCGGCCAGCGTCCCGTAGAGGGCGGGGACGTCGTGCCCCTTGGGAAGCAGGAGATAGTCGCGCGTCGGATCCTCGCGGCGGCTGGGCGAGGTGCGCAGGACGTGCGTGTAGAGGTAGACGAGGATGTCCGCGCAGGAGAGCGAGGCCCCCAGGAAGCATCCTCCGCCGGTGGCCATCCGGATGGCGTGCGCGCGGACCCGCCGGGCGATCCGTTCGGCTTCGGCGAAATCGGTCATGGAGTCCTTGCCTGCGACGCCGGCGCGGGGTCGCGGTGACGGAGCGTGTTCAGCTCCGCGGTGTGCCCGGAGATCCAGCTGCTTCCGAGGTGGCGGGCGTTGAGCGCGCGGATCTCCGGATGGGCGTCCAGATGGGCGACGATCTCTTCCACCGAGAAAGCAGGCTTGGTCGGCTGGTAGAGCGCGGTGAAGACCTCGGCGATCAGTTGAAAATCCTCCAGGTAGTCCAGCGTCAGACGGTGCGAAGCCGACAGGTCACGTCCCGCCGGCCAGACGACGTTCTCCAGGGGGAACCGGTCAGGCTGGTCCCAGATGAACGGGGTCGTGTGCTCTCGCTGGAAGGTCCGGGTCGCCAGGCACCAGGCCTCCTCGAGGACATCGACGCGAACAACCTCGACGTCGTTGCCGTCGGGCCAGGTCGGCGGATGCAGGTTGCTGACGAAGGCGAGGCGCGGGTAGTTGCGCCGAAAGTGTCCGACCACGACGTCGATGGCGCGGGGATCGATGAGAGGGCAGTCAGAGGGAATCTTCACCAGGGCGTCGGCCTTGTGGGCCCGGGCCGCCTTCAGATGGCGGTCGAGCAGATCCGTGGGGTGGCCGGAGAAACAGAGGACCCCGAGGTCGGCCGTCAGCGCGCGAATCGGCTCGTCCTCGGCGAGAGAGGTCGTCGCGACCACGATCTCGTCGAGCTCCCGGGCGGCGGCGACACGCTCCAGCATCCAGGACAGCACCGGGCGGCCGGCAATCGGCAGAAGGACCTTGCCGGGAAGGCGCGTCGAACCGGTTCGCGCCTGGATGATGCCGACCACCTTCGGGCGGCCCCCACCGAGGCGACGCGGAGGCTCGGGCGCCTCTTGAGCTGCCCGTTGCTCGAAGCGAGGGTAAGCCCCGTTCGTGCGGATCATCGTGCCCCAATCAGTTACGGCAGTTCGCCGAGGTCCGCGGAAACTGATCGGTATCAGTGTGGCAACATGACGTCATGTTGATGACCGTTCGCCAACGGTCCGCTTCCAACGATGACAATTGCTTGAAGACCCGGTCACGGTCATGCTCTCGGCCGATGACTTCCACGAAGAAGGCGAAGACGGCGACGAAGACGGCGACGATGACGGCGACGATGACGGTTGGAGTCGTGCTCCTGGCCGGCGGCGTCGCCGGCGGAGCGCCCGCGGCCGCCGATCCGCCCAGTCCCCCGAAGGTGCCCGCGGCTCTGGCCGTTCCCGCGGGCGCCAAGCTGGTCGTGCGTTTTCATGCGACCGGCGCCCAGGTGTACGCCTGCACGAACGCGGGCGGCCAGACCAGCTGGGTGCTCGCGCGGCCAGACGCAACGCTCACCGACGCCTCCGGCGCAGCCGCCGGGACCCATGGCGCTGGTCCGAGCTGGAAGTCGAAAGATGGCAGCGCCGTGGTCGGGAAGAAGCTCGCGCAGGCTCCCGCGCCTGAGGCCGGCGCGGTCCCCTGGCTCCTGCTGGGCGCCACCTCGACGTCGGGGGCCGGGCAGCTCACGGGCGTGACGTTCGTCCAGCGGGTCGCCACCAAGGGAGGGGTCGCGCCTGCGACCGGTTGCGACGTGACGCACGTCGGGGCCGAGGTCCGCTCCAACTACAGCGCGGACTACTACTTCTTTACGGGCGGCGCGGAGAACCCGAAGAAGCTCTGAGCGGCGCGCTGTCGTCGGGCAGCTCGTCGGGCGCTATGCTGGGCGAGATGATCAACGGCTGGTTCGCGCTCGCGGTGACCGCGCTCGGGACCGTCTCCCCGCAGACGTCGAATCCAGCGCCAGCGCTCGCCGAGCTGCCCGAGGTCTTGACCGCCGTCCGGGCGCCAGGCGCTCGCGCGGTGTTGGTCAACGTATGGGCGACCTGGTGCGACCCCTGTCGCCAGGAGATGCCGGACGTGATTCGCTTCTACCGTGACCACCGGGAAGGCGGCCTGCGGCTCGTCCTCGTGTCGGCGGACGACGAGGAGAATCGTGCCGAGGTCGCGCGCGTGCTCGCCGAGGCGGGGCTGCCGGGCGATGCCGTCTCGTTCATCAAGCGCGGGGACGACATGAAGTTCATCAACGGTCTCGACCGCCGCTGGAGCGGCGCGCTGCCGGCGTCGTTCCTGTTTGACGGACGCGGCCGCAGGCGCCGCACCTGGGCAGGTCCCGTCAGCTACCGATCGCTCGAGCTCGGCGTCGCCGGTCTACTCACGGCGCCGCGCCGACCCGAAACCAAACCTGGAAGGAGAAGGCCATGACGTTCGCACCGTTTGTGCTGGCGACCGCGCTCTCGATGGCAGGCGTGCTGCCGCTCGGCAAGCCCGCGCCGGA
>Ga0265340_10002366_pt1 | contig 10731 bp, 9 predicted proteins | sample 4CB225metaG_FD_202082 | JGI IMG/M metagenome (GOLD analysis project Ga0265340, IMG submission 202082) | Rhizosphere microbial communities from Carex aquatilis grown in University of Washington, Seatle, WA, United States - 4-CB2-25 metaG | ecosystem: Host-associated > Plants > Roots > Rhizosphere...
ACACGCCATGACCCTCTCCGACACCACGCAGCCGAAAGGCCAATCCCTGACCGGCGGCGCCACCGCGCGGCCCACCGTGTTCGTTGACGGTGCGTCCGGAACCACCGGCCTCGGCATTCGCGAACGCCTCGGCCAGCAGAACGACGTCGTGCTCAAGAGCATAGCCGAGGAAAAGCGCAAGGATGCACAGGCAAAGCGGGCGCTGATGGAGGAAGTGGACCTCGTCATCCTCTGCTTGCCCGATGAAGCCGCGCGCGAAACGGTTGCGCTGATTGACGGCATGGGAGCCGCAGCGCCCAAGGTGCTGGACGCATCCACGGCCTTTCGCGTCGCGCCCGACTGGACCTACGGTTTTCCGGAACTTGCGCCGGATCAGGCCGACAAGATACGCGCGGCGCGGAAGGTCTCGAATCCGGGCTGCTATCCCACCGGCGCGATAGCGCTGCTGCGGCCGCTGGTGGATGCCGGGCTGGTGCCGGCGGACTATCCGATCACCATCAATGCGGTGAGCGGCTATTCGGGCGGCGGCAAGTCCATGATCGAAAGTTTTGAAAACGGCACGGCGCCGGCGTTCGAACTCTATGGCCTCGGCTTCGAGCACAAGCATTTGCCGGAGACGCAGCTTTACTCAAAGCTCACGCGCCGGCCGATCTTTGTTCCGTCGGTCGGCAACTACCGGCAGGGCATGCTGGTGTCGGTGCCTTTGCATCTCGATGTGCTTCCGGGCAAGCCCGCTCCCGGCGACCTGCATGCCGCGTTGGCGAAGCGTTACGCCGGGAGCAAATACGTCTCCGTCATGCCGCTCGACAATTCGGCGACACGGATCGAACCTGAGGCACTCAACGAGACCAACATGCTCGAGCTTTACGTCTTTGCGAGCCCCAAATACCCTCAGGCGGTTCTCGTCGCGCGCCTCGACAATCTGGGCAAGGGCGCCGCGGGTGCGGCGGTACAGAACATGCGGCTGATGCTTGGCTTTGCCGATACATGAACTTATAGCCGGCAATATCCCGCAACGCCGCAGCTTCCAGGGCCCGATCGGCGCGGCCCACATATGACAAAACAAGCCCCGGCAGAGCCGGGGTTTTTTAATCCTGCCCTTGCGGCATGAGCCAGTTTTCAAACGATCTTGAAAATCGCCAGCGCCAGCACGGCCTGCGCCAGGAAGCCGACGGTGAAGGCCAGCGTGCGGAATACCGGCAGGCCCAGCGCGTACACGATGATATGCGCGACGCGGGCCCAGAAATAGACCGCGCAGGCGAGCGCCGTCCATTTCGTCGAATAATCGATCTCCGCCAGGATCAGCACCAGCGGCGCGAAGATGACGAGATTCTCGACCGCATTGTCGTGCGCGAACATCAGCCGCGTGGCCCATTCCGCATGCGGCTTGTCGCCACGCGCCGGATTGGCCATCGCGCCGGAGAGGCCGCGAACCTGACAGCGGTTCAGTACGTAGGGAATCCATAGCAACCCGGTCAGAATGACGGTCAGCGTCAGCCAGAACAATTCGCGCGTCATCGGTCTTTCCCTCAATTCGAGTTCTTGAATCTCGTCCCGGCGGGACGGCCGGTTATAGCCCAGAGTCTGGATTGAGCTGCGTTGAATCCGACTCTGCGGCATCTTTATATTCGAGCGGGGCCTGTGGGCAACGCTTCGCATGCATCCGCGGTAGAACCGGTTCCGGCTGCGGCGGTTCAGCTAAGGCGCGCGGCGTTGCTACGCGCGGACCCGGACGTAGCTGCCGGGCGCATCCTCGATTGCAGGGAGCGTCTCGGTGCCGACGGGGCGCGCGGGCACTTGTTCGGCGTCGATACTTTCGAGCCACACGCGCCAGTCCGGCCACCAGGATCCCTTGTGCTCCTGCGCGCCCTTGAGCCAGTCCGAAAGCGTCACGTCGCGGATGTTGTCGTTGGTCCAGAACTGGTACTTGCCCGACGCCGGCGGGTTGACCACGCCGGCGATATGTCCGGAGCCGGACAGCACATATTTCACCGGGCCGCCGAAAAACTGCGAGCCGTAGAGCACGGAATCGGCGGGCGCGATGTGATCCTCGCGCGTCGCCAGATTGTAGACCGGCACCTTCACCTTCGAGAGGTCGAGCAGCGTGTTGTCGAGCACCATGCTGCCGGTGGAGAGCCGGTTCTCCAGGTAGCAGTTGCGCAGGTAATAGGAGTGGTTCGCCGCGGGCATCCGCGTCGCATCCGAATTCCAGTGCAGCAGGTCGAACGACGAAGGCGGCTGTCCCTTCAGGTAGTTGCTGACGACATAGGACCAGATCAGGTCGTTCGAGCGCAGCATGTTGAAGGCCATCGCCATTTTTGAGCCTTCGAGCACGCCGGATTCCCGCATGTCGCGTTCGAGCGCGGAGATCTGGTCCTCGTCGACGAAGACCAGCAGATCGCCGGCATGGGTGAAATCGACCTGCGCCGCCAGGAACGTCGCCGAGGTGACGCGGACGCGCCGCTTTTCCGCGAGCCAGGCCAGCGTGGTGGCAAGCAGGGTGCCGCCGACGCAATAGCCCATGGTGTGGACCTTCATCTCGCCGGTGGCGCGCTCGATCGCGTCCATCGCCGCCAGCGGGCCTTCCTTCATGTAGTCTTCCCAGGTCTTCGCACCCAGGTTCTTGTCCGGATTGACCCACGAAATCACGAACACCGTAATGCCCTGATCGACGCACCACTTGATGAAGGATTTTTCCGGCTTGAGGTCGAGGATGTAGAACTTGTTGATCCAGGGCGGCACGATCAGAAGCGGCGTACGCAGCACGTTCTCGGTCGTCGGCGTGTACTGGATCAGCTGCATCAGATCGTTCTGGAAGATCACCTTGCCCGGCGTCGTCGCCATGTTGACGCCGACGATCAGGTTGGCCGGGTCGGACTGGCGGATGCGCAGAGTGCCGCGGCCGGCCTCGATATCCTCCGCCAGCATCCTCATGCCACGCACGAGATTGTCGCCGTTCGACGCCAGCGTCTCGCGCAGGACTTCCGGATTGGTGAGGACGAAATTGGAGGGCGCCAGCGCGTTGGTGATCTGCTGGACGTAGAACTCGGCCTTCTTGCGCGTATGCGCGTCGAGGCCATCGGCGTTGCGCACGAGATCCTGCGCCCACTGCGTCGAGAGCAGATAGACCTGCAACAGGAAATCGAAAAACTGATTCGACTTCCATTCGGGATCGCTGAAGCGCTTGTCGCGCGGCGATGGCTCGATCACGGGCGTCGCCTGTTCGCCGGCAAGACGCCGCATCGACGAGCCCCACAGATCGAGATAGGCCTTGGCCATCTTCTTTTGCAGGTCCGCCGAACGGTCGGTATCCGACAGCCAATATTCCGCCACCGCCGTGAAGGTCTTGATCACCTCGGTGAGCTCATTGGGTGGCTTGTCCGTCACTTCGCCGCTCTCGCGCGGCTTGAGAAAGGCGGCGAGCGCCTGGCCACTCGTCTCCATCGCCCGCGCGAGATTCATCGCGAAAGCTTCGGGGTTGAACTTCTTTGCGGCCTGGGTTTCGATCGTGACGTCGCTCATGTCGGCAACACTATAGGTTCATTTCCGGTTCGTCACCGCGTTGATCGCCGATGCGGCTACGAAGTTAATTGCTGTCGCTGACGTGCTGCACTGCGATAAATTTTCTTGGTTCGGTCATATTGAAGCCCCAGCCGTCCGATTTGTTCTTTGGGCCTTAATCGTTTCAGGCGACAATGGTTTGAGTTGCGGCAAGAGTTGATGAAATAAGCGTCAGTTTGCCGCGAGGCTAAACGCGGTGAAGTCAGGATTTCCTTAAGCGATGTCGGTGGATCGAAATAAGAGGGCGCTGGTCGCGGGAGCGCTGCTGCTGTCGGCGCTTGCGCTGGGCGGCTGCTCGAGTTCGATCGCGGACCTGCCGCTGATCGGCACGCCCGGCGACGCGCCTGCGCATCCGAAGGATCCCAGCGCCTACCTTCCGGTTCATGATTTGCCGCCGGATCGCGAAGAGGCGGTGATCCCGCCGGCGGAGCGGGCCAAAATCGAGGCGGAACTGGCCGCGGCGCGCGACCGTCAGGCGTCGGTAGCGGCCAAGGACGCCGCCGCAAAGTGACCTGACAACACTGGCGCGGCCGGACGTCCGTGGTAAAAGAACCCCAATTCAACCGCAAATCAGGGCGAAGACACTCATTTTACGCCTGAACTCACTCTAAACAATTGATTTAGCGCGAGTTTTGGACGAAACCGAATCCCGTTTCGATAACCCACGAATTCGGCGATTCTGCCCTGCCGGTTGCCGGAGCGAGGTCCCATGGAAGAATTTTACCGCATCCGCCGTTTGCCGCCTTACGTGTTCGAGCAGGTCAACCGCGCCAAGGCGGCCGCACGGAATGCCGGCGCCGATATCATCGACCTCGGCATGGGCAATCCGGACCTGCCGACACCGCCCCATGTCATCGAGAAACTCAAGGAAACCCTGGGCAAGCCGCGGACCGACCGCTATTCGGCGTCGCGCGGCATTACCGGCCTTCGCAAGGCACAGGCCGCCTATTACGGCCGGCGTTTCGGGGTCAAGCTCAACCCGGAAACCCAGATCGTGGCGACGCTGGGCTCGAAGGAGGGCTTTGCCAACGTGGCGCAGGCGATCACCGCGCCCGGCGACGTGATCCTGTGTCCGAATCCGAGCTACCCGATCCACGCCTTTGGATTCCTGATGGCCGGCGGCGTGATCCGCTCGGTGCCGTCGGAACCGACCCCGCAATTCTTCGAAGCGGTGGAGCGCGCGATCATCCATTCGATCCCGAAGCCGTTGGCGCTCGTGGTCTGCTATCCCTCCAATCCGACCGCCTATGTCGCGAGCCTCGATTTTTATCGGGATCTGGTCGCGTTCGCGAAGAAGCACGAGATATTCATCCTGTCGGATCTGGCCTATGCGGAAGTCTATTTCGACGACAACAACCCGCCGCCCTCGGTGCTGCAGGTTCCCGGCGCGATCGACGTGGCCGTGGAATTCACCTCGATGTCGAAGACGTTTTCGATGGCCGGCTGGCGCATGGGCTTTGCGGTCGGCAACGAGCGCATCATCGCCGCCCTGGCGCGGGTGAAATCCTACCTGGATTACGGCGCGTTCACCCCGATCCAGGTCGCGGCGACCGCGGCGCTGAACGGTCCGGACGACTGCATCCGCGAGATGCGCGACACTTATCGTAAACGTCGCGACGCGCTGGTCGAATCGTTCGGCCGGGCAGGGTGGGAGATTCCGCCGCCGCAGGCCTCGATGTTCGCCTGGGCGCCGCTGCCCGAAGCCTTCCGCGGCGTCGGCAGCATGCAGTTCGCGACCCTGATGGTCGAAAAGTCAGGCGTGGTGGTCTCGCCCGGGGTCGCCTTCGGCGAACATGGCGAGGGCTTTGTTCGCATCGCCATGGTGGAGAACGAGCAACGCATCCGCCAGGCCGCCCGCGGCGTGCGGCGCTTCCTTGAAAGCGGCATTGAATCGTTGCACAACGTGGTTCCTATCGCCAACCGGCGTTAGGCATGATCCCGAAAAGCATGTCTCCGGGCTTGACCCGGGGACGGAGACGGTTTCCGGATCAGGTCATGCCTATTCATCTTTTTCGTCTTTCCGGCAGGTCTTTTGCGTCATGGTCGCACCCCTGAAAGTGGGTATTGCGGGGCTCGGCACGGTCGGCGCCGAAGTGGTCCGCGTCATCGAGCAGCAGGGCCGCGTCTTGTCGGCGCGCTGCGGCCGCGGCGTGCGCGTCGTCGCCGTCACCGCGCGTTCGAAGGTGAAGAAGCGCAGCCTCGATCTGCGCGGTATCGACTGGGCCAAGAGCCCGCTCGCGCTGGCAAGCGATCCCGGCATCGATTGCTTCGTCGAACTGATGGGCGGTTCCGGCGAGCCCGCGCTGTCGGCGATCGAGGCGGCGCTGAAGTCCGGAAAATCGGTCGTCACCGCCAACAAGGCGCTGATCGCGAGGCATGGCATCCGGCTGGCCAAGCTCGCCGAGAAGCACGGCGGCGCGCTGAATTACGAGGCGGCGGTGGGCGCGGCTATCCCGGTGGTCAAGACCCTGCGCGAGGGTCTCGCGGGCACGGATATCAATCGCGTCTACGGCATCCTCAACGGCACCTGCAACTACATCCTGACCCGGATGGAGCAGGAGGGCTTGTCGTTTGCGGAATGCCTGAAGGACGCCCAGCGCCTCGGCTACGCCGAGGCCAACCCGTCATTCGATGTCGACGGCCACGACACCGCCCAGAAGCTCGCGATTCTCGCCAGCCTCGCCTTCGGCACCAAGGTCGCGCAAAGCGCCATCTATGTCGAAGGCATCTCTTCGATCGCGCCGGAAGATCTGCGCGCCGCCGAGCAGCTCGGCTATCGCGTCAAACTGCTCGGGGTCGCGGTGCGCACCGCCAAGGGCATCGAACAGCGCGTGCATCCGACCATGGTGCCGAAATCGTCCTCGATCGCCCAGGTCATGGGCGTCACCAATGCCGTGACCATCGACGGCGACGGCATCCCGCCGATCACGCTGGTCGGTCCGGGTGCGGGGGGAGCGGCGACCGCATCGGCGGTGGTTGCCGATATCGCCGATGTGGCGCGCGGCATCCGCGCCAAGCCGTTCGGGCGTCCGGTGGACAAGTTGCGCGACACCAAGAAAGCCCCGATGGAGCGCCACGAGGGCGGCTATTATATACGCCTGATGGCGCGCGATCTGGCAGGGACTGCCGCCGCGATCGCCACTCGCCTGGCGGAACAGAAGATTTCGATCGAATCGATCGTACAGCGCCATCCCGATGGCGTTGACGCGGCGAGCGGGAAGGGGAAAGCTTCACCGGTGCCGGTCATCCTGATTACCTATGCGACCAGTGAGGACGCGGTCTATCGCGCGCTCCAGGCGGTGCAGCGCGACAAGGTGATCTCTGGCCGGCCGCAGGTGATACGGATCGAGAAGAACTAGCGCGGGAGCCGAACGGTTCGCACGCCGAACGAATGAATGCGGGCTGCAATGCCCGTTGTGAAGGCTTTAAGGAGTTTGACGATGTCGACCCATATTTCCGTTCCGCCGCAGCTGTTGCTGGAGCGCATTCTGACGCTGGAGATCGTGCGGGTGACGGAGCGCGCAGCGGTATCGGCAGCGCGGTTGCGCGGTCACGGCAACGAGAAGGCCGCCGACCAGGCCGCGGTCGACGCCATGCGCCGCGAGCTCAACAAGCTGCCGATCGAAGGCACCGTCGTCATCGGCGAGGGCGAACGCGACGAAGCGCCGATGCTGTTCATCGGCGAGAAGGTCGGGCTCAATGCCGGGCCGCAGGTCGATATCGCCGTCGATCCGCTCGAGGGCACCACGCTGTGCGCCAAGAACATGCCAGGCGCGATCGCGACCATGGCGATGGCCGATGGCGGCACGCTGCTGCACGCGCCCGACGTCTACATGCAGAAGATCGCGGTCGGCCCCGGCTACAAGAAGGGCGTGGTCGAGCTCGACGCATCGCCTGCCGACAATGTGCGCCGGCTGGCCAAGGCCAAGGGGGTCGATCCCTCGGCGATCACGGTGCTGGTGCTGGATCGTCCGCGCCATTCCGACATCATTCAGAGCGTGCGCTCGACGGGCGCTGCGGTCCGCTACATCACCGACGGCGACGTCGCCGGCGTCATTCACTGCGCCGACCCCGACAATACCGGGGTCGACATGTATATCGGTACCGGCGGCGCGCCCGAGGGCGTGCTGGCGGCGGCAGCGCTGCGCTGCATCGGCGGCCAGATGCAGTGCCGGCTGATCCTCGACAGCGAGGAGAAACGCGAGCGCGCCGCCAAGATGGGCGTCACCGATCCCCGCATGATCTACGGCATCGAGGACATGGCAAGGGGCGATTGCCTGTTTGCCGCGACGGGTGTCACCACGGGTTCGCTGCTGTCGGGCGTCAAATTCCGCAAGGGCGTGATCGAGACCGAGACCGTGGTGATGCGCTCGGTCACCGGCACGGTGCGCTATATCAAGGCCGAACACCGGCAGCTCGAAAAATTCCATCTCGACTGACGTCGCCAAACCCTGAGGTACGGACATGGCTGGCCAAATCGTCATCCGGCCCGTCGGCGAAGACGAGCGTGCCGCGTGGGAGGTGCTGTGGAATGGCTATCTCGCCTTCTACAAGGCGACGCTCGCGGCCGGTGCCAGCGATGTCGCCTGGCAGCGCTTTCACGACCCCGACGAGCCGATGTTTCTGCTCGGCGCTTATGTCGACGGCAAGCTCACCGGAATCGTGCAGTACCTGTTTCACCGCTCGAGCTGGACCGTGGGCAATTACTGCTATCTGCAGGACCTGTTCGTCAGCGAGAGCGCGCGCGGGCTCGGCCTGGGGCGGGCGCTGATCGAGGCGGTCTATGAGAAGGCCAGGGCGGCCGGCGCCAGCCGGGTGCACTGGCTCACCCAAACCACCAACGCGCAGGCGCGCATTCTCTACGATCAGGTCGCCGACAATTCCGGCTTCATGCAGTACAGGAAGATTTTTTAAATCATCGTTCCGGGGCGATGCGAAGCATCGAACCCGGAATCTCTAGATTCCCCGATGTGCAATTGCACATCTGAGGTGTGGTCCTTTGGACCATCCCGGAATGACGAACGAGAAACAGACGGGAGTGAGATATGTCCGATATTTCCACGGTGAAGGCGCTGGTGTTCGACGTCTTCGGCACCGTGGTCGACTGGCGCAGCAGCCTGATCGCGGATTTCACCCAATGGGGCGAGAAGCGCGGCGTCAAGGCCGACTGGACCGCTTTGGTCGACGGCTGGCGCGCGGTCTATGCGGCGTCGATGGACGACGTGCGCAAGCATCCCGAGCGCGGCTATGTCATCCTCGACGTGCTGCATCGCCGCTCGCTGGAACAGCTGGTCGCACAGCTTTCGATTTCCGGATTGACCGACGCCGACCTGCATCATCTCACCATGGGCTGGCACCGCCTCCATCCATGGGCCGACAGCGTCTCGGGCCTTGCGCGGCTCAAGACAAAATACATCATCGGCCCGCTCTCGAACGGCAACGTCGCGCTACTGACCGAGATGGCAAAACACGCAGGGCTTCCCTGGGACCTGATCCTGTCGGCGGAACTGTTCGAGCATTACAAGCCCGATCCCGAAACCTATCTCGGCGCGGCAAAGCTGCTCTGCCTGAAGCCGGAGCAGGTGATGATGGTCGCCGCCCACAATAACGACCTCAAGGCCGCCCAGAAGCTGGGACTGAAAACCGCCTTTGTCGCGCGCCCGAGCGAATATGGCCCGTTGCAGAAATACGATTTCGAAGCGACCGGCGACTGGGACATCGTGGCTAAGGATTTTAACGCCGTCGCCGAGCGAATGGGCTGCTAATATCTAAGCGTCGTCGTCACCCCGAACACGGCGGCATCACCGATCCGCGACAGACCGCTTGGGTCATTTGGATTGGGAATGCCGCCGGTTATGTGTCGCCGCCGGGCGATGCGGTCGTCCGCTTCATTCGATCCTCAGTAGCGTTCCGGCACGTACATGTCGGCCGGAACCGGGGTGCGGTGATATTCCGGGTTGTGGACGCGCGGCGGAAGGACCACCGGATCGCGTCCGATCTCGCGGTACGGGATCTGCTCGAGCAGGTGCGCGATACAATTCAGCCGCGCCTTCTTCTTGTCGACGGCCCGCACCACGTGCCAGGGAGCCTCGGCGATGTGCGTATGTTCCAGCATCGCTTCCTTGGCCTTGGTGTAGTTCTCCCATCGGGTTCGGGCCTCGACGTCCATCGGGCTGAGCTTCCACTGTTTCAGGGGATCGTGGATCCGCATGGTGAAGCGCAAGTGCTGTTCTTCGTCGGTGATCGAGAACCAGTATTTGATCAGCACGATGCCGGAACGCACCAGCATGCGCTCGAATTCCGGCACCGAGCGGAAGAACTCCTCGACATCCGCGTCGGTGCAGAAGCCCATCACCCGCTCGACGCCGGCGCGGTTGTACCAGCTGCGGTCGAACAGCACGACTTCGCCGCCCGCGGGCAGATGCGAGACATAGCGCTGGAAGTACCATTGGGTGCGCTCACGCTCGCTCGGGGCGGGCAGGGCGGCAACGCGGCAGACGCGCGGGTTGAGCCGCTGGGTGATCCGCTTGATGACGCCGCCCTTGCCGGCGGAATCGCGTCCCTCGAAGATCACCACCACCTTGAGCTTGTTGTGCTGCACCCAGTCCTGCAATTTCACGAGTTCGCCCTGCAGACGGAACAGTTCCTTGAAATAGAACCGCCGGTCGACGGTTTCGCCGGCGGTATGGTCGGAGAACTCGTTGGTCAGCGCATCCAGGCGATCATCGTCGATCTCGAGTTCCAGTTCTTCATCGAAGCTGTCGAGCATTTCCGCGTGAACGCGGTCGTGTATGGATCGCGCCGTTACGACAGGTTTATTGGTCATGGCGAGCTCCGGCTCCGAAAAACGAAGAGGTTCGCCCGTAATGTGCAAATGCAGGTGTCAGTGGTGTGACAATGGCTTGCGCGTTTAGCTTGCCGTCGCAGATCAATTCGGGAATGTTGGTCGCCAGCTGTTTCCGATATCCGCTTCTTTCGTTTGCCGGTCGCTGCAATGTCCTCATCAGACGATCCCGGTGGAACACTTGACGTGTCACCGCGGGCCCGCAAAAGGAAAAGCTCTTCGTGGCTGTCGCTGGCCGTGGGGTTGTTGCTGTTTGCTGCCGGCTCCGGCGCGTTGTATCTGGTGCTGCGGCCAGTGACGCTGCGAATTGCGGTCGGACCGCCGGG
>Ga0265340_10002369_pt1 | contig 10730 bp, 7 predicted proteins | sample 4CB225metaG_FD_202082 | JGI IMG/M metagenome (GOLD analysis project Ga0265340, IMG submission 202082) | Rhizosphere microbial communities from Carex aquatilis grown in University of Washington, Seatle, WA, United States - 4-CB2-25 metaG | ecosystem: Host-associated > Plants > Roots > Rhizosphere...
TGGCCAATCCGAACGCGGGCGCCAACGATTTCGCGCGGCCCGGCCACGTGTTTCCGCTGATCGCGCGCGACGGCGGCGTGCTCTTGCGCTCCGGCCATACCGAGGCCGCGGTCGATCTCTGCAAGCTCTCGGGCCTGCCGCCGGTCGGCGTCATCAGCGAGCTGATGAATGATGACGGCACCGTCATGAAAGGTGCGCAAGTGGCCCGTTTCGCAGCCGCCCACAAGCTCAAGCATGTCACTATCGCCGACATGATCGCCTACCGCCAGGCGCGCGAGAAACTGATCGAGCGGGTCTCGACCTTCACCACCGACAGCCCGATCGGTCCGCTGCAGGGTTATGCCTACCGCTCGCCGTTCGATTCCATCGCGCATGTGGCGTTCGTCTATAACGGGATCGGCGACGGCCGGAACGTGCTGACACGCTTCCACAAGCCCAATATCGTCAAGGAACTCTTTACCGGGCCGAAGCGCATGCAGGCGGTGCTCGAGCATTTCAAGAAGGAGGGCCGCGGCGTGCTGGTCTACCTGCGCGACGGCGCCGCCGGCGTGCCGGTCAATCCGCTCCCGGAGGAGAAGTCCGCGGAAGCCGACCGCAACCGGCAATGGCGCGAAGTCGGCGTCGGCGCGCAGATCCTGCGCGATCTCGGCGTCTCCTCGATCCGGAACCTGACGACGTCGGTGCACGACTACAAGGGATTGTCGGGCTTCGGCATCGAGATCGTCTCCAGCGAACAGCTTGAGGGCTAGGGCTGCGTCATTCCGGGGCGCATCGGAGATGCGAAGCCGGAATCTCGATCTTAGGGTGCGCGCTCGAGATTCCGGGTTCGCGCTTCGCACGCCCTGGAATGACGTTCCGCACATCCAATCCATTTGCGCTTCCACCCGTATCGCTTTAAAATAAGCCGACGATGCGAAAGGAATTTTCATGAGCGTACGCCCTCAGACCAAGGACAAGCCGTCGGCGGTGAATTTCCAGTGGGACGATCCGTTCATGCTCGACGAGCAGCTCACCGAAGACGAACGTATGATCCGCGACACCGCGCGCGCCTATGCGCAGGACAAGCTCGCGCCGCGCGTCGTGAAGGCCTATCTCGAGGAGAAGACCGACCGCGAGATTTTCAACGAGATGGGCGAGCTCGGCCTGATCGGCATTACCCTGCCGGAGGAATATGGCTGCGCCAATGCCAGCTACGTGGCCTATGGCCTGGTGGCGCGCGAGATCGAGCGCGTCGATTCCGGCTATCGTTCGATGAATTCGGTGCAATCGTCGCTGGTGATGCACCCGATCTACGCCTATGGCGACGAGAACCAGCGCAAGAAATACCTGCCCAAGCTCGCCACCGGCGAGTGGGTCGGCTGCTTCGGCCTGACCGAGCCGGATGCCGGCTCCGATCCCGGCGGCATGAAGACCCGCGCCGAGAAGACCTCCGACGGTTACCGGCTGACCGGCAGCAAGATGTGGATCTCCAACGCCCCGATCGCCGACGTGTTCGTAGTCTGGGCGAAATCGGCCGAGCACAACAACCAGATCCGCGGCTTCATTCTCGAGAAGGGCATGAAAGGCCTTTCAGCGCCCAAGATCGGCGGCAAGCTCTCGCTTCGCGCCTCCGTGACCGGCGAGATCGTGATGGAAGGCGTCGAAGTACCGGAAAGCGCGCTGTTGCCCAACGTGTCCGGGCTGAAGGGGCCGTTCGGCTGCCTCAACCGCGCCCGCTACGGCATTTCCTGGGGTGTGATGGGCGCCGCGGAAGACTGCATGCACCGCGCGCGGCAGTACACGCTCGACCGCAAGCAGTTCAACCGGCCGCTGGCGGCGACGCAACTGGTGCAGAAGAAGCTCGCGGACATGCAGACCGAGATCGCGCTCGGCCTGCAGGGCAGCCTGCGCGTCGGCCGGCTGATGGACGAAGGCAAGATGGCACCGGAGATGATCTCCATCGTCAAGCGCAACAATTGCGGCAAGGCGCTCGACATCGCGCGCATGTCCCGCGACATGCACGGCGGCAACGGCATCCAGATCGAATATCACGTGATGCGCCACACCGCGAATTTGGAAACCGTGAACACCTATGAAGGTACCCACGACGTCCACGCCTTGATCCTCGGCCGCGCCATCACCGGTATTCAGGCGTTTTCGTAAAAGACGCCCGTCATTCCGGGGCGCGCCAAAGGCGCGAACCCGGAATCTCGAGCAGTATCATTCCAATTCGTCGAGATTCCGGGTCTGGCCTTTCGGGCCATCCCGGAATGACGCTAACGAAAAAGTCGCCCATGGCCGACAATGACGACGTCCCGTTCAATCGCGACTTTCCGCTTCTGCCGGGGGTAGCCGAGGAAGTCCGTCCCGGCGTGCGGCGCATTCTCTGCAACAATCCGAGTCCGTTCACCTTCTCCGGCACCGTGAGCTACATCATCGGTCAGGGCAAAGTGGCGATCGTCGATCCCGGTCCCGATAATGAGGAGCACGCCGTCGCGCTGCTCGATGCCGTGCGCAACGAGACCGTGACGCATATCCTGGTGACCCACACCCACCGCGACCACTCGCCGAATACCGCGCGGATCAAGGCGGCGACCGGCGCCACCGTCTATGCCGAGGGGCCGCATCGGGCCTCGCGGCCGCGCTTCGAGAGCGAGAAGCACAGCCCCGAATCCGGCGCCGACCGCGATTTCAGGCCGGACGTCGCGGTCAAGAACGGCGATGTCATCGAAGGCGCCGGCTGGGCGCTGGAGGCGGTGGCGACGCCGGGCCACACCGCCAACCATCTGGCGTTCGCCTGGCGGAATCGCAAAATATCCTTCGTGGGCGATCACGTGATGGGCTGGTCGACCTCGATCGTGGCGCCGCCGGACGGATCGATGGTCGACTATATGGCCTCGCTCGACCGGCTCGCGAACCGCGAGGAGGATCTGTACTTCTCGGGCCATGGGCCCGAAATCCCGCAGGGTCCGCGCTATGTACGGTTCCTGATCCGGCACCGTCAGGCCCGCGAAGCCTCGATCCTGCATCGCCTCGCCAAGGGGGAGGCGGACATTCCCACCATCGTGCGCGCGGTCTATATCGGAATCGATCCGCGGCTGATCAACGCCGCCGGCTATTCCGTGCTGGCGCATCTGGAGGATCTGGTCGCGCGCGGCATCGTCGCGACCGACGGCGATCCGGTGATCGGGGGGCGCTATCGCTTGGCGGCGTCCTGAAACGTCATTCCGGGATCGCCCCAAGGGCCAGACCCGGAAGCCAGAAGTCGTTGCGCGAGATTCCGGGTTCGCGCTAGCGCGCGCCCCGGAATGACGAAGACGTCACTTCTTCACAACTTTCGGAGCGGGCTTCACCGGGATCACCGGCTTCTTTGCCCCCGGCTTGAGCTCGGCGGCGTCGGCCGCGGTGTTGATCTCATCGATCATCTTGGAGATGCGCGCGGCGTTGCTGCCGAGATCGCTCTCGAAATAGCGCGACGCCGAGCGGATATCGACGCGCGAGCCGTCGCCGTCGGGCGTGACGCGGATCGAGACGTCCTCGCGGAATCCCATGATCGGCGTCCGCGCCACCGCCTCGATGCGGCCAAGGCGGCGAGGCGGCTGCGGTTCGCGCTCGTCGATAACCAGCCATTTGCGCTTGGCGACGATGCGCTTGGCGATGTCGAACGCCCGCTGCGCGGGGACGTCGAGTTCCACCGTCTCGATGTCGGGATACGCCAGCCGCTGCTGCTCGGCGGAATAGAGCCCGGCATAGACCGCGGGGTTGGTGCCGTCGCCGGAGCGCAGCGGCGCCAGCGCCTCGAAGCGCGGCGGATCGATCGGATCGGTGCTGATATCGTAGATTGGCGGCAGCTTGCGGTACTGCAGGGCCAGATAGGCGGGGTAGGCCAGCACGACCGCGTCGATCAGGAGCGCCAGCAGGATGCGGCTCATGCCGCGCGAACCGGTCTGCCAGATCGCGGCAAAGGCGGCGAGGCTGACCAGGATGGAAAGCCCGGCGCAGGCCAGCGCGCCGAAGAAGGTGGCCAGCGCCGGTTTCATTTCGAGAAAGCCGAAGCGCACGATGATGATCGAAACCAGCACCGCGACCACCGAAAATATCGCGAGATTGCGCGCCCATGACGCGAGGCTGGACACGGGCTCCGACTGATAGGGAGCGGAAAACCTGCGGGCCATCCCTTGAATTTCCAGTATGGACGTAAGTCGCCGTCCGGCTCAGGCTGGCGGCCGGGGCGCGCAGGTGACCTAGCGCATTTTCCGGCGCGCTGTGAAGCGGTTTATGCCGGAAGAAGGGCCCATGCCATTGCCTTTTCAGGCGAAAGGCCGCCCCGGGACTTGCTCCCGGTTGGGAGCCGGTTCACGCGAGAAAACGCCGCAATCAAGCAGCGAGAGCCCCGGTTCTGGTTGATCGGAACCGGGGCTCTCGGCAGGCGCAAGGCGCGCCCTGTCGGAGCGGGGCGCGCGGTGTCGTTTGCTGTGTAATCGTCGCTTAGTGTGAAACCAGCGGGCAGGCCGAATCGGCCAGCTTTCCGAACGCCTGTTCGCCGGACATGGGCTGAATCAGCTTGTAATAGTCCCAGGGATACTTGGATTCCTCGGGCTTCTTCACCTGCATGATGTACATTTCGTGTTCCATCAGGCCGTCCGCGCGGATGGTGCCATTGCTGGTGAACATGTCGTCGATCTTGGCCTTGTGCAGCTCCGCCATGACCTTGTCGGAATCGGTGGTTCCGGCCGCCTTGACCGCGTTGAGATAGGTGATGGTGGCCGAGTAATAGGCCGCCTGGTTCTCGGTCGGTTCGCGTTTGGTCTTCTCGAAGAAGCGCTTTGAAAAGGCGCGGGTCTTGTCGTTGGAATCCCAATACCAGCTCGTGGTGAGATAGAGGCCCTGGGCCGTCTTCAGGCCCAGACTGTGGATGTCGCTGAGGAAGGCGAGCAGCGCCGCGGGCTTCATCGTGTTGGCGATGCCGAACTCGTCGGCGGCCTTGATCGAGTTGGTGAAGTCGTTGCCGGCATTGGCAAGCCCCAGCACCTGCGCTCCGGAATTTTGCGCCTGCAGCAAATAGCTCGAGAAGTCGGAGGTCGAAAGCGGCACGCGCACCGCGCCGATCACCTTGCCGCCATTGGCTTCGACGACTTTCGCCGCCGCTTCCTGCAACTGGGTGCCGAACGCATAGTCGGCGGTGAGGAAGAACCAGCTCTTGCCGCCCTGCTTGACCATGGTGGTCGCCGTGCCATTGCCGAGCGCCGTGGTGTCGTAGGCGTAGTGCACCGTATAGGGCGTGCAATCCTTGCCGGTCAGCGACGCGCCGGCGGCGCCGATCGCGAAGAACGGCGTCTTCTTCTCCTTCGCCTGCGTCGACATCGCGATGGAGACGCCGGTGTTGGACCCGCCGAGCACCATGGTCAGTCCGTCACGGTCGGCCCATTCGCGGAATTTCTGGGCGCCGAGGTCGGGCTTGTTCTGATGGTCCGTGATCAACAGTTCGATCTTGTTGCCGAGAACGTTGCCGCCGAAATCCTCGATCGCCATCTTGGCGGCTTCGACGCCGCCGGGCCCGATCACGTCGGCATAGAGGCCCGACATGTCGTCGATGTCGCCGATCACCACCTTGTTCCCGGCGGCATGCGCTGCAGTCGCGCTCAGCGACGCCAACAGCAGCCAGGGGATGGTTCCAAATCCGATTCGTTTCTTCATTTTGGGCGTTTCCTTGCCTTTTGATTTGCCGGTGCGGCAACTTAGAAAGCTGTCGTGCCGGGTCCATTCGCCTTTCGTCGGAAGCCGGATGCGGATGCCTCATCCTTGGGCAGCGTGAATTTGGTTAATAACGCCCGCGCGCGAGCCATTCGCGAACCCAAAGCGCCCGGGAAGGCAGTTATAATGACAAATCGCCCGTGGCAGTGCCAGGAGGTGGATATCAGAGCAAATTCACGGTCGACGCGACCGGCCCTCGCGGAAGCTCCCGCAAGCCGCCTGTTCTGGCTGAAGACCAGCGTCATCTCTGCTTTTTGTATCGGCCTGTGGATGTCCCGCGCGCTTTGGATCGGGCCGCGATCCTATCCGCTGACGCCGCTTTCATCGCTGCTTCCCGTCATCGGCGACACACTGTCGCTCGTTCTCTATGTCGCGCTGTTCGTGCTTGCGGGCATCGCGCTTTTGGTGCCGAAGCCGGGCTGGCCCATCGCCGCGTTCCTGGCGGTCATGGCTGCCTTCTGCCTGACGGATCAAACGCGGTGGCAGCCATGGGTCTTTCAGTTCAGCCTTCTGCTGGGGGCGATGGCGGTCTGTTGGTGGAACGGCGCCGACGCCGATGGCGGGAGGCGGATGCTCAATATCGCCAGGCTGATCGTTGCCTTTACCTACATCTATTCGGGCCTGCAGAAGTTGAACCTGAACTTCATGGAGAACGATTTTCCATGGATGGTTCAACCCGTTACCAATCTTTTTCCATCCACCGCGCAAGTTCTCCGCGGCTTCGGGATGGCGGCCCCGTTCATCCAAATCGCCTTTGGGATCGGATTGCTCACGCACCGCTTCCGCCGCATCTCGCTGATTTTAGCGGTGGCGATGCACCTGTTCATCCTGGCGATGTTCGGCCCAATGGGGCTCGACTGGAACAACGTCGTCTGGTCATGGACTGCGGCGATGGCGGTGTTCGACGTGCTGCTGTTTTCCGGCGCGGATTTCTCATGGTGCGAGATCGTCGGAAACGGGCGCGACCCCGTTCATCTCGCCGCTATCGTCCTGTTCGCGATCCTGCCGGCGTTGAGCTTCGTCAATCTCTGGGATTCCTATCTGTCCTCGGCGCTCTATTCCGGCAATTTGACCGAGGCACAGATCTATCTTTCCGATGCGGGAAAGGCCTCCTTGCCCGCGGCGATCGCCTCGCGCGCGGTGCACACTTCGCCCGACACCAACGTCGTGAACCTGCAACGCTGGGCGATCGAAGACCTCAATGTGACGCCTTATGCGGAGAGCCGCGTTTACAAGGCGATCGCTGGAAGCGTTTGCGCCACGCTGCGCGATCGGAGCCAGTTGGTCTTGGTCGTGCGCGAGCAGCGGATGTTCTTCAGCCGGCCGGAAACCGGCTTTCGCTGCTCCGAATTGTAGTTTCGGCGTCACGCGGCGCGGCTGGGACCTCTCCTGACGCCGAACGCCACGATCAGGATGGCCAGCCCCGAGAACACCGCGCCCGCGGAGAATGTCGCGGTCGGGCCGAAATCGGACCACAGCCATCCCGCGACAACACTGGCGGCGAGCAGGGCGCCGCCGGTGACGAGATTGAACAGCCCGAAGGCTGTGCCGCGCAGATCCTCGGGCGCGGTATCGGCGACCAGCGCCGACAGCAATCCTTGCGAAAACCCGAGATAGAGGCCCCACAGCCCGACGCCGATGACGACGCTGCCGAGCCCGGGAATGAAGGCGAGCGCCAGATCGGCGAGGAGCAGGACGCCTAGGCCGCACAGCAGCACATATTCGCGGCCGATCTTGTCGGAGAGAATGCCGGCCGGCGTCGCGGCAATGGCATAGACCAGATTCATCCAGACCAGCACCAGCGGGATCAGCGCCAGCGCGAGGCCTTCGGCCTGCGCCTTCAGCAGCAGGAATGCTTCGCTGAAGCGCGCCAGCGCGAACACCACGCCGATGGCGATGACCACCCAGAACGCCGCAGGCATCCGCCTGAGTTCTTCCTTGCGAACCGGCCAGCCGCGCTGTGCCGTTGCCCTGGTCCCATCCGGCTCGCGTACGCCGATCACGATCAGCAGCACCGCGAGCGACGCGGGCAGCAGCGCCCACCAGAACACCGCGCGGAAATTGTCGGCATAGAGCGCCATCAGGGCGACCGCCGACAAGGGTCCCACAAACGCTCCGACAGTATCCAGCGTCTGGCGGATGCCGTAGCCGGCGCCGCGGACAGCCGACGGCGTGATGTCGGCGATCAGGGCATCGCGGGGCGCGTCGCGGATGCCTTTGCCGATGCGATCGACAAAGCGCGCGGCCAGCACTTCCCAGGCCGTGCCCGCGAGCGGGAATATCGGCTTGGTGAGGGCGGATAGGCCATAGCCGATGCCGACCAGCAGCTTGCGTTTGCCGATCCGATCGGACCATACGCCGGAAAACACCTTGGCGATGGCGGCGGTCGCTTCCGCGATGCCTTCGATCAGGCCGACATCCACGGCGCTGGCGCCGACCACAGTGGTGAGGAACACCGGCAGCAGACTGTGAACGAGCTCGGACGAAACGTCCATCAGCAGCGAGACGAAGCCGAGCGTCCAGACCGTCGCGGGCACGTCGCGCCAGGTCGCCAATGGTGTCTTGAGAACTGGTGTCTTGGCGGAGTCGGGGCTCATCGATGCAGCCTATCGGGCCGTAATGCGCCGGTCCTTGCGTCAGCTCAATATGATGATGGCCGGCCGACAATGTCTCCAAAAAAGATTTGGCCTCTCCCCGCGGACGAGGAGAGGCCAAAATAACGAGATCGCGTGAGCTTTACGCCGCCGCGGTCGGGAACGAGTAGGTCTTGAACTGATCGCGCAGCGCGGTCTTGAGGATCTTGCCGGTCGCGGTGTGCGGGATGGCCTCGACGAACACGATGTCGTCGGGCATCCACCACTTTGCAATCTTGCCATCCATGTATTTCAGGATGTCCTCGCGGGTCGTTGACTGCCCCTGCTTGAGCTGCACGATCAGAAGCGGACGCTCGTCCCATTTCGGATGATAGACGCCGATGACCGCGGCTTCCGCCACGGCGGGATGCCCGACCGCGAGATTTTCCAGATCGATCGAGGAAATCCATTCGCCGCCGGACTTGATCACGTCCTTGGAGCGGTCGGTGATCCGCATGTAGCCGTGCTGGTCGATGGTGGCGACGTCGCCGGTATCGAAATAACCGTCCTCGTCGAGGATGTTGGTGTCGACGCGGAAATAGGCCTTGGAGACCGAGGGGCCGCTCACCTTGAGGCGGCCGAAGGTCTTGCCGTCCCACGGCAGCTCCTTGCCGGCATCGTCGGTGATCTTCATCTGGACGCCGAACGGCGGGTAGCCCTGGGTCTGCAGAATGTCGAGCCTTGCGTCGCCGGAGAGCCCGGTGAACGGAGGTTTCTCGGCGGCAAGCGTGCCGATCGGGCTCATCTCGGTCATGCCCCAGGCGTGGCGCGCGTGCACGCCCATGTCGACGAAGGTCTTGATCATCGAGCGCGGCATAGCCGAGCCGCCGCATACCACCATTCGCAGGTGCGGCAGTTTCAGATTGTTGGCGGCCATGTGATTGAGCAGCATCAGCCACACCGTCGGCACGCCGGCGGTATGCGTCACCTTTTCGGTGTCCAAGAGCTCGTACACCGAGGCGCCGTCGAGCTTGGCGCCCGGAAATACCAGTTTGGTTCCCATCGAGGGTGCGGAAAAGGCGATGCCCCAGCTATTGGCATGGAACAGGGGAACCACCGGGAGCATTGTATCGCTGGCGTTGGCACCGAGGGAGTCACCGGTGTTGGCCATCAGCGCGTGCAGCACGTTGGAGCGATGCGAATACAAAACGCCCTTGGGATCGCCGGTCGTGCCGGAGGTGTAGCACATCGCGGCTGCGGTATTCTCGTCGAAGGTCTTCCATTTGAAGTTTCCGTCGGCCTGCGCGATCCAGTCTTCGTAGGCCACCGCGTTCTTCAGCGTGGTCTGCGGCATGTGCGCCTTGTCGGTGAGCACGACATAGCGTTCGACGCTGGGAAGCTTGTCGGCGATCTTTTCCAGGATCGGCACGAAGGTGATGTCGGTCATCACGATGCGGTCCTGCGCGTGGTTGATGATCCAGGCGATCTGGTCGGGGAACAGCCTGGGATTGACGGTATGGCAGATGGCGCCGATGCCCATGATGCCGTACCAGACTTCAAGATGGCGCCAGGTATTCCAGGCGATGGTGGCGACGCGGTCGCCGAGCTTGATGCCCTCGCGGTCGAGGCATTGCGAGACTTTCAGCGCGCGCTTGTGGATTTCGGCATAATTGGTGCGATGAATGGGGCCTTCGACCGATCGCGTCACGACCTCCTGGGTGCCATGGATCGCGGCCGCGTGCTCGATAATCCGGTGACACAGCAAAGGCCAGTCTTGCATCAAACCAAGCATACGGTCGTTCCTCCAGAATGGGTTGTCGCTTCTCGCGGGTCTTGGAATTGCCATGAACTTTAGCCCGTGGAAAGCACGCCGCAAATGGTCTTGTGGCAGGTCTGCCTGCGACGAAACGGCAAAAATGGTTACCGGCGTAACCCTGTTGCTGGCGCTGTGTCTGCTGGCCGACCCGGTGTCCGCCGCGCGCAGGCCCAACGCCGGGCCGCTGTCGCTCTGGGGCGGTTTGTTCGGGGAGCGAACGCCAAAGCCGCGCCGGACGGTGCTCCCTTCATCGATACCTTTGCCTGCGCCGCGTCCGGCCGACGCACCGGCGATTGAGCCCGAAAAGCCCGTGGTCGCGAACCAGTCGCCTGCGGAAAGCGTGACGCCGGTGCCGAGGCCGCGTCCGGCAGAGGCACCTGCGACCGGCTCCGAACAGCCCGCGGTGACAAAGCAGGCGCCTTTGGAAAGCGAGCAGCCGGCGGCCACTGCCCCGCCGCCGCCCTCGGCCTGCCGGCTGGCGCTGTCGGAACAGATCGCGATTGCGCCCAGCATTCCCGATATTCACGGTCCCGGCGGCTGCGGCGGCGAGGATCTGGTCCGGCTGGAGGCGGTGGTGCTGCCCGACAAGCACCGGGTCGCGCTGAAAC
>Ga0265340_10002370_pt1 | contig 10726 bp, 15 predicted proteins | sample 4CB225metaG_FD_202082 | JGI IMG/M metagenome (GOLD analysis project Ga0265340, IMG submission 202082) | Rhizosphere microbial communities from Carex aquatilis grown in University of Washington, Seatle, WA, United States - 4-CB2-25 metaG | ecosystem: Host-associated > Plants > Roots >...
ACACATTATAGCTTAATAAGTATTGTTGTTACAAAAGTTCCAATCCAGGCTTGCCAGCATACTGAACTATGCCGTATACGATATCAGAACTTATAGATGTTATACTAACTTGATGAATAAACATGATTATTGCATTTTCTATATTGTTCGTCATGGAAGAACGGATTGGAATGAAAAAGGTATCAATACAGGACAGTTAGATAGTTCATTAACAAAAGTCGGCGAAGAACAGGCAAAAATTGTAGCAATTGAATTAAAAGATGTTCATTTTGATGCTGCCTTTTCTTCAGATTTGATGAGAGCAAGAAGAACTGCTGAAATAATTATGTTAGAAAGAAACTTGGCTATTCAAGCTGTACAGGTTTTAAGAGAACGAAGTTATGGAGAATTTCAAGGAAAACCATATAAAGCAACCGAAGCATATGATGCCCTCGTTGAAGCATTAGACGATAAAGAAAGATTTTCTTATAAATCTCATGGAGTAGAAAGTGATGACGAAATTGTTACTCGTTTAGTAACATTTTTGAGAGAAACAGCAATCATTTATAAAAATAAAACCGTTCTTGTTGCATCACATAGTGACATTATGCACAAATTCCTTATTCATATTGGGTTTGGCACTTATAAAAACTTTCCACTTTCCTCAGTTGATAATGCTGCCTATGTAAAGCTTGCTTCTGATGGTGTTGACTTCTTTGTACAAGAAACAAAGCGAATTAAAAAACCTTACACTAATATTTAAATATAATTCCGAGTTTTCTTTATAAAAAGTTCCTTCATAGTTCAAGAGTGCCAGCTATAAATGACGTTTTACCTATAATATTTCATGCGTAAAAAGTTCCAAGATAGTGACGGGTTTTTATATTTTATTTAAGAGTTTATAGCCAATTATAGCCCATACTTCTCTGACAGAATCCCTATTAGTGAAATTATTTTTATCTTGATCCCAGCAAGGGCTATCTACAGCCGCGGATAACGTGTATTGATACTGTAATTTTGAAGCTACAAGTCCGGCTCGAGCATTGTGATATGGATCTGTAACTATGATGACTGAATGTAAACCGGCTTCAGTAAGTATTTTTTGGGAGAATAAGAAGTTTTCGTAAGTTGAGGTTGATTTTTTCTCCAGCAAAATATCCGATGCTGGGACCCCGGCTTTTGTAGCGATTTTTTCCATGTTTTCGGCTTCATTTGCATTATCTTCTTTATCGGTTCCTCCTGACATAAGAATTTTTGGAGCGTAGTGGTCTTTGTAAAGAGCGACTGCGTGATCTACTCGGGCAACCAGACACGGATTTAAACGGCGATTTTGGACAAAGCCCTTTTGCTGACATATAGGACCATAGCAGGAAGTCCCACCATAGACATGACCCCCTAAAACTAAGATAACATCTGATTTTACTTTCGTATCTTGTCCTGCCATGTGGCGAATATAAAATAATAATGAGACAAAGAGAAGTAAAAAGGATACAATAATTATCGAAAATATAATAAGAAATTTCTTCATATCTTTATTATAAATCAACTATAGATCAAAATATTATTCTTTAGTTTTTTTATGGTATTATTAATTTCTTATAGAGAAATATGGTTAAAAACAATCGGTCAGTAGATTTTTATTTTTCCCCAAAGGGGATGGTACATCGACTACACAGAGAAAGATTACTTATTTTATTTGGAGGGCAACGAGCACTCCTCATGCAGATTGCTCATCCGCTTGTTGCACAAGGGGTATTGGATTATAGTTCAATAAGAAAGAATCCCTATAAACGGCTTAATCGTACTCTTGAGTTAACGCAGTCTTTTATTTTTGGAACAAATGAAGATGTTATGCGGGCTGCAGAAAAAATTAATCGTGTCCATAGAGTAGTTAAAGGACATTTACCGCAACCTGTTGGATCCTATCATGCCGGAACGTCTTATCATGCGTTTGATCCAGAACTGCTTATGTGGGTATGGGCGACATTGGCAGATACTGCCGTGTTAGTATATGAGACATTTATCGAACCCCTTACTGATTCGGGAAAAGAGAGCTATTATCAAGAATACAAAAAATTACTTCCACCACTAGGTGGGGAAATGGGAATCACGCCTTCGACATTTAAAGATCTCAGAAAGTATCTGCAGAAAATGTACAAAAGTAAAAATATAAGTGTTGGTGAAGAGGCAATAAGAGAAATATTCCCATATTTATTACTTAAAAAGCCCAGAAGATTTAGGCTTCCTTTACTACCGCTATCTTTGCCATTAGAAAAAATAACAATTGGATTGCTGCCAGAGGAATTGCGTGTACAATATGGTCTTCCTTGGAGTAACAGAGATCAAAAGTTGTTTGATGCAGTTGCTGTTTTATCACGAAAATTACATACTTCAAAATTTGCAAAGCTTATTCCAGACAATATACGGTTTACGAAGTATTATCGCCGATCTCTCCGCAAGTAACGCGAATCCGTTGTTTATTATATATTTATACACAGTAAAGGTGATTTACATGATATTATGAACTTGTGTATAAATCTCTTTTGCAACTATGGAAACACCTAAGACTAGCTAAAGCTTTCCAAATTAAAATGCTACGTTTAGTAAATGATGAATTTCTTATTGGTGTAACAGGAGTAATTTTTAATGATAAACAAGAATTACTTTTAGTGAAGCATTCCTATCGCCGTGTCGCTTGGAGTTTACCCGGCGGATATCTACAGGCAAAAGAACATCCCAAAAAAGGATTAGAAAGGGAAATATATGAAGAGACGAATTTTAAAGTTCATGTTGAAAAAATACTTATGACAAAACACGATAAAGAGACACCAAGAATTGATATGTGTTATGTAGGCATATATAGTAAAGGCAAATTTAAAGCTAGTGATGAGGTAATCGATTTTGGATTTTTTGCAAAGGATAAGCTGCCCAAACTTATTGATGATCAATATAAACAAATTGAGATTGGATATAAGCGATATAATGAATTACACAAACAACCTTTATTCAAGAGGTTTATAAACTTATTTACTTCATAACTATACCTCATCCTTATAGAGCTCTTACATAATTCACATGGTAGTATTACTCAGCAATTTTATAATATTGGTAACTTAGGCAAATTATTATTTGCTGTTTTTTAAGGAGGTGAATAAGATGAAAAATGATAACCAGGAAAAACAAAGAAAATCTAATCCATTGGCAGCAGTAGCTACGGGAGTAGTTATTGGTGCAGGTGTTGCCGCCGCTGGTGCTGCCATGCTTCAAGATAAAAAAAATCGTGAAAAAGTTAAAAAAGTTGTAAAAGATATTAAAAATCAAATGTCGGGTTACATGGAAGAAGTGCAAAAAAAGGTAGATGAAAAAAAAGAAGAGGGAAAAGAAAAAGTTACAGAAGGTAAAGATGTATTAAAGAAAAAAGCGGAAAAATCTATAGATTTGGCTCAGGATACATTGGAAGAGGCAAAAAAGAATCTATAGACTGATATAATAAAACGTGAATTATTACCAAAGAAGCCAAATTATGTATAATTTGGCTTCTTATTAACAAATACTATTATACTGCAGCTTTTCTTCCTGAAAGAAGTTTCCAGATATAAATTGCTAGACATGCCCCGATGATTCCGACAATAATCCCTGATAAGCTAAATCCGTTATCTGTTGGAGACGCAGGTGCAATAAATCCAAAAAGAAGTGTGCCTAAATAGCCACCTATTATACCCACGATAATATTTGCTATCCATCCCATCTGGCCATCAACTTTCATAATCATTGAAGCGATCCATCCGATAATACCTGCTAAAATTAACGTTATAATTAATCCCATAAATTCACCTCCCTTTAAAATAGTCACATCGACTATTAGTACTCTTTAATAAGTATAAGACTCATCGGTAAGTATTCCGTAAAAATTTGCAACAGAAGATGTATGAATTAATGAAGATCTAGGTATTATCTACTGTTTGGTTAACTTCTTTTGGTGAGACCGGTTTCATAAGTTGAATAAAGTATACAATGCCATAGGCTATAAGTGCATATACAAGAGCGGCCACTAGAGTAGACCATTCAAATACAGAAGAATTAGAAACTGCCGTCCTAAAGATTCCCTGAAAGGGAATCGCAAGCGGACTGGTAAGGCCATAAATAAAAGAAGTAAAACCGCTTTCTGGATTTGCTCCTAATGCTTTAAGTGTTATACGGAATCCAAGCATTATTTCTATAAATCCCAGGATATACCAAATAATTTGGTGAGCTCTGAAAATAACCTTTTTTTTCTCAAATGACTTTTGAGGGTGTTCTGTATTTACAGCCACAGCATCAGTTCGAGTAGTAGTAACTTCTTGAGTTTTCTCTTCCATAGAGCAAGCATGGCACTTGTATTAAGGAAAGTCAACAAACTTACAATATCCTTACTTTAGATTTTTGCTATACTCGAGCCATGACTTTTGCAAATCTTCCAGAACTTATCACGGATGCTATATCTTCGATTCTTCAACAACAAGAAACTTCTGAATGGGTTCATCGTGCGGTTGATCTTCATACACGATATACCAATGGTAAAACTGAAAACAAAAAGTTTGTAAGTGATTATCTAGACGCATTGGCATATCTTGGACTACGCGTTCCCGCTACGTATGCACAAGTTTTTGGAGCACTAGGTGCTGTCCGTGAAGTAGTCCCATCGTGGCGTCCTAAATCCTTACTCGATATTGGAAGCGGTCCCGGTACAGCAACATGGGCAGCAATTTCACAATGGCCAGAATTAGATGAAATAACATGTTTGGATGATGATAAAGATTTTATTTTGCTTGGCGAGCAAATTATAAAAGATTCAGAAATAAAACATTATGTGAATTGGAAAAGTCATGATGTGCGTTTGGGAATCGAAGAAGGTGAAAATTTCTATGATCTTATTATTATTGCAAATGTTTTAAATGAATTGACTCCTAAAGCGCAGGAAAAACTTATTGGACAAGCGTTTAACCTCTGTAAGGGTTTACTCATTATTATTGAGCCTGGCACACCACAAGGGAGCAAGATAGTCTCAACAATGGCTCAAAAATTACGTAGGACAGGAATACTGCTCGCTCCTTATATCGCAAATACTTTTGTGGAAGATAAGGATTATTATCTTCATTTCCCGCAACGATTTATTCGGCCTGAGTTTCAAAGACGCATTAGACAGCAAATGAGAACACGCACAGAAATGGCATCTGATTGGGAAGAGTCAAAATATTCATATGTAGCAATTAGTAAGTTCGCGGCTGAAAAAAATTATTGGGCGAGAACTGTAGGTGAACCTGAAATTCAGAAGGGCTTTCTTGAAATTCCTATTATCACAGCAGAAAACATAACTAAGATAAAAGTAATGAAACGAGGCAAGGAAGCCTTTACTTTTGCAAAACGTCTGAGGTGGGGAGAGTTAATTGAAAATAAGTTCTGATCTTTATAGTCCTATTTGGTTGAGAAAGGTAAGCCAGATTTTCTTCATGAATGAAGCTTTTTTCATAGCAAGAAATCGCTGATGTAATTTGTAATCTTTGGTTCCAGGGAATGGGGGATTTACCCAGCAGGATACAATAATTTTTTCACCGTTCTCATTTTCTTTTATAATTACAGCAAGAGTTAACCCCTTAATTCTTTTTTGCTGTTCAGTTATATAAGCATTTTTATGTAGTTTTTTATCCGGGTGATACAGAGCTTGATCGATAAGTTTACGAAGAATTTTTCGTTCCTTAAGCCTCTGTATGGCATGATTAGTCCAAATATAATTATTTGCCACAAATTAGTATAGCAGGTAAGGGGCTGAGTGCAGCGGGGACACGTTTATGATTTTCGAACTCCAGAAAAGATGATGAAAGTGTTTTTATATCCAGAGTTGATTTATTAGAAATCGTAGCAGTTTATGCAAATATTGTGTTCAAAAAGGCGCGGAAAACTTTATAAAATATTAGTTTATTGAGATGGTGGTGGTGGCGTTTGACCTGGTGTATTATCTTCTTTATCCCAGGTAATTAAGCCAAACACTTTTATATGCTTTCCCGTTTCTATTAATCTTTCTAAATATAGTGTTAAAATGCCAATGCTAATCAGCGTAATTGATGCGGTAGAGATTTGTTGGCTATAAATAATGTTAGTGGCTACTACGACAAGAATTACGACTGTAATTAATTTCTTGAACTCAAATAGGGCAATCACGGGAAGTATAAAAGATGGGAGTATGCCGTCAATGATGTTATGTAGAACAAGCCTTAAAAGCGTAATTTTAGGGGCTTCACCTTTACTGGGGTCATTAATGCCATTGTATTTATAAAAGCCTGCCCAGGTGGGTGGTATAATTCTCGCACTGCTTAAAAATAAGAAGATAAATATCAAGATAATTAACATATAATAATTACTTATGAAATAGATAAATGCTTCGTTAGTGAAGACTGCATGTGTAGCTATTTGCGGTTTATGCTGAGCTATAGAAATGACTCCGTGAGAAAAGGTGGATTGCACTTTTGAAGTATGCCCACCAATTAGTCCTTTATTATATCCAAAAATATAGGATCCAATAATAAAGCATATTACTACTAAAGCTATACCTCCATAAAATAAGCGCTTTTTCATGTTGGATTATTATAGGTGCATTTTATTAGAAGTCAATAGCTGTGTTGTTTGTGTAATATAAATCTTTATAAGTATAGCAGTGGCAGAGCAACTATTTTGGAACGTATTATTGCAGATATTTCTTATAGAAGCTGATAATTTCATTATTGACGAGGGTGAGTTTATCGGGAAAGTTTTTATAGAAATGATCCATGCCATCCACAATAAATAGTTGTTTCGGCTCATTTGCTTTTTCATATAACGCTTTCGTTTCTTCAGGTAATACATTGGCATCGTTTGTTCCAAAGATAAAAAGAATCGGTGTTTTTATTTTTGTTACCTCTTCTAATGGGTTATATACCTCTGCATCGGCTAAGAATTCCCATGGAATTCGTACCGTTTTTCCATCACGTACTTTTTCAAGATAGCCATTTTTTTCCCAACCATGCCACACATTCTCAAGTCTGTTTTTTGTTTTCATAATATGTGGGGGAGAAACAGAGACAGATGCTTGTATCTCAGGGTGTTTTGCTGCAAAGAGTACAACAAGCATGGCTCCCATGCTATGACCATATAAACCAATATGGTTGCTATCTACGTTGGGAAGTTTTTTGAGATAGTCGCATACTGATTCCGTGTCGCTAAAGTAATTCGATAACCGATAGTCTTTTTCTGTATTGCCATCACTGTCTCCAAAACCTGATGGGTCAAATCGTATTGCTACAATATTATTTTGAGCAAGTTCCATCGCCAATTGTTTTATATGTCCTTCTTCTTTTGTTCCGCGGAATCCAGGAAGTAAGATAACAGCGGGGAACTTACCTTCTTTATCTGGTCTATGAATTGATGCAGCAAGCTTTTGTTTTTTATTATTTAAGACAGAAATCGTTTCTTCCACGAGGTAATTATATCAAATGGTATAACGTACTGTCGTAGGTAAAGGTTTTTAGACAAAATGTATTACTTCTCAAGTGTTTGAGAAATGTATGCTTTATACTGCCTATGTACCTCTTTTGTAATTTCACCGACTTTTCCATTTCCTACGGGATTGCCATTTATTTTTACAACACCTCGAACTTCACTATTACTACCAGTAATAAATATTTCTGTTGCTTTTAGCAGTTCGTCAAATGTGAAATCACGAACCTCAATAGGGATAGGTAATTGGAGTATTTCTAGCAATGTATTTCTTGTTATCCCTTCTACGATATTGGATTTTGTTGTGACTAATTTATTATCAATAACGGCGAAAACATTTGCCCCTGAACCTTCATAGAATTGACTATCATCATAATAAAATACAACCTCAATATCTTGATCCTTGATTTTAGCGAGTTGTTTGATCGCTTCAACATAATGAGTGTGTTTTGCTTCTGGATATTGACGTTTATACTCGACAGCTATCACTTTAACGCCATTTTCATAATCCTTAGCTGCCTTTCTCATACGTTGACTGACCATCATGATAAGAGTTGGTGTTTCTGCCTGGTGTAGTGAATGAGAATTCCCCCCTGATACAATAATTTTTAATGTTTTCTCAATATCTGTATCATTTTTATCCAATGTTTCCTTTGCCCATTCTACAATTTGTGATTTACTCCATGGAATACGAAGGCCGATTATCTCAGCAGATTTGAAAAGCCTATCGACATGCTCAGGAAGCTTAAAAGGTTTGTTATTATAGGTAACAATAAAATCTGTTACAGCATATCCTCGTACAAAACCCAGATCTCGAGGTGATATTAGTAATTCGTCTTCGGTAACGAATTTCCCGTTTAAGAAATGTATGAAATCACTCATAGGGAAAGTATAACAAATTTAGTCGGAAAGGGTTCGAATCTGTAAGCGTGTCTATAAAAGCTATGCCTGAAAAAATCACAATTTGAGTTTGGGAAGTGCAGCAGGGGCTGAGTCGAAGATCCTGAGGAATCGAAGGGCAACTTTGTTGGAACCTATTTTTATAATTCTTTCTACAATTTAATATGAATTATTTAAGTTTTTTACTGTAATAGCTTAATGCATTACCTTCAGGGAAATTTTCAATTTTTCCATAAAGCGTATATCCAAGTTTTTCATAGAATCCAGATGCTTGCCATGTAAATGTATCTGTATACGCAATTGTGCATTCTCTTTTTAGAGCTTCATCTTCTACCATTTTCATAAGTTGTGTTCCATAATCGTGTCCGCGTAAAGTTTCATCTACCCAAAGAGAGTCAATATGCATACCATTCCACGTAAAGGTAACAATAATTCCTGCATATGCTTTATCGTTAGTATCTTTTAGAAAGATGCAGTACTTTTCCCATGTTCTTTTATGTCCTTGTTTAGCATGATGGGAAAGTAAACCAGTTGAAAGTGCCTGAAAATCTTCTTCTTTTGGTTCTCCTTCTGTAACTACAAAATGTAAATTACTCATAAATGAAATTATACCAGAAGTTCTAACGTACCGTTGCGGGTAAGGCTTTTTTAGGCACGATTTGAGGCTAAAATCGTCAGCAGGGGCTGAGCAACTTTGTTGGAACCTATTATTACCTGCAGCAATTTAGCACTTGACAAATTGTCTAAATTAGACTATAATTCTAAATTAAGCTTTATTCCAACTTATGAAAACACACTTAATTTATTTAGATGATTCATATCAAAAAGAAATGGATGCCAAGATTTTGGAAGTAGTTCCGGATGGAGAACGAAAATGGAGACTTCTTTTAGATAAGACAGTTTTCTATGCCATGGGTGGCGGACAACCAACAGATCAAGGCAAACTGACTTCTTCTAGTTGGGAAGGTAATGTGGATCAAGTTTTGATTAGAGATGGTGAGTTATGGCACTACGTTCGTGCAAAGAGTGCTCCCGTTGTTGGTCGTATAGTTCATGGAGTTATTGATTGGAATAGGCGGTATAAGAATATGCGCTACCATTCAGCAGGGCATATCGTTGACTATGCTGTCTACTTATTGGGCTATTCTCCTAAGACGTTAAGTCCTCAGAAGGCAGATCATGGAAAAAAGCCATACATCGTATATCAAGGAATAGTGAATGAGGATATAAAACAAAAACTGCAGGAAAAAGTTAATGAGTTAATTGCAAAGGATCTCACAATCTCTTGGGAATTTCAGTCCTATGAAGCATTACAAAAAGAAGCCATTTATTTGCAGCCTAATTTACCGACCAATAAACCTCTTAGAACACTCAGGTTAGAGGGTGTTGGCGCGGTTGCCGATGGGGGAACTCAGGTACGCAAAACGTCAGAAGCAGGAAAAGTAATAGTTGAAGAAATTGTAACTGGAGTAGAGACAACTACTATTCATTATTCTTTACCTGCTTAATATGACATTAGATGATGTGTTAATAACGTATGATCCTGTTATTAGAGGAGCTGTGTCTTTGTTCTCACCATTTCTAGAAGTTGCAGTACATGATCTAAAAAGAAATACCTTAGCAGCATTTTATAACAATATCTCCAATCGCAAAGTTGGAGACCCAAGCCCATTAGCAATCCTCAAAACCCCTATTGATAAATTCCCGGATGTTTTTGAACCATATTATGAAACGAATTGGGATGGAAGAAAAATCAAATGTACAACAGTTACTATCAGAGATGAAAAGAAAAAACCAATTGCATTAATTTGTTACAATTTGGATACATCAGCGTTTCAAGAAATGCAACAAAATCTCAATTTATTCCTCAATGTAAAAGAGAATTCTGCCAACCCTGTTGAAATGTTTAGCGAAAAATGGCAAGAGAAAATTGATCAAGCGATTGATGCTTATTTATTAAAACACAAATTGCGTATTGTGAGTCTAAGTACAACTCAGAAAAAGCAAGTCGTTGAAGAATTGTCCAAACAGGGAATTTTTTTTCTCAAAAATGCAGCACCATATGTTGCAGGTAAATTACAAATCTCACGTGCTACTATTTATAACTACCTCAAAGTTCTCAGAAGTGAGTAATGGTATTAAATAACCAGAGGTTCTAACATACCGTTGCGAGTAAGGCTTTTTTAGGCACGATTTGAGGCTAAAATCGTCAGCAGGGGTGGAGTGAATCGAACACTCAGTCGCGGTTTTGGAGACCGCTGGTTTACCGTTAACCGACACCCCTAAATTAAGAATTAAGGTTTAGGAACTAGCTACTAGAACATAAACCACTAGAACT